>ERZ773359.197-NODE-197-length-80900-cov-7.518313_pt1 | contig 80900 bp, 82 predicted proteins | sample MGYA00374955_ERZ773359 | MGnify/ENA primary metagenome ERZ773359 (study PRJEB29098, sample SAMN04486028) | biogas fermenter metagenome | study: EMG produced TPA metagenomics assembly of the Biogas fermentation microbial communities from Germany - Plant 4 DNA1... | reverse complement strand
TTGATATATAAGCTTTATGACTAGGACAATGCCTTGATATTTGAAAGATGTGAACGTTTATTATAATCAGTTGTTAATTAATAAATAACGACATTAAAAGCACAAATCCATGTAATAATAGAAGTTGAGGTGGATATGTGATACAGATAGACGATGCTGGCAGCGGCAGTCTTGTAGGGGGTACATGTATCGCTGCCCTACGATTGGAAACAAATGAGTATTATTATGATTTTATACCCGTAAGTTATTATCAAAATGGGAATTTTTATGAAAAACTATATTTACATAAAAGCAAGGATATAGTTTTTGAACTGCTTAAAAAACTTAAATTCACTAAAAATGAAAAAATTATTATTTGTCAGGGATATATGTTCGATGTTGCTAGGAAATTCTTGAGTAGCTCTCATATAAACTGGACTAATTCCAAGATAGTTGATCCTTTGCAAAGTAGAATTGAGGATACTTTTAGCCAATATGCCCTGAGTTTGGGAGTACCGGTTCAGTATGTAAAGTATATTAAATATCCCCTTCATTTCCATCGGATATTAAGGTGGGTCTATGCAGACTATTCCAATAGGTACAAACTATGCAAAACAGACTGGAAAAGCTTTAAAAAGTACGGTAATCTGGATGTGTCTGTCTCACAGGACATACTATACAAGAGGAATTATACATGTTTAAAGTGTGGCAGGAAAATAAATCCTGGCACAAAAGTAAAAGTCCTTAAATATGTCAGTAACTGTCCTAACATCATCTATCTTCATCTAAATTGTAATTCTGATCTTCAAAAGGATAAAAACTAAATATAAAATCCGGGGGTATAGCTGCCCCCGGATCATATAAATTTAAATGGGATGTGTCATTTCTTCTTTATTCACTAGGGTATTATCTATCCTATATTTTTGTGCTTGACGGTATTTGAAAAATTCCATGGATACCTGCGGGAAGGATGCGTATGATAGGACATCTTCTTCCTGTTCCAAGTATTCCTTGATTTCTTCCCTATATTTATCAAGCTCGGGCGGAATATCATCAGCAGGTCGATGAGTTATAACTTCGGAATCTCCTATAATGGTCTTACGAATTTCTTCACTGACCTCACCCGGTAGCTGTCCATATTCACCACGTATTAACCCCTTGGATTCATTAGTGATCATCTTATACCTTTCACCAGTTAAAACATTTAGTACCGCTTGGGTGCCTACTATTTGACTCGTAGGGGTAACTAAGGGCGGATACCCGAAATCCTCTCTTACCCTTGGTACTTCCTTTAAAACTTCCTCAAATTTATCCTCAGCGTTCTGTTGTTTCAGCTGGGACAATAAGTTGGATAACATACCACCGGGAACCTGATATATCAAGGTGTTAATATCTATACTTAGAACCTTTTGATTTAGATAGCCATCCTTAATGAGCCTTTGCGCCACAACTTTAAAATGGTCTGCTATCTCATTTAATAGATTCAAGTCTAGACCCGTATCCCACTCTGTTCCCTGGAGAGTTGCTACCAAAGGTTCGGTTGCTGGCTGGGATGTTCCGTTCCCAAGAGGGGAAAGGGCTGTATCCACTACATCCACTCCGGCTTCTATGGCCTTTAAATACACCATATCGCCTGTACCGGTCGTATTGTGGGTATGAAGCTGAATGGGCACTTTGACGGTGTTTTTCAGTTTAGTGACCAATTCATATGCCGTGTACGGCAGTAGAAGATTTGCCATATCTTTTATACATATGGTGTCCGCACCTAAATTCTCTAGCCTTTTTGCCAGATCTACAAAATAATCTATGGTGTGTACAGGACTGATGGTGTAGCATAGAGCAGCCTGAACATGTCCCTTGTATTTTTTTGTGGACTTAATAGCCTGTTCCATATTCCTAACATCATTGAGGGCATCGAATATACGAATGATATCGATACCATTATCTATAGATTTCTTAACAAACTCGTCAACGACATCATCGGCATAGTGCTTATAACCGAGCAAATTTTGACCCCTTAGTAGCATTTGTAGCTTGGTATTTGGAATGGCCTTTCTCAGACGTCTTAGCCTTTCCCAAGGATCTTCCTTTAAAAAGCGTAGGCATGAATCAAATGTAGCTCCACCCCATACTTCCAAGGAATGATATCCTACTTTATCTAATTTATCTGCAATAGGGAGCATCTCTTCCAGTCGCATTCTAGTTGCAGCCTGGGACTGATGGGCATCCCTTAAAATGGTATCAGTTATCTTAACTTTTGCCACGACTATAACCTCCTTTAGTATTATTAGCCGAATAGGTTTAGGAAAACCCCGGCTGCGATTGCTGATCCTATTACCCCTGCGACATTGGGACCCATGGCATGCATTAGTAAGAAGTTGCCTGGGTTCTCCTGCTGGCCAACCACTTGGGATACACGGGCTGCCATAGGTACTGCGGATACACCGGCTGAACCTATCAAGGGATTAATCTTGCCGCCTGATATCTTACACATAACTTTCCCCAATAGGACGCCTCCTGCCGTACCAAAGCCAAATGCTAAAAGACCAAGTGCAATTATCTTCAGGGTATCAGGAGTAAGGAAGTTCTCGGCCTTTGCAGTAGCCCCTACGGTTACACCCAGGAAAATAGTTATTATGTTAATCAATTCGTTCTGTGAAGTTTGACTTAAGCGATCTACCACCATACTCTCCCTGAAGAGATTGCCCAACATTAACATACCCAATAAGGGGGCTGCAGATGGGAGTAATAGTGATCCTAAAACAGTTACAACAATGGGAAAAATAATCTTTTCTAACTTTGATACAGGGCGTAGCTGCTCCATTACTATCTGTCTTTCTTCCTTAGTGGTCAAAGCCTTCATAATGGGAGGCTGTATGATTGGTACCAATGCCATATAGGAATAAGCTGCTATAGCTATGGCTCCAAGATATTCCGGCGCAAGCTTAGTGGTTACATAGATGGCGGTAGGTCCGTCTGCACCACCGATTATGCCAATAGAAGCAGCTACATTGGCTGGGAACTTCAAAAGTATAGCCAAAATAAAGGCTACAAATATTCCCAATTGGGCGGCTGCACCTAAAAGAAGGCTCTTTGGATTTGCTATTAGAGGCGCAAAATCAGTCATCGCGCCAACACCCATGAATATTAAGGGCGGATATATACCTAACTTTACTCCCATGTATAAGTAGTACAATAGCCCGCCAGGCTGGAAGTCATCTTCACCATAGACGCCTACAGGCGCATCATTTAGACCAGCCAAAGGCAGGTTTGCCAGTAGCATTCCAAAGGCTATGGGTAAAAGGAGTAAAGGTTCATATTCCTTTTTTATGGCAAGGTATATGAGTACAAACGAAACTAAAAGCATTACACCTTGTTGCCATGACATCTGTGCAAAACCCGTGTCTGATATAAAACCAGTTATTACCTCCATAAATGGTTTATCCATTAATAATCCCTCCTAGTTGCTATTTGGTGTTTCCTATTGGATGGCAATCAGAACATCTCCAGCATTTACGGATGCACCTTTTGCAACTTGGATAGAAACAACTTCACCATCTACGGGACTCATAATTTCATTTTCCATCTTCATAGCCTCTAAGATTGCCAGTACCTGACCCTTAGAAACCTTTTCACCGTTTTGTACCTTTATATCTAATATGGTGCCAGGCATGGGTGCCTTTATGGTATTTGCACCCTGCGGCACTGCTCCACCTGCGTTGGCCTTGGGGGCCTCCTTCTTCTGAGGAGCAGGAGAGGGTGTAGTTGTTGGACTTGCTACAGGAGCAGTATTAACAGTTATGGGTCTGGTAGCTCCCTGACCTATCTCCTCAACCTCTACTTCATAGGACTTCCCATTCACATTTATAACGAATTTTCTCATAATATTTTCCTCCTTAATATAGTGTTTTATATTGTATCACAGTCTTCCTGCGATCTGTTGATTTCTGCCTGCTCTATTCCATACCGGTGTGTTAGGAGATACTCTCCTAACAGATCTAACAATGATATCATGGGTAGAATAATTTAGGCTGGCAGCAACAGCAGCTGCGATTACAGCAACAATTTCCTCTTCATCATCAATTGCATCAGGAGCATTTAATGTTGTAGAGTTCTCAATGCTCATTTTTTCTTCGTCATATTCCGTTGCGAGATGCTTATTTTTTTTAGTACCAACATTTGTTCTAGAGTTTAGCACCTTATTGATTATTTCAATAACATATATTAAAGCGATTAAGGCAATGAAGACTGTTCCCAGTCCAAGCACCATAACCTTAAGGCTCATTAAAAGCTGTTCACCTAGCATGACAATCACCTCTTTCAGAGTGAATATTATACGGGGAAATTACCATGTTTCTTGGGGGGCCTATTCTCTCTCTTGCTTTCCAGTATTTCTAATGCGCTAATTAATCTAGGCCTGGTAGCCTCAGGTTCGATTACATCATCAATATAGCCTCTGGATGCAGCAACATACGGATTAGCGAATTTATTTCTATATTCTTCGATCTTTTCTTTTCTGGTTTCGATAGGATCTTCTGAATTCTCAATCTCTTTCCTGAATATTATGTTTGCTGCCCCGTCTGGCCCCATTACGGCTATTTCTGCAGTGGGCCATGCATATACCAGATCTGCCCCAAGGTGCTTACTACTCATGGCAATATAAGCCCCACCGTATGCCTTTCGTAAAATAATATTAATTTTGGGCACAGTTGCTTCGGAATAGGCATATAGCAATTTGGCTCCATGACGTATTACACCACCGTGTTCTTGGTCTACCCCGGGTAAATAGCCAGGCACATCGGTAAAGGTAATTATTGGTATATTAAAGGCGTCACAAAAACGTATAAAACGAGATGCTTTATCGGATGCATTTATATCCAGACAACCCGCCTTTACCATAGGCTGGTTAGCAACAATGCCTACAGATCTACCATTGAGTCGTCCAAACCCTATGACAATATTAGTTGCATACAAAGCTTGGACCTCCATAAAGTCCTCATTATCCAATACACTTGTAATGACTTCCTTAATATCATAGGATTTATTGACACTATCCGGAATAATGGTATTTAATTCGGGTGCCAATCGATTCGGATCATCTTGGCTATCATATAGGATTGTATCCTCCATATTGTTTTGGGGTAGAAAACTTAATAGCCTTCTAATAGAATCAAAGCAGGAGTCTTCTGATTCACTCAAAAAATGGGCTACTCCGCTTATCTCATTATGTGTTACAGCGCCACCTAATTCATCTGCAGAAATGGATTCCCCCGTCACTGCCTCAACTACTTGGGGACCAGTAATAAACATCTTGCTTATGTTATCTACCATAAAAATAAAATCCGTCAAGGCAGGAGAATAAACTGCACCACCCGCACAAGGACCTAAAATAACTGAAATCTGAGGTACTACCCCTGATGCTAAAGTATTTCTATAAAATATATCCCCATAACCGCTTAAAGCATCTATTCCTTCCTGTATTCTAGCTCCACCTGAATCATTAATACAAATAATCGGACATCCCATTTTCATGGCCATATCCTGAATCTTTGTTATCTTTTTAGCATGCATTTCACCCAAAGAACCACCAATTACAGTAAAATCCTGGGCATACAAGTAAACCGGTCTCCCATCAATGGTGGCGTATCCTGTTATTACACCGTCACCGGGAGCATTCACCTTATCCATACCAAAATCTACAGAACGATTCTTTACAAAAGCATCTATTTCGACAAAACTGCTTGGATCCACTAGCTTCTCAATTCTTTCGCGAGCAGTTAACTTGCCGCTTTCATGTTGTTTCGCAACTCTAGCTGATCCTCCACCTTGGCGAATGGCGGTTTTAAGATCTTGCATTTGCCGAATCCTATTCTCTACGCTCATTCATAACCCTCCATCAATATATATTGAAAGTGTAGTTAAGGCTTATTTAGTCTTTTACAGCTATCAAAGCCTTATTGCAAGTTACTTTTACGACATAAAAAAACACTGAAATCGTCATAAATTTAACGTGCAAAATAACACATTCTAACCTATATTCTTGTATTCGACATACAATACCTTTTTTCCTTCTTTTTTAAAGTATTATTTTTAAAAAAATTAATACCTATATAAGGATACCCTACTTCTTTACAACAACACGTTAAATTTCATTATTTATCAGATTTTTTAAACTTTTGATTTCCTTTATGGATAGATACCTCCATTCACCTAATCCCAGGTCTCCTAGTACAATATTCCCGAGCCTCTCCCTTTTTAAGTAAATTACCGGATGCCCAATTGCTTCAAACATTCTCCTAACCTGTCTATTCCTACCCTCATGGATAGTAACCCTATAAATGGAGTTTTCTTCCTGTATACCCAATCTACTAATTTTTGCCGGTTTTGTTGTATAACCATCTATATTCACGCCTCTTCTTAGTTTTTTTATAGAATCGTATACAGGATCCCCATTGACAATGACATAGTATTGCTTATCGATTTCATATTTAGGGTGGGTCAAACGATAGGCTAGTTCTCCATCATTTGTAAGCAAAAGTAAGCCTTCAGATTCATAGTCCAGACGGCCAATGGGATATACTCTGCTTCCAATATCGCCGATCAGATCAAGCACAGTGGGGCGTCCCTGAGGGTCAGATACGCTGGTTATGTATCCGGCAGGTTTGTTCAATTTAATGTATATACCTTCTGAATCCGGGGTTATAACCTTTCCGTCGACCCTTACAAGGTCCAATCGTGGATCTATCTTTGTTCCCATTTCCCTTACTATTTTACCATTTACGGTTACCCTTCCTTGGGCAATTATTTTTTCACTGCTCCGTCTGGAGGCTACACCACATCGGGCCATATACTTTTGCAGCCGCTCCTTCAATTATAAAACTCCTCATAATGTAATTTAGGAAAGCGCTGACCTTACAATACCAACCTACAAAACAAGTTGAACTTTTAAAAAAGTTCAACTTGCTTTATAGGAAACCCCAGTAATAAGGATACTTAGTTTTTCCCAATAGACAGTATATAATAATTGGAAGAAAGTTGCTAGCAAAACATTGAATTTTTGTACGTTATAAATATAAATAATTGCTTTTTCTTAAAAATAAGGCAACCTTGGTTGCCTTATTGCGTGAAATCCTGTGTTATTTTATAACCCTGTTTTTTTGTACTATCTCTCCCCACGAGGCCTTGTATCTGTTCCACTATCTGAGGTACCAGCTCAACCATTCTGTCTACTGTAGTATTGAAGTTTACAGGTAGTAACTTTATCTTGTCCTGTCCTACTACTAAAAAGGCAATAGGATTTACAGAAACACCTGCACCGGTTCCTCCTGCAAATGGCAGGGAATCACCCTGAGGTCCATCTTCATCCTCTACAGCCTTTCTCTTTTTTCCCTGTAATACTTCTTCTTTATATTCTCCACCCCCAGCAACAAAACCAAAAGATACCCTAGAAACAGGAATGATAACAGTTCCTTCCGAAGTTTCAACTGCATCACCCACGATAGTATTTACATCAATCATTTCCTTTATATTTTCCATAGTGGTCGTCATTATATTTTCAATTGGATGTCCTTCCACTGATTTCACCACCTTTTAAATTATACATAAGCATCCTGATTTTCGTAATAATAATATAGCCCAATTTTACATTGATTATGCAATTCAATTCCATGTTAAATTTCTTACCCTCATAATAAGGTATCAAAATGATGTCACTGTTGATTACTTTCAAATTGCTCTTCAAAAATCCATTTAAAGAAGTGAATAAAGTTAGTGTCAAACCGGATACAAGTGCTGTTTGGGCGGCATTATTAAGACCAATTGTCATATGCAAGTAAATCTTCTTAATAGTGATCTTAGAAATTAAATATCTAATTTGAGCCACGTATTTTATATTTGCCGTATAATAGTTATTTAGAAATTGAACAATATCCCCAATCATGGCTCGGCGTTCGAGTTTTGCATTGGTTTTCCTTATTATCAGTGATGCAGCATCCTTTTTATCAGGAACGGAAAGCGTAAAATTAAACCTATGGCGGATCATTAATCCACGAAAAAGTCGTACAATAAAGGAAGCGTAGTTTTCCTTGTTATCAAATTTTATATCAATTTCAAACTGAAGGTTGGAAAACAGGGATCCCACCACTAAAGTCACTATACAGACTAGGATATATACCAATCCGAACACCCCATAATCTTCCAAATAGACATCCAAAAAAACTATTATGCAATTACCACACATAAATTTTAACGGGGCGGGACTGGTAATACCCGCACCGTTACAATTGCTATTTTTTCACAATTAGTAAAAAAAATACATGGGACATGCCTTTAACGGTGGTTACTCCGTCAGTGGAGGGAGATCTTCTAAGGATGAAAGGCCAAATACTTTTAGGAAGGTATCAGTTGTTCCGTATAAAATAGGTTTACCGGGGGCATCCATTTTACCGACTTCTTTGATGAGACCTCTGTCATTAAGTACACCTAGTGTATATTCACATTTTACACCTCGGATTGATTCTATATCTATCCTGGTTATAGGCTGTTTATATGCAATAATAGATAGGGTTTCCAGCATGGCTTGGGACAAGCTTTGCTTTTTATCTATACCAAAGTATTTGTCTATGTATTCTCCATATTCGGGACGAGTCGCTAGTTGGTAATGATCGTTCATTTTTATTATCTGTAAACCCCCGTTACGAGAGTTAAAGTTTTCGACTAACTTATCCATTATTTTCCTAAGTTTTCCCTTGTCCATATTTAGAAAATCCGCTATTTTCCTTACGGAAACAGCTTCTCCTGAAACGAATAAAATAGATTCTATCAACCCCATTATCTTATTTTCGTCCATATTTTCTATGCACCTCCCTTGATAATAATCTCTCCAAATTGCTTATTCTGGTATATAGATATCTGATTATCCTTAAGCATTTCCAACAAGGCCAAGAAGGTTATGATAATATTGGATCGATCATATTTATCCCTAAATAGTTCTGTAAATCTACATTCGGAAGTAATAGAAAACAATTTTCTTAACTCTCTTATACGTTGTTGGATTGTAACAGCCTGTCTGCGTATGGGATATACCCTCTCTCTAAAAATCGTAGACCTTTCATTCTTCAATAATCTAATGAGCACCTTTATTAGATCATGGGGATTTCCATCTACCAGGATTTTATTTTTCTTTTCATTTTCATCGATCAATTCCTCGGGTAATTTATGGTATATGTTGGAGTACCTTTCCTCCCTTTCCCTCAATTTCTGACTTATCTCCTTATACTTTTTGTATTCTTCCAATCTTTTACGAAGCTCCTGTTCAGGGTCTTCGTCATCCTCACCCAAATCGTCAGGGCCGGGTAATAATGCCCTGGACTTAATTAAAAGTAGGGTGGACGCCATAACCAGAAATTCGCTTGCAATCTCGACATCAAAATCTCTCATCCTGTCCAAGTAATCTAAGTATTGTTCAGTGATTGTGGCCATTGAAATATCTGCAATTTCAATCTTGGATTTTTGGACTAGATGTAATAATAGGTCTAGCGGTCCTTCAAATAGATCAAGCTTAACACAATATTCCATAAAAACCTCCTAGCGTAAGATCCTCAAAAGAAAAACCCAATGATTTTAGATGTTGAACTGCTAAGAAATCTATAGACATAATGGGAGGGTGCACTAATTATATAGTCGAAGATATTTAACATAATCATCATAAAGAGGATTAAAAGACTATACCTTTCCAGTATCCAAAAAAACTTAATATTGCCTTTGAAAAATAGTGTTTTGATTACTTTGTAACCATCAAATGGAGGTACTGGGATCATGTTGAGAAAGGTAAAAACTACATTTAAAAAGGCTATCCTTTCCATTATTCTTATTAGAATAACAAAAGCCGTACTAGAGGCATAGTTAGTATAGAATTGGGGGAGAAGCCTAAATAACTGTATAAGGAGAATAGCAATAAATGCTAATATTAAATTGGATATGGGACCTGCCAATGATACAAGAATATCACCCCACTTGCGATTTTTAAAGTTGGATGGATTAACCTGCACCGGTCTAGCCCAACCAAATCCAAAAATTAAAAACATTATCAGGCCTATCCAGTCCACATGTGCCAAAGGGTCCAGTGTCAGCCGTCCCTGAAATCTTGGTGTATGATCTCCCATGCGATATGCAGTAAAGGCATGGGCAAACTCATGAACTGAAAAGGCCAAAAAAACCGCTGGAAGACTATATAAAATATTTATCAGGTCCAATCTACCAAACAAAGAGTATCCCCCATTTCAACACTGACCTAGAAATTCATAACTTAGGTATTATTGTTTTTCCTATTATAACATAAAAAAGTGTGCCTAGGCACACTTTTTGAATCTAATCAGACTAGCTACTTATCATCTGTTTTATCCATTTTATTAACTGAGGCAGAGGACCAATTCATAATGATCTGTACGAAATAATCGTAAATGTTGGCTACTTCTATATCCCTATCCGCAAGGATGTCTACTGAATCAATTTCTTTACCGTCCCTTTTGACTAAGACAGAACCTATTATATCACCCTTTTTGATAGGCGCTTTTATGGGTTCTTCTATAAGGTCCACTAGTTCATAGTCGTCTGATTCCCCTTTTTTCTGTAGCATGGACAGATCATCCGAGGCTAGGCCTGACAACGCCTTTTCTTTGCCACCAATAATGTTTATTTGCTTTTTAACTAATGCACCCTTCTTTAGGATTGGTATGGCCTCGTAGTTGGCAAATCCATAATCCATAAGTTTAGATGCCTCATTAAATCTAGTCTTTGATGTAGGGGCTGCTAGTACGATGGATATTAACCGCAAATTGCCCCTTTTAGCGGTTGCTGATAGACAATACTTTGCCTTGCTCGTGGAACCTGTCTTTATTCCGTCACATCCGTCATAGAAACGAACCAATCGATTGGTGTTGGTAAGTTCTGTGTTATTTTTCGCCTCCTTTAAATTGTCCAACCAAATAGTGCTCCACTTAAAGAATATAGGATGTTTAAGTAGTTCCCTGGACATTATTGATATGTCATAAGCTGTAGAATAGTTGCCCTCATCTGACAATCCTGTGCAATCTGAGAAGCTGGTATTATTCATCCCTAATTCTTTTGCTCTTTCATTCATTCTACTTACAAAGGCTTCTTCTGTACCAGAAATTTTCTCTGCTATAGCAACACTGGCATCATTGCCTGATGACACAATTATCGCCTTTAATATAGCAGAGACAGGCAACTTCTCCCCGCGGTCTAAGAATACCTGGGATCCACCCATACTTGCCGCATATTCACTAACCGTTACTTCATCATCCAGTCCTATCCTACCATCCTCTATTGCCTCTAATGCCAGGAGAGTGGTCATGACTTTAGTGATACTGGCAATGGGCAGCTTCTCATGGGGATTTTTCTCGTATAAAATTGTCCCAGTATCATAATCCATCAATAAAGCTGAAGGAGATTCTAACTCGAAAGGCAAGCCCTGGGAAAAGATATTTAGCGGAAAAAACCATAGTATAAAAAAGCAAAGTAAAAATGCTACTACTTTGATTGACATACTTTTCAACCTGATCCCTCCTAAATATGTATAAAGAAAATCTCATCCAAGTAATAATAGATTTTCCATTTAGTTTGGTTGTTATTCAGTGTATATCGTTCAGCTCAATGTAGTAACATCTTGCTTCTAATTAGCCAATATGTCTATGTAGTATCCGCAATCATACGGGTAAACTATCTTTATTCTACATGTTATCCCTTAGTTGGGCATACATTTGTGTGGTAGACAAATCCGAATGCCCCAGGATTTCTTGAAGGGCATGGATATCAGTACCTTTGTCTAATAGATGAATAGCAAAGGAATGTCTAAGTGTATGCGGAGTGATATCCTTATTGATTTTAGCTTTTTGAGTGTAATACTTTACAATTTTCCAAAACCCCTGTCGGGTCATTCTCCTACCATGAAAATTCACAAATAGTGCCTTTTCATGGTTATCACGGACGAGTTTAACCCGACTGTATCTTAAATAGTTTTCTAGATAGGAAATAGCCCTATCTTCCACCTTGGTGGTTCTTTCCTTGCCAGAACTACGACATACTATAGTCGCATTGTTAATATCTAAATCTACTAAATTTAGACCAATGAGCTCTGACACCCTAATGCCTGAACCATAAAGAAGCTCCAACATTGCTTTGTCTCTAATTGACTTAGGATCCTTACCCGATGGTTGGTCCATTAATTTACTAATCTCCGAGGGCGTGAGTATGCTAGGAAGTTTACGCTTACTTTTAGGTGCTTCCAAATTCTCTGTAGGATCTAAAGAGATTTCGTCTATGCTGACTAAAAACTTATAAAAACTCCTTATAGATGATAGCTTCCTTAAAATAGTCGATGAAGATATTCCCTCATCTTGTAGGGCTTTGATATAAGCTTGTACTATGGATTGATCTGTGGCATTAATACCATTAACTCCAGTGTTGAGGACATAGGCTCTATATTGCATGATATCTCTCATATAGCACTCTAGCGTATTCAGTGACACAGATTTTTCATACATCAAATGGGATTTGTATTGCTCTAAAATATCCTTCATAAACCTAAACTCCCCAATACTATGTAATATATAGCCTGGAACAGCATGTATAACTTATTCAACAAAAATTACTAAATTCCTCCTTTATTCCGATACAAATTGTATATCCCGTAGAGTTTTATGAAGAATAAAACTAATTAAAGATCCAAACAAACAAGGGGAAAAGTAACGGTGAGATAAAGGTTTCAATAAGGACTCCGATCAATAGAATAAAAAAGACCAGGCTTAACTTTGTAGTATAGATACCCGGATTGTTACGTCCTTGCGCTCTAAAATAAGTAAACCCTCCCCTCCCTAACCCGGCAGTCGAGTATAATAAAGCAATGATAACCATGGCTATATAGCATGGAACATATATGATTGATTGTGGAAGAATGCATAATAATGAAAACAATACACCACCAAACTTATAGTGCTCAACCATAAATCCAATAGTAAAACCAAAATAAAATCCCCTTATACCAATAAGCGCCAATATGAAGGGACTACCCCATATAAAGAAGCCAAAAATCCAAATAAAAAATGCAGTAGTAAAATGCTGCCATAATGAATGTCTAAAAATAGCCCAATGGTTTATAGGTAGATTTTGTTGACTATGAAAAAATTCTTGGAGGAATTTGCTTAGATAGTTTTTTTGTTGGGAAGGTAATGAAATTACGGTAAAGGCACCAGCCATAATTCCAGTAATTAGAATAAATATCGTCAATAGGTAGGCTATGGAATTTTTTTTTACATGTAAAACCCATGTCCTCTTTAATTCATCAAACAACAGCTGATTCCCCCTTTGACCGATATCCTCTTCCAGCGTGACGAATACTTATAATGATAGGTATGCTTGTATAAAAAAGAATATGCCTTGGGGGGTTTCAAATGATGTATTGGATATATTTATTGATTTTTGGCTAAAGCCTAGTTAAGCCGTATTCCACACTAGCACCTATCCCATAAAAAAATTCACTTTCTTCACCTAGGCTCCTGCCCATGGTCGTGGGATTTAAACTATATTTTGATAAAGAACTGACTATTTTTTTACCACTTCTAATATGTACGGGATGCTTGGTCATGAGTCCCGATTGCTTTAATTGTGTTATAATATATATGAGTTTTTGGATATCCATTATGGGAAGGATAATAGGGATGGAACCCTGAGTAACCTTTTGCAGGACATTTAAAAAATGGTGACTAATACCCCGATGTCTGATACGTGTATCCCTGAAGGAAATTCTAGGGATATAAAGCGCATTTGCACCTTTAGCATGGCAGAAATCCAGATAGAATCCCAATTCTAAACCGCTAAATCCAAATGGAGTACCTGTTCCCATAATTCCTGGGCCCATAGTGATTATGATTACATCCATATTAAGAATGTTTGCTACCAGTTGTAATGCAGTATAAATGTTTACACATTCATAATCCCCACCAAACGCGTTTCCAATGGTCACGGATTTATTCAATAGATTCTTATCCTTTAGGATCTCTATGTTTTTACTCATCCCTAGGGGTAGTGCACCATGATCAGATATGATGCAAGCAACCTTAATTCCTCCTCCGGTACAGTATTTTAAGTGCGCACACAAGGGTACAAGCATGCTATGGAGCTCACCGACAAGTACGAGCTTTCCCTCTAGATTTAAATCTCGGTAGAAGAATCCATGAAGTTCACTTGTCTCCTCCTCAGCGAATAGAACATTAATTTGGTTTGGTGTGTATTTTAACTTCATACCATGCCCTGGTCCAAGAAGTTCTTGATCGTCAGCACTAAAATTACCCATGATAAAATGATAACCTCCTGTACCAAGGTTTAGAGTACAGGCTGTTGTGTTAACCAACACAACATCTCCTTCTTTTAACTCCCCCATCATTTGGATATAATTCATAGCCTTCTTACGAGGATGATCAATATCAAGAATTACTTCTTGTAACACCCTATTGCTTCTCTCTATCTTCTCCACAACCGCTTTTTTATATTCTATCATATGAATACTAAGATCCTCCTCTTTTTAATTGGCCAAAGTTGTCCACCTGTTTTAGTATAGAATTGGAATCAATAATCTCGGAAAAGGACCTAAATTCTGCTATAAAATGCAGTATGAGCAGTATTCCAAATAGTCCATATTTAGTCCAAGGCCTTCCTTCAATAAGGGTATAAAAGCCGAGTGCCCCACCTAGTAGATTTGATCCCGTATCACCCAACATACACCTTTCTTCCATTTCATCCTTGATATAGATTGTTAATCCGCTAAATATGGGTAGAAGAATCCATAAACTTTGGAAATTTGAGAGTAGGGAGATTAACAGCGCAAGTATCGTAAATCCCTTAATTGCCCTGCCCGGACGTAAGTCAAGTAAGTTAATAAAGTTAACGCATAGACAAAATAATATGGTATGAAAAGCTATATCCAATATCTTTGTAAAATAAGTTTTTGATATTATGAACCCAATTATTAGACCCAATACTATTTTGATTATCCCTGTGGAAACATATCCCGACAAGAGACCATTAATATGGTTTTTAAAACCCTTTCTACTGCTATCTCCTAGTGAATCATCCAGGTATCCCATCAAGGTCATGGATAATAGCACAGCTAAATAAATCATTAAGTTATCCTTCCCTACTTGATCCCAAAGTGGTAGTACAGATATTATACAGGGAATCAAAAATACAAGTCCTGCACCATATACCACTTCTCTGCCATGATAGTTACTTGTCCTTAAGCCCTTAGTATATAATAGTAAAATGATTCGGGGTTTTAAATAGACCATTAGGAATATGGCTATAGGAATGGTACTAAAATACAGATATTTGTCCATCAATCTACCCTCTTAATATAATGCATCTTTATTTTCTTTTGCAAAATCACTTTTAGAATATCCAGAAACTGTATACTCCGATGTTTGAATCCCTTTAAGTCTCGCCCTGTCACCCTATGGCATATATCTATTGGTATCTCCATAATTCGTACATCTTTTAAAGCCAGATCAACTGTCATGCCAAATTCAATCCCATACCCTCTGTAGCTTAGCAGTTCATGGGCTAATACTTCCCTTTTGAAAGCTCTTTGACCGGAAAGTACACTACAGCATTCTTTACCTGTCAAGGATTTAAAGCCTACCCGTGATAGTCCTTTAACAAATCCAAATCCTCCCTTGCCAGGTGTAAAATCAATCTTTCCTATGGTTACCTCGGCCTCATCTCTCAATATAGGATAGATAAGCTTTGTTGCTTCTGTTGCAGTATCCCCGATGTCTGCATCCAGGAATACGATGATTCTATTGTTTAAATGTTTCACTCCCATCTGCAACGCATTGCCTTTTCCTTGATTTTTATCCAGAGATAAAAGGTTAACCCCCTCCTTTACTGCAATATCTCCTGTTTCATCCCATGAGCCATCGTCTACAACAAGAATATCTTTTATAATAGGCACTTTTTTAAGGGCCCTTAAGGTAATAGCTAAATTGGCAGCTTCATTATAAGCAGGAATAATAACACCAATATCTTGAGGTAGCATACCCATTGTCAAATCAGTCCTTTTTCCCTAGTGTATTGTTTACTTGTTATACCAAGTAATATACTACTAATTCTGTCTAACTTCTTTTTCAAAAATGTCTAAATCATCTGTTTCTATAGAATCTCTATCCAAAGATTGATCTTCGGGATTTTGGGGAAATAGTTCATTGGGTAAAATACCGTCTGTGCCTTCTGCATATCCATAATTTCCCTTGTCTCCATAGAGTAAAGAAATTAACGAGATCTTTCCATAGAGCGTATTAACATGATCTATGGTTGAAATCCCGTTTTTCTTACACCAGACCGCATCAATTAAATTACTTTCTTTTTTTTCTATTGCAATTATATTAAAATTGTAATCCTTTGATACCCTTACCAGGTTATGTACGAATTTATCTATACCCCGCTTTGCGTTGCCAATACTGCTATAAGCTAAAACAATTGTATTACAGCCATTTTGTATTTTAGCAGATCCATGGGTTAAGCTTAGTCGTTGTATAAGGGGTGTTAATTCTCCTCTTGTAAGACTAATCATGATGTTTTCCGCTAATTGTACGTATAATTGACCTTTATCTAATATTGTTTGAGATGAAACATTGATAGTATTATCCAATTCATATTCTTCCCTAAACAAACTGGCATCAAAGGCAAGACTAGGTCCGATTGATGCACCTGCTACTTTTAGAAGATCAATTATATCTGAATAATCATCCTCACTACCCATTTCTATTAGCGTTATTCTTGAACCATTCAGCTTATTTCTTATAATGGAATTGAACACTGATTCATATAGGGCGGCATTTTCCTTTTCCAGTTTTTCAAGAGTTTTCAATGTATCCTTGAGTTGCTGGTTCTCATTACGCATATTTAGGAATTCATCTTCCAGTCGCTGCGATATCATATCGTATTGTTTTTCCAGTACATTTTTGTTCTGTAATGATATTCCTATAACCATACCCAGCCCTAAGGAAAGAAACATACAGATCAGTAATATGAGATAATATTTAATATTTACCATTAAGAACACCCTCTACAATACCATTTCAGTGCTCATAATCCCAAAAGTATTCTTAAACGCAAAGATATTAATTTATATATTTCCTTGATTAAAGGAGAATTTTTGGCTACTACTGTTAAAGGAAACAGAGCTGCAGCAAATACAGCAGCAATGTACCCTGGTTTTATACGATTCTTATAAAGCTCACTGACACCCTTTGCATCGACGACTTTATGGCCAACCTTCATCTGAATCAGCATTGTGCTGGCCATTCCTGGTCTTCCCTTTTCAAGAAAGTCTATCATATTGGTGTGACTACCAACGGTAACTATGAGTTCAGCATTTTGCTCATATGCTAAGACCAGAGCAGCATCCTCACTGGTACCGATGAAGGGGAATTTAACTGCTTTCAGCCCTAGAGATTCTATCCTCTTCATCCCCGGGCAATTTCCATTGGGATAAGCATGAACTATAATCTCTTTACAGTTCATTAGGCTAATATCGCTAACACTATCCATATCCCCAATAATTATGTCCGGTCGATAACCAAAATCCAACAAGGCGTTTGCCCCTCCATCAACCCCTATCATTATAGGATTAACCTCATCAATGTAAGTACGGATTGCCCTTAGGTCCTCCCGATAACCCTCACCCCTTATCACCACAAGGACATGGCGACCTTTCATATTGATAGACGATTTTGGCAATTTTACCGGGCTGATAATTAGTTCCTTTTCCTTTTTGGCATAATCCAAAGTGTTCTCTATAAAGCTATCCAGTATATTCCAAAGGTTAGATGCAGCTTTATCCATCTTCGATTCTATATCATCTTTAGTTAAGTATGTTATCTCACATAAAGATTTACCGTTAACAGACAAGTACTTATCATTGATTTCCAAAGAATCGTAATTTGAAATTTTATCAAATATATCCTGGCCTACATTGTCGATTATGGGAACACCTGCATTGGATAATATTCTTGGCCCCCTATTGGGATATTTACCACTAATGGATGTGGTCGCGTTAATAACAGCCTTTATTTTTTTGTCAACCAATTGTCTTGCTGCAACCCCATCAATATCCTTGTGATTTATAACAGCAATATCATTGGAAGTTAAATGGGTGATTAGGGCTTTGGTTTTGATATTTTTTTTCGCAGTTCCTCTTATAAGCATCCCTACACCTCTTTAATGTCGCCTATTATCTATCATTTACAAATAACTTCTAAATATGCATAAAAAAATCAGCCCCTTATTTCGGGGCTGACCCTTGACAAGAATTTTCCATAATTCTATTGCTATTCAGCTAAATGTTTCGATTGCATTCTCAATTTGTCTGCAACCATTGCTATAAATTCACCGTTTGTTGGTTTGCCTTTTTCATCATGGATTGTGTATCCAAAGTATTTATTAATGGTTTCGATACGGCCACGACTCCACGCTACCTCTATGGCATGTCGAATTGCCCTTTCTACCCTACTGGGGGTAGTGTTGAATCTCTCAGCTATTCCTGGGTACAGTTCTTTAGTTATACCGCTTAAGAGATCCACATTATTAACGACCATCATTATTGCCTCTCTTAAATATTGGTATCCTTTTATATGAGCGGGTACCCCTATACCATGGATAATATTAGCTATCTCTGCTTCAAGAGAAACATTCCTATTTGTCGCAGAAGATTTTGAGTACGGAAGTTTGGTATTGTTTATTACCATACTGGTGCTTCTACTAGTATAACTGCTATCCAAATCGTTGGTTAACTCCCTTATCCGTCTTATAAGCAACCCTAAATCAAAGGGCTTTACAATATAATAGTCAGCACCTAACATAATCGCCCGTTGGGTAACCTTGTCCTGGCCTACAGCCGAAAGTATAATTATTTTCGGATAGGTTTCAAGATTTTCTTCATTTAATCTCTCCAAAACACCTAGTCCATCCAGGTGTGGCATAATTATATCCAATACTACTACATCCGGCCCCAGTTTAAATATCATATCAACGGCTTCTATTCCGTCATGAGCCACACCTACTACCTCTATATCCTCCTGCTTTCGTAAAAATTCATTGATAATTGCACAAAAATCCTTGTTATCATCGGCGATCAACACTGAGATTTTTTCAGCCATACAGCAACCCCCCAAATATTACTTATATCCCTTTATATACTCATGCAAAAGAATTATTTGACTTTATGCACCAAGATGTCCATTCTATTTTCTTTAGTAAACATATTCGACAATCAATTGGATTTTCCTTCCTATTATCGATAAATATTTTTTATCCGAAATTAATAGTACTATCCTTGTCCTATATTAATCGTAATCTATTATTTTATTGGATTCCTCCATCATCCATTCGATAAAGATACCGTACCCTTTTTTAGGATCATTAACAAAAACATGGGTAATGGCCCCTATTATCTTACCATCTTGGATAATTGGACTACCACTCATTCCTTGAACTATTCCCCCCGTTCGTTCCAATAATATCGGATCTACTATTTCTATTACCATTCCTTTGGCACTTGCCTGGTTTTGATTATTTATTTTAACAATCTGTACATCAAACTCCTTGACTCCTTCTTCATCAATTGTAGATAAAATCTTAGCCGGTCCCAACCTGACATTGTCCTTGTAACATATAGGCATGGGCTCACCTAAGGTATCAGGGTTAAAGTTCTTATTCATCTTTCCATATATTCCATAAGGAGTATTTTTAATTATTTGGCCAATTACCTTGCGTTTGTTCGAAAATGCAGCTTTTAATTCCCCAGGATTCCCTCTCTTTCCTTGCTTTATATCTATTATCTTTGATTGTACTATTTCGCCATTTTTAATTGATAACAAAGTCCCAGTATCGACATCGGTAATAGCGTGACCTAGTGCACCGAAATGATTCTTTTCGGGGTCATAGAATGTTAGGGTTCCTACACCTGCAGTACTATCCCTAACCCACATTCCAAGCCTGTATTTCCCATCATGATAATCTTCAACAGGCGTTATATTTGTAACAAATATATGGTTGCCTCTCAGAATTTCTAATTCTAATGCTTGATTTGGAACTACATTAACTAATTCTGATAAATGCTCTGCATTTCTGATAGTTATCCCATTGACTTTCTCTATTACATCACCCGGTCGTAGCCCTGCATCCAAGGCTGGATTATGAGCTACTCCATGTTTGTCATAGACCTCCGATATGCCTACAAGTAGGGCCCCCTTTGTATATAATGAAACTCCTATGGAGTTACCACCGGGGTATATAAGTCTCGGTGGAGTCACTTTTACAAACATTTGTTTTATAGGTATAAGCCCAAAAAGTTTAAAATCCAAGTAGACATCCCCCGGGTTGACCGTCTCGATTGATAAGGGTTTACCCATCTCATAAACATGCTGATCCTTCAAAGAGCTTCCATTGAATTTTATGACATCAACATTATTGCCTTCTATCTTTATCGGTAGGGGTATCCTAAAATTTAGAGTTTTAGTATCTCCTTCAAATAATTGGATTCTGTTGGGAATACTTTTGATACCCTGTACGTAAGGTGAATAATTTAATAGCAAAAAAAATAAGGCAAAGGTTACTCCTAATATTCTCTTAAAAGATGATTTCCCCATTCTTCAATATTCTCCTGTCACAACTTTTATGTTTTTTAGTTTTATATAAATAAGGTAACCTCATAAAAGTGATTTATACGAGTTAAGAATGCGTAAAATTAGGGAAAAAAAGAAAGAGCTATTGCTCTTTGCCACTATATGGAAATTTGCTATAGTTTTTAGCTGGTTAGCATGGTACAGGGGTTGAACATTACAAGTTTGTTTTTCATATCTTTGAGAGATTAGACAGACTTATTTTTGTGTTTCTGGGCGGTTCGAATTAATTCCAATGCATGTTCCATGCTAGTCTTTGTTAGTTCTTTTCCACCTGACATTTTTGCGATCTCTTCTTGACGTCCAACTTCATCCAATCTATACACAATTGTTCTGGTATGACCACCTACAACCTCTTTCTGAACCTTATAGTGAACATCTGCCATAGCCGCTATCTGGGGTAGGTGCGTAACACAGATCACTTGGCGCGTTCTAGAGATGTTACCCATCTTTTCACCAATCACATGGGCTATACGTCCACTTGTACCAACGTCAATTTCATCAAAGATTAGGGTGGGAATGTCATCTACCTGGGCTAATATGGTCTTGAACGCTAGCATTATCCGGGACATCTCACCGCCAGATACTATTTTAGATAACGGTTTAACAGGTTCCCCAGGGTTCGTAGATAATAAAAATTCTATTCTATCGTATCCACTGGAGGTTATTCTATTTACTAGATCAGTAGCATCCCCTTCATTTATAGTTGAGTCCATATTAACGTGAAAACTGGATTTGTCCATACCTAGTTCACTTAGCTGAGATAGCAGTTGTTTTTCAAAATATGCGGCTGTTTCTTTTCGCTTCTTTGATAAAACATCGCATGCTTTTATAAGCTTTCGGAGGATTTTCTCTTCTTCCTTCCTTAATTCCTCCAACAGGTCTTGACTATTCTCTAACTCCTCCAATTCCTTTTTGATAGTCCATAGGTACTCCTTTATTTCAGCGATATCTGATCCATACTTTCTCTTTAATGCCCGTATTATCTCCAGACGCTTTTCAATTTCATCTAATCTAAGAGGGTTGTATTCAAATTGCTCCTTATAATTTCTTATTTCCAACACTACATCCTCTAATTGGTAAGACAAGGATTCAATCTTCTCATTTATTTCTTCTAGTTTTGGTTCAATGCCGGCGATCTGATTAAGACCTGACAATGCCTCGCCAATGAGGTCTGTAACCGAAGGATGAATATTAGATCCCGTGTATAAATTTTGGTAAATCGTATTAATGATATGCATTATTTTTTCCGAGTTAACTAATATAGTTCTTTCATGGTTTAGTTCCTCTTCTTCGCCATCTCTTAAATTTGCGCTTTCAATCTCGTTAATTTGGTAGGTCAGAAGATCTTTACGCCTTTCACCATCCATACCAATACCTGAGAGTCTCCTTATCCGTTTCTGTATCTCTTTCCAAGTAGAATATACATTCTCGACTTCTTTCCTCGCCTTTATAGTCTCTTCCCCACCTAACATATCCAGCAATTCCTGATGCTGCTCAACGTTTAAAAGGGATTGATGCTGGTGTTGGCCATGAACATCAATTAGGTATTTACCAACATTTCTTAAAGTAGATAGGGTGACCATCCTGCCATTAATTCTGCATATGTTCCTTCCATTAGCGGTCAGTTCTCGCATTAACAAAAGGGTACCATCGGATTCCATCTCTATGCCAAACTGGCCTAAAAAATCGCCTATGGCGGCTTGTTTCCTAATATCGAATATAGCCTCCACCAAAGCAAAATTCTTGCCTGTTTGTATTAGATCCCTATCGGCCCTTTCCCCTAATATCAGATTTACCGCATCAATAATAATGGATTTACCAGCTCCGGTTTCACCAGTCATAATGTTAAATCCTTTATCAAAATCTAAATTGATTTCATCTATTAGAGCAATATTCTTAACCGATAAATGCATAAGCATTCAACAGTCCCCCTTGTATAAAGCACATGGTCTGTTTTCATTTCCGGCTCTAACGTCCGATTTGTTGAAACCGGTTAATTATATCATTAACTGGTTGATTTTCACGTACAACTACTAAAATAGTATCATCCCCAGCAATACAACCTACAATCTCCTCCCAGCCTAAAGAATCTATAGCAGAAGCAGCAGCTTGAGCACTTCCGGCAATTGTTTTTATCACTATCAAATTATTCGATGAATCCATAGAAACAACGGATTCTGCAAATACCCTTATTAATTTTTGGGAAATGCCGGTCTCGGCATTATCAATAAGGGCATATTTTGAAATTCCAGAGGACGCCATTACTTTCACGAGCCGGAGTTCTTTTATATCCCTTGAAACCGTAGCTTGAGTAACATCAATACCCCTTTTACGTAATTCCTCTGCTAATTCTTCTTGGGTTTCAATATCCATACTTTCGATGATCTCTAAAATCTTAGAATGGCGAGTGTATTTCATCTTGGATCATACCTCCATAACCCTATTCTTTAATGATTTTCTACATACATCATATTATAATTTTCTCGTGGATCAAGTCGAAAAAGTTTTGCTTCTTAGTGCGCAATAGTTGAACATATGTATCAGCTTTCTTTACTAAAATTCTGTCACCACCAATCAATGTAGCCACAGCCTGCCCATCAGCTGTCAAAGCAATGTCTCGGTCAGGGCACATTATTTCTATCTCTATTATATCGTTGCAGTTAATGATAATAGAGCGGGCATTCAATGAATGCGGACAAATTGGCGTAAGAAGCAGGCATTCCAGACTCGGATCAACGATGGGGCCACCTGCTGAAAGTGAATAAGCCGTTGAACCGGTGGGGCTGGATACCAACAAGCCATCTCCTGAATAGCTGTTTATCTCATGACTATTTACACTGGCTTTTAGTTGAATTATTCTAGAAACGAGCGCCTTCATTATCCCTATGTCATTGAACGCAAGAAAAGGGGAACATGATTTCTCCCCCCTGACAATGGTACCTTCGAGCATCATTCTCCTTTCTATATAGTATTCACCCTCTTTTAATGCCTCAAGTGCTTTAGGTGCTTGTGAAAAATCCCCATCTGTTAAAAAACCGAGGTTCCCCGTGTTAATACCCATTATCGGCTTATCCCATAGGGCAGCCTGACAGGCTGCTTGAAGTAATGTACCATCCCCTCCCAAAGAAACAATTATATCCGAAAGGGAGTATAATTGTTGCTCAGGAGTAGGTTCACCTACCTTGATGATATCATGGACTCCTGGTATTACTTGTACCCTCATATCTAAGCTACGGGCAATTTCTACTATCCTTCGGGTCTTTATCCCACTAGGGTCCTTGGTTAGATTGGCTATAAGTCCTATTATTTTCAATAAGCCCCCCCCTTTTATTATGGGTATTACCTAAGTTAAGTTGCCAGGTGGCGCTTTAAATATAAAATTATCAGTGCCATTACCTACATTATAATTCAGAATGTGCTGCTTTAACTGTATCGTCTATGAGGTGTCCATATTCTATATCATTTTTATAAGGACTAACAGTATTCCCCTGCCCTTTATACAAATGTATTAGAAATTCAATATTACCCTTGGGTCCCTTAATGGGAGAAAAAGTTAATCCTTTGAAAGTCAAACCTAATTGAAGGCAGGTAGATAAAACTTCACTTAAGACTTCCTTATGAATATCAGGGGATCTAACAACCCCGTTTTTACCTACCTTTTCTCTGCCAGCTTCAAATTGAGGCTTTATTAGGGATACTATATGGCTGTCGGGTAGTAATATCTCTTTTACTACGGGTAATACAATCTTTAATGAGATAAATGAGACATCTATTACCGCACCCTGGGGCTCGTCCTCCAGGTCCTCCCTTGTCACATCACGAATGTTAACTCTCTCCATGACAACAACTCTATGATCTTGTCTAAGTTTCCAGGCCAATTGGCCATATCCTACATCAATGGAATATACCTTCTTTGCTCCATATTTCAAGAGGCAGTCGGTAAATCCCCCTGTAGAAGCGCCTACATCAATATAGACCCTGTCTTCAACTGGAGGTTTAAAGATATCCAATGCTTTTTGGAGTTTAAGACCTCCCCTACTTACGAAGGGAATGGGATCTTCTTCAACAATTATAGCCGATTCGGGTGATATCAGGGTGCCTGGTTTGTCCACCATTTGCCCATCTACACGCACTACTCCGGACAGAATAATACGCTTTGCTTTTTCCCGGGATAGTGCTAAACCCTTATTGACCAGAATTATGTCAAGCCTTTGTTTTGAGGTTGTGGACATATATATTCTCCTTAACACCGTGCAAAAAGCACTTTATCCTATTGGCTACACTATTTGGATCAAGGTGTAGCAATTGTATTAGCTGATCTACTTTTCCTTGAGGTACGAAAGTATCCGGAATACCTAAACTGATCATATTAATATCCAAACCCTTGTTATTAATATAATTAATAATTGAGCTGCCAAATCCACCCGTTATTACATTGTCCTCTAGGGTGATCCAATGGGTATGGCTCATGGAAAGAGATTGTAGGGTATCCTCATCCAATGGTTTTATACATCTTGTATTTACAACTTGTGCATTTATTCCTAATCCCTTTAGAAGTTCAGCCGCCTCGATGGCAACCTGCAACATTTTACCGAAAGAGAATATACAACAATCCTCTCCATACACTAATGTTTCCCAATCATAAGGATTAAACGGGGTTTTGTTCTCGAAATAGGGCAGTGAAGAAGAATTAACATAACCTTTGGGATACCTAATGGCAATTGGTCCATTAACATGCAATGAAAAATCCATTATATCCCTTAGTTCATTGGTATCTTTAGGGGCAAATATTGCCAAATTGGGTATATGGTTTAAGTAGCTGATATCGAATATGCCCTGATGTGTTTCTCCATCCTCCCCTACCAAGCCTGCACGATCGATAGCAAACCTCACGGGTAGATTTTGAATACAAACATCATGAAGGATTTGGTCATAAGCACGCTGAAGGAAAGTCGAATAAATAGCTACATAAGGCTTTAGTCCACTATTGGCAAGTCCTGCTGCCATAGTAACAGCATGCTGTTCTGCTATTCCAACATCAAAAAAGCGATTGGGATACCGTTCTTGAAATTTTATTAAGCCTGTCGATTCCGGCATTGCAGCAGTGATGGCAACCACTTTGTCGTCTTTACCCGCCAGCTCCACCAATTTGTTACCAAATGCCCCTGAAAAAGTTTCACAAGCTATCCCCTTGGTCCTTCCAGTTTCCATTGTAAAGGGGGGGACCCCATGAAAGAACTCCGGATCCTTCTCTGCATATTCGTAGCCCTTACCCTTTTGGGTGATTACATGAATGAGTACAGGACCTTCCATTCTTGAAGCTTGTCCTAATACATTAATCAGGCTGTTAATATTATGTCCATCAATAGGTCCAAGATATCTAAAGCCCATTTCTTCAAATATCATACCGTGTACCAGAAGTGATTTAAAACCCCTTTTTATTAATTCAATTGATCTGAATATGGGCTTACCAATCCATGGTATTCCATCAAGCATCTTTTGTATGCCCTTTTTAAACCAATTATATTTTGAACTTGACCTGACCTTGGATAAGTGACCAGCCAGTGCACCGACATTTTGCGAAATGGACATCTCATTATCATTTAACACAACTATTAGGTTTGTCTTGGTATGTCCTGCATCATTAAGGGCTTCAAAAGCCATTCCTCCGGTAAGCGCCCCGTCACCAACAACAGCTATAACATGATGTTTATCACAATCCTTAATATCTCTAGCCCTGGCTATACCTAAGGCCGCTGATATAGCTGTACTGCTGTGACCTGTTCCAAAAATATCGTGTTCGCTTTCATCAGGTTTAGGAAAGCCACTAAGCCCACCTAATTGTCTGAGAGAAGTGAACATATCCTTTCTTCCAGTTAAGATCTTATGTACATATGATTGGTGCCCAACATCCCAAATAATCTTGTCAATGGGACTGTTGAAAACATAATGAAGCGCTAATGTTAACTCAACTACGCCTAAGTTTGATGCCAGGTGGCCACCAGTATTAGAAACACTGTCCAATATAAAGGCCCGTATCTCTTTACATAACTGATCCATTTCGTCTAATGTCAATGCCTTGAGATCCATAGGCTTATCTATCGAATTAAGCAATGAATACTTAGTCATTTCATTTCTTTCCTTTTGGTTATCCTATTGTTTTTATCTTTGCTTGAGCTATTTGCTGAAAAAAACGATAACAGATAGCCAACACTATATACTATTTGCTGACCCTTATTAATGGCCAGGCTCTTTCCCATGGCTTTACCTGCCACCGTTATGGCTGCAATGAGACTGCTTATCAATATGGTCAACATGTCTGGGTTAAATCCAACTCTAACCATTTTTACGACCAACATACTACCCGCCGCACCGCTAACTATTCCGCATATATCGCCTACAACATCATTACAAAAGTTTGATACTATATCAGCGTTTTTTACTAAGTTAAGGGCTTGCTTTGCACCCTTTATTTTTTTTGACGACATTGACAAGAAAGGTGTTTCAGGCGTTGATGTTACAGCAATTCCAATTATATCAAATATAACCCCTATCAATATAATAATAAATATAATAGACAGGGGTAACAGAAAATTAGCAGATGAAGAAAATGTCTTTTGAGACACAATGCTAAAAACTATGGAAATAACAAATGTTACAAAAAAAATTTTCAAAACCCAGTGATTTTTAGATTTATCGTTCTTTTTTTTAGTGCTAATGGATTTTGGCAAACCAAAGCCTCGCATTTCTTTACTCCTAAGGATCTCTATATAGGATCCTAAAAATAGTAATCTGGTGGTGATGAATTGGATAAACTTTGCGGCTTTGGTCCAGTAGGATTTCCCGAACCCGTACTTCTCGTCGCCGAAAAAGCGGTTTCCCTTTAAACGAATCCTTACCGTGTCGCCAACGATAAAACTGGATCGCCATAACACCACACTGTAATCTCCAACCCATCCCATAATGGGCAGTCTAGGAGCTTTCCTCAACAGTCCAAACCAATTTCTAGCCTCTTTTGCAGAAAGGATTTCATAAGGCAAAAATCTTAGTTCATGGGCCCTATGAACATCGATCCGATCCTTAATCCGCCCATTCCACTCAAGGCAGGCTACTCTGTACACAGCTTTTATTCACCGCAATACAGGTTTAATCCCAAGTAGTAGTAGAGCTCACCACCGGCTTGGGTCTCCACGAAAGCTGGGTCAACGCCCGCATGCCCTTGCGGATCGCCCTTCTTTCTTAACTCCCAGCACCAGCCCCCAACTGGGCGTTAGATGCCAGCACCAGGAACTTCATCGATGTGCCCTCAACGGATTTTTAGGCCCGTCTTCAAAACTGGTTGCACTGACTAGAATACTGCACCACCAGAATAATAATTATAACATAACTATAAATAATATACAAATTTAAAAGAATAACCTTGAAATCAGAAAACCCAAAACTGCACCAGCAATAACTTCAATCGGTGTATGACCTAATAGTTCTTTTAATTTTTCTTCAGAAACACTTCTGCTGGTATGAATCTGTTCCAGTATTTCATTGAGTACGGCTGCTTGTTTCCCTGCCGCTCTTCTTACACCGGCAGCATCATACATAACTATTAGTGAAAAGGTTAAGGCTAATGCAAACATGGGAGAATCATACCCTTCAAATCTCCCCACAGACGTAGCTAATGATACTACAAGGGCAGAGTGAGAGCTTGGCATCCCGCCTGCCCCAATAAATCTTCTAATATCGAATTTCCTATTAAAAATAAATGTAAGAATAACTTTTAATAACTGGGCTACAAACCACGCCAACAGGCTAACCCAAAGAATATTATTGTAGAGCAACTGGGTATAGTAACTCATGGGATACCTCCTAATTATGCCTATTAATAATGAATCTAGCCAATTCGCTTAAAAATTTACCCCCTGAGCCGAATATAGCCAGCTGGTCCACTGCTCTCTCGTAGAGCTCCTTGGCTATAGACCTAGACCCATCTAGCCCATATTTATCCACATAGGTAGCTTTTCCCTTATCCTTATCCCTACCGGTCTGTTTCCCCATTTCCCTAGAATTTCCAGTAACGTCCAGGATATCGTCAACAACTTGAAAAGCCAAACCTAGAGAGCTTCCATACTCCTTTAGTGCTCTCGAAATATAATCCGGTGGATCCTCCAGGATTATGCCGGCTAAAATAGAGGCCATGAAGAGAGAGCCTGTTTTATGATCATGAATGTATTTGAGGGTGTCAGCTGTAACCTTTTTCCCTTCGTTTTCCAGATCTACTACCTGCCCAGCTATCATGCCTCTTATACCTGCTGCTTGGGCAATAGCATTTATGGCTTTTATATGCCTTACAAGCCTATCCTGATACAACAGAGCATTTTCCAACATAGTTTCATATGCCAAGTTCAATAGGGCATCTCCAGAGAGTATGGCAATTCCCTCTCCAAACTTTTTGTGGTTGGTTGGTATACCTCTTCTATAATCATCATTATCCATAGCCGGCAGATCATCATGTATCAGGGAATATGTGTGTATCATTTCTAATCCCCCAGCTAAGGGCATGGATTCTTCTATGTTTCCCCCCAATAACCTATGAATCGATAATAAGATAATTGGGCGTAATCGTTTGCCCCCGGCGAACAGGCTATATTCTATCGAATCATAGATTATGCCAGGATATCTTTCCATTTTCCCTAATAAGTTATATAGGTAATCATTAATAAGCCCCATTAGTTGATTGTACTGTCTATCGAATTCACACATGGTCTTCTCCCTGGAAGGGAATTTCTACCAAATCCCCTTCTAAATTTTTTGATAAGATATTAACTTCCTGTTGTGCCCTTTGTAAGGCCTGCTTACAATGCTGCGACAATAGAACTCCCCTTTTATAGAGCTCTAGAGATTCTTCCAGAGTCAGAGTAGGTTCTCCCCCTTCTAGTCTATCTATTATTGTCTCTAACTCTTCCATGGCCTCTTCAAATTTAAGTTCAGAAATTCCATTATCGTTTTTTGTCTTCATCCCCCGTCCCCTTCTCTTTACTAATTATATTACAGGTAGCAATACCATCTATCAAGCGAATCATGGCATTCATACCTTCATTTAGCTGGTCAACTGAATTAATGATAGTTTTGTTGTTAGCATCAGTGAGAACACAAAAGCCCCTCATCATTACTGAAAGGGGATTTAAAGCCTCCAGATTAGAAACCAGAGCAGCGAATTTATCCCATTTCTGTCTTGTTAATGAATTGGAAAGGGTAGCTATCTTCTCTATATTGTGATCCAGTCTTTGTTCAATAGTTGTAAAAAACCGCTCTGGATATTTCATAATGTAGCTGTCTGACAGATTTTGTATTTTTGCATTCTGTAACATTAAATATCTGGAAATCGAGTATTGCAATCCCTCATCCAGCCTATCTAGAGTTTGATAAATACCGGATAACTCGCGGACGGCTATCTCTCCGGCAGCAGAAGGAGTTGCAGCTCTCACATCGGCAACCAAATCGGAAACAGTAAAATCAGTTTCGTGGCCGACTGCAGATATAATGGGTATTCTAGAACGGAATATGGCCCTTGCAACTTTTTCCTCATTAAAAGCCCATAATTCTTCTATAGAACCCCCGCCACGACCAATAATTAGGATGTCAATATCATCTCTAGTGTTTGCATAATCTATAGCGGCACTTATTTGATCCTTTGCAGTTTCGCCCTGAACCAAAACAGGTATCACCAATATACTAACGGTATTATTTCTCTTGGTGATAACCCTTATTAAATCATGTACTGCAGCACCTGTATGGGAGGTTATAATAGCGATCTTTCTTGGAAAAGCTGGAAGTGGTTTTTTATATTCATCGCTAAACAAGCCCTCCTCCTTGAGTTTTATTTTCAGAGCTTCGAGAGCTGCATAGAGTTGGCCTATACCATCTTTTTCCATATATTCAACATAGAATTGATATTGGCCATCTCTTATATACATAGAAATATTTCCCTTTAAGATAACCTTCAGCCCATCTGATGGTGTAAAGTCTAAATCAGCGTTTTGGTACCTAAAGAACACACATCTAATTCTAGACTGATCGTCTTTAAGAGTAAAATACATATGCCCCGAGGAATGCAATTTAAAATTAGAGATTTCTCCTCTTATCCATAAATTCTGGAGTAAGAGATCTCTATCCATTAGATTCTTAACATAATTATTGACCTGACTAATCGTAAAAATAGATCTATTCATATAAGGATGCCGCCTGCACTGTGTTCTTTAATAACATAGCAATGGTCATAGGACCAACACCTCCGGGCACAGGGGTTATCCAGCCTGCCTTATCAAGAGCTTCATTAAATTTCACATCACCTTTTAGCTTGCCTTCAACCCTGGTTGTTCCTACATCGATGACTATAGCGCCTTCCTTTATATATTCGCTATCTATAGATTCGGGACGTCCTATTGCCACGACCAATATATCTGCACTTTTTGCTATTGATTTAAGGTTCTTTGTTCTGGAATGACATATGGTCACAGTAGCATTTTCCCTAAGTAGCATGATAGATACAGGTTTACCGACAATATTGCTACGCCCTATTACCACAGCATGCTTTCCGGCAATTTCCACACCTGTTTCTTTTATCAAAGCAATGATGCCCTTTGGCGTACATGGCTCAAAACCTTCACCACCAACTAAAAGTCTTCCCATGGTAATCGGATGAAACCCATCAACATCCTTTCTGGGATCAATAGCATTTATAATAATACCTTCATCAATATGATCAGGTAGAGGCAATTGAACCAGGATCCCATGGGTATCGATATCTTGGTTGTATTTATGAATCTCTCTCAACAGATCATCTTGTTGGATGGATTCTTCCATATAGACAACATTTGAACGAATCCCTACTTCCATACAAGCTCTTTCCTTGTTTCTTACATATATTTGGGATGCTGGATCATTCCCAACCAGAATAACTGTAAGACCCGGGACAATCCCTCTCTCATTACTTAACCTTTTTATATCATTCTTTAATGACTCCTTGACTTTATTAGCAAGAGCTTTTCCATCTATTAAGTTTGCGGCCATATTTACCTCCCTTTACCAATACTATTCTTCTCCATTTATCCGGGTTTTAATAGACTCAGACCTAATGAAATTACCTAATATCCCGTTTATAAATGAACTGGATTTTTCGTTCCCATACTTCTTTGCCAATTCAACGGCCTCATTTATAGATACGCTTATAGGAATATCATCCATAAATAATAGTTCATATAAAGCTAGCCTAATGATTGCCAGATCCACTCTGGCCATTCTTTCCAATGACCAACCCTTCGCATATTTCCGTATATAATCATCTATTTTCCCTTGTTCAGCATCCATGGAAAACAGGATTTCCTTAACATATTCTTCATCATTCTCATCCAGTTGAAACTCTTCACTGAGGTTTTTAAAAGATTCACTATGATATTCACCAGCTATATCCCTTTCATATAGCAGTTTCATAAGTACTTCTCTTGCAGCTACTCTAGACATTGATTTCCTCCAGGTCATCCCTATAGGGTTACTGTTTGTTATTCTTTCAATAAACCGATACCATACATAATAAGATGATTCATATCTTGAATATGTATTAAACTCACGAAATCTAGCAAACCATGTTTACTAACCCACATAAAACAAATCACCCCTTGGGCAGTATTTTATCCAGGAAATTCATAAATCTTTCCTGCCTATCGTTCATACCACCTATCCAATAACCAATACCAACGCATATTGACAAAATTACGGTTTTCCAAAATCCGATCGTTACGATAATAATTCCGACTATTAATCCCAGGGATACTCCTACGATTCTTCCTCTATGATCCTGCCATGCCCTGCTAAAAAACTCCTTATCCATCTAACTTCCTCCTCATTGAACCTTTGGTCGCTGCTGAGGTGCAGTGAGATTATCGATATAAACAAATACTTCTTTCACTAAAATTCCAGCATAGCCTTCAATGTATTCCTTAACCTTTTTCTGTATACTAACGGACAAATCCTGTAAGACCACATCAGGCATAATTGATACCTTTAGTCGTATTTTTACTCCATCATCCTCATTCAATATGCTTATCTTTGAATCCCTTACTTCGTTAAAGCCATTAACCGCTTTATGAGTCATCGCTTCCAAGGTATTTATGGATATACGGATTATACCCAGGTCTGTGTGTTTTAATAGAGCACTGCTCGGCACTTTTGGTCTATTACCGGAAAAAAGCAGTTTAATGCTCACAACTAGAAAGAATATGCACACTAGAGTACTGACAAGAAAAAATCGCCAATCGGGCTGAAAACTTCCGAGAAAATAATTGATATTCTTCAAGGGAATTATATTAACACCTATTGCTATAAAAAGCACCAAAATAGCAATGGATATAATAGCAACAACCAATGTATAGATGGTCAATAACAATCGATTAAGTAAACCTATTTTCATCCTGCCCAAGCCTCCCTTTATCTACCTATCTTGTAATAATTATACATGTATAAACCCCCTGAAAATGCCAGGAGGTTAACACACTATTGTTTTATACTATGCTGTTCGCTGATTTCCTTGTGAAATTCGATTCCCTGTATGTATATGTTCACTTCAACAACTGTTAGCCCTGTCATAGTTTCAATGGACTTTTTGACATTCTCTTGGACATTCCAGGCGACCTCGGGAATTTGCACTCCATATTCAACATTCATAAAAAGGTCAACTGCAGCTTCTTTTTCTCCAACTTCTACCTTTACACCCCTGGTTGGACTCTTTTTACCAAACTTTTCGACGATACCGGCACTCATAGAAGCTACACCTTTTACTTCTAATGCGGCAAGGCCGGCAATAGTAGCTACTACATCATCGGCGAAGGTAACCTTACCATATTCATCAATATTGGTTTGCATAGATTCATCTGCCAAATTGTTCACCTCCAAATTATTAACAATAGAGACAACATAAATAATACTATAATAGTATTTTCAAAAAATAGTCCTATCTATATTAGTATATTATAGCAAAACAAAAACCTCTTTACAAACTATCCATCCTAAAAAATATAACAATAGATAAGAAAACTCTCCATAGACGAAAAAATCCCCTATTGGGATTTTTTCATTTCAGTTAATCCTGATTCTCAGTATTGGATTTGATCTTGGTACCATCCAATCCAAATTCTTTTAATACCTTTAATTCTATTTCGTCCCTTAATGCCTCGTTTTCTTTTAAGAATTGTCTTGCATTCTCCCGCCCTTGTCCCAATCGTATATCACCGTAAGAATACCAGGCTCCACTCTTATTAATAATATCCTTAGAGGCAGCTAAATCCAATATAGATCCCTCTTTGGATATACCTTCCCCATATATTATGTCAAATTCAGCTTGTTTGAAGGGCGGTGCTACCTTATTCTTCACTACCTTAACCCTAGTCCTATTGCCTATCATATCCGCACCTTGTTTTAAAGTTTCAATCCTACGGACATCCAATCGTATAGAGGAATAGAATTTAAGGGCACGTCCTCCAGGAGTGACCTCTGGATTTCCAAACATTACTCCAACCTTTTCACGTAGCTGATTGATAAAAATGGCAACGGTGTTGGATTTGCTAATAATACCTGAAAGCTTACGAAGAGCCTGAGACATTAGTCGGGCTTGCAAACCCACATGAGAGTCTCCCATTTCCCCCTCAATCTCTGCCTTGGGTACTAGTGCAGCAACGGAGTCAATAACAACAATATCAACAGCTCCGCTGCGTACAAGTGCTTCAGTTATTTCCAAAGCCTGCTCTCCAGTGTCTGGTTGCGAAACCAAGAGGTTGTCAAGATCTATCCCAAGGTTTGCCGAATAGCTGGGATCCAGAGCATGTTCAGCATCGATAAACGCGGCAGTTCCACCCAGCTTTTGAGCCTCTGCAATGGCATGTAAGGCTACGGTAGTCTTCCCCGAAGACTCTGGTCCAAAAATCTCTATAACCCTGCCCCTGGGCAGTCCTCCAACACCTAAAGCAATATCCAAATCCAAGCAACCGGTTGGGATCACCTCTACGTTCAGATGACTGCCCTCGCCTAACCTCATTATTGATCCCTTACCAAATTGCTTCTCAATCTGCAGTAAAGCCATATCCAACGCTTTTTGCTTTTGCATACACTCCCCCGTAGTTTTCGGGGTTCACCTGCCTTTCCTGATACTGGGGTAAACCACCAACTGATCCGAACATTTGTTCCTTTTTATTATATGATAAATTTACTATTACGTCAATGAAAATTTCAATTTTTGCGCTTAATCAATATTCAAAAGCATCCGTCTTACAGAATCTAAAGCAATAGATGATGCAGTCTGCTGAACCCTTGTCCGTTCACCTAACAGATTATAATCTTGAACCTTCATATATCCATTCTTGTCACCAATGGCTATATATACAAGGCCTACAGGCTTGTCCGGAGTCCCACCACCGGGACCTGCGATTCCGGTAACCGCTATACCTACATCGGCACCTGTTGCTTTAAGTATTCCCTTTAACATTTCTGTTGCTGTTTCATAACTAACAGCACCATATTTATTTAGAGTGTCCTTTGATACTCCTAGTCGTTCTATTTTAGATTGATTGCTATATGTTACCATACCCTCAACAAAGGCAGTGGATGCCCCTGGTATACTGGTTATCCTTCTGGCTATAAGACCACCTGTGCATGATTCGGCTATGGCTATGGTTTTACTTGATCTGGTCAATAAACTGACTACCACGCTTTCCAAGGTATCGTCATTAACACCGTAAATCACATCTCCTAATCTCTCTCTAATTCGGTTTTCCAATGGTTGGATTAACGCAAGCGGATCATGATTTCGGGGAGTCTTAGCTGTAATCCTTAAGGTTAATTCGGAATCGCCTGCCAATGGTGCAATAGTGGGATTGCTTTGATTGGCCAATATATCCTGAATTTTTTCTTCCATAACCGATTCACCTATCCCGTAAATCTTGAGTACCTTGGATACTATCTTTTCATCACTTTTTGCCTCCAAATATGGGATAACATGATTTTCGAACATAGGTTGTAACTCGCGAGGAGGACCTGGCAGGATAACAAAAACCTTATCATTATGCTCAACTATAGCACCCGGAGCTGTGCCAACGCTATTGGGTAGAACTATGGACCCTTCCGGGAAATAAGCCTGTTTATAGTTGTTTTTGCTGATGGTCCTGCCCCTTTTTACAAAAAAAGCTTCCAAGGCGTCTATACTAGGTTGATGTGCTATCAGCCTCAGTCCTAAAAATTCTGCTATTGCTTCTTTGGTTAGGTCATCCATAGTAGGACCTAAGCCCCCGGTAGTGATTATTAGATCAACCCTCTCTATGGCAATTGCCAATGCCTGTTTTACCCTTATCATGTTATCTCCTACAACTGTATGATAGAATAGATTGATGCCCAATTGGGAAAGTTTTTGTGAAAGATATTGGGCATCCGTATTAGCAATTTGCCCTAACAGTAATTCAGTGCCTACACCAATAATTTCAGCGTTCATTCGTAGTCCCCCTAAAGTAAGTTGTGATACTGTCTCATAACCAGTATTAGTAATCAAACATTCTCCTTTAATAATCTACGGTTTTTGTAAATATAGTCTATTCCGGATAGTATAGTTATTATAGTAGCGGCATATAAAGCTACAACATCAAAGGGGAATCCCACATAACTAAAGGGGAAATTGTCAAGAAGTATTGCAACTATGGACACAATTTGTACAATAGTTTTGACTTTCCCAAGCCAGCTGGCCGCGATAACAACCCCTTCAGCGGCAGCTATAATTCGGAACCCTGTTACAATGAATTCTCTACTGATGATAATAATAGTTATTATAGACGAGACCTTACCCATTTCCACCAAAACAACAAGGGCAGATGTAATAAGCAGTTTATCGGCAAGTGGATCTAAAAACCTGCCAAGATTTGTGACTTCATTCCTTTTCCGTGCTATATACCCATCCATGGAATCGGTGCTTGCCGCTAAAACAAATATAAAAGTGGCTACATATTGACTATATGGGAAATTTCCTAACAGGCACACCATGAATAAAGGTATAATGAAAATCCTAATAAATGTTATCCTGTTTGCTAAATTCATGACTATCCCCCAAAACTTGTAATCAAAGACCATTGCTATTTTTATATTTATACATATGGGCTATTTTACATACTCTTCTTCAAATTCTTCTCTTGATATAAGTACATTTCTTGGCTTACTACCATCAAACCCGCTGACAATCCCCCTTATCTCCATTTCATCTATCATACGGGCAGCTCTCGCGTATCCAATTCTGAGCCGCCTTTGCAACATTGATATAGATGCCTGACCAGCATCTATTACTACACTAATAGCTTCCGGCAATAATTCATCGTATTCGTCTGTAATCTGATCTTCCCTATCAGCTGCAATCTCTTCAATAACCTCTAAATCATAGGTAGGTGTATCATGCACTGTCCTAATGTAGTCAACAATATTAGTAATTTCATTTTCCGATACATAACATCCTTGAACCCTGATGGGCTTACTGGCCCCCACAGGATAGAACAACATGTCACCCCTACCCAACAATTTTTCGGCACCACTAACATCCAATATAGTCCTTGAGTCCGTATTAGAAGAAACAGCAAAAGCAATCCTGGATGGAATATTGGCTTTAATCAACCCCGTTATAACATCAACTGAGGGTCGCTGGGTAGCAATTACCAAATGAATACCGGCAGCCCTTGCCATTTGGGCTAGTCTGCATATGGCATCCTCCACATCTCCTGGGGCCACCATCATCAGATCAGCCAGCTCATCAACAACTACCACTATCTGCGGTAAAGCATCCTGTCCCTTGGCTTGAATTTTACTATTGTAGTTTTGAAGATCTTTAACACCTTCCTTGGCAAATAATTTATACCTATTGGTCATCTCAACTACAGCCCAATTTAAGGCTCCTGCAGCCTTTTTGGGATCTGTTACGACTGGAATCAGTAAATGGGGTATCCCGTTGAAGTGGTTCAGCTCCACCACCTTGGGATCTATGAGTATCAGCCTGACATCTTTAGGCGAGGCCTTATAAAGAATACTCACAATCAGGGAATTTATACAAACGCTTTTACCCGACCCTGTAGCGCCGGCTATAAGCAAGTGTGGCATTCGGGCTATATCGGCGACAATTGATTTTCCCGCTATATCCTTACCCAGACCGAAGGATATCTTTGAAGGATGATTTAGGAATACACTGGATTCCAAAACTTCCCGTAAGCGAACTACAGAAATATCCTTGTTGGGTACCTCTACACCTATGGCTGCTTTTCCTGGGATAGGCGCTTCGATTCTTACTCCTGGACTGGCCAGGTTCAGGGCAATATCATCGGATAAGTTAACTATCCTACTCACCTTAACTCCTGGTGCAGGTTGTAATTCATATCTGGTTATGGCAGGTCCCTTACTTACCTGGAGCACCTTAGCAGATATACCAAAACTCATCAAAGTATCTTCTAATAGCTTAGCATTATTCCTAACCTTGGCCCCGCTTAACTTGGACTCTTTTGCAGCTTCGGGCTCTTCCAACAAGGTAATAGGAGGAAAGGAATAATCAGTTACTTGTGCCCCTGTTATCTGTGAATCGGGGATACTTGTATCTTTACTATCTTTTTCTGTAGTGGAGGATCTTGGCTTTTTTCGCCTGACATCTGATATTTCTTCATCTCGCTTATCATATTCAATGATCTTGATATCATCGTCTGTGCCTGCCTGATCTTGTTGTTGACCTTGATTATTCTTAAAAGCATCCTGTAAGTGCTGAGGATCAACCTTACCATTTATTTCAGGTTCAAGTTCTATAACTTCTCCTATAAAGGGTTTGCCTGTTTTAGTCATTCTGTCACCGTTACTATTGCTACGGTTTAGGGAGTTTTTTTTCTCACTTATTTTTCCATAAACATTGATACCTAACTGTTTTAATGAAAGATTTGTTAACAGCAAGAGGTCAATGATAAATAAAACTATTAGAAATAGGTAACCTCCCATTATCCCAAACCATTTGGCGATATAGTAAACCAATGGCGAAACCAATGCTCCTGCACCTTTATTATCAATTCCTAGGTTATATGAATCGATAACAAAGCTTGAAAGATCGGCCTTACTAAAATTATTTATGTAAATGAGATGCACCAATTGAAAGATTAAAAATATCGAGAGAATAGTCAGTCCCAGTTTAGCCTTGTTTACGGTTTTATGATAAGTCATTATAGTAAGTATTCCTGTTAGAATAATAATAGGGGGCATAATATAAGCAATAATACCAAAAAGACCCCGTAAAATTCTACCAAAATAAAGTCCCACTATTCCCGCGGAAGAAGTATATATGCTTAGAAGGGAAAATACTCCTAATCCAATTATAACAATGCCAATAAGCTCGTATTTCCTATTATCCTTTCCTCTCTTTTTCTTTGTTTTAGCCATTTTTCTGGCCATGGTACCACCTCAGTATTTCTTGTCAATGTTTGTTTTCTTAGGTTAAGAAAACATTAAACCCTATTATTCATCGCATAAACGTCAGAGTATATAAGATTATAAATATTCCGACTCCCCAACAATAATATGAGAAATAGTGTAACTTCTTTCTGCTAATTAAGTCTACTAAAAACTTAATAGCAAAGTAACCGGTTACTGCAGCTACAATAAACCCTATGACAATGGGTAGGCTATCAGTAAACCTTACCCCTGATTTCACGACCTTTATGCCTTCCAAAACGGCTGCTCCCAGGATAGTGGGGATCGAGAGCAGAAAAGAAAATTTGGTAGCAAGTTCAACACTAAATCCCCTAAGCATTCCTGCAAAAATAGTAGTACCCGATCGAGATAAGCCAGGGGTGATGGCCATTCCCTGAAGTAATCCTATGGTTACAGCATCTCTTGTAATAATATCTTTGGGCTGTTTGCGGCCCTTTACCATCCTATTGGATATCCATAACAGCGTACCAGTGATAAGGAGGGAAAAACCGATTATGTAGGTAGAAGAAAACATCTTTTCAAACAAATCATTAAATAGAAAGCCTATTATAGCAGTGGGAATGGTAGCAACTATTAGCATCAGTGCCATAACCCTATGGCCGTTTTCGTTAGGCCCGGTACTGGGTTTCTTTAAACCTATCAATTCAGCCATCCATAATAATATCTCATTGATCATACCCCGAATATCCTGCCAATAAAAAACAAAGACTGCAACTAGGGTCCCCAAGTGTAGGGCTACATCAAAAGTTAGATTAGTAGTGCCCATCTCTTCAATCCCTAAAATCTGTTGGAATGCTACCAAATGTCCGGAACTGCTTACGGGTAGAAATTCTGTCAGTCCCTGAACTAATCCTAAGAATACCGCCTGCAATATATCCAAATTCTAGCCCCCTTAAAGCGAATGAATAATACTAACTCATTTTATTACATGATTAACACCTAAATAGCGAATAATACTATCCATATACAACATCTTGAATTTATCCAAACTGCCCTGATACTATCCATTGTGTATGGAACTTGATTATAAAGCCTTATGGCATGAAACTATTATATCATCTTTATCCAGACCTTACCACCGATTTTGTATAAAAAGGGCTTCTACTACTATTATCTTTTATCTTGAATAGTATAGTTAGCCTTTATTCTAGCTCCAGGTTGTAGCTCCGGTCGTAAATAGTCCTGCAGATTCGTTGTAAAAATTCTCTGTATCTCGAAGATATTATCTTCTACCAATCTTACTTCGGCTTTGATCCCATTCAATTCTACTATCTGCACTTGATCTTGAGGTGAAAGTTGATATATAGAAAATATATCCTCAATAGGTATGATAGAATGGATAGTCATATACTTTCCTTCTCCTTCCTAAGCTTTATTAACTCCTTTAGCTTACTAACCGCATTCTCCAAACCGCCTATCTCATCTATTAGACCATTTTCAACTGCCTCCTCTCCTATCAGGACAGTACCCACATCGTTGGCTAGCTCACCGGTTCGAAGCATCAGTTCTTTGAACCTATCTCTTGTTATATTACAATGCCTAATAACAAAATTGACGACCCTTTCTTGCATTTTATTGAAGTAGTCGTATGTCTGTGGAACACCTATTATCACACCAGTCATTCGTATTGGGTGTATTGTCATAGTAGCTGTGGATGCTATAAAAGAGTAATCAGTACATACCGACAGCGGAACTCCAATACTATGGCCACCCCCCAATACCAATGAAACAGAAGGCTTGGACATGGTACTGATAAGCTCAGCTATGGCTAAGCCAGCTTCCACATCTCCACCTACAGTATTCAATATTAATAGAATCCCCTCTATTACTTTACTTTCCTCTATAGCAACCAACTGAGGAATCACATGCTCATATTTTGTAGTTTTATTTTGAGGAGGAAGGACCATATGGCCTTCTATCTGACCGATGATTGTAAGGCAGTGTATGTTTGATGGAGGCTCCGGTATAGCTACGGAGCCGAATTCTTTTAGATTTTCCACTGGAGAATTAGAGCCTTGAGGTTTCTCCTTAGTATTGTTATTATCACCATTTTTTGATATATACATAACACTTTCCCCTATCTACAGCAAATTATTTATGCCCAGAATGTATTATTACCATATTTAACACTGGTCACATATAGTTTTAGGCAAAAGTTAATATTCTTCTTTATTGTATCCCTATTACAAAAAAAAAGTCCATTAAGGACTCATTTCTGTCTTATATAATTGGAATTCTTCATGGAGGGCGATTACGGCCTTGGCAGTATCCTCTCCTTTAACCAAACATGATATAGTAGTGTGGGAATCTGCAGTCTGAAGTATTTGGATATTGTTTCTGGTCAATGCCCCCACTATTGTAGACATTACACCCGGTACTCCTCTCATCTTACTGCCTACAGCGGATATCTTACTGCAGTTCTCTATCATGGAATAATCGCATCCAATTTTTTCTATTATATCCTTGGCATCCTGCTTTTTTTCATCATCTATTGTAAATATCATTTTATCAGGGAATATATTAATGATATCAATACTGATATTATTGCCAGCTAATTGGGTCAGTAAATGATTATTGAGTATGGGATCATCCTCGTAGATGGTAATCTGTACCCTGCCAGTTATATGTGCAATTCCAGTAACAACGCGTTTGGAAATTTTTTTATCCAAACCAAAGGACCTCTCCTGTCCTAAAGATATTAAGGTGCCGGGAGTGCATTTGCAGGTACTCTTAATAAAAACTGGAATATTGCCCCTTATAGCATATTCAATAGCACGTGGATGAATAACCTTTGCACCTTTACTAGCCAGTTCTAGAATATCTGAATAACTTATTTGCGATAAAACGCTGGCATTTGGAACAATTTTGGGATCAGCGGTCATTATGCCATCTACATCTGAATAGATCTCTACAGAAAAAGCCCCAATCGCCTCACCTAATGCAACTGCCGTAATATCACTGCCGCCCCTTCCCAAGGTAGTTATATCACCTTGTTCTGTTATCCCTTGAAAACCAGCCACAACAGGAATTCTACCACTCTCAATGGATTCTATGATCCTGGTGGGCTTAATTTCCAAGATATCAGCTTGGGAAAAATTCTGATCTGTCAAAATTCCAGCCTGTCCTCCTGTAAATGCTCTAGCCTCATAACCCCTGCTTTTTAGGGTATTAGTAAATATAACGGCAGAGATTATCTCCCCGCAAGACATAAGCAAATCCATTTCCCTGGGATGTATGTCCTTGCAAATATCCATATTCATATTAATCAATGTATCGGTAGCATAGGGATCACCTTTTCTACCTATCGCAGAAACCACAACTACCGGTTGGAATCCGCCTCTTTTGGCGTTAATTACTTTTTGCACTGCCCTCTCAAGTATCTCGGGAGTGGATAGCGAAGTACCACCAAATTTTTGAACAACTATTTTCATGTTATTCCTCCGATCTATAATAGACTGCGAATCGAGCTGTTTTCACCTATAGAGAAGATTCGGCTTCATTTATGGATGAAGCCGTTAAATACCAGTTATTCTCAATTCTATAACGCTTATCAATTGATATCTTATTATAACTAATTCCCAGTAGACACAGCCCGCCGACCTCAGTCACAGAAATGATCACGGGGATAGGCTAATATGATTTCTGGGATAAACAAACTATCACATTAATAATATAGCCAAATAAGATAAAAATCAATAAAGTTTGTGCGATAGTAAACTCTTAATTTATGAGCCATTTAACTAAACTAGTAGTGGCTGTATCTGCTTGCCTTCCATAGCCCACTCTATTGTCGGTAAAAGCCTGTCAAGCTTAGCGACCAGAGATTTGGATTTTTTTATCGGATCATCTTGCCCAAATGGTACAAAGTAAACATTTTTCATATTTAGAAGTTTTCCAAGATTTTTAGCATTAACACCTAAACCGTCGTTGGTAGATATAGCTATGACTATTGGCCTTTGATTTCTTAGGTGTGCCTTGCATGCCATGGTAACCGCACCATCGGTAATTCCATTAGCTAATTTACTCATGGTATTGCCAGTACAAGGTGCAACAACTACTACATCCATTGTCTTCATAGGACCTATAGGCTCAGCCTCTTTAACACTATTTATTATTTTCTTGCCCGTAATACCCTCTATGACAGACCTAAACTCCTTAGCGGGGTAGAATCTGGTATCCCAATGATAAGCTGCATCTGACAGAATAGGAGTTACATCTGCCCCTTGGGCTACTAATTTCTTAATTTCCGGTATGACCAGATCAAACGTACAAAAGGATCCACATATACAAAAACCAACCCTTAATCCCCTAAAATCCACATCAACACCTCCATTCAAATCTATGTCATCCTCTCTTGGAGGCTATCCATCATTACTTTAATAATTATTTCAGCAGCAGTTTTAGGTGCTACTTTACCTGGCAGACCCAAATCTAAACTAGCTTTTAGATTCAGTTCCCTGGCTGCGTTAAAATCAACACCGCCCGGATATGATGATAGGTCAATAATAACGGCTCTTTTATCTACCCTTAGCAATTTTTTTCTGTCCATAATTAAATGGGGTATGGTATTAAATATGATATTTTGCGAAGGCAGGATATCTTCCAGATCCTTGAGATGGACTGCTGTATATCCGTTTTCTATAATCCATGCTAGATCGTCTCTTCTACGCGCTACTACAGTCACTTTGGCACCTATGCCTTTAAGCATTCTAGACAAGGACTTACCTATTCTTCCGTAGCCTAAAACTAAGATGTTTGATCCATGGATGGTAAAGTCTGTTTCATCCATAGCTCTCCAAATGGCCCCTTCCGCCGTCGGTATTGAGTTTAATACAGCAAAAGCTTCTTCATTGGTCAAGTCCAAATAATCAATTCCTTTTTCCTTTGCCAGATCTTTAAATGTTCTATCCGGTTTTCCAAGAACTACTAGGGGCTTATATTTTTCAATAAATTTCATTACTTCTCCTAGTGTAATCTTCTGATCAGATTCCTTAATATTTATATTGCCCTTTCCATCCTGATAGGGTATAGGCAATAATAGTACATGGCAATTGAACAGTTCCTCATGTATTCTCCTAAATAGGGTTGCCCTGCCATCGAGCAAATTATCAAAACCAAAAACCTTGACCCTATGCCCCATATCCAGAAGCAAATATATGGATTCAAGCTGCCGCCTATCACCACCGATGACCGTGAAGGTTAATTTTTTATCCATTTTAATCCTCCTGATAATCCTCGCCTCAATACTGAATTTTTAATAAATCATCTTGTATAAATTTGGTACATACCATTGCAAATATGATGTATTGCCGCATAATTGGGTTATTATTGTTAAACTTTTTTAATATCATATTATGAGGTAAAAGTGTGTTAAGTGCAAAAAAACAGGAGGTAATCCACCTCCTGTTAGGGTAATCATATATAGCATATTGTAACTGGACTTAGAATAAATTACTAAGAGTCTCAGTTGGATCCTCCCTGGAGACCACAGCGATAGCTGTACTCTCCGATAAAAACATCTTATCCACTATCTCATATATACTGTCCATGGAAACATTGTCTATTCTTAATAGAACCTCATCAGGTGTCATAGTCCTACCCAATAGAAGTTGACTTCTACCTATAGCGGTCATCCGACTATTGGTACTTTCAAGACCCAGTATATAATTACCCTTTAATTGCTCCCGTGCCATAGAAAGTTCCTCATGGGTTATATCTCTATTCTTGATATTTCTTATTTCCTGTAAAATAAGGGACATGGCTTGTTCAATCTGACTTGGTCTCAAACCTGCATAAATAGTAAATAGTCCTCCATGGACATAACTAGATGGAAATGAAAATACGGAATAGGCTAACCCGTACTCTTCCCTAACTTTTTGGAAAAGTCTGGAGCTCATACCTCCACCAAATATATTATTAAAAACCATCAAGGCATATAAATTTTCATCACCCAAAACAACACCGGGATAACCGATACATAAATGGGTCTGTTCAATATCCCTATATTTATAGAATATACCTTTACCTGGAGTAAATAACGGTGGCTCATTATAATTATGTTTTAACTCCATCCAATTCCCAAAATATTTATCCAGAAGCTGGTATAGCAATTCCTCATTATAATTGCCAGCGATGGATATCACCAGATTCTGTGGTACATAGAAACGTTTAAAATAATTTATTATCTTTTCTCTAGTAAAGCCTTCAATATTCTTGCGTGTTCCTAAGATTGGAAAACCCAAAGGATGTGACTTAAAAAAATTAGCTGAAAGCAATTCATGGACAACATCATCCGGTGAATCTTCGTACATAGAGATTTCCTCCAGTACTACACCCTTTTCCTTTTCAATCTCTTGTTCAAGAAAAGTGGAATTAAAGACCATATCACTGAGGAGCTCCAAAGCCAATTCCAGGTGTTCATCCAACACCTTAGAATAGAAACATGTACATTCCTTGGCCGTAAAGGCATTTAATTGCCCACCTACAGCATCTAGAGTTTGAGCTATATCCTTAGCTGAACGCTTTTCTGTACCCTTAAACAACATATGTTCGATGAAATGTGATAGTCCATTTTGGCTTTCGGCCTCGTAAATAGAACCTGATCTAAACCATAATCCAATGGATACAGATCTGAAATGGGGGATCTTCTCCATTACTACCTCTATTCCATTGCCTAATTTTTTTCTTTTGTACATCTAACCATTGTCCTCCGTGTAATGTAGGTTTCTTTGTCTTCTACCTGGCGTATTCATCTGAAAGCAAAAGTTATAGATCTCTACTATTCGTTTATTTATGGTTCATGCCTAAATCAATTTTGCATTATATTCAAAGGGTTGCAGCTAAAGTCAATATTTAGCTAGCCACCCTTTCAATAGCTTGTTTAGTTTATGAATGTTATCTGGTAATAAGATATACGAGAAAAAACATAAACTTGTAAAAGTTTATGTTTTAACTCTAGTCCCTACGTCGATTTTTCCTAAAGGATCGGTCTTTACCTCTATCCTGTCTTTGATTTGTGGATTGATCTTTACTTTTTTCTGGAGGAGGTAAAACATCCTTTCTGGACAGATTAATTCTGCCCTGTTCATCAATATCGGTAACCTTAACCGTTATATGATCTCCAACCTTAACAACGTCTTCTACTTTTCCAACCCGCTCATGTGCTAGCTTGGAAATATGGACTAAGCCTTCCTTCCCAGGTAGAATCTCTACAAAAGCACCAAAATTCATTATTCGCATTACTTTACCATTGTAAATTTCTCCAACTTCAGCTTCTTTGGTAATGTCTTCGATCATCTTAAGAGCCTTTTTGGCATCTTCTTGATTCGGTGAATATATAAATACATGACCATCATCTTCAATGTCTATCTTGACCCCAGTTTCTGCAATGATACCATTGATGACCTTGCCACCAGGACCAATTACATCCCTAATCTTATCCGGGTCTATCGTTGTAGTAATAATTTTCGGGGCATATGGAGATAGTTCCTTTCTGGGTTCTGCTATGCAATCCAGCATTTTTTGCATTATGAACATGCGGCCTTCTTTAGCTGCTTCCAAGGCTTTACTCAAAATCTCTCTGTCTATTCCTTTAATCTTAATATCCATCTGTATGGCAGTTATTCCTTTTGATGTACCCGCCACCTTAAAATCCATATCCCCTAAGAAATCTTCTATTCCCTGTATATCCGACAATATTGCTACTCGACCTGTCTCGTCGTCCTTAATAAGCCCCATTGCTATTCCTGAAACTGGAGCTTTTATTGGAACCCCGGCATCCATTAGCGCCAAAGTGCTCCCGCAAACACTTCCCATAGAGGACGAACCATTTGAACTCATTACTTCTGAGACTAAACGGATAGCGTAGGGGAATTCTTCCTCATTGGGAATTATAGGTTCCAAGGCTCTTTCGGCCAGAGCTCCATGACCGATCTCCCTTCGTCCCGGTCCTCTCATAGGTCTTGTTTCTCCCACACTGTAAGGGGGGAAGTTGTAGTGATGCATATAACGCTTTGATTCTTCCTCCCAAAGGCCGTCGAGTATCTGCACATCAGCCATGGGCCCCAAAGTACAGACTGTAAGGATATGGGTTTGACCCCTTTTAAAGAATCCAGATCCATGGGTTCTGGGTAATAATCCTGCTTCACAATAAATTGGTCTTATCTCTGAAAGACCTCTACCATCAGGCCTGACACTCTCATTTAGTATCATTCCCCTAACTACTTCTCGCTTAATTTTTTCTAAGATGTCGTCAATAGCCTTTTCCTGTTCAGGGTATTCTTCAGCAAAGTGTTCGTGGATTTCCTTTTCTGTAGTTTCCAGATTGTCCTCCCGTACCTGTTTTTCAACGGCCTTAACAGCTTGTCTTATTTTTTCCGTAGCATATTCTCTAACCTTGGTTTCCAAGTCTAAATCTATTTCTTCTACAGGGAATTCCAGCTTTTCCTTACCTACTTCTTCTACTATTCTTTCTTGGAACTCTACAAGCTGCTTTATATACTCATGTCCAAACATTATAGCTTCCAACATTTGATCTTCAGGTATCTCCTGTGCCTCTGCCTCCACCATCATAACGGCATCCTTAGTACCGGAGACCACTACGCTCATCAAACTTTTCTCTCGTTGGGCGGATATAGGATTAATGACAAACTCACCATCAACCAACCCTACAACAACAGAACCGGTGGGTCCCATAAAGGGCAGATCCGATATTGATAATGCTATGGAAGATCCAAGCATTGCAAATACATCAGGCGGATAATCTGGATCTACTGACAGAGGCATGGCGACTATCTGTACATCATTACGAAAACCATCAGGGAAAAGCGGCCGAATAGGCCTATCTATCAATCTGGAAATTAAAATAGCTTTTTCCGTTGGCCGTCCTTCCCGTTTAATAAACCCACCTGGTATTCTACCTACGGCATAAAGCTTTTCCTCAAAATCTACGCTTAGAGGGAAAAAATCAATTCCCTCCCTGGGCTCTTTTGAACCCGTAGCTGATACAAATACCACTGTATCACCACATCTTACAGTACAAGCTCCATTGGCCTGTTCTCCAAATTTTCCTATCTCTACAGTTATAGTAGCGCCGGCTAAGTCTATAGAGTATTGCTTATATTCCATCAAATAATTCTCCTTTCACAATCTACACTACCGTATGAAACGTTCATTCGTTGCTATAAAACCATAGCCCATAAAATATTAAGACATAACTGTTTATCTTAATTGGCTTATTCAGGGGTAGCTATATTTTAGTCCCTAAGACAAGGAGATATCAAATAATCTATCTGCATAACGGTCTTAATTCTATGTATAGTAAATAACAAGTTACCGTCACAGAGCGTTTGTTATTAGTGTTCCCTATATGGGCCAAAACAACGCTAGATTTGTCATATACTAAACTATTCTTCAGAAACAAAAATCCTCTTAATTAGAATAATGGAGCGGATATTCCGCTCCAAGTATTATTTCCTAAGTCCTAAACGTTCAACAATGCTTCTATAACGTCCGATATCTTTCTTCATCAAATAGTTGAGTAAACCCCTTCTCCTACCAACCATCATTAGCAATCCCCTTCTGGAATGATGATCCTTTTTGTGGATTTTCAGGTGTTCATTAAGATGGTTTATCCTATCAGTCAGAATTGCAATCTGAACCTCAGGGGAACCGGTATCATTTTCATGTAGTTTAAATTCATTTATAATTTGATCCTTTTTAGTTTTATCCATTATTTCACCTCCTAATACTAGATACCCCCATAGTCCTAGTAAAACGCGGGAGGAGCGTTAGACCAAGAATATGGTTGATTAACCTCTAATCCATTGATATATTATCATATTCAGTGCAATTTGTAAACGTAGTTTTTTGCCCATTTGATATCCTTGGATATTTGCTCTTTTAGCTCTTCTATATTTGTGAATTTAATCTCATCACGGATTCGCTTTAAAAATTCGACTTTTATCTTTGCTCCATAGAGATCTCCATTATAGTCCAGAACATGGGTTTCTATAAATAAGCCTTTATTATTGAAGGTTGGATTGATCCCGACATTAGTCATACCCCAATAGGAAGCTACACCTATACTAACCTTGGTTAAATAAATACCATATTTGGGAATTGCCTTTTGGGTATTGAATTCCAGGTTTGCTGTTGGAAAACCTAGATCCTTACCCCGGCCATAACCATGAATGACTTTACCGGAAATAGCATAATGGCTACCCATTATCATGGATACCTTCTCCATCTGGCCCTCCGTCTGGATGAGTTTTCGTATAAAGCTACTACTAATGACCTTTCCTTCCAAGGATAATGGAGGAATTACCACCAATTCAAATCCGTATTTTGGGCTTAGTTTACGTAGTAACTCTATATCCCCACTAGCCATATTTCCAAACTTGAAATCATAACCCACTACAAGGTATTTAAGATTATATTTATTAACAAGCATATCCTCAATGAACTCTTGCGGTGACATGGACGCTAGGATCCTGTCAAAGGGATTGAACACCAGATAGTCAATTCCTAGGCATTTAAATTTTTTCATCCTTTCGGATATGGTCATTATTTTAGGAGGGATATCCTTGGAGGATAGAAATTCTATTGGATTGTTTAAGAAGGTATATACAAGGCTTTTACAACCGGTTGTGCTTCGAATCATTTTTAATTGCCTGATTAACATCTGATGACCGATGTGAATTCCGTCAAAAGTTCCTAAAGCGATAGCCATAGGCTCTTTCAAACTATTTTGTCTTTCATAATTGAAAACTACCCGCATTTTCTATCCTAACCTAAAACCTTTCTCATTCTTATCATATTGTTTGCATCTATATAACCTAACCCAATGAAATGTTTTCGACAGTAAACCCTAAACAATTTACCTTCGGCTATGCAACCTAAATCAGATATGACGCTATCTTTCCCGATAAGGTTACCATTAATTACTCTCGTATAGGCATTATCATCTATAACTAAGGAAGGAAATTGGGAAAGTGCAATGTCCATTGGTGTAATAAACTCCTCTATTTTACTTTCCAGCAGGGCTCTCTTTATTTCCTGGAGTGAAATACTTTCAGCTATACTGAATTGACCGCTGGCTACCCGAATCAGATAGGAAAGATAGGCACCGCAACCTAATGATTCCCCTATATCCCTGACAAGGGAACGAATATATGTACCCTTACTACAACTTACCTGAAAGAAAACTTGATCAGGTGGGTAGAATTCCAGTATTTTATTTTTGAATATTTCTATTTCCCTGGGTGCTACTTCTACTTTCTCACCTTGTCTTGCCAGCTTATATAAACGCCTCCCCTGATGTTTTATAGCTGAATACATAGGGGGAGTTTGTAGTATCCTGCCCTGATATTTTTTGAAAACCACTTCTATATCGGATAATTCGGGTAGACTTGTACTCTTATTTGTAATGTTACCGTCTGCATCCAATGTATCTGTCTCAACACCCAGTACTAATCCACCCCTATAGGTCTTGTCAGCATCCATCATGTATTCGGCAATTTTGGTTGCCCTTCCTATACATACAACCAAAACTCCTGCAGCGCCAGGATCTAACGTACCTGCATGTCCAATTTTTTTTACTTTCATTAGCCGGCGTAAATAGACTACCACATCGCTGGATGTCATTCCTGGTGGCTTTAATACATTGATAACCCCATCCATTTATTTTACAGTCTCCCTAAAATAATTATCTATCACTTCCATAGTATATTTATGAGCTTTAAACAGCGGTAAATTGATGGTACAACCTGAAGCCCTCTTATGCCCGCCTCCTCCGAATTTTTGCGCCAATGCACTAACATCTATTAAGGAGCCGGATCGAAAACTAACCTTAGTTGTAGAAGGGTCTACTTCTCTGAAGAAAACCGCTAGCTCAACCCCAGAAATATCTTTTCCGTATTGAATTATTCCGTTGATATGTTCCTCGCTAGCCCCTACCTTTTGTAACATCTCTCTAGTAACATATAAAGTAGACACCCTTCCCTCATGATAAATCTTCAATGTATTTATCGCTTCCCCTAAGAGCCGTATCCACTCTGGAGAATGATTTCTAAACAACCTTGTCGACAGCTCGGTTACCTCTGCACCCCATTCTATTAAATTAGCTATCACCCTGTGGGTTCTTGCAGTGGTGTTACTGAATGAAAACCCACCCGTATCCGTAACTATGGCAGTGTAGAGGGCTTCGGCTATGTTTTTATCACCTGTATCCTCAAGTTGTTGTACCAATTCATAGATCATCTCTCCGGTTGCGGAAGCATCCTCATGCACGATATTTATATCCGCATAATAAGTGTTACTTCGATGGTGATCTATATTAGCTGAACGAATCGCCATATCCATTATCGATGCACAATCACCCATTCTCTCACGGTCGCTACAGTCCAGGGCAACCGCTAGATCGTATCGTTCAACCGGATCTGTTGGCTTTGATATTCTGTCTGCGCCGTCCAAAAAACACAGTGACTTTGGGACATCATCCTGGCAGTATCCATATACCGATTTTCCCATTTTATCCAGGGCAAGCATGAGTGCAATCAGACTACCCACTGCATCCCCATCTGGATTGATATGGGTAATGAGTGCAATGGAATTGCTCTCATGTATTGCTTCTACGATGTCAATCATTCTCATTTGACTTCTCCTGTTGCCTATTAACTTCCATTATCTTTTTGCTAATATCTACACTATATTCAATAGAAGTATCCAGAATGAAACTAAGCTCGGGTACATACCGGATTTTAAGGGCCCTACCCAATCCCTTTCTTATGAAACCAGCTGCCCTGGTAAGTCCCTCCATAGTAGAAGCTCTTTCCTTATCATCGCCTAAAACGCTCACATATATCTTTGCATGGCGTAAATCCCCGGATACATCGGCACGAAGTACAGAAGCCATCTGTCCTATACGTGGATCCTTAACTTCTTCCCGGATGATTCTACTTACTTCTTTTTTTACTTCTTCAGCAATCCTATCTATCCTCTGGTGCTTCAAGATACCCACCTGCCTTTATTTATCAATGCTATCGCTTTATTTCTTCTTGAATAGAAACCTCAATTATATCCTCTTCTTTAATATCATTGAAGTTTAGTAAACTGATACCGCATTCATAACCCGAGGCAACCTCCCTTACGTCATCCTTAAAACGCCTTAGGGAAGCAATCTTGCCTTCGTAAATCACGATTCCATTACGGACAATACGTGCATCTGCATTTCTTAGAATCTTACCATCGGTAACATAAGCACCAGCAACGACGCCAGCACCAGGTACCCTGAAGATCTCTCTTACCTCGGCATGGCCTAAAATAACCTCTTTATATTCAGGTTCTAGCATACCCTTCATAGCAGCCTCTATATCTTCAATAGCATTATATATTACCCTGTAAAGTCGGATATCAATCTCTTCTTTATTTGCCAAATCCGATGCACCTGGGGATGGCCGAACATTGAACCCTATGATAATCGCATTGGAAGCAGTCGCTAGCATGACATCAGATTCGTTGATTGCACCTACACCTGCATGTATAGTACGAACACGCACCTCATCATTGCTTAACCTTTCAAGGGATTGTTTCAACGCCTCAGCAGATCCTTGTACATCAGCTTTTATAATAAGGTTTAAATCTTTCACTTCTCCTTCTTTGATCTTGCTAAACAGATCATCCAAGGACACCTTGGACGAAGCCTTGATCTGTAATTCTCTGAGCTTTTCTTTACGTTCCTCTGAAACTTGTTTTGCTAGTTTATCATCCTCTACACAATACAAAATGTCCCCTGCTTCTGGAACCTCTGTAAGCCCTAATACCTGAACTGGGGTAGAAGGACCTGCCTTTTTAAGCCGCTTACCCGTATGATCCATCATGGCTCGTACCCTACCATAAGCCGTACCAGCTACTATGGAATCACCTACCTTAAGGGTTCCCTTTTGTACTAAGACTGTCGCAACTGGGCCCCTACCTTTATCCAGTTCTGCTTCGATTATTGTCCCTTTTGCAAGCCGGTTGGGGTTGGCTTTTAATTCCTGCATTTCTGCTACCAATAAAACCATCTCCAACAAGGTATCAATACCCTCATTACGCAAAGCAGAAACAGGTACTGCTATTGTATCGCCGCCCCATTCTTCTACCAATAAACCGTGTTCAGTCAGTTCCTGCTTAACCCTCTCAGGATTCGCTCCTGCGACATCGATCTTGTTAATTGCGACTACAATGGGGACCCCTGCCTCTTTGGCATGATTAATGGCCTCAACGGTTTGTGGCATAACACCATCATTGGCAGCTACTACTAAAATCGCAATATCGGTAACCTGAGCACCTCGTGCTCTCATTGACGTAAAAGCCTCGTGACCTGGTGTATCTAAGAAAGTTATGAGTTTATTATCCACATTTACTGTATAAGCACCTATATGTTGGGTAATTCCACCTGCCTCTTGCGCTGTTACCCTTGAATTTCTTATGGCGTCCAATAATGATGTTTTTCCGTGATCCACATGTCCCATAACTGTTACTATGGGTGGACGAGGTTCTAAACTAGAGGGATCATCCTCAAAATCCTCATCCTCTAGTATCTCTTCAAAGCTTTTAACAACCTTTTTATCTAGCTGGATCCCAAATTCAGCTGATATAATCGCAGCTGTATCATAATCTAAATCTTGATTAATTGTAGCCAAGATTCCAAGGTTCATTAGCTTTTTCATGATTTCGGGTACAGAAACCCCTATTTTTTCTGACAACTCTTTTACCGATATAAGTTCTCCCATTATGATAGCTTTTTTCCTTTCCGGTACTTTTGCAGATTGTTCTTGTTTCTTCTGGCTGGATGTCTTGCTTGTTCTCAGCTTCTTGATTCTGGAATATGCTTCTTCTTCTTCCCAAAAATCCATTTTATTCTTTCGTTCTCTCCGTCTTTGAACACTATCATATCCCTTGCTCGGAGCGGCTTTATCCTTGCCGGGTTTCTCCACTGGTATATCGAATTCCCGGATAATTCCTTTGGATTTCCCTCGTGACTGCTTATTATGGGTATCCTCGACATCCGGTCTTATTTCTTTCTCTTCTCCTGTTCGTCCCACTGTTGTTGGTTGGGAATCTTTTTTGGCCTTTTCTTCCAAAATTATTCGCTGTTCTTCTTCTTTCTTCTTGCGTAATTCCTCTTCTAGCCTTTGTCTCTTTTTCTTTTCTTCTAATCCTTTCTCTCTGGCTTCCTGGTTTAATCTGTCTCTGAGTTTCAGAAGGGTATTTTTATATTCGGCTATATCCCTTTCTACTTCTCCTACCTTATCCATTAATTCTCTGGCACCCACAGTTACTTTTTTCGCCATTGAGTACACATTAATTTTTGACATTAATCCATCACCCCCATTTTTGTTATAGACGATGGTAATACTCTAATTATCATATCCCTAAACGCCATATCAGTTATAGCTAGAAGGGTACGCTCCGTCTTACCAATACATTCACCTAAGGCTTTTTTGCTACCAAATTGTATTATATCCACTTTTCTGTACTCACACATATCTCGGAATTTTTTAACCGTATTTGCTGAAGCCTCATCACTTACAATGACCAATCGTGCTTTTCCTGATCTAATTGCATTCTCTACTGCAAACGAACCAGACACTATTTTCCCTGCCCTTTTTGAAAGGCCAATCAGTTGATAAATCTTATTGTTAATTATTCTCACCTTCACCCATTTCATTAGTTAAACTATCATATATATCATGGGAAATTTTTTGCCCAAAAGCCCGCTCTAGTCTTTTGTTCCTTATGGCGCTTTCCAAACAATTTTGATCCATGCATATATAAGCTCCCCTGCCTGGTTTCTTCCCTACTTTGTCTATGCTAATATCACCTTCTGGGCTTCTAACCACTCTAATAAGTTCTTTCTTGGGACGCATTTCGTTACAGCCTATACACATTCTGAGAGGAATCTTTCTTTTTCTCAAAGCACATCATCCCCTTGAATCATATTATCATCTTCTATAGAATCAATATTGTCCATTTGAGATATGCTCTTTATATCAATCTTCCAACCGGTTAACTTGGCTGCCAATCTTGCGTTTTGACCCTCTTTACCGATTGCAAGTGATAGCTGATTGTCCGGGACTACTACCCTTGCTGATTTTTCAAGTTCATTGATCTGTACATTCAGTATCCTAGCAGGACTTAAGGCACTCCCAATATACTCCCTAGGGTCATCGCTCCACTTAATGATGTCAATTTTTTCACCCTTTAATTCGTCAACAACATGTTGTACTCTTATACCATGCTGCCCAACACACGCTCCAATTGGATCGATGCTGGGGTGATGAGTAAAAACAGCCATTTTTGTCCTCGAACCTGCTTCTCGCGCTATATCCTTAATAATGACCTCTCCACGTATAATTTCGGGAACTTCCCTTTCAAAAAGTCTTTTTACTAGATTGGGATGGGTTCTGGAAACGGTTATTTGGGGACCTTTATTGGTCATCTTTACTTCTGTAATATATACCATTAAACGATCATTAACTTGATAATTTTCAGTAAGAACCTGTTCGTTAGGTGGCATAGTTGCTTCGGCACCGTCTATATCAACGAATACATTTCTACGTTCTGCTCGTTGAATTACACAGGTCATAATTTCGTCTTCTTTTTCAATAAATTTTTGGTATATAAGGGCTCTTTCAGCCTCACGTATGCGCTGGACTACAACCTGTTTGGCATTCTGTGCGGCTATACGACCAAAGTTTTTGGGAGTAACCTCTATCTTTACAACATCCCCCAATTTATAAACCGGGTCAATCCTTTGGGCATCTTCTAAATAGATCTGCTGTGATTCATCAACTACCTCATCTACTATAGTTTTCATTGCATAAACCTTGACTACACCCGTTGATTTATCGATGTTAACCTGCACATTTTGACTAGTCCCAAAGTTTTTCTTATAAGCCGACAAAAGCGCTGCTTCAATAGCATCTATCAATATTTCCTTGTCAATTCCTTTTTCGCTGGCGATCTGATCCAGAGCACCAAGAAACTCCCCGTTCATTTTAACTCCTCCTCAAAGAGCATTGATTTAAACTAAAATAGTAAATTTAAGACACTTATCAAAATTCAACTGATAATCTTACAATGGCAACCTGATCCCTTTTAAAACCAAGTATTTCTCCTCCAACCCGTATCTGAATCGTATCCCCGTCTAAACCGATCAATTCGCCAGTATAGTTTTTGGATCCATCTATTGCCCTGTATAGCTTTAGATCTACATTACGTCCTTTAAACCTAACAAAATCTTCTTCCTTCTTTAATGGACGATCCAATCCAACGGATGAAACCTCAAGAAAATAATTATGGGGAATGGGATCTTTTATATCAAGCACATCGCCCACCCTTTGGCTAACTTCCTGACAATCATCAAGGGTGATCCCACCGGGTTTATCTATGTATAATCTCAGGCACCAATGAGGACCCTCTTTTTTGTATTCTAAATCAACTAACTCATAGCCTAATTCTTCAACTATGGGCAAAGCAATCTCTTGAGCAATTTTCTCAATGCTTTTTCTAGCCAAATTCCTTACCTCCATCTTCATCCTTGGTAGTGATACCCATATTTTTGGGGATGGTTTACACAATGGCTATAGCCAAAACTCCCTGGAGGATGGCAACCATATGAGCCATTCCCATACTTAGTTTTACTCAATATTATTCAATCATTCTAAGATAATATGAAAGAGTGGGTATTCCCCACTCTGTCTCAAACCGATACTATTTGGTCCAAATTCAATTATAGCATTAAAAATATAGTAGCGCAAGGCTAAAATAGGGAAAGTTGGCTGGTTTCCGGGATACCGTCAAGAGCACCATGCTTTCTTAAAATCTCAATAGCTGTTTTGGTAATTTTTGTTCTCTCCCTTAAGTCTTCTAGTGAGATAAACTCACCCTCAAGTCTAGCCTGACCGATACTTAGAGCTGCATTTGCACCAATACCCTGCAGAGTGTTCAATGGCGGCCTAATACTACCATCAGCTATTAAAAATTTAGTTGGGTGGGACTTGTATAGATCTATAGGCAAAAAGGAAATATTTCTTAAATACATCTCCAAAATAACCTCCAAAATAGTTAAGAGGTTTTTCTCTTTGGCTGTTGCACTATTGCCCTTCGATTCCAATTCCCTGATTTTATCCCTTATCACCTTTTCCCCACTTAAAGCAAAATCTGCATCAAAATCAGCTGCTTTGATTGTAAAATACGCAGCATAGAAAGCATGTGGATAATGGACTTTGAAGTAGGCGATCCTGAAAGCCATTATTACATAGGCGGAAGCATGGGCCTTTGGAAACATATACTTAATCTTCTTACATGACGAAATAAACCAGTCCGGTACACCTTTTGATACCATTGCTTTCTCAAATTCCTGGGTTAGACCTCTTCCCTTTCGTACGCTCTCCATAATTTGAAAAGCCATTGTCGGCTCCAAACCCTTATACATTAAATATACCATTATATCATCTCTTGTAGATATAACCTCTGATAACTGTGCAGTTCCATCCCTTATTAATGTCTGTGCATTATTGAGCCATACATCCGTCCCATGAGATAATCCGCTAATACGTATAAGCTCACTAAAGGTGGTAGGTTTAGTATCCACCAACATTTGCCTGACAAATCGAGTGCCAAATTCGGGTATTCCGAAAGTTCCTACCTGGCTGCCTAGCGCTTCTGGCTTTATACCTAGGACTTCAGTACCCGAGAAAATTGCCATGGTTCTTTCATCATCCAATGAAATATGTCTGGAATCTACTCCCGTAAGATCCTCCAGCATCCTAATCATGGTAGGATCATCGTGTCCTAATATATCTAACTTTACTAGATTATCATGGATAAAATTATAATCAAAATGGGTAGTTATGACTCCAGAATCCTTTGCATCTGCCGGATATTGTACTGGTGTAAACTCGTATATTTCCCGACCTTTAGGTACCACCATTATACCACCTGGGTGCTGACCTGTGGTCCGTTTCACGCCTGTACAGCCGGCAACCAGCCTTTTTATCTCTGCATTGGTGACTACCTTATCCTTATCTTCCAGATACTTCTTTACAAAACCATAGGCCGTTTTCTCTGCTATTGTCCCGATGGTTCCTGCCCTGAAAACATGACCTTCTCCAAATAATTCTTCTGTGTATTTATGAGCTATTGGTTGATATTCACCGGAAAAGTTCAAGTCGATATCAGGAACCTTATCACCTTCAAAGCCTAAAAACACTTCAAAAGGTATATCAAACCCATCTTTCTTTAAGACCGAGCCACAGTTAGGACAATTCTTATCAGGAAGATCAACACCCACACCAAATTCACCTTTGTCTATATGAAAATCGCTATACCTACACTTGGTACAAACATAATGGGGTGGAAGGGGATTGACCTCGGTTATATTAGTCAAGTATGCTACTAAGGAGGACCCAACTGAACCCCTTGAACCAACAAGATAACCATCTTCAAGGGATTTTTGCACAAGTTTATGAGCTATTAGATACAGGACAGCAAATCCGTGTTCAATAATGGATTTTAATTCCTTATCCAGGCGGTTTTCTACCATATCTGGTAGTGGATTGCCATAAATTTTCCTGGCATTATCAATAGCCATTTTTCTAATCTGTTCATCAGAACCCGGAATCTCAGGTGTGGCTAAGCCCTGGGGTATAGGTTCTATATTATCAATTGAGGCCATAATGCGTCTCGGTGCTTCGATTACAACTTCTTTGGCAATCTCCGTTCCCAAATAACTAAAATCCTCCAACATTTCCCTTGTTGTTTTAAAATAAAGGGGTGGTTGGAATTCGGCATCACCAAATCCTTGACCGTGCATTAAGATCCTTCTAAAGTATTCATCTTGGGGATCTAAAAAATGTACATCGCCAGTTGCTACTACTGGTTTATTCATATTTCTACCAAGTTTTACAATATTTCTGTTTATATTTTCCAGATCCTTATGACTATTAAGGTGTTTGTCCCGTACTAAGTATTCGTTATTTCCTATAGGTTGAATCTCCAAGAAATCATAAAAATTTGCTATCTCCACGATTTCGTTGTATGGTCTGCCATGAACCATAGCCTTAAACAGTTCCCCTGCTTCACATCCAGATCCTATTATTAAACCTTCCCTATACTTAGCTAAAACACTTTTGGGAATTCTGGGTTGTCTATAAAAATAATCCAAATGAGATTTTGAAACTAATTTATAAAGGTTAAGTAATCCCCTCATATTTTTTACCAATATGAGGGCATGACTGGTAGGCAAGGAATTATAGTTTGTTATATGGGTAAACGTAGTATTTATCTCTGACAGGGTTCTGACACCCATATTTTCCAGGATGTCGAATAACCTTATCAAAATTTCTCCCGTAGCCATGGCATCATGGTAAGCACGGTGATGATTATCCAATGCTATACCAAAATACTTGGCCACATAGTTTAATCCGTGTCTTTTTAAATCCTTAATTAATTCTCTCGATAGTGCAAGGGTATCAATAATAGGATTATTTATTTCCCAATTCAATCCCTTTACCTTTTCATTTATAAAACCAAAATCAAATGGTACATTATGGGCTGCCAAGGCGCTATCCCCACAGAAGTTTCTGAGGTCATCAAGCACTTCATTTATCGGAGGTGCGTCCCTTACCATACTATCATCAATCCCTGTTAATTTGGTGATTTTTTCAGGTATGGGAATTTCAGGGTTAACAAAGGTTTGAAAGGTGTCAACCACCTTCCTGTTTTTAATTTTTACAGCACCTATCTCAGTTATAGCATCATATTTTGGATCCAGCCCAGTAGTTTCGATGTCTATTACAACTATATCCTGATCAAAGCCTAAACCATTTCCATTTTGCACCATGGGTTTACAATCATTGATGAGATATGCTTCCATCCCATATATTATTTTTATACCATGCTTTTTACCAGCGGCATAGGCATTGGGAAATGCCTGCAACACCCCATGATCGGTGATAGCTATAGCTGGATGTCCCCATTTAGCAGCCCTGGATACTAAGGATTCTACAGAGGATACACCATCCATAGAACTCATCTGAGTATGTAAATGCAATTCCACCCTTTTTACTGGTTCATCATCAGTTCTGTCCATAGACTGGGAAAGCATCAAATCATCAAAGATGATAGCTATATCCCTTTGGTATTTATCATATGAACACTCACCCCGGACCGTAACCCAATCACCTTTTTTAATCTGGTTTTTTATCTTTTCACCTTGTTCCTTGTCGCAAAAAGTCTTGACGGTTATAGAGCTAGTGTAATCTGTTATGTCTATGCTATATATTAATTTGCCACTTCTGGTCTCTCTGGACTCTATATCAAACACTTGTCCTTTAACGATGACTTTACCACTATCCTCTCCTAGTGTATTTATTGCCACCGGCTCGCCTTTAATAGACTTTCCTATAATAACAAATTCGCCTGAATTGGAATCTCGCTCTCCTTTACCTGTGGATGTGCCATTATTATTTGTGCTAATGGCATTTTTAATAAATTTAGAATCTTCCTGCTTCTTCTTTTTGTTGTATTTAATCTGTTCAGCTTCTAAACTCGTTACGTCTACCTTCAACATAACTTTAAAGGATAAATCAAACCTTTCGGCAATCCATTTCTTGATATACTTATCGATACCTTTATTACCCAGCAACTGAAAAATCATAGGATTTTTGATTACTAATTCTAAATCATTTTCTACAAGCCTAGTTTTACAATGGGATAGCCATTTAGCCCAATCATTCATATCCTTGTTGGCACTATATACAATATCAGTCCAAATCTTATCGAAATTATCGTGAAACCATTCCTGGCTTTTGGTGTATTCAATGATAATTCTCAAGTCTTCTATACACCCTATTTTGTCTTTTATTAAACTTTCAATCTTTGAAAGGGTAGGAGCATCTATATAATTTATGGCTTCTATAATGATTTCCCAACGTTTATCCTTTATATAAACTTTTGTTTTTTTTAATTTCCAATCCTGCACTAGTTCCTTATAATCTACATCTAAAAAGCTACGAAAAAGCAATTTACTTAGTTCCCCCCAAACAAAATCAATAGTTCAACTGCTTTATAATCTCCCAATACATTCTTGCCCTAGCTGCCACTCCCCTTACAAATCCCATCTTTTCTTCTTTCATAGTATGGGTAGTATTAACTAAGGGTACTTCCATAACCCTTATATTAGAAGTCTTAGCTAGGCGAGTGATTTTCATTTCAATTCCAAAACCTGTCTGCCAATCCTCTTTATCGAGATTATCCAATACCCACCTTTTCATAGCCCTCTGTCCTGTTAAATAGGGGGCAATTTTCTGGGCTAAATCTGTCATAGCCCGTCCATGACAAAAGATCCCCAAAGTCATATCAGCATAACCATTTATTATGGGAGATATCATATCCCTTACCTGCTGCCTGGTCAGTCCTATTAAGTCCGCATCTAAAAAAAGGACTACTGGCGCATTAGTGTGCATTACTCCAGCCCACATGGCTATACCTTTACCATGGTTTTCTGCAAAATCAATAACTTTCACACCATATGAATGGGCTATTTCGTTGGTTTTATCCGTGGAGCCGTCGTTTATTACCAAAATTTCAGATATCTCTTCAATTTGGATTAATACGGAAAGAACCCTGCCAATATTCTTCTCTTCATTATAAGCTGGTATTATTGCAGATACTTTCATCTCTTGTCATCCCCGGATCTCATTAAAATGGAAATATGTTATTCTCGACGTTAACTAATAAACTTTATTCGTCTCTTAGCTAACTATTTTGTCCCTAATTATTTTTATTTCTTACCTAAAACCATTGCCTGGCAACATCCTTGAAAGTTACAACTATCATCAACAACATGAGAATAATAAATCCGGTAAAATGGATGTACTCTTCCTTTTCAGGATCAATTGGATTTCCTCTGAGACCCTCAACCAACAATAAAGTCAATCTTCCACCATCCAAGGCGGGAAAGGGTATCAAATTCATTATACCTAAATTTAACGTAATCACAACTGCAAGGTTTAAAACGTCCTTAATGCCGGATTCAACAGCCTTACCTATTTCTCCTATGATACCGATAGGTCCTACCACTTCATTTAAACCGCGACCTTGAAAAATTAGACTTCCCAGTAACTGAATCATTATAATTATAAGCCTTCCTGTCTGCACAATTGCAAGACCTATAGCGGAAAATGGTCCCAGTCTTTCTAATTCACCGAAGTAAATGCCTATCTCATACGTATTTTTTTCCGCGGAGTAATCCGGTTTGATGTCTATATCTCGTGCTTCACCATCCCTCAAAACAGTAATTTTTAATGATTTATCTCCTTCTTCTTTTAGTATCTTCCTAAAGAGTTCTATGCCTTTATCCTGATCTTCAATATCAACCTTGATGTCATTAACCGTAATAATCTTGTCTCCCACTAGTAAACCTGCATTTTCTGCAGGAGAACCTTCAACTATCTCAAATATATTCGTAGAGTTTTTGTAGACTCCAAAAAATGTGAAAAACATCGCCAGAAGCAAGATTGCCAATAGAAAATTCATAACGGGTCCAGCAGTAATAACCAATATTCGTTTCCACACCTTTGCGTTTGCGAAGGCTCTAGGATCGTCGCTTTCCCCATCATCACCAAAGAATTTGACATACCCGCCAATTGGTAAAGCTCGTAGAGAAAAGATCGTTTTCTTACCCTTTATTTGAGATATTTTGGGTCCCATACCAATTGAAAATTCTTCAGCGGGAATTCCTACCCAGCCTGCTACTAAAAAATGTCCCAATTCATGGGCCAATACTATTATCCCAAATAGTATCAGAGCCGTAATAATCGTTGTCATCATGCACCTTCCTTTTTCTAGGATAATTAATAGTAGGTATAATATCATAGCACCGGGTGCGGAAGGAAACTATAATTACCATTATCACAGATGTAATAACATATATCGCATAATTCAGCAGTAACGATAATTTATGCCGCGCCTTATTTCTTTATCCGCATTCAATACATCATCGATTTGGGGATCCTTAATGATTCTGTGGGATGCCATAGCCCTTTCTATTATTATTGGTATTTGGCTAAAAGCTAATCTTCCTTCTAGAAATAAATTAACTGCGACTTCATTTGCTGCATTGAGGGCTGTAGGCATAGTACCGCCAATTTTCAATGCCTCATAAGCCAGAGACAGGCATGGAAAGGTGTCCAGATCAGGCTCTTCAAAAGTTAGGCTGCCTATCTTGGTAAGGTCCAATGTGTCTAGTTTGGTTCTAAACCTATTGGGATGTGTTAAGGCATAAAGAATGGGAATTCGCATGTCAGGAACCCCCATTTGTGCTATTACCGTACCATCTATAAATTCAACCATAGAATGTACTACGCTTTGGGGGTGTATCACCACTTCTATGCTTTTCAAATCAACATTAAACATCCATTTTGCTTCTATAACTTCTAAACCCTTGTTCATTAAGGTCGCAGAATCTATAGTTATCTTGTTCCCCATTTTCCAGTTGGGATGTCTTAATGCATCTTCCGGAGTTATATTCCTTAACATATCCCTATCATATCCTCTAAAAGGCCCTCCGGAAGCTGTAAGGATAATCTTCCTTATCTCGTTAGGATTTTTACATCCCTGTATAGCTTGAAAAACAGCTGAATGTTCGCTGTCAACGGGTATAACTCTGCCATTGAACTGCTTAACTAAATTGTTTATTATATGTCCACCCACTACCATTACTTCTTTATTGGCAAGAGCGATGGTTTTACCAGCTCGTAAGGCTGCAATAGTTGGCTCTAGACCCGCAATGCCTACAATGGCCATAAGCACTACATCGATATCTGCCCTTGTTACCAATTCTGTAATTGCTTCCATACCGGCTTTAATCGCAATTTTCTTCCCAGACAACCTTTGGGACAATTTATGCGCCTGATTACGGTCAACAACGACGACTGTATCTGGCTGGTAGTTTTCAATCTGCAACTGAAGCAAATCAATGTTTTGGTGGACAACAAGAGCTTTTACTTCAAATTGATCAGGATAATCGCTAATTATATCCAAGGCTTGTGTGCCAATAGAGCCAGTTGATCCAATTATAGCTATACGTTTTACCAAATAAATACATCCTCCCATCATTTAACTACTGCATCCCAGATACTATTATAGTTGAACTGCAAACAAAACTATTACTGCGATAGTTAACCATGTAATAATTCTTATATAACATAGCTCAACTTAACTTTGGGATGGTGATCGGACATGGTATCACGGAGACAAAAATATTAGATAGTAGATATAAATAGTCGGTAATGTAAAGAGCAAGCTATCAAATCTATCCAATAGTCCTCCATGTCCTGGGAGTATCTTACCAAAATCCTTAACACCACAAAACCGCTTTATGGAGGATGCTGATAGATCCCCCAATTGGGATAGCACCCCTCCTATAAATCCCATTAAAGCAAAATGATACATGGATATCCCGAATTTCTGGGTATGGTTTAATATAAGTCCATATAGAATACCTACTAGTATACCCCCAAAAAGCCCACCTAAACCGCCCTCAACTGTTTTATTAGGACTTACAGTTGGACAGAGCTTTCTTTTACCAAAAGCCATTCCTACAAAGTAAGCAAATGTGTCAGTCGACCAAGTTATAAAGAAAGCTAATATAAGTAAACTCATACCGTAAGGCTCCGAATTAAATGCCAGCGGTATGAGAAAGAAAATCATCATACCTGGGTATAAGGTAGCAAATACCGTTGCGAATATATCCACAATGGAAATCCTTTTAGTAAATATCGGTATAATCAAACCGACCAGAACTAATAAGGTTAATGATACTACTATATTATATTTATAACTAATAAGATAAAAGCAAAACAGAATTAGAATATATATATAACCTAACCAAGTTAAGGGTTTGCATCCTTTTTTTATAAAGGCATGGTAAAACTCGTGCATTAAAATAAGAGCCATTATAAGAACCGAAACCTTAAAAAACCAACCGCCTATATAGAGCATAAAAAAAATATAGATAATACCAAGAGCAGCGCTGATGACCCTTTGAATTAACACTTCTAGTTTTCCCCCTTTTCTATCACACCTCCATACCGGCGTTGACGGTTTTGAAAATCATAAATAGCATTCAGATAATGTTTCACATTAAAATCTGGCCAATAGAGGGTGGCATCGGAGAACCAGAGTTCTGTGTATGCAATCTGATATAGCAAAAAATTGCTAACCCTTTTATCTCCACCAGTTCTAATTAACAGATCAGGATCTGGGATACCGCCGGTGTAAAGGTGGTTAGAAACTAAATCTTCATCGATATCACTAATATTCAATTCGTTATTGGCTACCTTACGCGATATTTCCCGTATAGCTGTAACAATCTCAAGCCTACCTCCATAGTTCAATGCAACATTGACCTGCAAACCGGTATTGGCAGAAGTGGTGTTTATGGATTTTTGTATTTCTTCATAGGCAATCTCTGGTAGGGAGGCAATATTACCGATTGTCACAATTTTTATATTGTTCCTGTGCAATTCATCCAATTCCCGTCGGAGATACTCCACCAGTAAAGACATAATTGCCTTGATCTCCTCTTTTGGTCTCTTCCAGTTTTCAGTTGAAAAGGCGTAGAGGGTCAGGTATTGAATGCCTAATTCTGCGCTGGCCTTAATTATCTCCCTTATCTTCTCGACTCCCTGACGGTGACCTGCTGCCCTCGGAAGTCCCTTTCTTTCTGCCCAACGGCCATTTCCATCCATAATAATAGAAACATGCCTGGGCAGAGGCCTGCTTCTAATTAAATCCATAGTGACTTTATTATGTTCTTTAAATGTTTTTCTTTGTCTGATTCTATTAAGAAAATTCATTTTTTAACCCTTCCCAAAGGATAACCATTACTGGTAAATCAGGATCCCTCTTTAAGGCAAACAGTTGTCTTGAGTTTGCCTTAAAGAGGTGAATTAGGTCTTTCATTAAAGTTAAAAACCACTAACTCTATAGACTTACCAGGCACAATCTTCTGTCTCACAATCCGTTTAGTTCCAAAATTTTTGGCTTTTTTATGAAAGTCATCAGGTATAGTATATTCATTGATAACTATATTTAATGACCCATGATGATGTTTTAGAATAGCCAATCCCTTGTCCAGTTCTTGACCTACCAAATCAGGAAATTTCACCTATACCTCCATAATCTCTTCTTCTTTGGCTTCAATGATTTTATCTATTTTCTCTATATATTCGTCGGTAATTTCCTGGATCCTATTCTCAGCCAGTTTTAATTCGTCTTCGGAATACTCGGAGTTCTTTTTCATCTTCTTGATCTGGTCATTTGAATTACGTCTGACCATTCTGATTGCTACTTTTGCTTCTTCACCCATTTTATGGGCGATCTTAACCAGTTCTTTCCTCCGTTCCTCAGTTAACTCCGGAAATACCAAACGTATAACCTTACCATCATTGTTGGGTGTAATGCCTAAATCAGATTTCATTATTTCCTTTTCTATGGCTGGAATCATTTTAGCCTCCCAAGGTGCTATGACCAACAATCTAGGTTCAGGAACGGAAATATTGCCTACTTGATTTAATGGGGTAGAAACTCCGTAATAATCCACCATAATTCTGTCCAATAATTGGGGATTGGCTCTGCCTGCACGGAGGCTTCCTAATTCTCTGTTTAGATTTGATATGGTTTTATCCATCGTCTCCCTAGTTTGATTATAAAGTCCCTCAAGCACTGCTATACCTCCTCAATAGTTGTTCCTATTTTCTTACCTAGGATGGCGGCCTTAATGTTATCCCGATTCTCTAATCCGAAGACCACTATAGGGATTTTATTCTCCATGCATAGGGTTATGGCGGTTGTATCCATTACTCCTAATCCTCTGTTTATGACCTCCATATAACTGATTTTATCAAATTTTTTAGCATTTGAATTAATCTTGGGATCATCGTCATAAACTCCGTCGATAGTTTTTGCTAGTAGTATAACCTCAGCTTCAATTTCGGCTGCACGTAGAGCAGCGGTGGTATCCGTAGAAAAGTAAGGATTACCGGTTCCACAAGCAAATATAACTATCCTACCCTTTTCTAGGTGACGGACTGCGCGTCTGCGAATATAAGGTTCTGCAATTTGTCTCATCTCAATAGCGGTTTGAACACGTACAGGTACATTTCTCCTCTCAAACGCGTCTTGAAGTGCCAAAGCATTTATTACTGTAGCTAACATGCCCATGTGATCAGCAGTGGTGCGATCCATACCTACACCTGATCTACCCCTCCAGATATTTCCACCACCAACTACTATAGCAACTTCGACTCCCATATCCATTATCTCTATTACCTGATCGGATATTAGATCAAGAACTTTTGGATTAATACCATAACCCTGGTCTCCAGCCAGTGCTTCCCCGCTAATTTTGAGGACGAGCCTTTTATATATCGGATCTAACATCATTAAGAACCTCCATCCCATATAGTAATATTTCTACGTCTTTTTCCTTTTTCCTCTTTTTAATTAGGGCTTTAATCATATTACGAATACTGTTAATGCCAAATCAGAAACGTTATTTTATTAATCGGTATAACAGGATAGACTTTACCATGTATATTTCATAAAAAAAGAGAACACAGATGTGTTCTTCGTTAGCCTCGTACTTGGCTCATTACCTCGTCAGCAAAGTCATCTTGTCTCTTTTCTAAACCTTCACCCTTTTCAAAACGAACAAATCTACGCACGCTCATATTTTCCCCGATGGTAGCAATCTGTTCGTTTAGCACATCCTGAACTGTCTTGTCTGGATCCTTAACAAAAGGCTGTTCCATAAGGCATATTTCCTTTATATATTTCTCAATTCTTCCAGCAACCATTCTATCAGCAATCTTCTCAGGTTTCCCTTCATTTATTGCTTGAGCCCTTAGAATCTCTTTCTCTTTTTCCAGAATCTCTTGGGGAATCTGGTCCCGTGAAACATATTGAGGATTAGTAGCCGCTATATGCATAGCGATGTCCCTGACAAAAGTCTTAAACTCGTCAGTCTTGGCTACGAAATCCGTCTCGCAATTAACTTCAACCAGAACACCAATTCTTCCTCCGCCATGTATATAGGAATCTACTATTCCTTCAGCTGCTATCCTACCAGCCTTTTTTGCTGCAGATGCTAGCCCTCTTTCCCGCAATAACTCAATGGCTTTTTCCATATCCCCATTTGAATCTTGGAGAGCTCTTTTACAATCCATCATTCCAACTCCGGTACGTTCCCTGAGTTCTTTTACCATTGAAGCTGTAATCATGTAGCATTCCTCCCTTAATTCTAACTTCTTATTGTAATAACTATTTATTCTTTGTTATTGATATTGCAAGTACCTTTTCTAATGTTTTTAAACATAAAACAACACAACTTAAACATTCTAAAGCCATTTATTTATTCTTTAGTAACAGCTAATGATATGTATGATGGCAATTAAGCCTCATTTCAATAAATGATCGCTATTGACTGAAACTTATTACATTTTCCAATGCTTCATATTAACAATTAAGGGAAGAACGGATAACCTTTCTTCCCCCTTATTCATTATTGCTCCTCATTCACATCGGTTAACTGTTCGCCTTGGCGTCCTTCCAAGACTGCATCCGCAATTTTAGAAGTAATCAGTTTAACGGCACGAATTGCATCATCGTTTCCAGGGATAACATAATCAACTTCATCAGGATCACAATTGGTATCAACAATTGCAATAATGGGTATACCCAGTTTACGAGCCTCAGCTATGGCAATTCTTTCCTTTCTTGGATCAACTACATAGATTGCTGCAGGGAGCCTTTTCATCCCTTTTATCCCGCCAAGATTTCTTTCTAGTTTATCCCTTTCTAACCGAAGTTTGATGACTTCTTTTTTAGGAAGGATATCAAATGATCCGTCTTCTTCCATTTGGTTTAAGCGATGGAGTTCATCAATCCTCGTGCGGATGGTCTTAAAGTTGGTGAGCATGCCCCCCAGCCATCTCTGATTTACGTAAAACATACCACATCTTTGAGCTTCGTATTCAATGGCCTCCTGAGCTTGCTTCTTGGTTCCAACAAACAAGATCTCTTTTCCTTCCGCAGCTAAATCCCTAATAAAATTATAGGCTTCCTCCATCTTACGAACTGTCTTTTGAAGATCAACAATATAAATACCGTTTCTCTCGGTAAAAATATATGTCGCCATCTTGGGATTCCATCGACGGGTTTGATGTCCAAAATGGACACCGGCTTCCAGTAATTCCTTCATGCTGACTACTGCCACTTTCATTCACCTCCTCAGTTATTCCTCCCCTTTCTTCATTCGAAAAAACTACCTCTACAAGGCACTGGTTTTTCCGTCAAAAAGGGTGTGTTTTCACCGTCAGTAGTATAGCATAACCAAACCTAATTTTCAAGGACTATTTTCCTTTAATTGTTTTTCTTCAATGGAGTCCTTATATACGCCCTCATAGGGATCAATAAGGCCGATCTCCCTAGCCCTTTGTATTACAATCTCATCAGGTATCCTATCAATATCAATTGTAGGATTGGATTTAGTTATGTCGTTAATGATAAAAAAGCTTAAGACCATACCAAGGCCGATCCCAATAAAAAAGGCGGATAATGTAAAACCTCTCATCGTCCATACTCCTATCCTTTATAAAGCTTTAAAACCAGCATTATCTCCCCTTTACCAATCCCCAACTCTTTTGCTATTTCCTCTATGGAAAACCCCTGATCTATAAGGCTTGTAATTTGGTGATATTTCTGTCTTTCAGAGTCCAGAACCCTTAAACCTTCTACTTTATCCTGACTTTCGTACTCCGATTTCTCTATAGTACTTTGCTGATCTATTGTTTCCAATACGGGATCATATCTATCATCTTTAGTTGTAATGGGGGTGGACTCTGCACTATCCCTATCTCTATAATGATAGATCATTTCATTCATTATCTCCTCTAAGGATTCATACAGCTCATAAAGACTGTTTTCCTTTTCGATCATCCTGGCTTCCCGCATTCGCATCTCATCTCTGTCTCGTTTCATCATCCACAAACCAATTGATAGAAAAAACAAACCACCCCATAGTAAGATATAGAAACTTTTACCCATAAGTCACCTCATATAATGATATCTATAAATGCCCCTTTATCGCCATCTGCTAATAAACTATCCTTTTTATCTCCGTTACTAGTTGTTCTTTTTCTATTCTTACGAGGAGTATTCCCTGTATTTGTCTTATTGGCATCATCCCTTTTAATAGTGTTATATTTAGATGCTTGGGGAGAACTAACTTCACGTTGGGATTGTAATGCCATCTTCTGAGTTTCGACCGCAATTCCAAATTGATTGTTTACAATCTGGCCATCTCTATTTAATTCCTTTATATATTGGTCAGATCTCTGTATTGCAACTTGCATATCAACGGGTCTGATCGACATAAAACCCCTCCTAACTTAGGTAAGAAGTCCTCACCACATCTCCGTGTTCTCTGATAAAAGTAACATGTTGTTCCTGTTCCTTTATATATAGCACAGATGTCCCGATGACGATTTTTACACCAGGATATACTGTCCCCTTGATGTTTATTCTACCATTATATGCACCTTTGAATAGATCATCCAGTTCAATAATCCTAGCTTTTATTACTGGTATTTTCTGACCATAAGTTAATTTTGTTCTAATTGCTTTTAATTTAAGCTCCGCCTTATCTGTAGATAAGCTCCCTTTGGATTCCATCTTACCCAATAGAGCAAGGCATTGATCCGCCTTCTTTATTTCTTGGGTAATTTCATCCATTTGTCTGACCAAGGCAGAATATTCCTCTCGCAAGATGGGACTGATCCCAACCTCTAGTTCAGTAACGGTTGCCATAGGAGACCCAATGTTTATTGCCGATATATCGCTACCCGCAGAAATAGAACCTCCGGCAATTAGGCCCTTTCTTCCTGCAACTTCAACCTTGCCCCCACAGCTTATGGCACTATGTAGTATGACCTCAGTAATAATGTCACCTTTTGCAGATACAGTACCGTTTTCAATAAATCTGGCTACAACATTTCCATGGGACTCGATATATCCTTTACCCATTCCCTGCATACCCTGTTTGAGGACCACATCGCCTTTTGCAAATATGCTTGCCCCTTCAACAACACCCCTTACTTCGACATATCCCCCGGCCTTAATCTCAAAACCCGTCAGCACATTCCCATTGACTATGACGTTTCCTACAAAATCAATATTGCCTGTAGAATTGTCCACATTGCCCGGAACTTCATAGACAGCAAAAACATGAATTTTCCCATCCAGCAACTCAGCCTTCCCATCTATTCCAGCAATTAAAGACAACTTATTGTCAGAAATAATAGTGTTCTTACCCATTGGTAGCGATAGCTTCCTTCCAGGTCTCGCTGCAATGGTTTTACCAAGGACGGTTCTTCCGGGTATTCCTTCTGTAGCCGGAATAAGATCCGCCAATATTTGCCCTTTTGTAACGTTTTGTATCATATTCAAATTTTTATAGTCAACCGTCCCATCTTCTAAAATACTAGGTTTTACTTCATGATTAAAATTAATGTGATATTCAATCCTGGCATCCCGTCCCTTTTGAGGCGGTTTACCATAGGCAATGGCTACCTCCTTATAATAGATCTCCTGGTTTAGCATCCTCTCTATAGCAGCTTCATCTATACCAAAAACAATCCCCTTCCGGCGCAATGCTTCAATTGCTTTTTTGGAGGTTAGTTTCTTACCTCCGTCACCGGGCAAGAGTGTAGCGCGTGCCTCCATCCCCCTGTTAATCACCCTGATTTCAATATCTTGGTCTAAAAATTTTTCATTTTGTGAATCAGCTATTTTTACTTCATCGCCGGGTTTCTCGTATATAGCATTAAATATAGCTGTGCTATCGACATTCTTTATCTCTTTTCTTCTTATATAGTTTAATATGTTCAGTTCGTCATCCTTCGAGAGTCCGTCCTCGGATGGAGAAACTGAAAAAAATACGCCATCATCTCTGTATTCTAGTGAAAAATAAGTATTCTCTGAAAGTCTTTTCACAGCTTTACCACTATCCATGGTCTTCCTCCTTAAGATACAAGCCAGCTCCTTTGAGCTTGTTTTTAAGCTTTAACAATGCTCTTGAAAGCAATTGCGATACCCTGGATTCAGATACTCCAATAACCATACCTATTTCCTTCAAGGTTAATTCGTGATAATAGTAGAGATCCACAATCTTTTGCTCTCTCTCTGTCAATTGTCCGATGGCCTGTCCCAGTATTTCCTTCAGTTCATTGGTCACAGCATGTTCTTCAGGTATCCCCTCACTACCAACCAATTCACTAGGCATACCTACAATATCGAGTATATGACTATCCAAGGATAATATTGCTGAAGTATGCATCTGTCCCATTAGGGTATTTAGTTCATCTAGACTAATACCCATATAGTCTGCTAATTCTTCATCAGGAACATTCCGCCCCTGCTTCATTTCTAGTTCTTCAAGAGCTCTTTCTACCTGTCTGACCTTAGCTCTCAGACTTCTTGGAATCCAATCCTGCTGTCGTATGCGATCTATTATCTCACCACGTATTCTAAAAGAAGCGTAGGTTTCGAACTTAATTCCCCTATCAAGATCAAATTTTTCTACCGCATCTATTAATCCAAAGATACCATAACCTATAAGATCATCTATATCCATATGATCCATGTATTTTATAGCAATTCTATTCACAACACGATTTACCAGATCGCTGTAGTGTACAATTAATTGATTCCTTAGCTGGAGATCGCCATTCCTTTTGAATTTGATCCATAAATTTTCTATACTAACATCATCTTTTTGCGTCATTTGCCTCCCTCAATCCTCAGAGATTCCAAGGTTACCTTTCAGAAAAGTCAAATCCATTTTTTTCCGTGTCCGATTGTCTTAATTAAGAAATCTCCGGTTTCAGCATATAGCTCTACAGTTCTACCGTAATTCCCACCAGTATCCTGGCTAACCACAGGTATGTTTAATTTCCTCAAAGTATCCAAACTAGAAATAACATTCCTCTCGCCAATTTTTAAAAGTTTGCTATCGCGACCATTAAAGGAAAACATTTGTGCGCCTCCCGCAAGCTTGGCTTTTAATCTTTCCTTTTTAGCCCCTAATGCAATCATATCTTCGACTAATTGCAAAATGGCAGTATCGGCAAACTTTGCTTTGTTTTCGTTGTTCTTTATTAAATTGCTACAGGGAAGCATGATATGGGCCAGACCTGCTATTTTAACATGCTCGTCATAAAGAGCAATGCCCACACAAGATCCTAAACCCAGTGTTACCAAGATTCCGGGTGATTTTACGGTATTCAGGTCTGCCATCCCCACCTTCACCCTTTGTATCATTTTAATACTCCTAATGACTTTAGAATAATGGGATAGGAATCTATATTCGGTATCAAGAAAAAATTACCCTTTATTCTATCCAACCCATCTATAAATATGGTTTCAATAAAGAATGCCTGTTCACCAATCTGACCGAATTCAATTAATGGTACACTGAGAATTGCACCAGCCATATCATAAGCCAGGTCTGGAATTGATGGCTTAACAAATAGTCCAGTAAAGGTTGATAGAGAACCTAAATAGGCACTTGCTAATATATTACCAACTTCACGGAGAGCTGAAGATTCTATAGGGGAAAAACCAAATTGTGATTTTATACAATGGTTAGGTATTAACAAGCGTAGGAGGTTATTGGCTGAATCCCTATCCAGAATATACAATATGGTACCTTGGATATCACCTATGAATTCAAGGTATATACCGGCTACTAGCTTTTCTGCCCCTCCAACAACAGTTTCAACCTCATTAAAACTTAATATTTTTATTTCCGGTACGTTCATATTCACCCTTCTATTTAGCAATTTCGACAAAGAAGTCGCAGCAGTACCAGCTCCGATATTACCTACCTCTTTTAATGCATCTAGATAGATACCGTCTAAAAAGGTCATGCCGATCCCCCTAAATCCAGTACTCTTGCTAAATCCAAAATCAAAACATGACCACTTTCCTGATTTATGATCCCGGAAACATGCTCATTTAAACCATTCTGAAAAATAGCCTCACCACTTTGTATATCCCTTTCAGGAGCAGTAAAGACATTGATAACCCTATCTACCAATACACCTACTCGAAATCCATCAAATGATGTAATAATTATACGACTATCCTCACTATATTTTGCTTCCCCTATTCCTAGCCTATTTCTCAGACTAATTACCGGAATAATATCCCCTCTTACGTTGATTACCCCAAGAACATATTTTGAGGCTTTTGGGACCCTGGTAATATTGGACATTCTTTCTATAGATTCAGTCATCAATATATCTAATCCATAGACATTATCACCTAGACCGAAACTAACGAATTGTCTGCTCATAGATTCGCTTTTTTCTTCGTTAATACTAGCCATTATCGTCAACCCCCTAAATTAGATGATTAATATCCAGTATTAATGCTACTCTACCATCCCCAAGAATGGTTGCTCCGGATATCATCTTGATACTGGACAAGTATTTACCCAATGTTTTTATTACAATATCCTGTTGCCCTATTAAATTGCCTATGGACAATGCGAATTGCCTATCTCCTTTTTTAACTACTACCACTTTCATATTCTGGGCTTGTTGCTTCCTTGTCGTGTTCGCATCTAATACCTCATCGAGGCGAACTAGGGGAAGCAATCTGCCATTGTATTGTATTGTCTCTTGGCTTTCAAATTTCTTTATCATGAATACCGAAATATCTAATATCTCTTGGATAGAGTTTAGTGGTATTGCATAGATTTCGCCTACAACTTCTACTAACAAGGCTTGGATTATTGATAAAGTTAAGGGTAGACGAATCGTGAATCTACTACCCATACCCTCTTGGGTAGTTACATCAATTGTACCTCCCATAGATTCCACTTTGGTCTTAACTACATCCATTCCAACTCCCCTACCAGAAATATTGGATATGGACCCTGCGGTACTAAAGCCTGGATGAAACATAAGGTTGATAATATCCTGAACTTCTAAATTGTCAACTGACTCATCTGATATTAAGCCCTTTTGTAAAGCCTTATTAACTATTTTTTTTAGATTAATACCATGGCCGTCATCCTCTACAATAATAACAACATTATTGCCATCATGATGTGCCTTCAATTCTATCCTGCCAACAGGGTCCTTCCCTACCTTAATCCTCTGATCAGGTGTTTCTATCCCATGATCAACAGCATTTCTTAATAAATGTATTAATGGATCTCCTATTTCATCGATTATGGTACGATCTATCTCTGTTTCTGCGCCAACTATATCCAGAACAATCTCTTTCTTGGTATTCTTTGACAGATCCCTGACAACCCTGGGAAATCGGCTAAATACCATTTCTATCGGTACCATTCTCACTTTGGTAACAGCATCATGAAGTCCATTGGTTATTCTGGCCAGGTATTCCATAGATTCCTTAATACTGGGATCAGTACTCTCCTCAGTAATGTCCACCAGGGTATTTTTTATTGTAATCAGTTCACTGACCAAATTCATTAGATTGTCTAGTTTTTCAGTATCTACCCTTATACTACGTGTTTGTATGCGGGTTCTATCCTGTGGTATACGCTGTTTTACGGTCGTAGATTCTCTAATGCTATCGGTTGCCTCGGATAAATCAGTGGATCCAGCATTACCTTCCCCTTCCAAACCATATGGGAGTTTGTCGATTTTAATAGATTGCAACTCGGAGATCAAATCCAATCTACGTCTTATTGCTGTTTCTTCCTCTTGTGTAAGAAGGAGCATGCCAAAGGTATCTTCAAACCTTTCTTCCTCAATATCTTGGACTTGAGGTAAGGTTTTTATGATTTCCCCAAATTTCTCCAAGGTTTGGAATACGATATATGCTCTTGCTGCCTTTAATAAGCATGTAGGTCGAAGTGTTATCTCGACCCAATAAGGAATTAATCCCTGGTGGATTCCAGCGTTTATAATGTTTGATTGATATTCATCCAACTTTAATACTCCAGGGTCAAGGCGACTACTTGCATTATTGGTAAAGGAGTCCCCTGATTGGTTTAGTTTTGATAGCAATTTTTTTATATCCCTTGGCCCTTCACCCCCTAATTCCAGAATATCCTGAACTAGCGCCTCCATAGCATCTGTACACTCTAATAAAATGTCAATTGTAGGACCCGTTATCTCCATTTTATGGTTGCGTATATCGTCAAGGACGTTCTCCATAGCATGAGCTATATTTGTGATTTTTTCAAATCCCAATGTGCCCGCCATTCCTTTTAGGGTATGGGCCGCACGGAAAACCTCATTTAATGGTTCGTTATTTTCATTTGCTGTTTCTAATTTAAGTAAATTATCATTGAGAATTTGTATATGTTCCTTCGCCTCTTCTATGAAGAGTGTAATATATGTATTGCTATCCATGTTTCCATGACCCCCCTAAATGTTATATGAGACCTTTTTTCCTAAGTTCACGCTGTTTAGAAAAAATAAATCTTATCAGATCCTCCCGTACTTTATGGGATACACAACAGAATGATATCCCCAGCTCATATTTAGATCCCGGCCCATTGGCCTGGTTAACTCTTACCACCTTACCCTTAATCTTAAGCTGTCTATCATCGTACAGATCGATCCTACACTCGATCATGGTATTCAGTGCCAGACAATAATCCATATTTAATTTTAAACCACCTCCACTTATATCAATCGAGTAACCTTTTAAGATCTGGGATTCATTTTCTGTATCTCCATCCAACACCTTAACGGTGACAGGAAGGATTATCTTAAGCCTATAATATGCTCTTCTTTGTATCCTTTTTATTGGGGAGGTTGGCATAATGCTAACCACTACTGCATTATTAATTCTATACCTATTCCTTACATCACCGTAAAACAAGTAACTGGCTTCTTCCTTAAATAAACGTATTCCCACCTTTTCTCCTGGGTTCAACAGAATAGGTCTTCCTTCAACCATTGGGAGGGAAACGACAAGATCACCTTCGTCTGAAATATCCTGAATCATGCTAAAACTTCTTAAATCCTTAGAGTTAGACCCCTTTGAGATAATTTCAACCTTACCTCCGATTTCAACCTTTTTTTTGAGATCCATTTTTCACCCTACTTCATCAGAATTTTATAATATATCCTCCTGTCTATCCTTAAAATTGAAAAAGTCCAATAACCTCCTGAAATAGGACACCAACCCTTGATTATCCCTTCTGACTTCGTTATTTTGTTCGGTTAACTTCTTGGCAATATATCCAACCTGCCTGGATGCACGGCAATTTGGATAACTGACTATGTAAGGTATCTGTTCCCTAATTGATTTAGGAACATGGATATCATCATTAACTGAACCTAGAGCCTCTACAGTAATACCCAAGAACCTATAGACCGTTTTGGTAAACTTGTCCAATATGTCCTCAGCTTCTGTCATGCTTTGAACTCGATTGATTATCAGACGGAGATCAACATCCTGCCTAATGGATGTTATTATCTTAGTAAGAGCATAAGCATCAGTAATCGCAGTTGGTTCCGGAGTAACCACCAGAACTATTTCGTGTGCTGCCAAGGCCATCTTTACAACATTATCCGACGCCCCTGCTCCTGTATCAATTAACACTATATCCGCCATATCATTTAGTTTATCAATCTTCTCCAGGAAAACATCCATTTGATGTGATCCCAGATTAATGAGTTCCCTTATACCTGAACCTCCAGATATGAACTTTATTCCCGAAGGTCCTTCCAGTATTACCTCATTTACATCCATCTGGCCCAATATCATTTCCCTAAGTCCATATCTAGATGCCATACCCAACATCAAGTCTATATTAGCTAAACCAAAATCTCCGTCAATTATTATGACCCTATAACCCATTTGAGCCAAACTGATACCCAAATTGGTGGTAAGGCTGGTCTTGCCAACACCGCCTTTACCACTGGTTATCGTGATAATTCTAGCATTACCCCTATCCCTATTTCTTTGTTTTAGCCTAGCAACAATATGTCTTAATTGTTCTGCCTGATCCTTCATAATCCTTTACTACCCATCAGTAAATCTTTTATTTTATGGATATTGGCTATTTCTATATCAACAGGTACATTCTGGCCAGTTGTTATATATGATAGGGGCCTTCGGGATATTAGCTTACAATTAATAATCGATCCGTAAGTCGTTATCTCATCAATCTTGGTGAAGATAAGCTTATACTCCCCGAGGAATTCATAGCTGTTCAAAATATCCAAACAACCCTGATAGCTTGAGTTGGCACTTATTACCAGGTAAATATCATGGATGTTTCCATACTCTATAATCTCCTTTATTTCTTTCTCATGACTTTCATCCTTTATACTTCTTCCAGCGGTATCAATTAAAATTATATCCCTGTCCTTATGCTCCTCAAGGGCTCCAGATATATCCTTGGGGGAGTATATGACACTCATTGGAATCCCTAAAATTTCTGCATATACTCTTAATTGATCAACTGCAGCTATTCGATACGTGTCTGAGGTAATAAGTCCTACCTTTTTCCCATCTTCTATGGCAAAACCTGCCGCGAGCTTTGCCAAAGTTGTAGTCTTGCCTACGCCTGTTGGCCCAACGAAAAGAACGATTTTTCGTTGTCCAGGGGTTACCTCTATAGGCTGAACGTCCTCACCTAGGTAATCTAATATTACCTGTTCAAAACATTGGGAAAATTCCAGATTTCTTCCGGTGTATAATTCCGTTGCCTTTTCCATTATCTCGATTGCATACTTTTGATTTACTTCGTTACTGATCAAAATATCAAAATAGGCTTGGTTTTCTCCAAATGTTTTTGAGGATCCCTTATCCAAATCGCGTCCGAACTCCGTGACTAATTTTTTTATCATTTCTTCCATGGCATCAACTTTTTTTTCAAACTTATAATAGGAATAATCATCTCGGGCTGTATCCCGGGTAACCACATTATGATTTATCTCACGATTTGAAAAACCTATTATGTCATTATCAGCCGCTGCGGTAACTTCAATTAACGGTTTAGTAAACCAACTTACAAGCCCTTTCTTTCTTATACGCCTGGTGTTAAGAATGATTGCATCTGACCCCAAGTCTGCCTTTACCTGGGCCATTGCATCCTGCATTGTGTTACCAATATAACGTTTAATTATCATAGATTACCCGTTCACCACCCCTACAGATTGTATTTCTGCTTTGCTATCAAGTTCATTGTAGGATAATACTATTAGTTCAGGCATGATTTGTTCGGTCAGTCTCTTAAAGTAAATCCTAACCACCGGTGAGGTTAAAACAATAGGCGGCATACCTAAAGAGGTTATCTTATTAATTTCCCTGGTGAGACTGGTAAATACCCTCTGTGTCTTTTCAGGGGGCATTGAAAGATAAGAGCCATGTTCTGTCTGTTGCACGCTATCCATAATCTCTTTTTCTAATTGGCTGTCCAGGGTTAAAACTTTGCCTTTATTATCGGGTATAAATTTTTGAGTTATGGTTCTGTAAAGTGCCTGTCTAACATATTCCGTCAAAAGATCGGGGTCCCTTACTATACCTGCATAATCAGCCAAAGTCTCCAGTATAGTAACCATATCCCTAATAGATACGCTCTCCCTTACTAAATTGGCCAGGACTTTTTGGAGTTCCCCTAGGGATAGTAGTTTAGGAACTACCTCGTCAACCAAAACGGGATTTCTTTCCCTTAAATTGTCCAATAGGGTTTGTACTTCTTGCCGACCTAATAACTCATGACCGTACTGCTTTATAACCTCTGTTAGATGGGTAGCTATTATTGAGGGAGGATCTACTACTGTATAGCCCATCAATTCAGCCCTTTCACGATGATCTTCATCGATCCATTTGGCAGGTAATCCAAAAGCTGGTTCTACGGTGTCTATACCTTCGATTTCCCCTTCTGCTATACCCGGATCCATAGCCAAAAATCGATCTGCTATTACCTGACCCTGGGCCACAACTGTTCCTTTTATTTTAATCACATATTCATTAGGGTCCAGTTGTATATTATCCCTTAGGCGAACTACAGGAACGATTAGCCCCAGTTCCAAAGCCATCTGTCTCCTGATCATTACCACCCGATCCAATAAGTCGCCACCTTGATTTACATCAGCCAGGGGAATAATTCCGTATCCAAACTCTAGTTCAATAGGATCCAGAGACAGCAGGCCTGCAACGTTCTCTGGTTTGCGTATATCCTCTATTTCCTGTTGGACTATATCTTCTTCTTCGACAACACCACCATCTTGTAAAGCCCTTAGCAAAATATAACCTAAATATATCAGTATTCCTCCTAATGGTAAAAGTAACCATGTAGGAAATCCAGGGAAAAAACTCATTAAACATAACAGAATTCCGGAGATGATAAGTACAATTGGTTGGCTGGTAATTTGATTGAGTAAATCCTGTCCCAGGCTGGACTCTGAGGCAGCCTTGGTTACTATAATACCCATGGCTGTTGAAATGAGCAATGCAGGTATCTGGCTTACCAACCCATCTCCAACAGTCAGCAAGACGTATGTAGATATTACTTCTTGAATA
>ERZ773359.196-NODE-196-length-80913-cov-12.600287_pt1 | contig 80913 bp, 74 predicted proteins | sample MGYA00374955_ERZ773359 | MGnify/ENA primary metagenome ERZ773359 (study PRJEB29098, sample SAMN04486028) | biogas fermenter metagenome | study: EMG produced TPA metagenomics assembly of the Biogas fermentation microbial communities from Germany - Plant 4 DNA1... | reverse complement strand
TTAAAATGTTGCTTCAGCAAGGTGGTTTTAAACCCCCAAGTAATCAGTAGTATAAAATAAGGAGGATAGGAATGCCCCAAAATCAATTAACCGAAAAAGAAATGCTTCATGACTCAATCATGACTGAAAAATATATTTCAGATGCTTATAACAACTCAATAATGGAGTGCATTAATCAAAACATTATCCAGGCACTGCAGCAAATACAGCAGGAAGAACAGGAACATGCACAACTTTTTCTGGAAGCCATGCATCATAGAGGATGGTATACTTTTGAAGCCTCCCATCCTAGTCAGGCAGCAAAACAAATGGTAGATCAGCAAATTTCCGCTCAAATGCCGGGCCGGTTAGAGGATTTAGAGAGAAAAATACAAAATCAGGAATAACATCATATGCAAAATTGATAAAAGGGGCGATGAGTAATGCCCCTTTTATCAATTACTATTATCAATTATCAGCATATCTTTTCTATCCAACCGAAGCTATCTTCCTCTTTTCCATACTGGATACCCGTAAGCTTGTCATACATCATCTTCGAGAACTCTCCCATTTCGCCGTCGTTTATTTTAATAATATTATCATTCCAGTTAAGCTCGCCAACCGGAGATATTACAGCAGCAGTACCGGTTCCGAATACATCCTCCAATTTGCCCTGTCTGTGAGCTTCATATACTTCCTGTATGGAGATCAGTCTCTCCTCAACCTTATAACCCATCGATTCTGCCAGAGTTATAACTGAATCCCGGGTAATTCCACCCAGTATGCTGCCTCCTTCCAGGGATGGTGTCACCAAAACCCCGTCTATTTTGAAAAATATATTCATGGTACCTACTTCTTCTACATAACTGTGGCTGCATGCATCCAGCCAAAGCACCTGAGTATAGCCTTTTTTCTTGGCCTCTTCAGCTGCGTATAAGCTGGCTGCGTAATTTGCGGCAGCTTTTGTATAACCCAGGCCTCCCCTGGCAGCACGTACATATTTGTCAGTAACATATATCTTAACCGGCTTAAAACCTTCAGCATAATAAGCTCCAACAGGAGACAATATAATAAAAAATTTATAAGTGTCTGATGGCCTGACTCCCAGAGATGGATCCGTTGCTATGATAAACGGCCTTATATACAGTGAAGTACCTTCTCCATCCGGTACCCAGTCTTTTTCAATCTCCAGAAGTTTTTTCAAAGCCTCCCATACCAGTTTCTCGTCCACCTGAGGGATACACAACCTTTCAGCCGAACGGTTTAAACGTGCTATATTGTCCAACGGACGAAAGGTAACTATATCGCCATGTATATTTCTATAGGCTTTTAATCCTTCAAATATTGCCTGGCCATAATGAAAAGTCATCAAAGAAGGTTCTACCTCAAAAGGTCCGTATGGAACAATTCTGGGATCATACCATCCTTTATCTGTGCTGTAGTCCATAACAAACATATGATCCGTAAATATACTGCCAAACTGCAAGGAATCATTGTCCGGCCTTTGTTTAGGTGTGCTGGTTTTTATAAACTGTATATTGCTCATAAGTAGTCCTCCCGATTATCTATTTATAATTCATGTATATTTATTCATAGATTATACCACCAAACATTATGTTTTTCCATAAAATATTACCAAAAGCTTGATTTTCTTCACTGGCGGCATAATTTATAAAAAGAAATTACATCTCATCTATTTCTTCTTCCTGATCCCGTCTTATCCTGGCAATTGAAACCACGGTTGCCTCATCATCCAGTTTCATCAGCGTTACACCCTGGGTATTTCTTCCCATGGTTGCTATTTCCTTGGTATCAATACGTATAACCGTTCCTTCAGAGTTAATTATCATTAAATCATCATCATCTGTTACCATCTTCAACGCTACCAGGTTACCGGTCTTCTTTGTTGTGTTCATTGTTATGATTCCCTTTCCACCCCGTGTTTGAGTTCTGTATTCATCAACCGGCGTTTTCTTGCCATATCCGTTTTCACTGATACACAAAACACTGGCACCCTCTTTTACAAGTTCCATACCTATAACATAGTCTCCTTCATTAAGCTCCATTCCCTTAACTCCCATAGCCGTTCTGCCCATGGGCCGGACATCTGATTCTTTGAAACGTATAGACATACCCAGATGAGATGCCATTATAACCTCTTTATTTCCATCGGTCATCTGTACTTTTATTAACTCGTCGTCCTCTCTGAGCTTTATAGCTATCAGCCCGTCTTTACGTATATTCCTGAAATCTTCCAATGGACTTTTCTTTACAATGCCGTTCCTGGTTGCCATTAACAAATACTTCTTATGATCGGTATCTCTGACCGGGATAACAGTCTGAATCCTTTCACCCGGTGCAAGCTGGAGAAGATTTATTATAGCCATTCCCCTTGCCTGCCTTCCGGCTTCCGGTATTTCATAAGCCTTAAGCTCGTATACCTTGCCTAAACTTGTAAAGAACAGCAAGCTGTCATGGGTGGAGGTAATATAGATATCCTCTACAAAATCATTTTCCCTGGTTTGCAGCGCCATGATACCCTTGCCCCCACGGTGCTGACTCTTATACAGACTGAGAGGTGTCCTCTTTACATATCCGTAATGGGTCAGGGTAATAACAATATCATGCTCCTGTATTAAATCTTCAACATCAATATCATCAGTTTCTGATGAAATCTGAGTTTTTCTTTCATCAGCATATTTTTCTTTAACTTCGGTCAGTTCCTGTTTTATAACGTTATACACCATATATTCATTTGTCAGAATATCATTCAAATATTTTATGGTTTCCTGCAGTTCTGCATATTCCTGCTGAATTTTTTCCCGCTCCAATCCTGTAAGCCGCTGCAGGCGCATATCAAGGATAGCCTGGGCCTGTTTCTCTGTAAGCGAAAAATTCTTGATTAGCCCCTCTCTGGCAATTTGCACAGTCTGGGAATTACGTATTAATGTAATGACCGCGTCTATGTGATCAAGAGCTATGAGCAGCCCTTCCAATATATGGGCTCTTGCCATGGCCCTGTCCAGATCATATCTGGTTCTCCGGATTATAACTTCCTTCTGGTGGTCAATATAATGGGCCAGCATCTCCTTGATGTTCATAATCTTTGGCTGCCCATCTACCAGAGCCAGTAAAATAACCCCAAAAGTATTCTGCATTTGAGTGTGCTTATAAAGAGAATTCAAAACCACATTGGGATTTGTATCCCTCTTAAGCTCAATTACAATCCGCATTCCCGTTCTGTCCGATTCGTCCCGGATCTCGGAAATTCCATCTATCCTTTTTTCTCGCACCAGTTCGGCAATTCTCTCTATTAACTTGGACTTATTTACCTGATAGGGTATCTCTGTGACCACTATTTGGAACCGGTTGCTTGTTGTTTCCTCAATTTCTGCTTTTGCTCTGGTTATTATCCGGCCTTTACCCGTAGTATATGCCTGGCGGATTCCGTCCTTCCCCAGGATTATTCCTCCAGTCGGGAAATCCGGTCCTTTTATATACTTCGTTATCAGCTGTTCTATGGTAATATCGGGGTTGTCAATAATGGCAATGGTACCGTCTATCACTTCACCCAGATTATGGGGCGGAATGTTAGTGGCCATTCCAACAGCAATACCCGATGAACCGTTGACAAGCAGATTTGGAAACTTTGAAGGAAGAACTGTAGGTTCCTTCAAAGTTTCATCAAAGTTTGGCATAAAATCAACAGTTTCCTTGTTTATATCAGCCATAAGCTCCATGGCAATTCTGGACAGTCTGGCCTCAGTATAACGCATAGCAGCAGCAGAATCACCATCTATCGAACCAAAATTGCCGTGACCGTCCACCAAAGGATATTTTGTGGAAAAATCCTGTGCCATCCTTACCATGGCATCGTACACAGCACCCTCTCCATGAGGATGATATTTACCCAATACATCCCCGACAACCCTTGCAGATTTTCTGTAGGGTTTATCGGGGGTAACACCTAATTCATACATGGAATAAAGTATTCTCCGGTGAACGGGTTTCAAACCATCCCGGACATCAGGAAGTGCACGGCTGACGATTACGCTCATGGCATAGTCAATAAAAGATTTTTTTACTTCATCTTCTATATTAACATCAATAATTTTCTGATTTACATTTTCCATAGAATGCATTCCTCTCTATCGCTTTTATTATATATCCAGATTCGTTACGAGTTTTGCATTATCTTCAATAAATTCCCGGCGCGGCTCAACCTTGTCCCCCATCAATATGGTAAAAATTTCATCGGCTGCTATGGCATCTTCCATAGTAACCCTTAAAATAGTCCTGGTCTCAGGGTTCATGGTGGTCTCCCACAACTGTTCAGGATTCATTTCCCCCAAACCCTTATATCTCTGTACCTCAATACCATCTCGTCCGATTCTTTCAAGCAGCTCCTCCAATTCCGCGTCACTGTATACATAATATTCTCCTCTCCCCTTGGATACCCTGTATAAGGGGGGCTGAGCTATATAAATATGCCCATTTTCAATAAGAGGCCTCATATATCTGTAAAAGAATGTAAGCAAAAGAGTACGTATGTGGCTGCCATCCACATCAGCATCTGTCATGCATATAATCCTGTGATATCTAAGTTTACTTATGTCAAACTCATTATCTATCCCCGTACCGAAAGCCGTTACCATGGCTTTTATTTCCTCGTTGCCAAGTATTTTCTCAATCCTTGCCTTTTCCACGTTTAATATCTTACCCCGGAGAGGTAATATTGCCTGGAAACGTCTGTCCCTCCCCTGCTTGGCTGAACCCCCGGCTGAATCACCCTCTACCAGAAATATTTCGCTCAATGACGGATCCTTCTCGGTACAATCGGCAAGCTTACCCGGCAGTGTGGTGCTCTCAAGGGCACTCTTTCTTCTGACCAGTTCCCGTGCTTTTCGGGCAGCTTCCCTTGCTCTGGCAGCACTTACTGCTTTTTCTATTATTGCCTTGGCGACAGATGGATTTTCTTCCAAAAATGCCATTAATTTATCGCCAACAATACTTTCAACCATTCCGCGAACCTCTGTATTTCCCAGCTTTGTCTTGGTCTGACCCTCAAACTGGGGCTCTATAATCTTTACGCTGATTATGGCAACTATTCCTTCCCTGACATCCTCTCCTGAGAGGTTTTCATCAGTTTGTTTGAGTAAATTGTACTTTCTTGCGTACTCATTAATTACCCGGGTTAATGCGGATTTTAATCCGATGAGATGAGTACCGCCTTCCTGAGTTGCAATATTGTTGGCAAATGAATATATGTTTTCAACATACGAATCGTTATATTGGATTGCTACCTCTATTGAGGTCGTATCCCTTTCTCCTGAAATATATATGGGCTCGGGATGAATCGGGGTTTTGTTTTTGTTAAGATATTTTACGAAAGATGCAATTCCACCTTCATAATGATATTCCTTTCTTGTCTCCTGCCTTTCATCCTCCAGTATTATACGTAATCCTTTATTCAAAAAAGCCAGCTCGCGTAAACGATTGCTGAGAACCTCATAATTAAAATTCAATTCTTCAAATATTACAGGATCCGGTTTAAATGTAATGCTGGTACCTGTCCCGTCACTATTTCCTATGATCTCCAGTTCAGATACGGTATTACCTTTCTCGTACCGCTGCCTGTATATATTTCCATCCCGCTTTACATGCACCACCAGCCATTCTGAAAGGGCATTTACAACAGAAACACCTACCCCATGAAGACCGCCTGATACCTTATAACCCCGTCCATCAAATTTGCCTCCGGCATGCAAAACGGTAAGAGCCACTTCAACAGCAGGCTTACCCATCTTAGGATGGATACCTACAGGTATTCCCCTTCCGTTGTCCGAAACGGTAACTGATAAATCTTTATGGATTACAACATGTATGCGGTCACAAAAACCCGCCATGGTTTCATCAATACTATTATCAACAACTTCATAAATAAGCTGATGGAGTCCTTTAATTCCCGTGCTGCCGATATACATACCGGGTCTTTTTCTGACAGCTTCCAACCCTTCCAGAACCTGAATCTGTGTCTCATCATAATTGGAAAGACTGTTATCATGTCCGTTTCTTAGTTGCTCCATTATTTATTTCCCTCCGTATTCTTTCTATCTAAGGCTATTTTTTCAATAAATGTACTTCTTTTGAGAAGGGTAGTAGATGAAATTGGAGATAAATAGATCACACTCTTTTTATTTACCTCTGCTAATACAATAGTTTTTGGCTCTTCGTTTGAAACTTTTTTTATAAATCCTTCTTCTTCAGCCGTTTTTAAAAACTCCCTGTTTATACGGGATAAACAGGCAGTTTTTGCATCCAATACGGCAATCACATTTTTCATAGAAACTACTGTATCTTCTCCCAAATGTAAAACCATTAGACTATTCCTCCATTTAAAGCAAAAATAACCACCAAGTCTATTATAACCCTTTTAAAATAAACATAAAAGCTTAACTATTGATTATTTGACTGTATTATACAATATTCGCCATTTTTTGAATTTTTCCTTCGTTTATCACCAGAGTTTCGAATTTTTCAAGCTCTTGTGCCGGTATGCTCCTGTAATCTGTAGTTGTAACAAAGGTTTGAACATCACCTAGTTCCTGAAACAGTTTTATCTGCCTCTCTTCATCCAGTTCAGACATCACATCGTCCAATAATAGAACGGGGTATTCCCCCGTTTCCCCATACATCAGTTCAATATCCGACAGCTTCAACGACAGAACCACTGTTCTCTGTTGACCCTGGGAACCAAATATTTTCACATCCATGCCGTTCAGTTCGAAATTTATATCATCCCTGTGGCAGCCCACACCGGTATTTCCACGCTGTATATCCTCCAAATGGTTTATTTCCAGCGCATCCAAAAAATCCTGCTGAATCGATTCGATATCAAAGCTTCGAACCCTCAAAGACGGTTTGTATTTAATATTCAGCTCCTCCATATCTGAAGAAATCTTTTTATGAATCCTTTTTGCTATCCGAGAAAGCTTAGTTATAAATTCATGCCGCTGATTTATGATAAACGCTCCTGCTTCAGCCAACTGCTCATCAAAAATACTCAGAGTCTTTTTTAGTTCGGCTTTTTTGTTGATCTGTTTAAGAAGGTTGTTACGATGGGTCAATATCCTGTTATACTGCTGCAGGTAATAAAAATACTGTGGTTTAATCTGGGATATCTCCATGTCCATATAACGCCTTCGTTCGGAAGGAGATTCTTTAACAATCTTTAAATCTTCAGGTGAAAACATAACACCATTTAAATGACCCATCAGCTGACCCATCCTCTGGATGGCCATTCCATTTATCTTAATCCTTTTTCTGTCCTTACGGCTGATATTAATATCTATACTAAACTGTGCTGTCTTTCTCTCTACGTCAACCCTTATGTTACAGCTTTCCTCTCCCAGCATTATAAGTTCAGAATCCTTCGATGTCCTGTGTGATCTGCCGGTACAGGCAAGAAATATTGACTCAAGTATATTAGTCTTGCCTTGAGCATTTTTACCGGTAATCAACACTCTTTTGCTGTCAAACCCCAGAGTAGCGCTCTTGTAGTTCCTGTAATTATTAAGGGTTAGTTCCCTCAGATGCAATCCCAGCACTTCCTTCCTTAACTACAAGGTATGAGCCTGCTCCTTCCACTTCAACAGTATTTCCGGGGTATAGTTTTCTTCCCCTTCTTAACTCTACAACCCCGTCTACCTTCACCATTCCTTCACGGATCATTATGTTGGCCTCAGCACCTGAATATGCTATATTTGCCCATTTTAAAAACTGATTCAGCTTTATGTAATCGGTATTAATTTTGATAGGATTCATTTTTTGTACAGAGGAGATCCCATCTTAATACAAGATGGACAGGAGTACTCCCTTTCCTCCTTTCTTGTCATATGCCGGTTTATGTTTTAGTTGTAAAGTCTTACCGGAAGTACAAGGTAACAAAACTCTTCCCCTTCAATAGGACGAATTATACACGGGCTTACATTTGTTGTAAAATCAAGGCATATTTCCTCATCCTTCATTACCTTAAGTACATCCAGCATATATCTGGCATTAAATGCAATTTCAAGATTTTTACCTTCAAGAACAATAGGTATTTCTTCATATATTTTACCAATTTCGGAATTTGATGTTATTATTAGTTTGTCATCCTGAATATTTAGTTTTATCAAATTATTTTCCAGCTCTCTTGCCATCAGTGAAGCCCTTTCTATGCTCTGATGCAAAAGAAGAGTATCCAGTTTTACCCTGGTTTTATATTCCTGAGGAATTATCTGCCTATAATTTACAAAATCTCCTTCCAGCAATCTGGATATTATCTGTGTATGCCCAATATCAAAAATTACATGCTTGTCTCCGACAATGATATTTACATTTGTTTCATCTTCACTGAGAATTCTGCTGATCTCATTCAGGGCTTTACCGGGTACAATCATACTGATATCTTCAGTTACATCCGGTAAGTGTTCCTTTCTTAGTGCCAATCTGTAACCGTCAAGACATACTATGTTGATGGAATCATTTTGGATTTCAATCAGGGCACCGGTTAATACTGGTCTTGTTTCATCAGAAGCAACTGCAAAAATAGACTGCTGAATCATGCTTCTTAATGTATCCTGCTGTATCTGTATAGGCTGCTTATCTTCTATTTGCTGAACTTCAGGATATTCATTCGGATCCAGCCCCTGCACCGTTATAAAGGTACTTTGGCATTTAATATCCACTTGAAATCGTTCGCCCAGCTGTACGTCTATATCGGCCTCCGGGAGTTTCCGTATAACATCCCCAAAAACACGTGAGGGCATTACTACCGAACCTTCCTCTGTTACTTCGGCAGATATAAATGTCTGTATAGTAATCAGGTCCAGATCAGTACCTACAAGACGCACCATATTATCCTTTGCTTCAATAAGGAATCCTTCAAGAATTGGAAGGGTGATTCTGGATGATATAGCCCTCTGTATGGTTGATATGGCAGATGCTAAATTTTTTTGATTACATTTAAATTTCATGACATACCTCCTATAGTTGATGAATATAATTAATAGGTAGTAGTAACAGTAGTAGTAGTTGTTGTGAACATGTGGATTATTATGTCGAAAGGCGTAAAATCCACAAACACGATGTGGATAATATGGGGATAATTTGTGCCTTTCCACTTAAAGTTTCCACCGTTTGTCAACACTAAGTGTGGATAAGTAATTAGTTTTCCTTTACTTTTTTAATCAGTTCATCGATTGTATTTCTTAGCTGACTGTTACTTTGCATTTCCTTTTCTATCTTATCGTGTGCATGGATGACAGTTGTATGATCCCGTCCGCCAAATTCCTCGCCAATCTTGGGCAGCGACTGGTCTGTAAGTATTCTGCTTAAATACATTGCAATCTGCCTGGGAAATGCAATTGGCCTGCTCCTCTTTTTGGACTTAAAATCTTCTACTTTGAGATCAAAATGCTGTGCAACAACCTGCTGTATTAAAGGAATTGTTATTTCCCTGGGCTGGTTGTTGGAAAGTATATCTTTTAATGCTTCGTCTGCTATTGAAAGACTTAATTTATTGTTTGTCAGAGAGGCATAAGCCATAATCCTTATTAATGCTCCCTCAAGTTCCCTTATATTGGATTCGATTCTTTTTGCAATAAAAAGGAGTATTTCATCATCTATTTCTAAGTCTTCGAGTTCAGCCTTTTTCTTCAAAATAGCAATTCTGGTTTCAAGATCCGGGGGCTGGATGTCGGCAATCAATCCCCATTCAAACCTGGAACGTAATCTGTCCTCAAGGGTTGGAATTTCTTTGGGTGGACGGTCGCTGGATATAATAATCTGCTTATTTGCTTCGTGCAGTGCATTAAATGTATGGAAAAATTCTTCCTGCGTTCTCTCTTTTCCGGCAATAAACTGAATATCGTCGATTAACAGTACATCGATGGTACGGTACCGGTTGCGGAACTCTACATTTTTATCATCCCGGATAGAGTTAATCAATTCGTTAGTAAATTTTTCTGATGTAACATAAAGTACTTTAGCATTAGGATTATTGTCCAAAATAAAATGTCCTATGGCATGCATAAGATGGGTTTTGCCCAGTCCCACTCCGCCATATATGAATAAGGGGTTATAGGCTTTTGCCGGTGCTTCAGCAACTGCCAGACAGGCTGCATGAGCAAACCTGTTGCTGTTGCCCACCACAAATGTATCAAACGTATATTTTGGATTTAATACGCTATGTATGTGGTTGTTATCCATGTCCTTCGGACTCATTGTCTCAAGGAATGAGTTAACTTCATTTTCTAGAATAAAATTAATAAAGACAGGACTTCCGATCACTTCTTTCAACGAACCTGATATCGTATCTATGTAACGTGACTGTAGGATATTCTTTGTAAATTCGTTTGGGACACTGAGTACTATTTCATTGTCTTTTATTGTTAACGGCTGGATTACCCTAATCCAGGTGTCAAAACTAACGTCAGATAGCTGAGTTTTAAGATTTTGCAGGGTTTTTTGCCAAATGTCATTAATATTCTTGTCCATAAATAAAAACCTCCTAAAGAATGTGGGAAAACCTTCTAAATTTTATTTTTTCCGTATTTTAGAATAATATATAGTAAAATAACCTTGAAAAGGTAAAATAAAAAATATATAAACTTGATAAAAAGTTGTTAACATTATTCACAGGTGGAAAAAAACCGATAATATGAAAATTTAACAATCAAAACCTGCAAGTTATACACAAAGTTATCCACAGAATGTGTATAACTAAAAATTTTTCTTCCTTATTATATAAATAAATACATAACAAAGTTATCAACAGCAAATATATAATATCAGATTCTTTGTGGATAATCAATGAGTTGTGTTTTGTTTTCTTGACATGCCGCTGAAGTTTCGCTTATAATACTAAGGTAACAAAGGAGGACAAAGCAGGGTTTTTACGAGGAAAACTTCGGATGGATGCGATTAAGCAGTCCTGAATCGGTTTAAGTTTTTCCTGGATAAAGGAAATAATCCATTTTATTCATTAATCCAAGCAACTCGTAAAAGCTTTATGTAAGGAAGGAGGATAAGACATGAAAAGAACGTATCAGCCAAAAATCAGGCGAAGAAAAAGAGAACATGGATTCAGAAAAAGAATGAGTACAAGAAGTGGTCGTTTGATAATTAAACGAAGGAGAAAAAAGGGAAGAAAGGTATTAACAGCATAAGGCCGCTGAGAGGTGGCCTTTTATCGCAGTTGATAGTGCCCAGTTTATTCCTGGAGAGGAAACGGTGTGAAAAAGATTTACAGACTACGCAAAAGAGCGGATTTTAATCGTACTTATAAAAAAGGCAGATCAATAGCCAATGCATATTTTGTTTTGGTTTATCGCAGATCAGGACTGCCGGTTACGCGAGCGGGGTTTACTGTAAGTAAAAAATACGGGAAATCGGTTAGAAGAAACAGGATTAAACGACAGTTAAGGGAAATTTATCGTCATAGGATTCCTCATGTAAAAGATGGGTATGATTTGATATTTATCGTACGTCAGAATGCGCGAAATATAGATTTTTCGGTGATGGAGAATGCGGTTGATGACTTATTGAAAAGAGCGCGGCTTTTAAAGGAGACGAATTAAGTTGTATCGGGTCCGTGTAAATAGATTACTGAGTGTATTGATAATTTGGATTATTAAAGTATACCAGACGGTTATTTCCCCTGCATTGCCCAAAAGTTGCAGATTTTATCCTACGTGTTCTCAATATACTGTACAGGCTTTGGAAAAGTATGGTGTTTTAAAAGGTTTGAGTATGGGAATAAAAAGAATATCAAGATGCCATCCTTTTCATCCGGGTGGATATGACCCGTTAGAGTAAATAGTGGGGGTAGAAAAAATAATGGTGCAGTTTATACTATTTGAAAATGTTGTCGTTATTCAGGCTGCTAACCCAGGCTTATGGGGATCATTTGTAAATTTTCTGGGTTACATTTTGACGCTTATAAATAATGTGACTAACAATTACGGTCTTTCAGTGATTTTGTTTACCATATTAATGAGATTTGCGCTTTTGCCCCTTGATTTGAAGGGCAGAGCTTCTACAAGAAAAATTAATGAAATAAAACCGGAAATGGATAGAATAAATGAAAAATATAAAAATGATCCCGAGAAAAGAAACAGAAAAACAGCTGAATTATATCAAAAACATGGAATAAACCCGCTTGGCGGTTGTCTTCCTTTACTGTTACAGCTCCCCATATTTTTTGCTTTATTTGCCGCTTTAAGACAGATTGCAAGTGTTGCACTGGGAGAATTTTTTATGGAACTGTTGAATCAATACGAACCTTCAATTGTTCCTGTTCTTGACCAAATAAAAGAAGTAGTAGACAAATCAGCAGAGATTAGAGGGAATTTCTCTGATATTCTTCCTCAACTGTTTATAAGGACTGATTTACCTATAATTGAAAAATTAAAAGAAGTAGCTGGAAGTGAAAATATAGACTTACTGGTAAATGCAATCAATAAAATAAGCGATCAGGAAGTATACCAATTTTTACAGACTTCCAATTACAGTTCTTTCAGATTTTTATGGATAAGGAATATATGGATTGCTGATTCACCTTTGGTTAGCGTGTCCGGAAAGCGTATAGACTTTTTCTCCGGTGTTTGGAATGGTGTTTTTATACTCCCTGTCCTTGCCGGTATTACCTCATATTATCAGGGTAAAATTGCAAATCCTTCCGGGAACAATGAGCAGACAAAGGGATTTACAACTATATTCCCTATACTGTCGGTATGGTTTACATCTATGTATACAGCCGCGTTCGGTATTTACTGGATAACAAGCAATATCTTTCAAATTGTTCAGCAATTTATATATAATCATTTAAATCAGCCTGAGAAAGAAGGTGCAAAAACGTGAAAAGCGTGGAGACTTCTGGTAGAACCGTTGAAGAAGCTATATTGATGGCTGTAGCGCAATTGGGTGTTAGAAGGGATAATTTAGATATAGAGATAATTGAACAGCCGGAAAGACGGCTTTTTGGAATAATTGGCGGGAAAAATGCTAAAATTAGAGCAACTATAAAGAGTGACATCAAAGACGAGGTAAAAGATTTTTTATCAAAACTTTTCGAATTTATGGACGTTGAAGCTAAAATTGCAATTAAAGAAGAAGATTCTAAAATAATGGTTCATTTGAGCGGAGATAATATGGGTTTACTCATTGGATACAGAGGCGAAACCCTGGATGCACTTCAGTATTTGACCAATCTTGCTGTAAATAAAAACAATGATGAATACAAGCGAATTGTTATAGATACTGAAGAATACCGAAGCAAAAGAGAAGAGACTTTAAGAAGGCTGGCAAAACGTCTGGCGAACAAGGTACAGAGAACAAAAAGGAGTATCGTACTGGAGCCGATGAATCCATATGAGAGGCGCATTATTCATTCCACACTCCAGAATCATCCCCATGTTATAACATACAGTGAAGGAGATGAACCATATCGTAAAGTTGTGATAAAATTAAAATAATATCGTTGTCACCTTTTAATTAACCCAGTAGCGATACTGGGTTAATATTATTTTTAATGATTATTTAAAACATATTGAAATTACGATGGAAATGGATAGAATATAATCTTGCCTGTTTATAATATGACTGCGAAAAGTTTGATAACAAGAAGGAAGTGGTACACAAAATATGCTGATGGAAGATACAATTGCCGCAATATCTACGCCTATTGGTGTAGGGGGTATAGGTATCGTCCGAATGAGCGGAAACAGGGCCCTCGAGATTGCAGGGAATATGTTCAGGACGAAAAATAATAAAAAATTAGAATATTTTAAGAACAGGTACTTTAACTATGGCAAGATCGTAGATAGTGAAGGAAATACCGTGGACGAAGTTCTTATGGTCATTATGCGGGCACCTAATTCATATACAAAAGAGGATATTGCAGAAATTCACTGTCATGGGGGAATTATACCCCTGCGTAAAATATTGAAGATTGCCATACAGCACGGAGCCAGACTGGCCGAACCCGGTGAATTTACAAAACGGGCTTTTTTGAATGGGAGGATAGATCTGGCCCAGGCTGAAGGCGTAATGGATTTAATATGTGCAAAAACCGAATCAGCTGCAAAGACCTCTTTATTACAAATGGAGGGGGCACTGTCATCCAAAATTCGGGAAATGAGAGAGAATTTAATTGATATAATGGCCAGGATTGAGGTTACAATTGATTATCCTGAGGAGGATATCGAAGAGGTTGACAAAGAACAGTATGCAGAGAGGTTTACTTTCCTGATAGAGGAGATTGACAGGCTTTTGAGTACTGCTGAACAGGGAAAGCTCATACGGCAGGGGATAAAAGTCGTTATTGTCGGAAAACCAAATGTAGGTAAATCTTCTCTTTTGAATGCTCTGTTAAGAGAAAACCGGGCAATCGTCACCGATATACCCGGTACTACCCGGGATGTTATAGAAGAGTCCCTCGATATAAAGGGGGTACTGGTAAGAATTCTTGATACCGCAGGGATAAGAAGAGCAACGGATATTATTGAGGACATAGGGATAAAAAGATCCAAACAAAGTATACAGGAAGCGGATTTGATTCTCTGGGTGATGGATGCGTCCAGACCCTATGATGACGATGACCTGGAAATTGCAGAAGATATAAAGGATAAAAAAAAGATTGTGGTGCTTAATAAGATGGATAATCCCATGGTTATAGATTTACAGGCTATTAATGATCATATTGGAAATGCACCTGTAATTAAGACTTCCGTAAAACTTGGCAAAGGTATTTCAGACGTTGAAGATTGTATTCATGATATGGTAATGGGAGGAAAAGTTTTGGCACAGGATGAAGTGCTTATAACAAATTTACGGCATCAGGAGGCCCTTATCAGAGCCAGGGAACATATAGAAGAGGCTTTATCTGCATTGGAAAAAGACATACCGCTTGATCTTGTATCAATTGATGTAAGAGAAGCATGTGACGCAATGGGTACTATTACCGGAGAAACGGTGACGGAAGATCTCCTGGATAAAATTTTTTCCGAGTTTTGTTTGGGAAAGTAGAGGGAATTGGCTATGGAATTCTATGCTGGTTATTATGATGTTATAGTGATAGGTGCTGGGCATGCCGGATGTGAAGCTGCCCTGGCTGCTGCCCGCTTAAACTGTAAAACAGCGGTATTTTCAATAAGCCTGGAAGGGATTGCAATGCTGGCATGCAATCCATCTATAGGCGGTACTTCCAAGGGACATCTTGTCAGGGAAGTAGATGCCCTGGGCGGGCAGATAGGAATAAACACGGACAAGACTTTTATTCAAATAAGGATGTTAAATACCGGGAAAGGTCCTGCTGTGCATTCATTAAGGGCGCAGGCCGATAAAAGGAAATACCATGTTTCAATGAAGTTGACGCTGGAAAATCAGGAGAATCTGGATGTAAAACAGGGCGAGGTAAAAGCCATTAAGGTACTCGGGAAACGGGTTGACGGTGTTCTGTTGACTACCGGAGAATATTATAAATGTCGTGCCGTTGTTGTAGCAACTGGTGTTTATTTAAAATCCAGAGTTATTATCGGAGAGTTTTCTTCAAACAGCGGCCCGTCCGGCCTTTTCCCCGCCAATTATTTGTCCCGGTGTCTGGCGGATCTTGGGTTCAGACTCAGAAGATTTAAAACCGGAACACCGGCAAGAGTTAACAGAAGAAGTATAGATTTTACAAAAATGAAAGAGCAGCCGGGAGATGAAATAATTATCCCCTTTTCATTTATGAATGATTCCATAGTAAGGGAGCAGGTACCCTGCTGGCTTACTTATACAAATTCCCGTACTCATGAAATAATAAGGCAGAATTTACACCGTTCCCCTCTCTATTCAGGTGTGATTGAGGGTGTTGGAGCCAGGTATTGTCCTTCCATCGAGGACAAGGTTGTAAAATTTAAGGATAAGGAAAGCCATCAGGTGTTTATAGAGCCGGAGGGTCTGGATACACTGGAGATGTATGCACAGGGCTTATCAACCAGCATGCCGGTGGATGTTCAGATTGCCATGTACCGCACGGTACCGGGTTTGGAAAATGTAGAGATAATGCGTCCGGCTTATGCCATAGAATATGATTGTATTGATCCCACTCAACTGAAATTGTCTCTGGAAAGCAAGGATATAGAAGGGATGTTCTTTGCCGGACAGATAAATGGAAGCTCGGGCTATGAAGAAGCAGCTGCTCAAGGCTTAATAGCCGGAATCAATGCAGTTCAGTATATAAAAGATAAACCTCCATTGATACTGGACAGATCTCAGGCCTATATTGGTGTACTGATAGACGATCTGGTAACCAAGGGAACAAACGAGCCCTATAGAATGATGACATCAAGGGCTGAGTACAGACTGCTGTTAAGACAGGATAATGCCGATCTAAGATTGACTGAAGCCGGACGAAAAGTTGGGCTGGTGGATGATAAACGATATGACAGGTATATGAAGAAGAAAGAGTTAGTAGAAAAAGAACTGGAAAGAATTAAAGAGATTATCATATCACCAACGGATAGAATACTTGAGTTTTTGGAACGTAAGGGTACATCCCTGATTAAAAGCGGTATTACACTTTATGATTTGCTGAAACGGCCTGAGATTGGATATGATGATATAGAAGAATTAGGGTTTGATAATAAGGAACTTGGCAGACAGGAACGGGAACAGGTGGAGATCCAGATTAAGTACGAAGGTTATATAAAGAAACAGATAAGACAGGCCGAACAATTCAAAAAAATGGAGAATAAGATAATACCGGAAGATATTGAATATGACGATATTAGCGGGCTAAGAATTGAAGCCAGACAGAAGTTAAAGGAAATAAAACCCCGGTCAATAGGTCAGGCATCAAGGATTTCCGGTGTTTCACCAGCCGATATATCGGTCCTTATGGTGTACATCGAAAAAATGAGGAGGTCAAAAATTTTTGAAAAGCGAGAATGAGATTTTAAAGCAAGGCCTTTTGAGATGCAATATTAATGTAAACGATGAAGTGATAAACAAATTCAATAAATATATGGATCTGCTTATAGAAAGGAACAAATCTGTCAATTTAACAGCAATGACCGAGCCTTATGAGATTGTGGCTGAGCTTTTCCTGGGATCTGTATCGGTATTAAACATGAATATAATAAAACCGGGAATGAGGATAATTGATGTAGGTACGGGAGCCGGATTTCCCGGTATTCCAATAAAAATTGTAAAGCCGGAAATTGATATGACTCTGCTTGATGCTTCAAGAAAGCGTGTAATTTTTGTTAGTGAAGTAATTGATAAGCTGGATCTGAAAGGCATAAACGTAGTTCACGAAAGGGCTGAAATATTAGCAAGGCAGGATACACACCGTGAAAATTATGATATAGTTGTCTCCCGGGCGGTTGCTAAACTTAGGACATTATGTGAATATTGTATACCATTTATTAAACCGGGAGGATTATTTTTAGCGTATAAGGGACCCGGTGTAAATGATGAAATATCCGATGCAACCAACGCAATAGATTTGCTTGGAGGAGAAATGGTTGATGTCAAAAATATGGATGTACCCTATTCTGAAAAAACGCACAATATAGTTATAATAAAGAAAACAAAAAATACGCCGAATAAATACCCCCGTTCTACAGGAAAGCCAAAAAAATCGCCATTATAATGGCGATTTTTTTATATTTTAATAAAAGAATGATGAAAAATGAAGAAAAAAAGAGAAAACGAAAGCAATAAAGATAAAAACAAAAATAAATATATAAAATGAGAAAATAAGAAGGAATTTAACAAGATATGGAGAATAGAGTATAAAGAATGGGGGCGATTTTATGTTAAAAATAAAAAGTTTGCAGAGTATAAAAAATAATGTGTCGGGAAAAAACAAGATAGTACAGGAAATACCTATTGATAAAATCAGACCGAATCCTTATCAGCCAAGAAAAGAATTTTCCAAGCAGGCATTGGAAGAACTGTCCCAATCAATTAAAGAATATGGAGTACTACAGCCCATTACTGTCCGTAGAATTGGGTCCGATTCATATGAACTGGTTGCCGGCGAAAGACGATTAAGGGCGAGCAAGATGGTTGGGATGGAATATATCCCTGCTATTGTAATCGCCACTCATGAAAAGGATTCGGCCATCCTTGCTATGATAGAAAATTTGCAGCGGGAAGACCTGCATTATTTGGACGAAGCAGTTGGTTATGCGTCTCTAATACAGGATCACGGTTTTACACAGGAGGAGCTGGCTAAAAAAATAGGAAAAAATCAATCGACAATTGCAAATAAGATAAGACTTTTAAGATTACCGGATAATATTAAGAAATTATTGATAATGAACAACTTAACTGAACGACACGCCAGAGCTTTATTAAGGCTACCTGATGATGAGCTAAAACTAAAAGCATTAAAGCAAATAATAAAGAAAAAATATACTGTAAAAGAAACTGAGATGATGATAACAAGAATATTAAAAAAACTACAATTTGAACAGAATGAAAAAATGGATCAGGTAAAAATGCACCGATATTACAGTGATACAAGGATTTTTATAAATACAATAAAAAAAGCTGTAAATATGATAAAAGAATATGGTTTAAAACCTCAGGTAACACAAAAGGATAAAGATGATTGCATAGAGATAATAGTTAAAATACCAAAGGAAGGCTAAGCAATTAAGCATAGTTTTCGAAAATTCGATAACTGTGCTTTTTTTATTTTTGGAAAAATATATTACCAGACAGAAAAATAGGATTTGTAAAGATAATAGAATAGAAAAACATAATATTCTGACAAAAAACAGGAATTTATACTTTAATAAAATATGATAATCTAATATAATAGGAGATGAAAGGCATCAATAAGAAGGAGATGTTTCCATGTCCAAAATAATTTCTATTGCAAACCAAAAAGGAGGAGTCGGGAAAACTACTACCAATGTAAATTTAAGCGCCTGCATAGCAAGCAAAGGACGAAAAGTACTTGTTATAGATATAGATCCACAAGGTAATACCACCAGTGGATTTGGAATTGAAAAAAACGAGATTAAATATTCAATATACGATGTTCTGGTAAATGGCATTGATATAAACGAAACAATTGTAAAAACACAGATAGAAAACCTGGACATTATAGTATCAAAGCTGGAATTGGCAGGTGCAGAGATTGAACTGGTACCCATGATGGCAAGGGAAACTATATTAAAGAAAGCAATTGAAAATATAAATAGCGACTATGATTACATATTTATTGACTGTCCCCCCTCCCTTGGTCTGCTTACAATTAATGCTTTGACTGCATCGGATAAAGTAATTGTTCCGATACAGTGTGAATACTATGCTTTGGAAGGTTTAAGTCAGCTAATTAACACCATAAGTCTTGTGAAAAAGAATTTGAACCCTTTGTTGGAAATAGAGGGCGTTGTATTAACAATGTTTGATGCAAGAACAAACCTTTCAATACAAGTCGTAGAAGATGTAAAAAAGCATTTCAGAGATAAAGTGTATAGATCAATAATACCGAGAAATGTGAGACTTGGTGAAGCACCAAGTCATGGAATGCCGATAACATTATACGATCCGAAATGTGTTGGTGCAGTTGCATACAATGAACTGGCAGAAGAGTTTCTAGAAAATAATGAGGAGTTGATATAATGGCAAGGCGAGGACTGGGTAAAGGCTTAGATGCTCTGCTTCCGTCAATTGATGAGCTGGATACCGATGCTCAGAGTGGACATGTACAGGAAATTGCAATAAATCAAATCGATCCAAACACAGATCAACCAAGAAAAAAATTTGATCAGGAAAAGATAAAGGAGCTTGCTGAATCTATTAAACAACACGGAGTTGTACAGCCGATAATTGTAAAACCAAATAAAGAAAGATATATGATTGTTGTGGGTGAAAGACGATGGCGTGCAGCAAGAATAGCCGGATTAACCCATATTCCGGCGATAATACGTGATATAAGTGAGAATGAGGTCGTAGAAATTGCTTTAATAGAAAATCTTCAGCGTGAAGACTTGAATCCTATCGAAGAAGCCCAGGGAATTAAACAATTAATTGAAGAATATGGCCTTACTCAGGAAGAGGTGGCGGAAAGAATAGGTTGGAGCAGACCGGCTGTATCAAATTCACTTAGGCTTCTTACACTAAGTGAAGAAATAATAAAACATATAGAGGACGGGTTAATTACGCCCGGCCACGCAAGAGCATTACTAAGCTTACGTGATCATACATTAAGAGATATATTGGTAAAAAATATTATAGAAAATGATTTAAGCGTTCGTGAAGCTGAGAATTTGGCAAAAAGACTTGAGGGTGAAGACAAAAAGCAAAAAGGTGCTGCAAATACCGCAAAGCCAAGCTATTTAATCGAAATTGAAGAAAATTTGGAAGAATACTTTGGAACAAGAGTAACAATAAAACCCGGAAGGAAAAGAGGAATAATACAGATAGAATACTATAGTAATGAAGATCTTGAAAGAATAATGGATAGAATGAAACGATAAAATGTTTCACGTGAAACATTAATGGCACAATAAAATGTTTCACGTGAAACATTGAAAGAGTTTGTCTTCGGTTTGTGCCAATCTAATCTACATATCAGCATGGACAATATTTTTCAAAAGAAGGATGCTGGAAGCTGCTATTTATTAAAATAGCAGCTTCCAGCTTTTTAAGAGGTTAAGAAAAAATTTTATAGTACATCCCAATGGCAGATTTGCATATCATTAATCTATATTTAATGTAACTGTTATATATATCTTACAAATCAGGATATAAAGTAAGTATTATCATTACATAAAGCACCTGTGTTTTTTTGTAAACGTTTTGGTATCCGGGCCAAATGTATTAAGTTTTTTCTATGTAGTTTAAAAGAAAACTTAAAAGTGGAAGTAATTTTTATATATTTATATTTCAATTGAAATTCAATCCAATCACGAAACAAATTAAATTTCTATTATAAAAGTATGCAAACTTATTTTCTTTCTCAGCATTTATTATATAAGCTATACATGTTAAAAAATATAATAGCAGGCTATTCGGTACAGTATCAAAAGTGTCGTGTACATTTTGCGCATAGTTACAGGTTTGTATAATATTTTCTCAATATAAATATATCTCAGCATACCGATTACGGATTCTGCTGAGATATAAATATCAGTGGATTTTACAGTAATAAATTAAATAAAAATTATTTCCTTATTTATTCTGTATTTTATTTGATAAGCAGTTATTCAATAAGCAGATAAAACTATCGTACCGAAATAAACAGCTCACATTTAGCTAATGGATGTCAGGAAATTATCAAAAGCATTATTATCTGCGTACGGCAAATAATCATATATACCCTTTCACCAGATTGGTAAAGATATTGTATTTAAAGAAAAAGTTACTTAACGTAGAATCCTCAATGTATGTATAAAAATTTTCAAAAGGAGCTAATGTCAGCAGAATTGGAACCAGCGAAACTATAAAGAAAACTAAAAATGCTCCATTTATCACACCCATAACAGCAGCAAGTACTTGATCGTTACGTTTAAGCACGGGCAAACCAACAACGTCTTTTGCAATTGAAATCAATATCGAACATACAATTCTAATTATAACGAATAATAGCAAAAAGCAAATCATATTTAAAATAATAGATGCAACGGTATAGTTAAAATAATCACCAACTGTGCTTATCTGGTCAATATTCTGATTTGTTAAATTGGATAATATAAGACGGTCAAACGGGGGTGGAAGTTCGGCACGGTTGACTATATCGGTTATCTGATTTTGATTCAGCGAAAAGGCAGATATGGCTCTTTCTTCAATAGATTTAATCCTGGAAGCACCTTCGGTGTAATATATTATTTTATCTAATAAATCAGGGTATTTAACTAATAGCAGTTTTGAAACCAGAGGATAGAAAATAAAGGAACCTATCCAGGAAATAAAAAAGGATATTGCACCTAGAAAGGAAACAACAAATCCATTATAAATACCATATAATGCTGAAATAAATAAAATAGCCAATATAAAGTAATCTATATAATTCATGAGTTTTCATCCTTTCGCGCATTAGATCTCCCCAATACATATATATGCAGAAGATTTTCCTTGTCTATAACATACATATGATTTGGTGAAAAAGGGGTCCAAAACAACTTTATCGGGGAAATATCCAACACATATTTCTCCTCAATATTTCCTTTACGGTTTAATACCAGTATATTATTTTTGTCAAGGGCGAGTATATGTCCATTTTTGTATGTCTGTACGCTGGTTAATCCATGAGGAAATTCTTTTGTTTCCATTTCGCCGGTTTCATTAATGTAAATCACGTTTGCTTTATTAAATCTTGCCTTATTAAAATAAAGCAGTAAATCATTATTCAGGTTTACATGCTGATGGACATAGCAATTAGGGCTATGCAAAGTCCACATATGGGAGCCATCAATATTGTAACACATTATCTGGTGAATGCCAATCAGAACAATACTGTTATGTATACTATAAATTTTATAAAAGGTTATGTCATCAAGGGATAACACACCATAGGGAGAATTACCGTCTGCATAATGGAATACCCGTGTTGAAGGATTAGGGGCATCGGTGGCAATAGTGAGAACCGATATCAGTTTGTTTGAACTGTTATAGGAAGTCTCCAGATAACAAGAGTATTCCATACCACTTAAATCAGCGGGAACAGATCCACCTTTTTTTAACAATTGTGGTTTTAATTGGTCGTCCGAATCTTTCAGGACTACTATTAGCATGTCATCCAGTTCTTTTACATCCCACCCCTCATACTCGTCAGGAATTTTGTATACCATTTCAAATGGAGTTTTAGATGTATTGTATAAATATCTGTTATTTACAAGGGCATAACCCCCGGTTGATGTATTAATAACGGGCAGGCTACCCATATTTTCAAGCTCCTCGTCAGAAAAGGGCGGGCTAACTTCATCACCCTCATATGTGAAGAATTTCGTGTCACCAGATGTAACCGCAAATCCATTTTTAAAAAAGTGTATTTCTGCATTGTTATCCAACTGGACCGGCACGGTTGAAGGAGATGTATATAAAACCTCTTGCTTTATAAAAAAATTGGGTTTTAAAAAATACAATCCCATTATGACAACAGCACCGATAATAAAAAAAGTCAAAATTATTCTTAGAACCTTCATTACAACCTCCAACGCGATTGCATATAAAAAAACAAAAACTGCAATATATTCATATTTCGTTAAAAAGACAAAAATTCCTTCAAATTATTTAATAAGAACATCATTTAAATTTTGGAATATAAACAGCTTAACTGCTCATAAATATATGTAGTCGTTGTAAAACTTTATGTTCAGACTAAATACTGTTGATGTACCGGTAGATAATTATGGAGCGTGTTTAAATCTGATGGTAAAAATTAGGGAGGAATTATATTGCCTTTCGGACATGAAAAAGCTGTTATAAATATTAAGAGCCCTGATGCTTTATTTCAGTTTTATAACAGTTTTACGCGCATATTTAAGTTAACATATACATTTGACTATTCAAACATAATACTGCTGTGTATCGGGACAGACCGCTCAACAGGTGATTGTCTTGGACCACTGGTAGGATATAAACTTAAAGCTTTAAATACAAACGATGTTTTTATTTACGGTACATTGCAAAACCCTGTACATGCAAAGAATCTGAAAGATGTACTGGAAGAAATCAATACTTCATATAAAAAACCTTTTATAATTGCTGTTGATGCATGCCTGGGAGGGCTGGACAGGATTGGGAGTATTGTTATAGACGCAGGGCCTTTGACTCCGGGTGCGGGAGTAAACAAGAGGCTGCCAAAAGTTGGCCATATGCATATAGTAGGTATCGTTAATGTGGGTGGCTTTGCGGAATATCTGGTTTTACAAAACACCAGACTTAGTTTGGTTATGGAAATGGCTGATGCTATCAGTACCGGAATATATGTAGGTTTAAGAAAGATGATAGGCAACTGTTTAAGCCATTAGAATAGAGGGCTGTATACACGGTTTTCTATTATTTGAACAATGTCATTAATGCTTTTGTTATTGGCATTGATTAAAACTGTGCCATGTGAACCCGGATAAGCCGGTGTAAGATTTTGCTGGCTTAAAAGTTGATTGATGTTTACAAGAGAATTCGCATCATTATCCTGAATATAAACAAGAGCGTCTACCGGTGAATCAATTTCATCATAATATACGGTTTTGTATCCTAATTTGTTCAATTGATTCATTATTTGCTCCAACCCTCTTTGCACAGCTATAACCTTCATAAAAAACACCTCCGGTCATTATTTTGACCGGAAGGTGATATTCTATACAGAACAGATCCAGCTGTGGGGTTAAAACCCGGAATTTTTAACTCATGGCTTTTTCTATGGCTTCCATTTCTTCCTGGGATAATGGATAACTTGAAGTTTTGCTCTTTATTGGTTTTGCATATACTGAAGATGAATGTCTGGTAAACAAACCAGTCAGAACAATTCCATCACCCTTTTTATCCAGTAAAGCAGCAGAAAAGCTTAGATCGCTGCCCATTTGTTCAAAGGGATTGTATCTTATTAAACTTACATTTTGCAAACATGACTCCAGGTTACGAACGATAGCTTTTTGTCTCTGCTCTAAGTTTTCAATTCTGGTTGTGGCATTTTCTATCATGCCGATTTGATTCAATAACATGGCTTCAAGGTTTTTGTTGTCCATTCCCCTCATCAGCCGTTTGTATCTCCGGATTATATTTCTTGTTCTTATAGAATTAATAATCACAGCAATCAAAGACAATATAGATACGGAGACAGCTATTATAACAATATAGTTATTATATTCTTCAATTAATTGGTATAAGTTCATGTTAATCCTCCATTTCAAAACAACCTGGTGTTGATTACTGAAAGACCAGTATAGGTTTATCAGAAACGGAAAACCGCACAGGAGTCGTTGCTATAATATCACCATCCCCGTTTATTGGGAGGGCATCATTACTTTTTATATTAATGCTTCTGCACTTAAAGGTGGTTACATAGGGCAGATCAAGATGCTGGCCTTTTATAAACTTAGGAAACAGAAAAAGGAATTTATAACGGGGAACGGGTTTTATCAAAATTACATCAATATACCCGTCGTCAATAGAACCTTCTGGATTGACATACATTCCTCCCCCGTAATGAGTTCCATTGGCTATGGCGAGAAGGAGTATTATAGTTTCGTATTCTTTGTCGTCAATTTCCAGATAAACGTGTTTATTCCTATAAGTAAAAAATTTCAATAGTGCTGATAAGTAATAGGCAGATTTCCCGGGGAACCAGCGTTTTATTTTATCAATATCACGGGCTATTTCAGCGTCGAAACCGACACTGGCCACGTTTAAAAAATGATTATCGCCATAGGCAATAGTATCTATTAATTTGGTCCTGCCGTTAGTAACTATCCATAACGCTTTTTCGAGGTTAATAGGTATGTTCAAAGCCTTGGCCAGATCATTTCCGGTCCCCATTGGTAATATTCCAAGTGGGACAGAGGACCCGATCAGGCCATTGGCGACTTCCATTGCTGTTCCATCGCCGCCTACGGCAACAATACCGTGATACTGCTCAGATATAGCATTACGAGCCAGCTCAGTTGCGTGGCCCTTAAATTCAGTTTTTATTATCTCATACTCAATATTCCGTTGTTTGCAATATTCTTCAATAAAAGGAATTGCACGAAGTGCTGAGCCGCTTCCTGCAATTGGGTTGACAATAAACAGTAGTTTCATATTTGTTATCCTTTGCACTGTATTATTTTAGTTATTTAAAATAGGTATCTCCTTCTCTTTTTCCGTTTTCGGCTGCGTATAATATATATTATTATGATTAATGCAAGAATACCAATGACCAGAATTTCCAGAGGAACATCGTACCCGAAGATCTCTATGGATTCAATTGTTTTAATAGAATTGGTTTTCCGTTCTTCTTCGGGTTCGGGCTGCTCCGGTTCATCAGGAGTTTCAACTGGCTCTTCTATGACGGGTGGAGGAGTCAGACGATCAATTTCATCCCCTACCCAGTTTGAGAAAATGATATTATTTTTCAGCGTTGGCTGAACTTGCTTTAAGTACTCCAGAATTTCCTCGTCATTGTCTCTTAGGCCAAGCAGAAAGACCTTATCGTATATTATCTTGTTACGGACTGCATTGGAAAGCTGGCTTCCAAAGCCGGGGTTGTTTTCAATTCTATTGAATATATCAAGAGCCATGCCGGGTTGGAACAAAGCCAGGTGGCATAGGGCTTTAATGTATTCCAGTTCAGTTTTAAGCTCAAAATCAGGATTGCTGGCTAAAAAGTCAGTTATTTCATTGATGGCTGTGTCGTAATCCTTACCTTCAAAAAGAGCTAAAATACTATTAACTGCTTTGTTTCCACTTGTTTGTTGTTTCAGATAGTTTACAATACTAATTTCAACCGGATTAAAATGTATTACTATATCCTGTGGTTCTTTAACATCCGTTAACTGCCACAGCAAGCGTCCTCCTCCCTCATATTTCAAAGGCATTATTGAGGGATTTGGTTCAAAAACGTATGGAGGGTAAAAGTCCAAATCGGCAACAATCTGAAGATAATTTATAGGAATACCCCAAAATTTAAGATAACTCAATGGGAAATATATGGTTTGTTCACCAAATTCACCGATTTTGTTGTCAATAGTGTAAGCTGACTCTATTACTTTTGATTCCCCGGGACCAAGTTTTATCGAAAAGGTTGACCACCTGGGAGGCATAAATATGTCGGGGTAATCAGGATGCTCAACGGAGCGTCTTGTAACAAATTTTTGAGCTTTTCCTTCAATCACTACCGAGATTTGCTTTACCGTTACAATAGAATCCATTTGAGAGGGAACACCTACTAAAATGTTTGCATCTGAAAGGCCGTCATTTCTGATTATCATTGAAGTATTTACAGAGGTAAAGCCGGTACGAATCCTCAAATTAGCATGGAATGAAACTAAGGTAATATTGTTAACAGGAGAAAAGGTAGCCCTTCTTGCGGACAATTCAAGGGGAAGCTGTATAGCATATACAGGGGTTACCGACGCAAAAACCAATATAAATAACAGGACGGTAGCAAAGAGCTTTTTTTTCAACATTTTCCCTCCCCCCAAATGAAAACAATTGTATTATATATTATATATTTTTATTACAATTAAGTCTAACACAATTGTGACTAAACGACAAGGATAGATTTAACATTCTTCCTTTATTAATTGATATGATATAATTGCACCAGCAAATCCGGTTGCGGCTGACAACATAAACCCCCAGAAAAGTCCTAAAGCATCACCTATCCAACCGGTAAATACCGGTCCGATAAACATGCCAATACCGTATACAGCCTGAAAAAATCCCATTGCGGTTGCGCGTTTGGAACTGTCTATGGATTTTATACCAAGAGACATAAGAAGCGGGAACAGTAAACCCCGGCCCAGTCCGCCAACAGCCTGGGATAAATATAGCATATTTATATCATTTATAAAGGGTATAACAGCACAGGATGCGGACATAATTATAAAGCTTGCTACAATGACCTTCTTTTCACCGTAGCGTTTTGAAAAAACTGTTCCGCTTGCTGCTGATGAAAATATGGTAGGTAAAGTTGAAAAGGCGGTCAGGAGCCCCAGCTGTACGTCGTTTGCTCCGATATTTTTTGCTGCGACAGGAGTAAATCCGTATACAGTGGCAAACGTCAGGAATTGAGCAAGAATAGCAAGCCCCGAGACAACCAGCAGGTCTCTGTTACTGGTTACTGAAAGAAGTTCAGGTACTGTTACCGGTTCCCGGCTGATTTTTGCTTTTTCAACGACACCAAAACTTAATGCAAGGCCGATAACGCCGCTGACAGCTGCTACCAAAAAAGCATCCCCCTGTCCGAATTGTTGTGCTGCGTACCCGCCGATCAGCATGGCTGACACCTGGCCGAGAGCATTAACTGCGTTTATAATACCTAAAGCTTTTGATGCATCTTTTGGTTCAAAATAACTTGAGAACAGTATTGTGTAGGCTACCCAGGATGAGGCAGCCACACCCGACAGAGCGCGGAAAATGAGTATCATGAAAGGGTTTTTAAAGAACCACATACCAAGGCTGCTTATTAAGGAAAAAGCTATTCCAGAAATTATAAACAGTTTCCGGTTACCCATTTTATCGGATATAATTCCTAAGGGGATCCTTAAAAGCATCTGGGTAAACCCGTATGAACCTATTATCATGCCAACCATCTTATAGGACGCTCCGAGGGACTCGGCATATGGGGACAGTATGGGTACATATGCATATAATGAAAACCAATAAAGGCCGGTTACAATACAAAACAACGGTATACGGTATGTATTTCTTTTCATATCAGCTGCTGCATTCCTTTCCGTAGCAATGATAATATATTCTAACATTAATAATAACAAAAAGCTACAAATTAATAAATGCCATTGTTTATACAAATGGGTGTTTAATAATAAATTTTTTATAAAAAGGAATTAGGAATTGTACGGAGAATATAATAAGTATACGAAAAGGGGATGGTAACGAATGCAATTCAATCATATCCATGAATTGGCCCAAAAAATAAAGGCCAATATAAAGCGTGTCATTGTCGGGAAGGAAGAGATAATCGACTTACTGTTGGTATCCCTGATTTCGTCAGGGCACGTATTGCTGGAAGATGTACCGGGAATGGGAAAGACATTGCTGGCTAAATGCCTGGCAAAATCTTTAAATTGCAGTTTTAAGAGAATCCAATTTACACCCGATCTGCTTCCCAGCGATTTAAGCGGGATTAACTATTTCAACCAAAAGCTTGGAGAATTTCAATTCCGGCCCGGTCCGATATTTACAAATATACTTCTGGCGGATGAGATAAACAGAGCTACTCCCAGAACCCAATCCAGCCTTCTTGAGTGTATGGAAGAGCGGCAGGTTACAATTGACGGTGAAACAATGAAACTGGAGCAACCTTTCATGGTTATAGCAACTCAGAACCCGATAGAGATACAGGGAACATTTCCACTTCCTGAAGCCCAGCTGGATCGGTTTATGATGAAGGTGCATATGGGTTATCCCACAACAGAAGAAGGGATAGAAATATTAATGAGATTTAAAGAGCAGAATCCTCTTGAGGAAATTCCAAGTGTGGCAACTTCGGAAGAGATTCTGGCGGCTCAAAAGGATTATGTAAAGGTATATGTAAGTGATGATATTATCAGATATATGGTCAACATCGTTGAAATGACAAGGAAGCACAATGATGTGCACCTGGGGGTAAGTCCACGGGGCAGCCAGGCTCTGTTAAAGGCCTCACAGGTCTATGCAATCCTTCAGGGCAGAGATTACGTCATACCCGACGATGTAAAAGCCATGGCAAAACCCGTGCTCAGACATAGGATGATATTAAGAAGCGCTATAAGCATAAAGGGAAGCCAGGCTGATGATATTATAGACCAGATTCTGAAGCAGGTACCCGTGCCGTCCGAGGAACAGCTTTGGGAGAGGAAAGATTGAGTCATGTCTGTCGAATGGTTCATATTCGTTGCTGTTTTAATTACCATTCTCCAGAGTTATATTTTTACAAAATACGGGCTGAGAAAAATCCGTTATGCACGCTATTTCAATGTTCCTGCTGTGTTTGAAGGGCAGGAAGTGGAGATGGTTGAGGTTATATCCAATGAAAAGCTTTTACCCGTACCATGGCTTAGAGTTGAATCCAAGATAAGCGCAAATCTGGAGTTCCAAAGACAGTTTAATCTGGATATTCAGCACCAGCAGTTTCATAAAAGCCTGTTCAGTTTAACATCCTATATGCGTATTACCAGGCGTCACAGAGTTAAGTGTTTAAAGAGGGGTTGTTACCTCCTTAATTCAGTAGCCATGACATGTGGCGATCTGTTTGGTTTTCAGAACACATCAAGAACATTTAGTCTGGATGCCCAACTGCTGGTATATCCAAAATTAATGCGTTTGGATGAAATTCCGTTGCCCCATCATAGCTGGCAGGGTGATGTGACTGTAAGACGCTGGATAGTAGACGATCCATTTATGGTCTCAGGAGTAAGGGAATACACATATGGAGATCCCTTAAACCGTATAAACTGGAAGGCTACTGCCAGGACCGGCAAGCTGAAGGTTCATAACCTGGATTTTACGGCCAATCCCAGGCTGATGATCTACCTGAATGTTGATATATCTGAAAGTATGTGGGATGCCGTAACCGAACCCGAGAGAATTGAAAGGGGTATATGTTATGCCGCTTCAATAGCCCAGCATGCCATTTCCCGGGGAATAGAGATTGGGTTTGGAAGCAATGGTTATCTTGTCGATAATGAAGGTGAACCCGTACGTATACCGCCAAGATGTAGTTCGGAGCACCTTATTTCCATATTTGAGGCTCTGGCAAAACTGGTTGTTGCCAGAAGTGTAACGTTTTTTACCTTTTTGGAGCAGGATTTGGCCAAAGGTGTTACAGGAATGGATTTTCTCATTATCACATCCTATGTGAGCGAGAGAATGCAGAACCAGATTAAGAGACTGGAGGAATACGGTAATGCGGTAGAAATACTCCGGCTGCACCGGCAGGAGAACTCGGAGGGAAACAGGGATGATGAATTTGATTTGGACGCTTCTTAAAAAGAGTATACAGGGAGTTGTGGAGCTTATAACTTTCCTGCCAATTATATTGGTAATAGCTACCGCCATGCTTTCCGGTTCCGATGTTTGGTATTGGGCATTCTTCCTTATAGCTTATTATATTATCGGTATACTATTGCGGACTGTACTAAGAAAAAGCTCCAAGATTTTGGTTGGGCTGATTGGAATAGCGGTATCCTGGCTGCTGGCATATACGGTTATGGGCTGGAATCTGCCCCTTTGGATTTCATGGGCATTCGGAATATTACTTGTTTTCCGTGGGGTCAATTTTGTGGACCGCAGATGGCGGGAGATATTTCCGCTGGCTCTCCCGTGGGTGGGAATGATAATATATTTTTGTCTGTTTATATTTTTCAAGAACATGGAAACGCTAAAACCTTATGCCTCCGGAGTGGCTTGGGGGGGCCTTTTTCATGTGATTGCCAGTCTGTTTATATTTAATTCGAGGCAGCTTAGGGATGCTACATTAACAAAAGACGGGGCGGAACCTGTCCTTCCCGGCGGTATTATTAGACACAACCGTGTTTTGATTATTATAATATTCTGTATAATAGCCATTGTCGCCAATTTTAACTATTTAAAAGACGGTACAATATGGTTATTCAAAACAATAGCAAATATTGTTGTAGAAGTTATTGCTTTTATAGGAAGTCTCGGAACATCCACCCGGCATCAGGGAGGCGGGCCGATGCAGCCTGACATGTTCGAAATGCTTCCCGAAGCAGAGGCAAGGGAACCCGGAATTTTCGATTATATTTATGAGATAGTGGCATATGTGTTGGGAATTTTGGCCACAGCTGCTGCAATCATAGCTTTGCTGGTGATGTTATACAAAGGTATTAAAAAGCTTGTGGTTTTCATCAGGGAAATAATATCAAGATATTTGCAGGACAGGGAATGGGCTGCTCAGGATGGCGGATATGTTGATGTAAAGGAAAAGCTGACGGATCTTAAGGGTTTGACTAAGGATTATACCGACAGGTTCAGGGAATGGCTGACTTCACTGCTGGAAAGAGAGCCCAGCTGGGAGGATTTAACGGATATACGGGAAAAAATTCGTTACCTTTACCGGCATTTTCTGATTAGGTGTATTGAGCTTGGCTACCGGCCCCAAAAATACATGACACCAAATGAAATAAAACGGGATATAGAAGGGTGGAACAAGGACAGGGCTAAACAGGCCGGTTTGTTAATAAAACTTTACAATATGGCCCGATATGGCAAAGAGGATAATGCATTGATTGAACCACAGGAATTGGAGGAATTGGCCAGGGAGATCCGCAGCTAGATACATGCTGACACTAATAGGTCAATTTTTATAAACAGTGTTTATCACAGTTTTGACACGCAACATTAGATTTATCGGGATTGCACGGGTTTACATGCACCATGACATCCTTTATATCTGAAAATTTTAATTTCAGGGTATTCTTTACTTCGTTGGCTATATCGTGTCCTGCTGAAACGCTTATCGTACTATCAACTACTATATCCACATCGACATATAACATGTTACCGTGTATGCGGGTTTTAAGGGAATCTATGCCTTTAACATTTTCAACCGAAGATATTACATGTCTTATTTCATCAAGTTTTTGTTTGGGAGCGGATGAATCCATTAGCTCCGATATGGATTTTTCATATAATCTGTATGCCATTCTTAAAATTAGCAGTGCCGTGATTATGGCAGCTATAGGGTCTGCCGCCGGATAGCCCAGTCTGGCTGCGGCAACCCCTATAAGGGTTCCTACAGATGTTAATGCATCGGACCGGAAATGCCATGCGTTAGCCTTAAGAGCGGTACTTTTTATTTTTTTTGCTGTAATAAATGTGTACCAAAAAAGTATCTCCTTGACAACTATGGTTAACACTGCAGCATAAAGCGCAAAAACACCGGGTGTTTCTATATTGTTTTGAATAATGGCCTGCATTGCATTCCAGCCAATTGTCAGACCGGAAAAAAGCAGAAAACCCGCAACAAACTTGGCGGCAATAGATTCAGCTTTTTCATGCCCGTAAGGATGCTTCTGGTCTTCTGGTTTTTGAGCTATTTTTATGCTGTACGCCACTATTGATGTAGTTATTATATCTGAAGCCGATTCAATCCCATCGGCAATCATGGCCGTACTGTGGGCCAAAAAACCAGCCAGCAATTTAAATATGGTCAATATTATATTCACTATAATACCCGTTACAGCTGTCCGCCTTCCGGTATGGAATCGGTTATTTGACATTTACGTGCCACTCCATTATCAATTAATAATAAATTATTAGTATATTATATTAAACTAAGATTAAATGCAACCCTAAAACAGCAAAAAATCAATAAATTTTTAAAATTTTGCATTTTATAGAGAATGGGCTTCATTTTCAATTGATAAAAGTTATCGTGTTTATTATCACCTTTATTAAAACATTTCAATTTGATATAATACTTTTAAGCCTTTGCAAATTAAGCATTCGATATTTTCGTGTTAATAAAGTTATTGTGTATACACCGGATTATATTTGTATAGAGTATAATAGAAGAACCGGTTTTTGGAATATTAGGATCAATAGCTGAAAAAGGTGGAGATATAATGCGGCCATTGATTGGGATTACCAGTGATTATAGTAATGATACAAACACAATTAATTTAAACAGTGATTATTACTGGGCAATATATAGAGCAGGCGGACACCCGGTAGTAATACCCTATACTGATTCCAATGACATACACCATCTTATATCAATACTGGATGGTATCATGTTTACCGGAGGTAATGATATAGATCCCGGCTATTACGGCGAACTACCCCATCCAAAGCTTGGGAGAATTAATCCGATCAGGGACGAGTTTGAACTGAAATTCTGCAGGCTGGCTTTGGAAAATGATAAACCGGTGCTGGGAATATGCAGGGGAGCACAGTTAATGAATGTTGTGATGGGCGGAACCCTGTATCAGGATCTGGAAGATCAGCTGAAATCCGGCACCTTGATTAAACATATACAGTCGGCACCCGTATGGTATGCAACTCACGAGGTTAAACTTGAAGCCGGCTCCAGGATTAACAGGATAATGGGACATGACAACATACGGGTTAACAGTTTTCACCATCAGGCAGTAAAAGATCTTGCCGGTACATTCCGCGCAACCGGGTGGAGCAGTGACGGGGTTATTGAGGTAATAGAATCGGATAACCATACTTTTGCTCTTGGGGTGCAATGGCATCCTGAACGAATGTTTACTCGTGATCAAACTATGCTGTTACTGTTTAAAGCCTTTGTGGAAGCCTGTGGTACAGGTCGCCGGAGCGTCTGACTACCATGCGGTATTTTGTAGAAAGGGGATTTACATGTTGTGGGGAGTTCAATTAAGTATTAGTGAAAAATTTATAGCCTGGTTTAAGGAATTTAAAATAGAGAGGTTTTTTGATCTGGGTTTTGTTCTTTTAAAAATAATTTTTATAATTGTAGTAGCGGCTATTATACATAAATTCGGAAGAGTTTTGATAAAAAGGTTTTTTGAAGCAAGAAGCCGGATTCGTCTTAATGCAGATAAGCAAAAAATTGATACGTTAAGCGCCCTGTCCCAAAGTGCACTTAAATACATAGTATATATTGTTACAGGCATCACAATACTGGGACAATTTGTGGACACCACATCCATTTTAGCCACGGCAGGCATAGGCGGTTTGGCTATCGGGTTTGGGGCTCAGAGTCTTGTTAAGGACGTAATCTCCGGCTTTTTCATACTGTTTGAGGAACAGTATGCGGTTGGAGATTATGTTTCGATAGGAGATACAAGTGGAACAGTTGAGGAAATAGGGTTAAGGATTACAAAAATTCGCGGTTTTAAGGGCGATCTGACCATTATACCCAATGGACAGGTGGTCAAGGTTGTAAATTATACACGGGGCAATGCTCTTGCTGTGGTAGATATAGCTGTTCCATACAATACGGATGTAGACAAAGCCACTGCAATAATGCAGGAAGCTGCATTGGAATATGCTGAACAGAATCCGGATATAGTAGAACCCCCGCAGGTGCTGGGGATAGTGGATTTGGGAGACTCCAGGATATTAATCCGTATAATTGCCCGCACCTTGCCAAGGAAACATTGGGGGGTTGAAAGAGAACTCAGAAAGATATTGAAAGAAGCCTTGGACAAGGAAGGAATACATGTACCTTACCCACCCCGGATAATCGTTCATCAAGATGATAAGGAGGAGAAGTAATGCCTGTTCAGTATTCTTTGGGAGATATTGTACAGACCCGTAAGCAGCATCCCTGCGGAAATGACAAATGGGAAATAATCCGTGTGGGGGCTGATTTTAAAATCAAATGTTTAAACTGCGGCAGAATAGTTATGTTTGACAGAGAAAATTTTGAAAAAAGAGTAAAAAAAGTAATTAAAAAAGAAGAAGCATAAAAAAAGAAGGGTATGCCGTTAAACCCTTCTTTTTTTATGCCTTGCCGTATTGCGCGTAATACAGTTCAATGAGCCTGTCCAGTTCCTCACTGCATTTTAACACCGGTTCGCTGCATAGAACTTGTTCGGAGTCTGCCTGATTCATTAATATTATTTCATGCAGCTTTTCGCGTAAATTATGAATTTCTCTTACTAACCCCATAAAACCCCTCACAGTTCCAAAAAAATTCAACCTAAAAGATTATATACCTAATTATCCCATTGGTCAAGAAAAAATTTGGAGTGTTATTTTGTCCGGGGTTTAAAGGTGTTAAATGTGTGTATATTAGAATTAAACGAAAAAATGCAGGAGATCCGTTTTTAGCTTTTTGATTAATAAGGCAGGAGGTGAAAAGGCATGAACTCTTTATTGGTGATATTCGGAGGAACCGGAGATCTGGCCCACAGGAAACTCTATCCTGCAGTATATAATTTGTTTTTGTCCGGTGAGCTGCCGGAGAATTTTGCTGTAGTTGCTGTAGGACGAAGGGATAAAACGGCGGAAGAGTTCAGGAATGATGCCGCACAAGCCATTAAGAAGTTTTCCAGGCCTAATAATGGCAGGGATTCGGATTTGAACAAGATTTTGTCCAGGTTTTATTACTACAGGCTTGATATATACAATGCGGACGGATATGCTCAACTCAACGACTATCTGTCGGATATGGATAAAGCATACGGGACCGGTGGCAACAGGATATTTTATTTAGCTGTTGCTCCGGAACACTTCAAACCTGTAGTTGAAAATTTAAAATCCGTTGGTATGGTAATCAACGATGGAGCAAGCTGGCAGAAAGTGGTTATTGAAAAACCCTTTGGCAGCGATTTAAATTCAGCCACAATGCTGAATGAGGTTATAAACCGGGTGTTTGGTGAAGAACACATATATAGAATAGATCATTATCTTGGTAAAGAAATGCTGCAAAATATAATGGCCATCCGTTTTGCAAATGCTCTTTTTGAGCCGCTGTGGAATAATAAATACATTGACCACGTTCAAATAATTTCCAGCGAAACGGTAGGGGTTGAAAGCAGGGGAGCGTATTATGAGAAGGCAGGGGCTTTAAGAGACATGCTTCAGAATCATATGCTGCAGCTGTTAATGTTAACTGCAATGGAACCTCCTGCAGCCCTGGACAACTATTCCATAAGAGACGAAAAGGTGAAGGTGCTTAAATCCCTGTCTGAAATGACTGAGGAGAAAGTACGTAAGCATGTGGTAAGAGGTCAGTATGGCAGGGGACAGATAGGGAACGAGATTGTGCCGGGATATCGGGAGGAAGACAAGGTATCGCCTGTTTCCGATACAGAGACCTTTATAGCCATGAAGGTTGAGGTGGAAAATTTTCGCTGGGGTGGGGTTCCGTTTTATTTGCTGACGGGAAAAAGGTTGCCGGTAAAATTTACTGAAATTGTGATACAGTTTGTTTCCCTGCCGGAGGTTCTCTATTTCAAAGAACTAAGAGGGCTCAAACCCAATACCCTTCATATAAGAATTCAGCCCACAGAAGGGGTTGAGCTGTATTTTAACACGAAAAAGCCGGGCATGCGAAGCGAGATAATCCAGGTAGGTATGGATTTCTGCCAGAATTGTGATATAGATGAGGTATCCCCGGACGCTTATGAAAGGCTTTTATTGGATGTTATGAAAGGAGATTCCACCCTCTTTACCCGTTGGGATGAAGTTGAGTATGCATGGAAATTTATTGATCGGATTGCCAGGGCATGGGCGGATGAAAAGCCTATCTTTCCAAATTATCCCGCCGGCACATGGGGCCCTTATGGAGCCAGAAAACTAATAGAAAATGACGGACGCCAGTGGCACGTAGTATAGTCCGGGTCACTGTTTGAGCGAAGCGGAAGACAGCAGGAACCAATGTCTGAGCGTAAGTGAGTTTTGGTGGAGGCCTGGAGCGAGTTTTGCTTATTTCTAGCCTTGAACTTAAGTGATTGGAATAGTATTCTTCTTTATATGGGGCAATATAATACGTGTTCTATTGCCAGTTTATGCATTGCAATTTTGGGTGTTTTATTGTAAACTTTAATGGAAACATGATCATATATCCGCGTCAATTATGCAATCATATTATTAGATCCACAAAGTCTGTCCAATATTAATCTTTCCAATAAAAGCAAAAATAAATGAATATTAAGGGAGGAATTATTGTGAACATGTCCAAGGCTGAAAGAAAAGAATTATTAGAACTTTTTGATGGGCTACGTGTAGCCGATGTAAGGGATGGCATGGACTGGAATATGATGCATGACTATGGAAGCATGTCGTATGATATGCGCCCGCTGTTCAGAACAAGGGTCATCGGCATTGCCAGAACTGTACGTTATTTGCCCTTTGATGGACCGGTTCCAAAGATGAGTCCTGAGGAATATACCGAATGGGTTAAATGGTATTATGGTAATGTCTGTATTTATCCGTGGATGGAGGATATACAACCCGGCGATTTCATAGTAATAGATCAAAGCGGTGTAAACGCTGGGCTTATGGGTTCTAACAACGGTTTAGACGGATTCAGAAAGGGAGCCAGGGGTTATGTCATAGAAGGCGGGGTACGGGATACCGATGAACTGATTCTACAGAAGGTACCTGTATGGTCGCGGTTTGTATCTCAGGGAATGGTACAGGGAAGACTCCGTTATGATGCCAAGGATATTCCGGTACATGTAGGCGGAGTTGTTGTAAATCCCGGAGATATAGTAGTTGCAGACGGAGACGGTGTTATTGTAGTACCCAGGGATAAGGCTTATGATGTAGCAAAATATGCACGACGGGAGCTGGAAAATGACAAAGTAGGCAGAAGAAAACTCTATGAATCTCTCGGTTGGGAGCTGGATGATACGGTTAAATAAGGCGGGAGGTGAAATTTTTGAAGTATTTTTCTACTGAGGAAATTGGAAGGGTGTTTGTATTAAGGCTGGATCAGGGAGACATGGTCCTTGAAAGTATCAATCAGCTGATAGCTGATGAAGGAATAAAGGATGCCGTGGTAGTGTCCGGAATCGGAACCCTGGACAAATGTACGCTACATATGGTAATGACCACAGGTTATCCACCGGTGGAACATTTTGAACGCTGGGACGATGTGCCGCTGGAACTAGCCTCCATAGACGGCATAATAGCAAACGGGGAACCTCATTTGCATGCGGTTGTATCCGACTCTGAAAAAGCCTACGCGGGACACCTGGAGCCCGGCTGCAGGGTGTTGTATCTGGCTGAAATAGTTATAGTTGAAGTGAAGTCCATGGATTTGATGAGGGTACGTAACGAAAAAAATATTCTACAGCTGGTGACTCGTAAGGAGTAACTATAAGAATCTCAGTTTAACTGAAATAGAAAAGGAGAATGGTACAACCATTCTCCTTTTCTATTTCTCGGATTATTCCTGGGATTTGATGACTTTGAACTCTTTGAGCATATGGTAAAATCTTACGCCGTGGCCTTCTGCAGCTTCTAAAAAGAGATGCTGTTTTATAACAAAAGCGCCTCCCTGGTTATCATCCACAATGTAATAGGAGACAACCGGGTCATTGTGTTTAAATCCGTCACGGGCGTGCAGGTATATTGATTTTATTGGTTCTTCAACGACTCCGTAATTTTCAACGTTTTCGAAGGAAGATTTTAAATCGTCTTCTACCTCTCTCGCAACATCCACCGGTGATTTGTCTTTAACATGCTGGATTTCCAGGTATACTTCCGGATATTCCGGACCGATCTCTACCTTTGGAACGATTCTGTCCTTTCCATCCTGCTTTACCATTTTGTAATTGCTTTCATCAATATATATTATATAGTCGCTATCACTACCCTCATGCAGACTTACTTTAGTGTCCTCTTTTTCTCCTTCTATCTCCTGAACTATATCCTTTTCTGGAAGCAGTATATCCCTGATTCTGGCTACGGCCGCCCTTCCGGCATTTGTGCCGATAGCAAGTACCATTATAATTGCCGCTGCCGTTAAGCTTATGCTGGAGAGTATATGTCTCCGTCTGGCCTTTTTTCTTCTCCTCATGCTCCTTACACTCCTTGGTCTGGTATCAGATTCTATTTTAGATTGAATGTTTTTCCATATTTCTTCTTTCATCGGCATCAAACCATCTGTTGCCCTTATAAGTGATTCTTTAATTTCACGGTCGAGTATTCTTTCATCCATTTTTAGCCCTCCTTCCCTTTATATCCAAAAGAGCTTTTTTAAGCCGGTTCCGCCCTTTGTAAAGGCGGGATTTCAATGTATTTATATTTATATCAAGAATTTCAGCAATTTCTTTTTCGGAAAAATCATTTAAGTATTTTAGTATTATCGGTACTCTGTTTATTTCCTGAAGATCCTGTATTGCATTATATAAATCCTCATATTCTTCAAAATGATAACGATCTTCTTCGGAATATACGGCATTGTTCAGGTACTGGTCCATTGATATAACTTTCCGCTTCTGTTTCATTATGCGGTTGCATTCATTGACTAGTATTCTGTAAAACCAGGGCTTAAAAGGTCTTTCTTCATCAAAAAACATTATATTTCGAAAAACCCGTATAAAGGTTTCCTGAACAGCGTCTGCTGCATCGGGTTTGTTTCGGGTAATGGCAGTTGCCGTACGAAGCGCATATTCAATATACTCATTGTAAAGCTGTTCAAAGGCTTCTTTATCGCCATTCTTTATTCGAACAATTATATCTTTTTGCATTTTGCACCTCCTCATGTCATATTACTACATATAATACCCGTCTGTCAGCCGATAAGTTTTCAATTTCTGTTTTTTATACCTGGTTATTATAAAATTTGTATATTTTTAGGTTAGATGTATTAACTCATCAGAGAAAAAATTTCATTTTAACCTGCAATTTACGCTAAAAAAAATTAAAAAATAGGCATTGACAAATGATTAGGCGGCTGGTAGAATATTCAGCAAATCAAAAAAAGCAGCTATGAAGAAAGTGTACCTAGGGTTCCGCCGTCAAGACGGGACAGCGACCGAGCGGTACAAAATACACGTCAGGATGTGTATTACACCGTGGGGATAAAATACCCGGCGGCAGGTTTCTTCTGAAAAAAGAGGTTCTGTCGTCGGGCATTATTATAAATACAATTTTGCATGAATTAGATGAATTGATGCTTTTTCAATATAGTAAATAAGGTATGCTGACGGTTTAGCAGGAAAAACGTTGGAAAAATCTGATGACGGAGACAGAAGGCCTGTCGCAGCTATCTTCAGTGAGCCGGTGGGTAGTGCAAACCGGCGGGCGGATAGGTTGTATGCTCACTCCCGAGGAGAAAGCCTGAAAGAGGATAATCTTTAGTAGGGTTTTACGGGCGGTCCCGTTACAGGCCAGGGTTTGATTGAACCTGTTGAGGCTTGTGTTGTGAAGCACAGGCGAAGTAGGGTGGTACCACGAAAGAGAACCTTTCGTCCCTTCAGGGGCGAAAGGTTTTTTTATAATTTTTTTACAATTCCAAAAACGTGTAGAACGTCAAACTATAGGAGGTGTTGGATGGTGAAGCATGTGTTAGGTGTGCTGGTTGAAAACCAACCCGGAGTTCTCGCCAAGGTAGCGGGGCTTTTCAGCCGGCGGGGTTTTAACATTGAGAGTCTGGCTGTAGGAACCACCGAAGACCCCACTATTTCCAGAATGACCATAGTGGTGGAAGATGATGAGAATGTAATTGAGCAGGTAGCTAAACAGCTTAACAAACTGATTGATGTAATAAAGGTGGCAGATATTGCCGAGGATTCGGTGAAGCGGGAGCTGGCGCTGATTAAGGTTCGTGCCACACCGGCTACACGAAACGAAATTATTCAGATTGTAAGTGTTTTTAGGGCACAGGTAGTGGATATAAGCAGGGATTCGTTGATTATAGAGATAACAGGTGATCAGGATAAGATTAGTGCACTTGTGGAAATGCTGAAGGATTTCGGTATTCAGGAAATGGTCCGTACCGGTATAATTGCCGTTGACAGAGGCAACAGGCTTATTAAAAACAATAATTTTAAGGAGGAATAAATATGGCAAAGCTGTTTTATGATCAGGATGCCAATTTAGATTTATTAACAGGCAAAAAGGTAGCTGTTATTGGGTATGGCAGTCAGGGCCATGCGCATGCTCTTAATCTTAAGGACAGCGGTGTTGATGTGGTTGTAGGGCTTTATGAAGGCAGCAAGTCATGGAAGGCAGCTGAAGAAGCCGGGCTCACCGTGATGGAGACGGCTGAAGCAGCCAAAGAAGCAGATATTATAATGATTCTTATTCCCGACGAAAAACAGGCAAAGCTGTACAAGGAAAGCGTAGAGCCCAATCTTGAAGAGGGTAACATCCTTATGTTTGCCCATGGGTTCAACATCCATTTTGAACAGATTAAACCACCCGCCTTTGTGGATGTAGCCATGGTAGCGCCCAAAGGCCCCGGCCATACGGTTCGCAGTCAGTATCAGGAAGGAAAAGGAGTTCCCTGTCTGGTTGCCGTGTACCAGGATTATTCGGGCCGGGCTATGGATTATGCACTGGCTTATGCAAAGGGTATAGGCGGAACCAGAGCAGGTGTGCTGGAGACGACTTTTAAGGAGGAAACCGAAACCGATCTCTTCGGTGAACAGGTTGTATTGTGCGGCGGAATATGCGAGCTTATTAAAGCAGGTTTTGAGACTTTGGTTGAAGCAGGTTATCAGCCTGAGAGCGCGTACTTTGAGTGTCTGCATGAGCTTAAGCTAATAGTGGATCTTATGAATCAGGGCGGATTAAGCTATATGAGATATTCCATCAGCGATACTGCTGAGTTTGGCGATTACACAACCGGTAAAAGGATTATCACCGAGGAGACACGCAAGGAGATGAAAAAAGTGCTGTCGGAAATCCAGGATGGTACCTTTGCCCGCAAATGGATCCTGGAGAACCAGGCTAACCGTCCCTACTTCAACGCTATGCGAAGAAAAGAAAAGGAACATCCTATAGAGAAAGTTGGTAAGGAACTCAGAAAGATGATGCCGTGGATTGAAAATAAGTGATGAAGGAGGATGCAGGATGCCTAAAAAGATATATATTTTTGATACCACCCTCCGGGATGGCGAACAGTCACCGGGCGCCAGTCTGAATACCCATGAAAAACTGGAGATTGCCAAACAGCTTGAGCGTCTTGGAGTGGATGCCATAGAGGCCGGTTTTCCCATTGCCTCAAAAGGTGATTTTGAAGCGGTAAAGACTATTGCGGAAAACGTAAGAAAACCTGTAATAGTAGCTTTGGCCCGGGCTGTAAAGCAGGATATTGACAGAGCCTGGGAAGCTATACAATATGCTGCAAAACCCCGTATCCACACCTTTATTGCAACTTCGGATATCCATATGAAGCATAAACTCAGAATGGAACCGGAGGATGTATTAAAGAGGGCTGTGGAAATGGTGTCCTATGCAAAATCCCTGTGCGAAGATGTGGAATTTTCACCTGAGGATGGGACCAGAACCCGTCCCGAGTTCCTGTACAGGATACTGGAGGCGGTTATTGATGCAGGTGCTACCGTTATCAATATACCGGATACGGTAGGTTATGCAATGCCTGAAGAATTTGGCTCCCTTATAAGGGGAATCAGGGAAAATGTACGCGGCATTGAAAATGTTATACTGAGCGTACACTGTCACAACGATCTTGGCTTGGCGGTAGCCAATTCTCTGGCGGCTATTCAAAATGGTGCCCAGCAGGTGGAGTGTACTGTCAACGGCCTGGGTGAAAGGGCAGGTAATGCTGCCATGGAAGAAATTGTAATGGTTCTGAAAACCCGCAGCGATTTCTTTGATTACTATACCGATATAGTTACCGAGCAGATTTACCGCACCAGTACCATGGTCAGTCATTTGACAGGTATGCATATACAGGCAAATAAAGCCATTGTAGGAAACAATGCTTTTGCCCATGAATCGGGAATCCATCAGCACGGTGTGTTAAGCAACAGACAAACCTATGAGATAATGACACCCGAATCCATTGGGTTAAAGCAGAGCCAGATGGTGCTTGGCAAGCATTCGGGCCGGCATGCATTTGAAGAAAGGCTTAAGGAACTGGGCTTTTCCAATCTTACTCATGATGAAATTAATTCTGCGTTTCATAGATTTAAGGATCTGGCTGACAAAAAGAAGTTCATTATGGATAAGGATATAGAAGCCTTGATAAATGAAAAGGTGTTGGAAGTGCCCGAGACCTATGAACTGGAATACTTCCATATATCCAGTGGTAATACCCTGGTGGCAACTTCCACCGTCAAGATCCGGAGCGACAATGAAGCATATGAAGAAGCAGCCTGTGGAGACGGACCCGTTGATGCTACCTTCAAAGCTATTGACCGGGCTGTCGGGGTGGAGGTAACGCTGGAGGATTACTATTTACGAGCTGTAACCAGCGGCAAGGATGCATTGGGAGAAGTGACAGTTAAAATAAGGAAAAATGGTGATGTATATATCGGGCGCGGGCTCAGCACAGACGTTATAGAGGCGAGTGCCAAAGCTTATATAAATGCTATTAATAAGATGGTTTTGGCTCAAAACGGAAAAAGTAACGGAGAAAATGGTAAATAAATTTTAAATAGATGAAAGGAGATGAGCAACAGATGGGAATTGCTTAAAAGGGAAAAAAATATTTGTCTATGACAGTACTTTAAGGGATGGAGCTCAGGCCGAAGGGATTTCTTTTACCGTGGCTGACAAACTGAAGATAGTCAGAAAACTGGATGACTTCGGTGTTGATTATATTGAGGCTGGTAATCCGGGTTCCAACCCTAAAGATCTTGAGTTTTTTGAAAGAGTAAAAACAATGGAGCTTGCCAATGCAAAACTTGTCGCCTTCGGGAGCACTCGAAGGGCAGGCATAAGTCATGAACAGGATGCAAATCTGGCGGCTCTTTTAGGAACTGATACAGCAGCAGTGGCCATTTTCGGGAAGAGCTGGGATTTTCATGTTACTGAGGTTATTAACACTACTCTGGATGAAAACCTTCGTATGATATATGACTCTGTATCATATATGAAGAGTAAGGGGAAAGAAGTCATATTTGACGCAGAACATTTCTTTGACGGATACAAGGCTAATCCCAAATATGCAGTACGTGCCCTTGAGGCTGCTGCTGAAGCCGGAGCTGACTGGCTGGTTTTATGCGATACCAACGGAGGGGCGTTTCCCAGTGAGATTGGGGAGATTGTAAAAGAAATGGTAAGCCGGTTTGCTCCCCTTTCGATAGGTATACACTGTCACAACGATGGCGGGATGGCGGTTGCCAATTCCATAGTTGCTGTGGAGCAGGGGGCTGTACAGGTACAGGGTACCATTAACGGGTATGGTGAGCGGTGCGGAAACGCAAACTTATGTACCATTATACCCAACCTTCAGCTTAAGTATGGTTTGTCATGCATACCGGAAGAAAACATGACCGGGCTGGCATCCATGTCCCGCTATATCAGTGAGCTGGCTAATATGGCACCCAATGAACGGGATCCGTATGTAGGAAACTGTGCCTTTGCACACAAAGGCGGTATGCATATCGATGCCATACTCAAAAATCCGGCTTCGTTTGAGCATATTTCTCCTCAAACGGTAGGTAATGAGCGGAGGATTCTGATGTCGGAGGTGGCAGGGCGCAGCACGGTGCTGACCAAGATCCAGAAGGTAGCGCCATGGATCACCAAGACATCTCCCGAGACGCAAAAGATAATTGATGAACTTAAGCGGCTGGAACACGAAGGCTATCAGTTTGAGGGGGCTGAAAGTTCCTTTGAACTTCTGATAAGAAGAGCTCTGGGCAAAGACAGTAAATTCTTTGATGTAAAGGATTTCCGTGTACTGTGTGAAGAGCATTGGCAGGGCGATTACAGCGCTTCAGCCATAATTAAGGTAAAAGTTAACGGTGTTGAAGAGGTAACGGCGGCTGAAGGAGATGGCCCGGTAAACGCACTGGATAGAGCACTGCGCAAAGCTCTGGAGTTCTTTTATCCTCAGCTTAAGAAAATGCGTCTCACGGACTATAAAGTCAGGGTGCTGGATACGTCAAAAGCTACCGCAGCCAAGGTAAGGGTTCATATTGAATCCACCGATGGTGAAAAGGTGTGGGGTACTGTAGGTGTTTCTACTAATATAATAGAAGCAAGCTGGAATGCGTTGATTGATTCAATAGAATATTTCCTCTATAATGAAATGGGGATGTAGGAAGGGGCTGAAGCAAATGGGAATGACCATGACGCAAAAGATCCTTGCTGCTCATGCCGGCCTGGATAAAGTTGAGGCAGGGCAGCTTATAATGGGTAAGCTGGATTTGGTTTTGGGAAATGATATCACTGCCCCCGTCGCTATCCGTGAATTTAAGCGGATGGGGGCTCAGAAGGTCTTTGATAAGAAAAAGGTGGCTCTGGTTCCTGATCACTTTACACCCAATAAGGATATTAAATCGGCTGAACAATGCAGAATCTTAAGAGAATTCGCTTATGATATGGATATAGAAAACTATTTTGAAGTAGGGCAGATGGGTGTGGAGCATGCCCTGATCCCCGAAAAAGGCCTGGTGGTACCGGGGGATGTGGTCATTGGCGCTGATTCCCATACCTGTACCTATGGTGCATTAGGTGCTTTTTCAACCGGTGTGGGGAGCACTGACATGGCAGCGGGAATGGCTACCGGTCAGGCCTGGTTTAAGGTGCCCGAGGCTATTAAGTTTGTTCTCAAAGGCCGCCTTGGCAAATGGGTCAGCGGTAAGGACGTAATACTTCATATCATCGGCATGATAGGTGTTGACGGTGCCCTTTATCAGTCCATGGAATTTGTCGGCGAGGGCTTGAGCAGCCTGTCTATGGATGACCGCTTTACAATTGCCAATATGGCCATAGAAGCCGGGGCAAAGAACGGGATATTCCAGGTGGACGATACCACGTTGGAATATGTTAAGGAACATTCTGAAAGGGAATACAAAGTTTATGAAGCTGATGAAGATGCCGAGTATAAAAAAGTTTATGAAATAGATCTGTCGTCAATTACTCCGACCGTTGCTTTTCCCCATTTGCCCGAGAACGTGAGAACTTTTGACCAGATAGGTGATATTCCGATTCATCAGGTGGTCATTGGATCATGTACCAACGGGCGCTTAGGGGATTTAAGAATTGCCGCTCAAATATTAAAGGGTCAAAAAGTGCATCCGCACGTACGGGTGATTGTGATTCCGGCCACACAGAAGATATATCTTGAGGCTTTGCGGGAAGGTCTTCTGGAGATCTTTATCGAAGCCGGTGCAGTCGTCAGCACACCGACCTGCGGACCCTGTCTGGGTGGGCATATGGGTATCCTTGCAAAGGGAGAGAGAGCCGTTGCTACCACCAACCGAAACTTTGTAGGGCGAATGGGGCATCCCGAGAGTGAGGTGTATCTGGCCAGTCCGGCGGTGGCCGCTGCCTCGGCCATAACAGGGAAAATTTCTTCTCCCGAGGAGGTAGTGAAATGATTGAAGGAAAAGCTATCAAATACGGAAATAATGTGGATACCGACGTTATTATACCGGCGCGTTATTTGAGTACCAGCGATCCGGATGAGCTGGCTGCTCACTGCTTTGAAGATCTGGATCCTTCTTTTAAGGGAAAAGTTCAGCCGGGAGACATCGTGGTGGCCGGTACAAATTTCGGATGCGGTTCTTCCAGGGAACATGCTCCCATAGCCATTAAGGCTTCGGGTATAAGCTGCATTATTGCCGAGACCTTTGCACGAATATTTTACCGTAATGCATTGAACATAGGGCTTCCTATCATGGAATGTCCTGAGGCGGCGAAAGATATACAGGACGGGGATCGTGTAGCTGTGGATTTGGCAAAGGGAATTATCACAAATATCACCAGAAATCGTACCTATAAAGCGGCACCTTTTCCGCCGTTCATGCAGGAGTTGATAAAGGCCGGAGGGCTTGTACAATATGTTAACGAGAAAATGGGGGAAACCAAATGAAGATTGCTGTAATACCAGGAGATGGTATAGGTCCGGAGGTAGTGGAACAAACTATCGTGGTATTGAACGCTGTAGGTCGTAAATTTGGCCATCGGTTTAATTATACAAATGCTGTTATGGGGGGAGCTGCCCTTGATACTGTGGGGGTTCCCCTGCCCGAAGAAACACTGAGAATCTGTCTTGACAGCGATGCTGTGATTCTTGGTGCTGTGGGCGGTCCTAAATGGGATAATTTGCCGGGGAATTTGAGACCTGAGGCCGGGCTTTTAGGTATACGTAAAGCGCTGGGTCTGTTTGCCAATCTCAGGCCTGCCAAACTCTTTCCCCAGCTTAAGTCGGCTTCAACACTGAAGGAAGAGGTGTTTGTGGATGGCGGACTGGATATACTGGTGGTACGCGAGCTGACCGGGGATTTATATTTTGGAGATAAGGGACGGGAGGATATCCCCGGAGGAGGCCAGCGGGCCTGGGACGTGGCTGTGTATACCACACCTGAGGTTGAGCGGGTGGCCCGTGTTGCCTTTGAGATTGCAAGGGGGCGGCGCAGGAAGGTTACATCGGTAGATAAAGCCAATGTGCTGGAAAGCTCCAGGTTGTGGCGGGAAGTTGTTATTCAGACAGGAAAAGATTATCCGGATATTGAGCTCAATCATATGTATGTGGATAATGCCGCCATGCAGCTTGTAAGAAACCCGGCACAGTTTGATGTTATACTTACTACCAATATGTTTGGTGACATACTCAGTGATGAGGCTGCAATGCTGACGGGATCTTTAGGCATGCTGCCTTCTGCCAGTCTGGGTGAGGGCAGGCTGGGGCTTTACGAGCCGGTTCACGGTTCGGCACCCGATATTGCCGGACAGGACAAGGCAAATCCCATAGCTACAATAATGAGTGCTGCCATGATGCTTCGTTACAGCTTTAATCTGGAAGAAGAGGCCCTGGCTGTGGAAGAGTCGGTGGCCAGGGTACTGCAGCAGGGGTACAGGACAGTGGATATTGCCGGGCCCGGTACGATTGTGGTGGGCACCCGGGAGATGGGCCGGCTTATTGCTGAGAATATATAGCCAGTGGTTAAACTCCGGTTTCTGTGGACAGTTTTACCCGGAGTTTAACCACTATTAATATCCGGTACATTATATAATTATATAAACAGGTTAGTCAGTTTTCAGTAAAACAGGAGGAGCATAGCTGATGTATACTTCCCCGGGAACCAGAAAGATAAGAAGGTATACTATTAATAAACCGCGGTTCATATGTACAATAATTGTTTCCGCTATTATTTTGGTTTTAATGTTTGGCCTTCCTTTCTGGCTTGAGGATGTCTTGTATCCTCCTTATAATATACAGGATTTTTCGTCCGGGCACCTGGAGATGTATTTTGATATAGGTGAAGAGCACGACGTTCCATGGTATTATCTGGCGGCTGTTGATAAGGCGGAGGAGGTATCCGGAGACAGTATCGATCCTCAGCGTGCCGGCCGGATTGCCATACATTTGCGAGGTATCCGGAATGCGGAACAGCTTGATGATTTATTGAAAGAGTACAGGGACGATAAAAAGTTTTTAAAAGAAGTAAAAAATCAGGTCAAAAGATTTAAAGTTTTAAAGCATATTTATGAGGACAAGGTTTTTCCCATCGCCCAGGGGTATGAATACAGCTACAAGGACGGATTCGGTGATCCGCGTACCTATGGAGGGGACCGGAGTCATGAGGGTATCGACATAATGTGTGATAAAGAAGTTCCGGTTGTATCGGTATGTGATGGGGTTGTGGAGAAAAAAGGATGGCTGGAGCTTGGGGGATGGCGTCTGGGAATCCGGGGAGATGATGGTATATATTATTACTACGCCCATTTTTCCAGATATCATGAGGATATTCAGGAAGGCAGCAGGGTACGGAAAGGTCAGGTTATAGGCTATGCCGGAGACTCGGGTTATGGAGGGGAAGGCACTACAGGCAAGTTTGCACCCCATCTTCACTTTGGGATGTATGAGGGCAGGGGTGAAGTGGCGGTCAATCCCTATCCATTTCTGAAAGCATGGGAGAAATCAAAAGTTCCGGCCCGATGAAGATTACATAAACCAACTCCGGGTTAACTTTGGTGGCGATACCGTGAATGTTCGTGAAGCCATAAAGATACGGAGAACCATAAGGGAATGCAAGCAGGAAAGAATTCCGCTAGTAATACTTGAGAAACCGACAGTATCTTAATAAATAAGGTAAGGAGCGTAAGTCCATGATAAGCGACAGAGTTAAAAAAGGTATAGAAAAAGCACCCCACCGGTCTTTGTTTAAAGCTATGGGGTACACCGATGAGGAGCTTAACCGGCCGCTGATAGGGGTGGTAAATTCCCATAACGAGGTGGTTCCCGGGCATATCCATCTTGATACCATTGCCCGGGCGGTTAAAGACGGAATACGGATGGCCGGAGGCACACCCATTGAGTTTTCCGTCATCGGGGTGTGCGATGGAATTGCTATGAATCATGTGGGTATGAAATACTCCCTGGCCTCCAGGGAACTGATAGCTGACAGTATCGAGTCCATGGCCGTCGCCCATGCATTTGACGGTCTGGTTTTGATCCCCAACTGCGATAAAATTGTGCCGGGCATGCTTATGGCCTGTGCCAGGATAAACATACCTGCTGTTTTAATAAGCGGGGGACCGATGCTGGCAGGGAGAAAGGGAGATCGTGTACTGGATTTAAATTCGGTATTTGAAGGCGTTGGAGCGGTAAGCGCCGGCAGGATGACCGAGGAAGAGCTGAAGCAGATAGAGGAATGTGCCTGTCCGGGATGCGGCTCCTGTTCGGGTATGTTCACGGCAAATTCCATGAACTGTTTATCAGAAGTCCTGGGGATGGCGTTACCCGGAAATGGTACCATACCTGCGGTGTATGCCGAACGGATACGGCTGGCAAAGAAAGCCGGAATGAAGATTATGGAACTGGTTGAAAAGGATATCCGTCCCAGGGACATTTTGAAGGCGGAGGCCTTTGAAAACGCATTAACGGTGGACATGGCTCTTGGCTGTTCTACCAATTCGGTGCTTCACTTAACGGCCATTGCTTACGAGGCAGGAGTTGACATAGATCTGGATATAATAAACAGCATAAGCCAGCGTACGCCCAACCTTTGCAGGCTGAGCCCTGCAGGGCCTTACCACGTTGAGGATCTGTATGCTGCAGGCGGTGTACAGGCGGTTATGAAAGAACTTTCCAAAAATGATCTGCTGCACCTTGATCTTTTAACGGTTAGCGGATGCAGCCAGGGCGAAAATATATCCGGCGCTAATGTTTTGGATCATGAGGTAATAAGACCTATTGATAATCCATACAGTGCAACCGGCGGGATAGCGGTGCTTAAAGGAAATCTTGCTCCCGATGGTGCCGTGGTTAAACGGGCTGCGGTAGCTCCTGAGATGATGGTACACCAGGGACCTGCCAGGGTTTTTAACTCGGAAGAAGAAGCCTTTGATGCTATACTGAATGGTCGGATCAATAAGGGTGATGTTGTGGTTATCCGCTATGAAGGTCCTAAGGGAGGGCCCGGTATGAAGGAGATGTTATCTCCTACCTCAGCCATTGCGGGAATGGGTTTGGACAAGGATGTGGCGCTTTTGACCGACGGGCGTTTCTCTGGTGCAACCCGTGGGGCCTCCATAGGGCATATATCTCCCGAGGCTATGGAGGGCGGTCCCATTGCCGTGGTGGAGGAAGGGGATCTGATAAGCATAAATATTCCGGAAGGCAGGCTGGATATCATGATAAGCCAGCAGGAACTGGAAGAACGGCTTGCAAAATGGAAGGCACCTGAACCAAAGATCAGGTATGGGTATCTGGGAAGATATGCCAGACTGGTTACATCCGCCAGTACGGGTGCAGTGTTAAAATGATGCGCCCTGATTCCGTACGGTTTTTAATATGGTTGGTGTAAAGATTAAATTTCCGGGACTTTATTAGACCAGCCGGCGACAATGATCGCCGGCTTTTACAATTTTGTAAGGTATATTTATAATACATTATGCATAATTAATTTACCATACTGCATAACTTTATGCATGGATAGTATACACAATTTTATAAAAATGCAATATAAATTAATTATGTATTATTATACATCTGATGAATTTTTAAGAAGAATTTGCCATATAATAAACCGGTACAAACAGCAGTATCACTGGAATTTATCAAGTTTTTATTAAAATAATGGTTGTTATAGAAATTGAAAAGTGGTATAATTAGAAATGTTAATTTGATATATCTTTATTATGATAACTTTATAAAGTATGTATTTTTTATATCCTTATCGGAGACACCGGATATAATACAGGTTATATCATCGGATATAAAATCTTAAGGAGGAAGTTTGGTGGGTAGGTATATTATTCATCGAGTTGTTTCCATGGTTCTTACCATTTTTTTTATTGTCACTATAACGTTTTTTCTCATGCATGCAATACCTGGCGGACCGTTTACCCGCGAAAAGCCTCTCCCGGAGGCAATTATAAAGGCACTTAATGAAAAATATCATCTGGATGATCCGGTGTGGAAACAGTACCTGGATTACTGGAAGGATCTGTTGAGAGGAGATCTAGGCCCATCATTTCAGCTAAAGCATCGTTCCGTTAACGAACTGATAGGTTTGGGCTTTCCGATAACTGCAAAGTTGGGTATGGTGTCGATATTATTTACACTGCTTTTAGGATTACCGATGGGTATTATTTCAGCCCTTCGTCAAGGGAAATGGGAAGACTATACTACCATGTTTATTGCTACCCTGGGAGTTACAATACCTAGTTTTGTACTGGCTACTGTACTTATATATCTGTTTGGGGTTGTATGGAAGATCTTCCCGGTTATGAGCAGTAAACTGACCAGGCCGATAGAATATGTAATGCCTGTTATTGCTTTATCCGGCTATTCGCTGTCCTTTATTGCAAGGCTGGTAAGGTCCAGTATGCTTGATGTCATACAGCAGGACTATATACGTACAGCCAGGGCGAAAGGTTTAAGCGAACTCAGGGTTATATACAAGCATGCTTTAAAAAATGCGGTAATTCCGGTGGTTACTTATTTGGGACCGCTGGCGGCAGGCCTTTTGACCGGAAGCTTTGTTATTGAAAAGCTGTTTTCAATACCCGGTATGGGCGGCTATTTTGTAAACAGCGTAAGTAACCGGGATTATACCATGATAATGGGTTCTACAATATTCTATAGTGTTTTACTGGTTGTAATGAATTTTATTGTTGATATAGTATATGTCTTGGTTGATCCTCGAATCAAGCTTGTTACTGTAAAGGAGGGTTAAGTGGGGAATGGGTACTAACATTGAACAGGCATTGTTTCAGCCTCTTGAAACTCAAACCCGGGCAGAGGATGAAATAGTCCGTCCCAGTTTAACGTATTGGCAGGATGCATGGAGACGGCTTAAAGCAAATAAACCGGCAATGATTGGTTTAACCATAATAATTATCATAGTATTGTCTGCTATATTTGTTCCCTTATTTTGGCCTTATGATTACTCTACTCAAATTCGCGGACATGAAAACCAGGGTCCTTCCTGGGAACATCCCTTTGGAACCGACAGCCTTGGCAGGGATCTGTTTATACGCGTTATATATGGAGCCCGTATATCGCTCAGTATCGGGTTGGTAGCGAGTATTATCAACCTGACTATCGGGGTTCTGTATGGCGGGATCTCCGGTTATATAGGCGGCCGGGTTGATAATATTATGATGCGGATAGTCGACATATTATACGGTGTTCCGCTGCTTTTATATGTTATATTGCTACAGGTTGTACTGGAGAAGCCCATAGAGCAGGCTTTTGAAACAACCTTTTTAAGAGTGTTCAAAGGTGTGGGATCTGATCTTATATTGATATATATTGTTCTTGGTTTGGTTTACTGGGTAAACATGGCCAGAATAGTGCGTGGCCAGGTGCTCAGTCTTAAGAATCAGGAATTTGTGCTGGCTGCCAAAGCTCAGGGAGCCAGTGGATGGCGTATTATTCTGAAGCATCTTATTCCTAATACTATCGGGCCGATAATTGTTACCGTAACATTGGCCATACCATCAGCAATATTTACCGAAGCCTTTTTAAGTTTTATAGGAATAGGGGTAAGCGCTCCTATGGCAAGCTGGGGAACACTTGCCAGTGATGCTTACAGAGGGCTTAGAAGTTATCCATACCTGCTTTTCTTCCCTGCAGCCTGTATATGTATTACAATGATAGCCTTTAATTTGCTTGGAGATGGATTAAGGGATGCCCTTGATCCTCATATGAGGAAGTAGGTGGTTAAGTGGATAAACTGCTGGAGATTAAAAATTTGCATACATCATTTTTTACCCATGTGGGTGAAGTAAAGGCTGTAAGAGGGATTAATATAGATGTATATGAGGGAGAGGCTATAGGAATAGTTGGAGAGTCCGGTTGCGGAAAGAGCGTTACATCTCTTTCAGTAATGGGGCTGGTTCCTTCCCCCGGAAAGGTCATTGAGGGTCAGATACACTTCAAAGGTGAGGACCTTCTGAAAAAGAGCGAAAAAGAAATGCAGAAAATAAGAGGAAACAAAATCGCAATGATATTCCAGGACCCTATGACCTCATTAAATCCGGTATATACAATAGGGGATCAGTTGATTGAACCTCTCCGTATTCATAAGAATATGGACAAAGAAGCTGCGCGTCAGAAAGCTATCGAGCTGCTCCGGGAAGTAAGGATTCCTGATCCTGAGAGGCGGCTTAAGCAATATCCCCATGAGTTTAGCGGAGGCATGCGGCAGAGGGTTATGATTGCCATGGCACTCAGCTGTCAGCCGGAGTTGGTTATTGCGGACGAACCTACCACCGCTCTGGATGTTACAATACAGGCTCAGATACTGGAGCTTATGAAAGAACTTAAGGAAAAGTTTAATACATCCATTATGCTTATTACCCATGATTTAGGGATTGTAGCCGATCTTTGCAGCAGAATTGTGGTTATGTACGCAGGTGTTATTGTCGAAGAGGGAGCGGTGAGGGATATATTTTATAATCCAAAGCACCCGTATACCTGGGGGCTGTTAAAGTCCATCCCCAAGGTTAATATGACATCAAAAGAACGTCTGGTACCTATTGATGGACAGCCGCCGGATCTGTTGAAACCACCTGCAGGTTGTCCCTTTGTACCAAGATGCCGCTATGCTATGCGGATTTGTCAGCAGCAGCATCCCGCTTTGTATTCTGTCTCAGAGAATCACAGAGCTGCATGCTGGCTCCTTGATTCCCAGGCACCCCCTGTGGAGTGGGATAGGGAAGGGGTGAGTCTGAAGTGAACAACTCAAAGGAAGTCCTGGTAGAAGTAAAAGATTTAAAAAAGTATTTTCCCGTACGAGGCGGGATGATTGCAGAGAAGCGACAGGTTCTTAAGGCAGTCGATGGCGTCAGCTTTGACATTTATAAAGGTGAGACATTAGGGCTTGTAGGAGAAAGCGGGTGCGGTAAGACAACTGTTGGGCGTACCATACTGAAGCTGTACGAACCTACCAGCGGCCGGATTATATTTGACGGAGATGACATTACCGATCTTAACGACAGACAAATGCGGCCGTATAGAAAAAGAATGCAAATTATATTCCAGGATCCTTATGCCTCGTTAAATCCCAGAATGACGGTTGGAGATATAATAGCTGAATCCATCGATATTCATAAGATTGCAACCGGTGAAGAACGAAAAGCCATGATATTTGACCTATTGGACAAGGTGGGCTTAAACCATGAGCATGCAAACCGGTATCCTCACGAGTTCAGTGGTGGCCAGCGGCAGAGAATAGGTATTGCCAGAGCTTTGGCTGTCAATCCCGATTTTATTGTATGTGATGAACCGATTTCTGCGCTGGATGTATCTATACAGGCACAGGTGGTCAATCTTCTTGAGGATTTGCAGGATGAAATGGGTCTGACCTATCTGTTTATTGCTCACGACTTGTCCATGGTTAAACATATATCAGACAGGGTTGGGGTAATGTATCTTGGAAAGATTGTGGAGATAGCTGAAAGCTCCGAATTATACAGTAACCCCCTTCACCCATATACTCAGGCCTTACTTTCGGCTATTCCTGTTCCGGATCCTGATGCCATGGAACAGCAGAATAGAATAATATTGAAAGGTGATGTACCAACGCCTATTAATCCGCCTTCAGGGTGCAGATTCAGAACCCGCTGTCCCATTGCCGGCGATATATGTGCTGAACAGGATCCCGAAATGAAAGACTATGGCGGGGGACATATGGCGGCATGCCACTTTATTAAATAGTTAAAGCAACAGACAAACCAAACACTTGTTACCAAAGCCTGATAGGCTTTGAGATAGACATAAATAAAAAGGAGGAAGAGATATTATGCTCAAAAAAACAGTCCTATTATTGCTTTGTGCAGTAATGGTAGTTTCCCTTTTTACTGCCTGTGCTTCTGATAAAGCTGATAAAAAACCCATCGTATATAATATGGGCGCAACACCAAAAACTATTGATCCTCAGCTTAACAGTGCAGTTGAGGCGGGCAGTGTAATAGTCCATTGCTTTGAAGGATTGACAAGAAAGGATGCAGAGGGACGTATTCTTCCTGGTATGGCTGAAAAATGGGACATGAATGAAGACGGTACCAAATTTACATTCTATCTGCGGGATGCCAAATGGTCAGATGGAAAACCCGTAACAGCAGACGACTTCGTATATGCATGGAGAAGGGCGGTTGATCCGGCATCAGAATGTGAATACGCTTATCAGCTATGGTACATCAAAAATGGCGAGGCCATAACCAATGGCGAAATGAGCCCTGAAGAACTGGGTGTAAAAGCTGTTGATGAAAAGACTCTGGAAGTTGAGCTTGAAGCTCCCTGTTCATACTTCCTGCAGTTGACTTCTTTCCCCACATTGTTCCCCGTAAGGCAGGATGTTATTGAAGAACACGGTGAAGGCTGGGCAAACGATCCGGAGACATACATTACAAACGGACCAATGGTTGTCACCGAATTTGTTGTCAACGAAAAGATTGTTATGAAGAAGAGCGATACTTACTGGGATAAGAATTCCATAAAGGCTGACGAGCTGGTATTTACCATGATAGACGATCAGGCATCCGAGCTCTCAGCATTTGAAGCAGGTGAGATCGACTTTGCAGACAGTATTCCGGCTGAAGAGATTCCCCGCTTGTATGAGGAAGGCAAACTTATCATAAAGCCTCAGTTGGGAACATATTTCTTCTGCTTGAATGTGGAAAAGGAACCGTTGAATGATCCGAAGGTAAGAAAGGCCTTAGCACTTGCTATCGACAGACAGTATATTATTGATCATGCCGCAAAGAACTTTGCTATTCCTGCTTATGCATGGGTTCCGCCGGGAATGCCCGATGTTGAAGAGGGTACTGATTTCAGAGAAGTTGGTGGAAACTATATAGGCGAAAACTTTGATCAAAACGTGGCAGAAGCCAAGAAGCTCATGGAAGAAGCCGGATTCCCCAATGGCGAAGGTTTCCCCGAACTGACTCTGTTATATAACGACGGAGCCGGGCATAAAGCCATTGCTGAAGCTGTACAGGACATGTGGAAAAACAATCTGGGTATCAACATAAAACTGGACAGCCAGGAATGGGCGGTATTCCAGGAAACACGTAATCAGGGTAACTACGAGATTGCACGTCACGGCTGGATTGGCGACTATCTCGATCCTATGACCATGCTTGATATGTGGATCAGCAGCAGCGGTCAGAATGACGCCAGATGGAAGAACAGTGAATATGATGGGCTGATCGATTTGGCCAAGAAGTCAGGGGATCAGGCAGAGAGAATGGAAGCCATGCACAAAGCTGAAGAGATTATCATGACCGAGATGCCCATTATCCCTGTTTATTACTATACAGATACTTATCTAATAAATCCTGAAATAGAAGGATTCATCTATGATCCATTAGGGTTTAAAGTATTCCTGTATGCAACCAGGAAAGCACAGTAAACATAAAGATAAAAAAAGAGCTGGTTTTCCGGCTCTTTTTTTATTACATTTTTATTTATTATTGCGTTATAAGCAGGATGCGGCATCCTCGTCCAGGACAACCGTTATATCTGGATGCAGCTGAAGCACGGATGACGGGACTTCCGTGGTCACCGGCCCCTTGAGTGCTTTGCTTATGATTCCGGCCTTCTCCTTTCCTGATGCTATGAACAGGATCTTCCGGGCATGCATTATGGTTTTTATACCCATTGAAACGGCCCTGCGTGGCACTTCATCAGGGGAGTTAAAAAATCTGGAATTGGCCTGGATGGTACTTTGTGTCAGTTCAACGACGTGGGTGACTGATTCAAAAGGAGTTCCAGGCTCGTTAAAGCCTATATGGCCGTTATGACCAACTCCCAGCAATTGCAGGTCAATTCCGCCGGCTTTGGCGATCATCTCTTCGTAAGCTTTGCATTCGTCTTCAAGTGACAGGGCTTCCCCATCCAGTATATGTGTGTTTTCCTCTCTTATGTTGACGTGTTTAAACAGATAGTCATACATGAATCTGTGGTAACTGCAAGGATGGTCTATGGACAGCCCTACATATTCGTCAAGATTAAAAGTAATTACTTCAGAAAAATCAACCATACCCTCTTTATTCATTTTTGCCAGATGCTCATACGTGCCTATTGGGGTACTTCCAGTTGCAAGTCCTAAAACGGTGTTAGGTTTCGTGTTAATCTGCTCAGCTATGATCTCTGCTGCGGCCTGACTTAGTTCCTGGTAGGTTTTACATACCATAATTTTCATAAGTTTTACCCCTTTCAACGTAAAAGAATGAAACCAGATTGAATGCAAAAATAGTATATCACAAAATTTTTTCATATAAAAGGAAATTTTATGGGATTTATGGTATAATCACTGTGAAAGGCAGAGTTTATAAGGGCGGATCGGAGGGAAAAGATACATGAGGAAGGAGAGAACCAGACGCCTGCTGTTCCGGATCGTTTATATAATTATCGGCAGTTTCCTATATTCCTTTGCAGTCAACGCTTTGTTTATTCCTCATGGTTTGCTTAGCGGCGGGTTAACCGGTATAGCCATAGTTCTACAGTATTTATTTTCTTTACCTACTGAGATTACAGTGATTATACTAAATATCCCGCTTTTTATTGGCGGCTATGTGTACCTGGGAAGACGGTTTGTTTATCTGAGTATTTTGGGAATAATAAGCATGTCACTTTTTTTGTACCTTACCAGAGGCTGGACAATGAAAATACAGGATACCATGATTGCTTCAATTTTTGGCGGGCTTATCTCCGGGGTAGGTGCCGGTATTGTGATAAAAAACCGGGGTTCCCTTGGTGGAACCGACATTGTATCGCTGCTTATAAATAAATTTTTTTCATTCAACGTTGGCGGAGTCACAGCCGTATTCAATTTTGTAATACTTGGTGTGGCTGCGGTATTGCTTAATCTTGAAGCAGCAATGTTTTCCATGGTAGGTATTTTTGTCAGCAGCAAAGCGGTGGATGCCATACAGGCAGGATTTAACCATAAGAAGACTGTAATTATAGTTTCCGATATGGCTGAAGAAATGGCTCAGGAACTGTTTGATAATCTGCATAGAGGAATTACCTTTTTAAACGGCGAAGGGGCATATACAGGTCAGGATAAAAAGCTGATTTATACGGTAGTTCGCACCATGGAACTGTCAAAGGTCAGGGAAGTGGTAAGAAAAGTGGACCCCAAAGCCTTTATGTCTATAATTGATACCCGGGAGGTTGAGGGCAAGGGGTTTAGTGTGGAAGATATATTTTGACTGTTAAGGAGGCTTTTTTATGCATTTAAATTCCCTTATCGGATCATACCGTGATGAAATAATACGTTCGACCTGCGAGCTGGTTGCTATACCCAGCGTTAAAGGTCCGGCGCAGCCGGGCAAACCCTTTGGAGAACCCGTTAATCAAGCTCTTGAATATATGCTGCAGCTTGGCGAAGAGATGGGTTTCACAACTAAAAATGTTGACGGTTATGCGGGACATATTGAGTTTGGACAGGGCGATAAAATGATGGGAATTCTTGTACACCTGGATGTTGTACCTCCGGGAGCCGGATGGACTTATCCGCCGTTTGACGCCAAAATTCAGGATGGCAGAATTTACGGACGGGGTGCAATAGATGATAAGGGCCCGGCTGTTGCGGCGCTGTATGCCATGAAGGCTGTTAAGGAGGCGGGCGTGCCTGTCAACAAACGGGTGAGGCTCATACTCGGGACCGATGAAGAGAGTGGCTGGGAGGACCTTAAGTATTATTTCGACCGTGAACCTATGCCTGACTTTGGTGTCAGTCCTGACGGACGATATCCGGTCATTAACGCTGAAAAAGGGATCTTACACATAGCATTGAGAAAGAAGTTTTCACAAAAAGATAACTCCATAGGGCTTCAGAAAATGTCGGGCGGGCAGCGCCCCAATATGGTGCCTGATGAATGCACATGTATTTTTGATTCATCAGCCAATAATGATAATATAATGTCTGGCATTGAGAATTTTAAAAACTCCACCGGATATGAGTTTACGGTTACTTCTGATGAGAACGGCAATCTGCAGATAAGATCATTAGGAAAGCTGGCGCATGCCAGCGCTCCCGAGATGGGGCGAAATGCTGTGGGGCAAATGCTGGCGTATCTGGTAAGCTTAGGGCCGGGAGAAGGTGATATGGAACGCTTTATTCAGTTTCTCCACAATAAAGTGGGGATGGAAGTTCAAGGGGAATCCTTAGGTCTTGCTATGGAGGATCAGCTGTCCGGAAAGCTTACTTTAAATCTGGGAATGATTAATATAGACAGGGATTTAGGAGAGGCTGTCATCGACATCCGTTATCCAGTCAGCATCGATAAAGAACATGTGTTGAAAATAATAGGAGATATCGCCGCACAAAACGGGGTTGAAGTTGAAGAGTTGCATTATCAAAAACCTTTGTATGTACCGGAAGATCACTTTCTGGTGCAGACTTTGATGAGTGTTTACACCAGATTGACGGGACAACCTGCCTATACCATGGCTATAGGCGGCGGAACCTATGCCAGGGCTATTAAGGACGCGGTGGCATTTGGAGCGGTGTTTCCAGGGAAACCGGAATTAGCTCATCAGAAGGATGAATACATAGGAATTGAGGATTTAATACTAAATTCCAGAATATATGCTCATTCAATTGCCGAATTGGTGGCCGCGCCCTGAGCTATTATGGTTTTACTGATTAGTATGATTATTACCATTGGATCTTACCAGGTCTACGCTGAACTGATTGCGATCGCCTCTGTAACGTGCTTCCGAGTATTCGGTGGGCGTTCCGTACCAGTCATAAGCCACGGTTCTCACAAAAAGAATAGCATCATTATTTTTTATGCCCAGAAGTTTTGCATCTTCTTTACTTGCGTTTACAGCTTCAATTTTCCTGGTTGCCCTTACTATCCTTTTGTTGTATTTTTCCTCAAGGATTCGGTAAAGTGAACCCCTTGTAAAATCCTCTTCAATAATTCCAGGACAATCTTTATATGGCAGATAGGTTTCAACGTATACAATAGGTTCGTCGTTGGCAAATCTTAACCTGAAGAGGTATACAAGCTTTTCTTCCAATGGGATGTTCAGCATCTCATTAATTCTGGCAATACCGGGAATTACGTTGAGGTCAAGAACTCTTGTCGAGGGTTTTAACCCTTTTTTTATCATTTCATCGTTAAAACTTTCTAGTTTTTGAAAAAACAGCTCGTCTATTTTTGGTGGAGATACGAATGTTCCTTTACCCTTAAGTCTATATATATATCCCTCATTGACCAGTTCGCCCAGCGCCTGACGTATAGTTGGGCGGCTGATGTTCAGAGCCCTTGAAAATTCCTCTTCGGTAGGGATACTATCACCCGGTTTTAAGCGGTTATTGGTTATTTCCCGTATTATCTGCTGCTTTAATTGATAATACAGTGGTATGGGAATATTTTTGTCCAATTTAAAATTGACGATGTCCAGCTTTGCCATTTTTTCACCTCATATCACCAAAAAATAAATGCATTAGTAATATTTAGTAATAATATAAAATAATAGCAGAATACCTATGTTATTACATTATAATATTATTTTAAATTTTTTGATTTGTCAATAAACTAAATAACACAACTTTTAATGTCTATTTTGTATATGTTGCTAAAAATTGTTGACAACTTTACATATTATGAGTTAACATTATAATGTAAACACAAATGCTGTCGTTTATGTGAATAATAACCTTATGCTGGTAAAACTATTCATACAATTTGTCTCATTAAAGCTTCTTAGTTCGCATATCTGATGATTTATTTAAATATTATGAAAGGGGTATTATCAATGAGAAAGGTTGACTATGAAACTGTAAACAAGGTTAAATCTGCACTTCTTTCATTTCAACGTTTTCAATGGGAACAGGGATGTACAGCACAGGCACTTCTGGAATTTGACGGTTTTTCCGACCAGATTGTTCAGCTTTGTAAGGCTGCGCTGGTCAGAAAGAGCAAGGACGGACGTGTAGGAGTCATGGAGAAAAACGAGTCGGTGGACGACCCGGCAGCAATAGGAGAGGCATTGATTGTTTCGGCTGAAAAAACCGGTGATGAAAGTCTTAAAAAAGCTGCAGACAAATTGTACTATTATCTGAAATACAGAGCACCTAAAACAGTTGATGGAATAATATATCATTTCAATATTAAGAATCAGGTCTGGGTTGATGCCTATTACATGGCGCCGCCGTTTCTGTGTAAATACGGAGACATAGACGAGGCTCTGAAGCAGATAAAGGGATTCAGAAAATATCTCTATGATGAAAACAAAAAACTGCTGTCCCACATATGGGATGACGATCTTGGTGATTTTGCAAGGAAGGATTTCTGGGGTGTTGGAAACGGCTGGGCTGTTGCAGGTATAACCAGGGTTATAGATATGCTGCCTTCTGACAGGGCTGAGGATAGGGAATATTTGATATCCTACGTGAGGGATCTCATAGATGGATGCGTTACATGTCAGCGTGAAGACGGACTTTTCCATGATGTTCTGGACGATCCCGGCTCATTTGTGGAAACCAATGTAGGTCAAATGGTGGCTTATGCTATATATAGAGGTGTTGCAAGAGGATATATTGATGAAAGCTACCTCAAATATGCCGATAAAGCGAGAGAAGCTGCTTACAGCAAGGTGGATGAATACGGTTTTGTACAAGGAGTATGCGGTGCTCCTACTTTTGACTATCCGGGAGTAGCACCGGAAGGACAGGCATTTTTCATCCTGATGGAAGCTGCTGTAAGGGATTTACACCAGGGAAAATAGATTATTTGTTACAGGATTAGCATGGAAATGAATGGAAGGTGATATTGTGCAGCTGCCAGAAAAGGCTGTTGTGCCCACAATGTATTTTATAGGTGTGACAACAGGCAGTTCGTCTATTATGAAGCTTTTTCCCCTCTGGGCAAAGGAGCTGGGGCTTGATAATGCGGTATTGAAGGGGATTGATATAGAAATCCACTCTGATCCGTCAATTTATCGCGAAGTTGTAGAATTTATAAAAAAAGATGAGTTGTCACTGGGAGCTCTGGTAACTACCCATAAGATCGATATCTATAACGCTGCCAGGGATATGTTTGAATACCTGGATCCATATGCCGTTAAGTTTGGTGAACTGTCCTCAATTTCTAAAAAGCATGGCAGGCTAGAAGGGCATGCCAAGGATCCCATATCAAGCGGCTTTGCGATGCAGGCCTTTATTCCGAAAAATTACTGGAAAGATCACGGTGGCGAGGTAATGATCATGGGGGCAGGGGGAAGTGCACTTGCGATAAGTTCGTACCTTATGAGGGAAGAGCACGGGGATAATGTGCCTTCGAAAATAATAATAACCAACAGAAGTAAACCAAGGCTTGATTCTGCAAGAGAAAAACTTGACGGAATGAACCCAAGGGTTAAAATGGAATACCATCTGTGTTCTCAGCCAGGACAGAATGACGAAGTGCTAAAAACATTAAAGCCCTATTCCCTCATTGTTAATGCTACCGGTATGGGAAAGGATCGTCCGGGCTCGCCTTTGATGGATGGCAGTATGTTCCCGCCAAACAGCCTTGTTTGGGAGCTGAACTACAGGGGGGATCTGAAGTTTCTTCACCAGGCAAATGCTCAGAAACGGGAAAGAAATCTGCATGTTGAAGATGGATGGATATACTTTATATATGGTTGGACACTGGTCATTGAAGAGGTTTTTCATATAAAAATTGATCCTCAGACCTTTGGCAGGCTGGAACGGATTGCCCACACCATAAGGTAATAGAATAATAAAGTTTCATATGTTAAAATATCATTATGAAAGACGGTGATAATTATGGCGGGGGAACAGAAATTTAACGTTTTAAGTCCGTTTGTGATAGATTTTGATATTCATTCAGGCTTATCGGACAGTAAAGAATCCTCCAGAAGATATCTTTCCGATATGAAAAATATGTACTTTGATGATGAAGCATATCATCAACTCGTAAAAGAAGGGGATCCGTTGGTTTACGAGTTTTATGAGCTGGATATACCCCGGACACCGGGAGATATAGCCTTTGGAACCACCGTTATATATCCCGGCAAGGTAGGACGCGAGTATTTTATGACAAAGGGACATTTTCACGAGATTCTGGATACCGCAGAAATATATTACTGTTTGAGTGGACGGGGATATCTGCTGATGGAAAATACTGAAGGTGACTGGACCGCTTGTGAGTTGGCACCCGGAAAGGCTGTATACGTACCGGCGGGATATGCTCATAGAAGTATAAATACCGGTAGTGAACCTTTTGTTATGTTTTTTGCATTCCGGGCTGATGCAGGGCATGATTACGGAACTATTGAGGAAAAAGGCTTCAGAAAGCTTGTAGTGGAGGAAGACGGAAAAGTTGCCGTTATTGATAACCCCAAATGGAAGAATTAGTTACTTCCCGGGATTCTATGGGGAGTTAAATATACGGGGGTGAATGATTATGCCAAAGTATTTGTTGGCACATGATCTTGGAACTTCCGGTAACAAAGCGACCCTATATACTACCGAAGGACAGTTGGTCAAGAGCGCCGTATATTCTTACGACACCCGTTATTTCAATCAGAACTGGGCTGAACAGAATGCGGATGACTGGTGGGAGGCTGTATGTGTGACCACCAGGAATATTATGGAGGGGATCAATAAGGAGGATGTGCTGGCTGTTTCCTTCAGCGGCCAGATGATGGGCTGTTTATGTGTCGATAAAAATGGGGTGCCTTTGAGAGATGCCATCATATGGGCTGATATGCGGGCTGTACAGGAAGCCGGGGCCATAAAAGAAAAGATCGGCAGCCAAGAATTTTACAGAATTACGGGACACAGACCCAGCGCCTCATATAGCATTGAAAAGCTGATGTGGGTTAAGAATCATGAGCCGGAAATATACAGGAATACATACAAAATGCTTAATGCAAAGGATTATATTATCTATAAACTCACCGGTCAATTTGTTACAGAATATTCCGATGCATCGGGTACCAATGCTCTGGATCTTAACACCTTTGAATGGTCGGATGATATTATCGATGCATCGGGAATTGACGGCGATAAACTGCCGGTTCTCAAAGAATCAACCTATGTGGTGGGAAATGTCAGCAGTAAGGTTGCCGATGAGATCGGTCTGAGCACAAAAACTGCAGTGGTATGTGGAGGCGGCGACGGCCTGTGTTCGGCGGTGGGAGCCGGATGCGTCGAAGAAGGGATAGCTTACAACTATATAGGGTCCTCATCATGGATAGCTATTACCACCGACAAACCTATTTTTGATGAAAAGATGAGGACTTTCAACTGGGCTCATATAATCCCGGGTAAGATATCCCCCTGTGGAACCATGCAGGCTGCCGGCGGCTCATACAGCTGGTTAAAGAACGAGATCTGTAAAATAGAATGCCTGCAGGCTGAGGAAAAAGGAGTCAGCCCTTATGATATTATAAATCAGGCAGTTGAAAAGTCTCCTGTGGGAGCCAGAGGGCTTATATACCTGCCGTATCTTATGGGGGAAAGAAGTCCCAGGTGGAACCCCAATGCCCGGGGAGGGTTTATTGGGCTTACCATGGAACATAAGAGGGAAGATCTTTTCCGGGCGGTCCTCGAAGGGGTTACAATGAATCTGAACATTATCCTCGGTATATTCAAAGAGCATGAGGATATTAAGGAAATGATAGTAATCGGAGGAGGGGCCAAGGGCAGGGTATGGAGACAGATACTGGCCGATGTGTATGGCTTAAAGATCCTGAAACCCAACTACCTTGAAGAAGCTACCTCCATGGGCGCTGCCATAACGGCAGGTGTGGGGATTGGAGTGTTTAAGGACTTTAGTGTCACTGATAAGTTTATCCGTATAGAGGATGTCCAGCAACCCACCCCATCCAATCAGGATAAATACCGTAAGATGATGGATATATTTGATAGCTGTTATTATGCATTGGAGGATATATTTGATAAACTCTCTGTTTAATCTCCCGTGTAAAATTTAGCAAAAAATTTCAAAAAACCGCTTGCATTCCCGTTTGGTTTATATTACAATATACGCAATATACTCAAAAAAAGGCGATGAAGGGAAACTTAGCTTTTCCTGATGGGTTGCAGAGAGCCGGTGGATGCTGCGAACCGGTACCCGGGGAAATGGCTGACTCTCGTCCCGGAGCTGCCGGGCTGAAGTAACAGTAGGCCCTGACGGGATGTGCCCGTTACAGCACAGGGATATAAGCCTGATTTGGGCCGTATCCTGGTGAGGCCATTTGCTGCGAAGCAATGGTGAATATGGGTGGTACCGCGAAAGAAGACCTTTCGTCCCATGAGGGATGAAGGGTTTTTTCATACAATTTTTTAAATTTTTTTACAGCAGGGAGGTTAGATGGCATGAAAATTACGGGAGCACAAGCGGTAGTGGAATGTTTAAGGGAACAGAATGTGGATACCATCTTTGGGTTTCCGGGAGGAGCAGTTCTTTCAATCTATGATGCGCTGTATGATGCCAGGGATATAAACCACATCTTAACTGCTCATGAACAGGGTGCAACCCATGCTGCAGACGGGTATGCCAGGGCAACGGGGAAGGTTGGTGTGGTAATTGCCACGTCAGGCCCTGGGGCTACCAATACGGTTACCGGTATAGCAACGGCGTATATGGATTCGGTTCCTCTGGTGGTATTTACCGGTCAGGTTGCGTGCTCGCTTTTGGGTAAGGATTCTTTCCAGGAAGTTGATATAACCGGTGTGACCGCGCCTATTACAAAACACAACTATATAGTCAAAGATCCTGAACGTTTGCCCGAGATTATCAGAAAAGCATTTCAAATAGCCCGTACCGGGAGACCAGGACCGGTTGTGGTGGATATTCCAAAAGATGTACAGAACACCTTGATAGAGTATCAGCGGGAAGAAATAGATACAGCCTATGTCAGTGAAGATACTTTTCATCCCCATTTTTATACTAAGGCTCGTATTGAAAAAAGCGTAAACGAGGCCGTTGAGGTAATAAATAAGGCTGAAAAACCGGTAATTTATGCAGGGGGAGGAGTAAACATATCCCAGGCCAACCGTGAACTGGTTGCTTTTGCTGAAAAAATAAAGGCTCCTGTGGCCTGCTCACTTATGGGAATGGGGGCATTTCCCGGAAATCACCCATATTTTATGGGTATGGTAGGTATGCACGGAACACGGTTTTCCAACTATGCCGTATCTAATTGTGATGTGCTTATAGCTGTCGGTGCGCGTTTCAGCGATCGTGTAGTAAGTAAGGTAGAAAGGTTTGCGCCCCATGCGACTATAATCCATATTGATATAGATCCGGCAGAAATCGGAAAAAACATTAGCACTCACATTCCTGTATGCGGTGATGTAAAGAAGATTTTAAGCAAGTTAATTGACATGGTCGATGAAAAGAAACCTAACGGATGGAATAAACAGATAGATGAGTGGAAAAAAGCTCATCCTGTAAAACCCCGTGTCCCCAAGGGTGAATTGACACCTCAGTTTGTTATTGAAAAGCTTTATGAGATTACCCGCGGGAAGGCAATTATCTGTACCGAGGTAGGTCAGAACCAGATGTGGGCTGCCCAGTTCTATAAATTCGATGAGCCGAGAACATTTATATCCTCAGGCGGACTGGGTACTATGGGATTTGGTCTCGGTGCTGCTATAGGTGCCTGTATCGGCCGGCCCGACCGTAGGGTTATAAACGTAGCCGGGGATGGCAGTTTTATGATGAACTCCACTGAACTGGCCACTGTATCGAGATATAAGCTCCCTATAATCCAGCTTGTTTTGAATAATCAGGCTCTGGGAATGGTTCGTCAGTGGCAGAGGCTGTTTTATAACGGCAGATTTTCATATACTACCATAGGATCGGAAGTGAATTTTACTAAATTGGCTGATGCGTATGGAATTAAAGCGTTCCGCATTACTTCCAACAATGAGGCCGAGGATGTATTAAAGACAGCTCTTGATATGGATGAACCTGTGCTGATAGAATGCGTTATTCATCCTGATGAGATGGTTTATCCTATGGTTCCTCCCGGAGCAGCTATTGATGAGATAATCGATTGATTGGCCGTCCTTTCATTCAGTTCACAATAAAGGAACCGGCTGCAAAAACTTAAGCAGCCGGTTCTTTTATTTTTCATCGCTGTACAGATAGTCGGGTTTTATGCACCCTCCCTTTCTGCAGGCACCGCAATTGGGGCATTTTAGCCAATGACAAATTTGACAGGTAGCGTCCGTCTCACTGTTGAGGCTGGTACCGCAGTTCCAGCATTGGTGTATATAAGGTGATATAAGGGATTTGTGTATGCAGTCCACTGTTTTGCTGTTCATGTATATGATACCCCAATAATCCGAACGATATTCACATTTAAAACAGACGATTGCTTTTCTTGAATTATCTATACGCACCAGCTGGCCGGTTTTGATTGATTTCATGATTATCCCCACCTGTATAATGTTGTTGCAGTGATGATATTGCATCTCGGCTACTATAATCTATTTCTAATCTCTATCAGTTAGAACGCGGGACAATCCCGGGAAATAAAATTTTAGATGCTTTTAAAATGGCTTTTATAGCCGGTACCGGGCCATGCTTTATGAGGGGTTGTCAACAAAGAAGGAATTGCTGATGGTATGTAGAATATATTTACGGAAGCCTCATATATTGTGCAAATTCTATTGCCGTACCAATACCGTCTTTATAAATATCACTATCAGATAAAAGGTGTGTAAAAAATGAGCAAGTTGAGTAATTGTCTCAAGATCATTATGCTGTTGCAGACACATCAGATGCTTACTGCCAATGAAATAGCAAAAATACTCAATATCACCCCCAGAAATGTAAAGGCATATATAGCATATTTAAGGTCAGCGGGCGTGCCGGTTGAGGGTATGACAGGCAGAAAGGGGGGTTACTTTTTAGGAGATTCATACTATCTTGAACCTCCTGATTTGGATGACGGCGAATACTCTGCACTGCTACTGGCTGAGAAACTGCTTACGCAAAAAGTCGGGTTTCCATTGGAAAATGAACTGAAAATGGCCATAGCAAAGATCAAATCGGTTATGGGTGATGTGATAACGGACACGTTACCTATTCCATCGGATGAATTCATATTTTCTCTTGGAAAGGTGGATAAAAGAAGAGACGGTATTAACAGGACGCTGACCATTATCTGTGAAGCTATAAAGCAGAAAAGACTCCTTGAAATATTGTACTATACCGCACCCAGGGATGAAAGAAAGTCGAGAAAAGTGGCCCCATATGCCGTTGTATACAGGGAAGGATCCTGGTACCTTATCGGTTATTGTCATTTGAGAAAACAAATACGGACATTTAAACTGGTACGAATAGAACATATAGCGTTATCGGATTCATCATTTATATACCCGCCTGATTTTTCAATCCGCGATTATATGACCAACATATTCAGTATTATACAGGGTGATGTGTATAATGTTGAAATTCGTTTCTTTCATCCTGCCAGCGTATGGGTTAAAGAAAAATTATGGCTTCCCAATCAGGAGATTGTAGACATGGAAGATGGCTCCATACTTTTCAAAGCCAAAGTTAAGGGTTTAATTGATATAAAGAGGTGGGTCATGAGCTTTGGCAGTCTGGCTGTGGTACATAAGCCCAGAGAACTGGCAGTAAGTATCCGGAATGAGTTGAGAGAAATGGATGAACTGTACAGCTGAAAATCGTTTAGAACAGATACCCCACCCAAAGTATGGTTTAATGAGCAGATAACTGGGTGGAAAAGAACGGGTGGTTTTATTTTATGCTGGATATGTGATGCGTGATGGCAGAATAAATTTATATTCTATTTTAATTAACAGTGGACAAAGCCAACATTATTATAAAAAATTATCAATACCTTAATTTTGTCTAAAAAAAAGATGCCTACGTAACATGCGTAGGCATCCTGTTTGGGGGTAGTAAGAGAAAACAGCGATGGGGTCTATTCTTCATCCAGAAGTCTTTTTTCTCCGGTTATTTCCTGTATAGGTTTAATGTCCTGGGTTACTTCAATAATGCCGAGAAACTCACCGTCGTTGTCCCGGACGGCAAAATAACGTATATATACGTATTTGTCTCCCATCTTAATCCAGAAATCCTCATGATCTTTCTTACCGGATTTAAGTCTTTCAACTATTTTTTCAACAACATGTACGCTTGCCGGAGGATGACAGTTTTCAACCCGTCTTCCGATGATGGTTTTTGGCCGGGCAAAGATCCTTTCCTTTCCCTGTGAAAAATATTTCACTATTCCGTCCTTATCTACGAAAGTCATGTCTATTGGCAGAGTGTTAAATATGGCGTTTATCTCTTTGGGTGTAAGGATACCGGCATCAAATTGGACGTATTCTCTTGTGCCGGAAGGATGCTCGCCCTGTTCCTGGGCTTTTTGTTCCACATCCACACGGACGGGTTGCCATTTTCCTGCCGGTTTAGTTAACGAATAGCCGAACTCGTCGCTGCTCTGTTCAATTTTAATCCATTCATCTTCGCTTAAGGTGTCCAGTACCATCGGGAACAATATGTTCTCCTCTTTGAATATCATTTCTTCTACCTTATGGATTGCTTCATTTGCTTTGGATACTACCTGTTCTTTATTGCCGTCATAGTTTTCAAGAAGGGCCCTGACTTCTTTTATGGACTCTCTTATCTCATCGTCAACGCCCCACATAACCTTTGGCGGAGCGGTAATACCGTACTTTTCCATAAAGGGGAACAGCAGGTTTTCCTTCCGTAAATAGTGCTTATCAATCTCCCAGAGTAAAGCAAAATCATCAGCTAAATTCCTGACATTTTCTGCACTGTCTGAATCCTTAAAATCGTCTAAATGAGGTTTTATCCGTCGATCTATCAGTTTTTGGATTTCCTGGTTTTCCAGTTTAAATGTATGGATGGGGTGCCCTGGAATTTCTTCCGGTTTTTGCGGTCTGTGAATTTCTTCTATGGAACCTTTAAAAACTGCAGCATGTACATCGCAAAGTCTTTGTATTTCCTCCACCGGCATACCTTCCTTAATGAGCGTCTGTTCTATTTCGGCAATTTCCTGAACGGAAACTCCTTTAATAAGTTCTTCAAACCGGGGTTTGACCTCATCAACGGTTTTCCCGTCATGAAGTTCTTTAATAAGCTGCTTTAGCACCTTTTTTCTGTACTCACGGTTATTAATGAATTCACTCATATCAATTCCTCCTAAGTTATAGTATTATCTTATAGGTTCTGACCTGGACTTATTTAATATTTGACAGCAGATATTTGATTGTTTAAGGGTGGAATTATTTAGCAGTATAGTAAGTTTTTAAATACAGCCGTTAATAATATTATAACCTTAGATTTACATATAAAAACTTTAATTATGCAGCAAAGAGTTTTTATTTTTTTGGAATACACTGTACTTCCGTTTAAATAAAAAAGCAGGATCGCATAATCCTGCTTAATTATTAGCTTAATCGACAGCCAGACCGTATTCTTCAGGCTTCCATTTTGTCAGATCCAGTTCCTTCTGGAGTTCATACCAGAACTCCTCCTCATCATCGGGTATGGTGTCCAGTTGAGCACTTATGATATCAAGCCATTTTTCTTCCCGCGGCGGTATGAAGAGTTCACCTTTATTAATACCCCGTTTTATAACCTCAACTGCAAGGGCAGCTGCTTTCCTGGTTGCTTCAAATGCACTCTTTTCCTCTACCAGCTGCTGACTGATCTCCAGTACTATATCCGGCCGCAGCACATAGGCCTGGGGATCAAACTTATCATCAGATTTTGCCAGCCAGTCCCGCATTTTTAAAGCATAATTATGTCCGTCAGCGGCCGCCTCATTCATCAGACGGCAGTCGTAGATAAGCTGTTCGGTATAGACGACCGGGGCCGGAGCGCTTAACAGCCTGATATTCTGTACCGATTCATTGCTCCAGCAGTCACACACACATGCTGCGATGTTGCCAATTGCACTTAAATGGGCACATGCAGCTGTTTTACCTTCCATCGATATAGGTGCACCGGTTATCGCCTTTATATAGGGCCCCTCATATCCGCAGTCCTTATCGGGTCCGACAGCTCCCATTTCAAATGCTGCCAGGCTTCTTGGGACACATGCTACCCTGTCTACGGCGGCAAATACTCTGGGAATCATACCCTGCTCTGCCAGCGCAAGGGCGGTATTGGCGAAGCCGCAGGCTGTGTCGCCCCCCGCTATTGCACCCGTCTCATTGGCTATTTCTACGATTTTGGACCAGAGAAACCGCATATCCCTGACTCCTAAAACACCCAGTGCAAAAACAGCTTTACGGATATCGCAGCTTATCAATGCCTCGTCATGTAGCTCTTTGCCGCCGGTGGATTCAATTGATAAAATGTCTGCCCCCATCTCTGCGCAGGTCCGGAATATGGTCAGCATGCTTTCCAGAAGTTGACCGCTTCTCATCAGTGACGGCCGTACCATTTCCCGGATGTCATTTGGGGTACACCTTAAAAGGCTTTTTAATCCGTATTTTTCCTGGTATTCTTTCATGTTTTCCAAAAGAATTTTATTGATCTCGATCCCCCATTCCGGGACTCTGGTGGTTTCGGGAAGCAGTTCCACTTCCACAATGATTCCCGGAGAATATAATTCTTTTGCCCGTTTCAGTATACCCTGAATCATTTCCGTGTACTGTTTGTAAACTTCAGAGATGGTGTCCGGCTGGATTTTCATAGGCGGAAGGGTCATGTTTATCTCCGGGTATACGATTCCGCCGCCTATTACCATGCCGTTTTTCGCCTCAACAGGATTTGGTGCTATACCATATACGAAATCATCCAGGTGTTTAACAGCTAACTGGCGATAAGTTTTAATGGGTTTATAATCCATCTGTTTTCCCCCTTATAGCGTGAATTTATTTATCTTAATAACATCCCATTTGGATATATGTTTTTTACCGGACTTAACAAATCTGTGTATATACAGGTTTTTTCCATGGTTCTTATATGGTATTGCCTGGGTTTGATGATTTTTAAAATAATTATTTCATTAGGATCAAATTTTACATGGCTATTTCTTTGGAACAACGTGTGCTTGGATTCGAGATGTTATTAATATTTTAATTTTTGTTTTTAATTATATGATAACCGATTGTATATAACAATAGAGCTGATGCCGGTTGAGCAAAATACTCTTTATATTATCAAGATTATACAAAAAAAGCTTGTGCTGCTTAAGCACAAGCTTTTAAAAGAGGAGAGTTGTAAAATCTTGCGATGCAGAGTAGCTTGTCAAGTCATTATCGGGAACATATTATTTAAGAGATATATTTATAATACGAATTTTCACTAAGGCATCCTTACGAATCAGGATATATAGAGTAACCAAACATATGGTTTGCCAGAGCTTCCTCCAGTTTTGCACTGTTCTTTGCGTCAGCTTCACTTATGGGAATGTCACCGGGCATGAGTTGGGCAAATCCAGTCATTCCACGACCCGGTTCAAAGGTTCGCTCCTCTATATATGTGTTTTGAAAATATCCCGGTACACCCTGTACGGTATAGGTTACCTTTATTTTACCGGTGGACGGATCCAGCTCCTTAATTTTTGCCGTCACCTTGTATTCCTTACCGTCTATTTTGGTATTATGACTCCATGTTGCTCCCTGTTTAAAGGGTGTTTTTAGTATAACCAGATTGTGGAGCTTGGAGTTAACCTCGGGAGTATTAAAACGGGTGCTGGATACAACTTTTTCTGTAACCGTGCCTTTTAAATAGTTCATATAATACCTTACCGTAAATTTATCCTCAATACCGGAACCATCCTGGTATACCCCGTTGAATTCGTATATGGCATCATCCGAGGTTTGGGATATCCTTTTTAAAACCCCTCTATGCCCGTATTCAGCATAGCCGAAATATATAAGCTGTGTTCCGGTTTTGGGAAGATAAGCGTTTATCTCCAGGTTGTTTTTATAACCCGTTCCCGGATAGTGAATATAGTATCCTATAGGAAAGCTGTCTTCTTTGTCTATATACAGTTTTTCATATGAAAGCACACCTACATGTTCCTTTATTTCTCTTTTTTCGTAGTAGTTGCTTGCAGTGTCTTTATACTCTACCGTATAAATTTTCTGTCCATTTTCCTCTCTTACATCGGTAATGGTGGATCTTAACGTTATATTCCTACCGTTTTCATCTTTGGTTTTCTGGGTCCAGGTATTTCCTTTTTCAAAAGGAGCTCTGATTAATTCCAGATCTTTAAACCGCGTATCCATCAAAGCATCCCCGGCGGTTACGTTCTGCACAAGCACTCCCGGTTTTGCAGTATAGGTTATTGTGAAGGAAAAATCCCGGTTTGCTTCTCCATCAGACAGATCGAATACAGAACCTTTTACTGTATATATTGTTTCATTGCCTTTCTTCTCTATGGATTCCAGAACCATCTCATGCCCGTATTCGGCAAAACCGCTATAGGTCCATTTATAATCTTTACGCGCCGGCATAAGAGAAGACGCTTCATTGCTGTCCTGCTTCTCTGAAGCCTTTTGCGAATCATCAGATTCATCTTCAGGCTGTTCGTCGGTTTTTTCTTCCTTGTCTGCAGTTTCGTCTTCTTCAGAAGGTTCAACTGCTTCATCTTCTTCAGAGGGATTCTGAATTTCCTCCTGTGTGGTTTCATTTTCTTCCTGCTGGGGTGCAGTCTGTTCAGTATTCTTTGCTTTGCAACCTCCGGTAATTGAAACTACTATAAAAAGAAGGATAACCAACATTAACAGAACGTATTTTTTCATATAATTATCACTCCAATTTAATCAATATAATATATCCGAAGAAGAGTATAGCAGAATATTGTGTAGGATAAATTTCTAAAATATGATATTATTCTTAAAAATTCATTACTAGTATTTACGAATCTGTTGTTTTTAAGCATATTATATTTGAAAAATATATTATATTGTGTACTGAGTATACAAACGGATGTGCATGACGGGAAGGAGTAGAATATTTGTTGAAACTGAAGGAGTTTTTTATTTAAAACAGAATTGTATATATGATTCTATTATTTCCCGGAAAATATACCTTAGGAGATGCTGATTGTACAGTTTGTAATTGCAGTTATACTGTATCTCATAGCATTAAATTACCGGTATTAAGGAGGAATGATTTATGAAAATTGTAGATATGAAGCTTTATATGGTAAAACCCCGCTGGCTGTTTTTGAAGATAGAAACCGATGAAGGTATAACCGGATGGGGAGAGCCTGTAGTGGAGGGAAGAGCTGCTACGGTAAAAACTGCCGTGGAAGAGTTAGGTTATTACTTAATAGGCAAGGATCCTTTAAAGATAGAAGATCATTGGCAGGTGATGTACAGAGGAGGTTTCTATAGAGGCGGTCCGGTATTGATGAGCGCTATTTCGGGGATCGATCAGGCTCTCTGGGATATAAAGGGCAAGTATTATAATGCTCCTGTCTATGAATTGTTAGGGGGTGCCTGTCGTGACAAGATAAAGGTGTATTCGTGGATAGGAGGAGACAGGCCCAGCGAAGTGGTGGAGGCAGCCCGTGAAAAGATGGAGGCAGGGTTTACTGCGGTGAAGATGAACGCTACCGAGGAGATGCACTACATAGATTCATTTAAAAAGATAGACAATGTGTTAAGCAGGATTGCAGCCCTCAGGGAGGCCTTCGGATACGAGCTGGATATAGCAGTTGATTTTCACGGAAGGATCCATAAAAGCATGGCAAAGGTATTGGCCAGGGAACTGGATGCTTTTAAGCTGATGTTCATTGAGGAACCGGTACTGCCGGAGAACAATGAAGCTTTAAGGGAGATAGCCCGTCATACTTCAATCCCTATTGCAACCGGTGAAAGGATGTTTTCAAGGTGGGACTTTAAAAATCTGTTGCTAGACGGCTATGTTGACATTATCCAACCTGATCTGTCTCATGCAGGCGGGCTCTCTGAATGTAAGAAAATTGCTTCCATGGCCGAAGCTTTTGATGTGGCAGTTGCGCCGCACTGCCCGCTTGGCCCCATCGCTCTTGCAGCATGTATACAGCTTGATTCCTGTACCCCCAACGTCTTTATCCAGGAACAGAGCCTTGGGATACACTATAACAGAGGAAGTGATCTGCTGGATTACCTGAAGGATCCCGGCGTGTTCAGGTATGACAACGGATTTGTCAGCCTGCCTGAAGCTCCCGGCCTTGGAATTGAAGTCAATGAAGAAAAGGTAATTGAGGCTGACCGTGAGAGGCATAACTGGAAGAATCCGGTGTGGCGGAACGAGGATGGAACGGTTGCTGAATGGTAAATGTTCACAGTACCAATGGCTTTCGGATTGCGCTGTTTGTACCAATATGAAAGAATTATACCGTTGTACAGATTTGTGAAATATAGGTTAATAAAATAAAAACTATTGCCAGCGACAGATGATTAGATATGATATATCAGCAGGATTGGATAATAAAGCAAATAGAAAATATGGTTCAGATGATAGCAAAAATTATATTCAAAAAAGATGTTGTAACTTATACCGTTACAAACAACGAGGTCAATACCGGGAAAGATCTTCTATACACAGAATTGCTTGAGCTGTTAAGTTCCTTAAAAATAAACCAGGCAGAAAATCTATTATTCAATAACATAAAAACATCTGATTGGGATTACTTAAAAATAGCAATGGACTTTTATACCAAATTAAATAAATTAAGTGATGAGGAACTGGCAGAGGCCGATTTTTCCAGAGAGGAGATTAAAAACGGCCTGGAAGAAATTTTGAAGATGTTCGGTGTTTTATTCTGGGAGTAACGGTAAAAGCCTGGCATTATGTCTTAGATACAAGGCAGGATTCTAATGTTACCAACGTAGTGCGCTTATGAACAAAAATGTTAGAAATGCCGGCTTCGAAAAAAGTCTGGCTAATCAGATACAAAGGAAATGAGGTCTGAAAACCGTTGCTGGAACTTAAAAACAAAGGGGGGAGATGAGAATGGAAGGAGTATTGGCCAAAGCCCGTACGTTCATATTTACCAATGCAAGACTTTTGGAGAGAAGGATCTACGAGGTTCATTTTGAAAACGCACCACCAGATTGTGTTGGACAGGTTGTCCGTGCATACCAGAATCCGGATGGAGGTTTAGGGCACGCTTTGGAGCCGGATGTTCGCTGCCCTGAAAGCCAGCCGCTTTTCGTTGCCCAAGGATTATCAGCATTGGAGCAGGCGGGGTATCGGGATATAGAATTTGCCGCTTCCTTATGTGGTTATCTTGAGTCGGTGTCCGGCTGCAACGGTTTAGTACCGATTATTACGGAAAATGCGTTCCGGTATCCCATAGCACAGCATTGGTACCAATTTTCGCCTACTCCTGCAATAAACCCTACTGCTGAAATTTGTGGTCTGCTTCATTACCAGGGGGTTGAAAATGATTGGCTGTCATCAGCTACAGAGGCTTGTTGTGAGTTAATATTCAAAGATCCGCCCCGGGAGGCGCATACCCTTTACTGTGTAAGCCGGTTGGCGGAGTACATACCTGACAGAAAGATTGCAATGGAACTTCTGGATGTAATAGACAGATGTCTTCCTCAGGCAAGTTTTTATGTAGCTGAAGCACCGGTTGAAACATACGGATTGACACCGCTCCACTTTGCACCTGAACCCGACTCTTTCTGCAGGGAACTGTTTACCCAAAGTCAGATTGACAGTCATCTTGATGATCTTATGAAAAAGCAGCTTCCTGACGGTGGTTGGCCTATAACCTGGGAAGCACCCGGACCGGCTGCTGTATTGGAATGGCGGGGCAGGTGGACCCTGGACGCAATACTCCGGTTGTCGGCATATGGTTTAATATAATTCCGTATTTGAACTGCATATCTGCTTAAATATTATATGGTCTGAAAATTTAAACCCTTATATTTTAAGGGTTTTTTTATTTTTGGATTTTACTCTTATTATATAAAACTTCATATACAAATAGCACACAATTATATATAAAACAATATATTAATACTATACGTTTGCGAGATGTTTGCGGGGAGTGAAACGATGAAACAGTTAGGATATATAAGGATTTTTTTTCAAGCATTGATTTTTCCTCTTTTACCTTATAAAAAGCGGAAAAAGATACAAAAAAAGCGACTGAAAAAGCTGGTGAGACATGTCAAGGCAAACAGCCCTTATTTTGCAAGGTTATACAAAGACATAGGTGAGGATTTCAATCTTTCAGATCTACCCATTACTACAAAAGAGATGATGATGGAGAATTTTGATGAGTGGATTACCGATTCGTCCATAAACTGGATACAAGTGGATGAATTTAAACGGGATAAGTCTAATATCGGACACAGAATAAAAAATAAATATATGGTTGCCGAGACTTCCGGATCTACCGGGTATCCCGCTACCATGCTGCATGATAAAACCCATCAGAATGTCGAATCGGTTCTGTCTTTCTTAAGAGCACTGCGCTTCAGATTGCCCATTTGCTGTATATGTGTTGATGATGATTTTGGGGTCTTCAACGGAACCGTACGGCAGAATGCCATAAGATATCCTTTTGTAAAGAAATTTATGCGTATTATCAACGCAAAAAAACATCCGCAACAGATGGTTGAAGAATTAAATGAATTTAAACCCGGGGTTGTTATAGGATATCCCGGCACATTGGAGCTTCTTACCGATGAAGCTTATAAAGCGAAGTTAAAAATAAAGCCTTCCCTGGTACTGGTTTCAGGCGAATATTTAAGCGATATGACCCGTGCCAAACTGGAAAAAACATTTGGTTGCCCCGTACGCTCTATTTACGCCAGCACGGAAGGTGGGACCATGGCTTTTGAATGCCGATATAACCGTATGCATATTAACGAAGACTGGTGTATTCTGGAACCGGTAGATGAGGAAAACAGGCCTGTGGCCATGGGCGAAAGGTCTTCCAAGGTTTTGTTAACAAATCTTTCTAATTTCACACAGCCTATTATCCGCTATGAATTGACCGACAGGGTGATTATTCATGATGAACCATGTCCCTGCGGCAAAAAGGGTCTGTGGCTGGAAGTGGAAGGCCGGACCAGCGATGTCCTTTATTTTCGCTCTAATGGAATAAAGATCGGTGTGGCGCCAATGTCTTTGGCAGATACAATCGAGGTAATACCCGGGGTAAGGAACTTCCAGGTGGTATTACACCCTAACAATGAAATCGAATTAAGGCTTGTATGTATGAAAAATGCAGATCCTGCCGAGACTTTTCAACGGGTAAAACAGAGAGTGACTGAATATTTATATGAATTTGGCATTTCCGACTTCAGCATATATTTATCTAAGGATCCACCCCGGCTTCATCCAAAAAGCGGAAAGTTCAAACAAATATACCAGATTGACGGCGGAGCGCAGGACCAGTGAAACGCTGCCATATCACTGTATTGGAGGCATGATATGTTTGCTTCATTATTGGCTCTGGCATGGATGGATCTGTTCGTGCCCACAGGAATGGCAATTGTTATGGTTCTTTTATCTGTTGTAAAAAAACGCAGCCATGTACTTTATTATATTTTCGGATCTTATTTTACGTATGTACTGGCTGCAACAGCCATTTTTTTAGGTGCGGATATATATGTGAGGAGATTATGGGGGTATCTTACAAGTACTTTTCCTCTGTATATAGGTATTTTAAAGCTTGGTATCGGTGTTTGCGCCATGGCAGGATTTGCATTTACTTTGTGCCGGGCTGTACGGATAGCGCGTGGTAAAAAGGGATTCAATCTGGGAAAAGCGATACCCATTAAATCCATCCATCCCTTATTTATATTGATGATAGGGGTTGTGCAATATCTTGCGGCACTGCCATCCTGTATAAATTTATTTGCCTTTATCGCAATACTGGTTTCCGGTAATGCAGCGTTTCCCACTGCTGTATTCTATATCAGTATTTTTTGCAGTGTTTCCATACTTCCAAAGCTTGTGGTATATATTCTTTCCTTTATTTTGGATACCGGGCGCTTTCAGCGGATTATGGCAGTGGTTGGCCGGATTGCTTCAGCAGTGTTTCTGGTTATCATTCCAATCATGTTTTTAGCTGTTGCTTTATGGAGTTCAATTTCGGGAATCGGTGACATTATTTTGCATAAGTAGTCTATTTCGGATTATAAGGGGTGTCAAAATGCTTTCATTCAAATCAATGGATTCGATGGTTAAGGCAATAGAAGATGGGAGTGTGAGCGGTACAGAGGATATTGAATATTACAGAAAAATAGTCAGGGAGAATGAAGCCCTTTTTAAATTGTTAAGATTTCTTGAAAAAACAAACCCTTGTGAGCAAAGGTATTATCTGTACAAAAGGGTGATCATCATAAGCTATATCATGAGCTGGGAGTTTTTCAAAATTGGTAAGAAACATTGTATTAGAGGACGGTTCAGGGTTATTGGCCTTCCCGTTTCCCTGCCCAACCCCGGATATCTAATTGCCAATGAGGATGAGGAAACCCGAAGTTCAATTGAAAGGATTATTAAAGAGGCAGCGGACAGTTTGAAAGGGATAACAATTGTTTTAAATGCGGATAAAGATATTTCAGACGGACGGCTGGCGCCTTCAAATTTTGTGTTTTACAACAGATTTCAAAATTTTGAGGAGTACCTTAGTGCATTGAGATCCAGCTACCGGCGAAAAATTAAGAACACCCTTAAAAGAGGCCGGGAACTTAGATTTATCAGGTTGGAAAAAGGAAGGTTCACTCAGGAACACTATGATCTCTATCTTAGCGTGTGCAATAGGACAAAAATGGTATTCCGCATACTGCCTTTTGACTTCTTCCGGGACTGGTACGGTGAAATATTCGAGGTTAGGGACGGACAAAACAGACTCCTTGCCATGATACAGCTTTTGGATGTTGAAAAGGACCTGTATTTCCTATATGTGGGCTTTAAGGAAGACCATGATGAGGATAGACAAACTTCCGGCATCAATAATATAGATCTATACTTCAACCTGCTTCTTTTTATCATAAGGTATGGTATTGAAAAGGGATACAACAGGATTGTGTTCGGCCAGACCTCTGAGGAATCCAAGAGCAAGGTTGGTTGTGTACAGGAGTTAAAATATGTCTATATCAGTTCCTCAAATCCATTGGTCAGGTTCTTCTTCAGGATATTTCCGCGTTTTTATTCATTTGAACCCTATAGTATTGTTCATAATGTCTTTAAATGAAGATTTATCATGGCAATTTATTATCAATAACTTAAAAACAGTAACGGTTTGCTGAAAACTTAATATAAATATATGGA
>ERZ773359.195-NODE-195-length-81077-cov-7.204796_pt1 | contig 81077 bp, 76 predicted proteins | sample MGYA00374955_ERZ773359 | MGnify/ENA primary metagenome ERZ773359 (study PRJEB29098, sample SAMN04486028) | biogas fermenter metagenome | study: EMG produced TPA metagenomics assembly of the Biogas fermentation microbial communities from Germany - Plant 4 DNA1... | reverse complement strand
TTTGTTTTCTTCTTCTTTTTTATTCTTTTAGTCTCATATCATTTACAATCTTACACTAATACATGCCGTTTTTTCGCATATCCCTTTGACAAATCCCCATAATAATTATATAATATATAAAACATCCGACTTTTGGCCGGGCAAACCGAATCCGGCGCGGCGTTTTCGCTTGCCGGTTGGACTTGTCCTCCCTTTTCCCGGAAAGGTTTTTTTTTTACAAGGAGGTATAGAAATGATTGACATCAAGTTATTACGCGCCGACCCGGATATGGTTCGGGAAAATATCAGGAAGAAATTCCAGGACGAAAAACTGCCGTTGGTTGACGAGGTTCTCGTTCTTGACGAGAAACTGCGCAAGGTGAAGCGGGAAGGCGATGACCTGCGGCGCGAGCGGAACGAAAAAAGCGCCCGCATCGGCGAGTTGATGCGCGCGAAGCGGCGCGAAGAAGCGGAAGCAATGAAAATGGAAATTATCGAAATAAATAAAAGAATCGCCGCGCTCGGCGAGAAAGAAAAAGCCATGGCGGAGCGGGTAAACGAGATCATGCTCGTTATCCCGAACATTATCGATCCGACGGTGCCGATCGGCCGGGACGATCGGGACAATGTCGAGCGAGAGCGGTTCCTTGAACCGCGCGTTCCCGATTTCCCGGTTCCCTATCATATCGACATTATCGAGCGTCTCGGCGGGATTGATTTGGAAAGCGCCCGGCGCGTTTCCGGTCACGGGTTTTATTACCTTGAGGGCGACGTCGCCCGCCTGCATTCCGCGATTTTAACGTACGCCCGCGATTTTATGATCGACCGCGGCTTTACCTACTGCGTCCCGCCGTTTATGATCCGCGGCCGGGTCGTAAGCGGCGTTATGAGTTTCGCGGAGATGGACGCGATGATGTATAAAGTCGAGGGCGAAGACCTTTACTTGATTGGGACGAGCGAGCACTCGATGATCGGGAAATTTATCGACGCCATTCTCGAAAAAGATAAACTCCCCTATACCTATACTAGTTACTCGCCTTGTTTCCGGAAAGAAAAGGGCGCTCACGGAATTGAGGAAAGGGGGATTTACCGCATTCATCAGTTCGAAAAGCAGGAGATGATCGTCGTTTGCGAGCCGGAAGATTCCCCCGCCTGGTTTGAAAAACTCTACCGCTATGCCGTCGAGTTTTTCGTTAGCCTCGGAATCCCGGTCCGGGTTTTGGAATGCTGCAGCGGCGATTTGGCCGACTTGAAGGTAAAAAGCGTCGACGTCGAGGCGTGGAGTCCACGCCAGCAGAAATATTTCGAGGTCGGGAGTTGCTCGAATCTCGGCGACGCCCAGGCCCGCCGTTTGGGAATCAGAATCAGCGGCGAGGACGGGAATTATTTCGCCCACACTTTAAACAATACCGTCGCCGCGCCGCCCCGGATGCTGATCGCCTTGCTTGAAAATCACCTTCAGCCAGACGGAAGCGTCAATATTCCGGAGGTTTTACGGCCTTATATGGGCGGAAAGAGCCGTATTGAGGTCATTGATAAATAACCGCTTGCCTGCGCGAGCGGTTTTTATTTGCATTGTCCGGGAGATGCGCGCATATAATTACCCGAGGAGGGAATTATTATCGAGACATACAAGGGTTATGTGGAAAGATCTTTAAAGTTAAATTTGTTCTTTTTAAGAATTATGAAAGAACACGCCTTTTTTATCGCCGCCGCGCTTTTGCCGGTTAACGCCGATTTAGTGGCGGAAGGAGAAAGAATTCATAGTTATTTCAGCGAGTTGCTGGGACGCGCGGTCAAACTCGCCGCCGGCCGCGTCGACATCCTGCCCGACGCCGTGACTCCATATACGCTTAAGGCCGAGCAAAAAACCGGGGATTTGACGCGTTTTTCTTTCAACACGGAAATAACGGCGACGGAAACGAGTCTGAGCAAAAGGCAAGCGGCTGATTTCGCAGACGTGACCGATAGCGTCCGCCGGCTGAACAACGACGCCATTTCCGCCACTCGGGTTATTATCCGCTATAAGACGAAAGTATTGAATGAATTTTTGGCCTGTCGCCTGTTCACGTTTAACTACCCGCTTTTAATTGACCATATTCGCCGCGAGGCGCTTGAATTCCTGGATCATCTGGAAAACCTGGAAAGAGGGACGCCGCTCGCTTCCGACGCCAACGCCGTCGCTTTTTGGAACAGAATCATGAAAGAACACGCCGAGTTTGCCCGCGGGTTGCTTGACCCGACGGAAGAAGAACTTATCGTCGTCGCCGACGGTTTCGCCCAGAGATTTAAAGAAATGCTTAGGCTTTCTGTCACCCCCGGAAAAGACGGCCAGCTCGCCGCGAACCGGAAAGCGGTCGCCGATTTCCGCGCCTTTAACGTTCAGGGCACGGAAGGGCTCCTGGAGTGCCAGATCAAGGCCGTGATCGCGCCGCTACTTGCGGATCACTTGATAAGGGAATCCGACCATTTCCTACTCATTCTCGACAACAAAATATAACCAAAACCTTTAAAAACGCATGGCGACGGCTTATCCGGCGCCAGTTTTTAATCTGTCCATCGCCGTTTTCAAAAAAAATAACTACCCTTTCGGGCCAAACCGAAAAGGTAGTTTTTCATAAGCAATCATAGCCGCTTAGGCTTCTTTTTCTTTGGGCCCCGAGACGGACAGGCTAAGCAGAGCCAGGAATATAGCCATTAGGAGCGTTATGATAATCGCAAACATCATCCGATAATCAAACGGCGCCGAATTGTAATATTCATCAAACAATAAAAAAGTGACTAGAGAAAAAGCAAGGATAAAAACGACATATGCGGTCGATAATGTTAAACGCGCAAGTCTTTTTTTCACTTGAATCCCGCCGGCGCTTAAGAAAACAATGATAATGCTAAGAATGTAATGTAATGTTTCTAAAAATAAATTCTCATAGGCCGGCGTTATCATGTCAATAAATATCAGGGGTATGTTTAACGCGATCGCAAATGGAAAGTATCCGAACGAGCATAATTTCCTTAACTTAGCGTTTTTCATTTTCGTTACGATATGCATGTTATGGCGTTGTAGATAATACAAAAGATAATATAAAGCCGCCCCGAGAAAAATGAACATTTGCCATATAGCCAGCGGTTTGTGAAGGACGCCGTTTTCATGCGAAAACTCGTTTGCGAGGACAATCGCCGTCGCGACGATCAACAAAGTAAACAGAAAATGACGCGAGGAAAAAAGTCCCCAGAGAAAACAAACCAAGCAACATGTCAAGATCACAATTACCCGGAATGCTTTTAACACTTCTTTAGCCGCGACTTCAATCGGTTTAATCAGGTGAATTATCACCAACTGGGTCAAAGAAAGAAAAACCATAAAAATCGATGATATAATGAAAATTTGATATATACTTTCCCCGAAAACGCTCAACAGTAATACCGGTATGACGGTAATCGCGAGTGTTTGAAGCGCCGTAAAAATTTTCGCCAGCAATAAAGACCTCTTATTTGGCGCGAAAGCGAAACGGATATTCACGATTCCGGCCGCGAGCATCGTCACCATGAAGATAATTACGGGAATGCTTACCTCCGGTTTATTGATAAACATAGCGCCGGGTAACGTAATAGCAACACCGTCGGACGATTGGATGCCGGGAAAGAATTCTATAGTCGCTATATTGACGCACTTAATAAAAAACGATAAAATGATAAACATAACCAAAAACGCGCCCGATAAAACTCCCCATGAAAGGCGGCTGGTTAATAATTCCCGCAGTTTGCTCATATCATAATCTCTCTCGCAATTATTATTCGAATCGGAACGAACATAATGTATAAAAACATTCGCGACGGCTACCATATATTGCCTGATTCCATTTTACAATACCTCCCCGTTACATGCAATAGCCAATTTTCCGTTTTATTTTACTGCTGGTTATAGACTTTTTTTACGCTATTTGTTATTATTTAATTAATCGCAATAAACAAGGAGAATGAACATGGAATACATTTTAGCGCTGGATCAAGGCACGACCAGTTCCCGGGCGATAATTTTTGACCGTCAGGGCAATATCGCCGGCAGCGCCCAGCAGGAATTCCGGCAGATCTATCCGCGAAACGGCTGGGTGGAACACGACCCGACCGATATTTTGGGCAGCCAAGTCGGCGTTATCGGCGAGGCGCTGGTCAGGGCTAACATTCATGGAAAAAGGATTAAGGCTTTAGGCATTACCAACCAACGGGAAACGACGATCGTTTGGGATAAGGAAACCGGAAAGCCAGTGTATAACGCCATCGTCTGGCAATGCCGGCGGACCGCCGGCTATTGCGAGGAACTTAAAAATGCGGGCCACGGGGAGATGATTTATAAGAAAACCGGACTGATAATCGACGCTTACTTCAGCGCCACAAAAATCAAATGGATTCTCGATAATGTCCCGGGGGCGCGGGAAAAAGCGGCGGCCGACCGCCTGCTCTTCGGGACCGTCGACACATACCTTTTATGGGTTCTCTCCGGGGGCGAGATTTTCGCGACCGATTACTCGAACGCCTCGCGGACGATGCTTTTCAATATCCATACCCTTGATTGGGACGAAGAGCTCCTGGCTCTCTTCGACGTCCCCCGCGCGATGCTTCCCGCCGTTTATCCTTCGAGTCATCTTTACGGCTATACCGATCCCGCCGTCATCGGCTACCGGATTCCGATCTGTGGTGTCGCCGGCGACCAGCAGGCGGCGCTTTTCGGCCAGCTTTGCACGGAAAAAGGAACGGTAAAGAACACGTACGGCACCGGTTGCTTTCTGCTGATGAATACCGGCGACGAGGCAGTCGCCTCGAAAAGCGGCCTGATTACGTCCCTGGCCGCTGGTCTCGACTCTCGCCCGCAATACGTCCTCGAGGGAAGCGTTTTTGTGGGCGGGGCGGTGGTGAAATGGCTTCGCGACGGGTTAAGGATAATCCGCGACTCGGCGGAAACGGAAGAGCGCGCCCGCGCCGCCCGCGATAACGGCGGCGTCTATATCGTGCCGGCTTTCGTCGGGTTGGGCGCGCCTTACTGGCGGCCGCGGGTCCGGGGAACCGTGACCGGGATTACCCGCGCCACCACGGGCGAGCATTTGATCCGCGCCGCCCTGGAGTCGATCGCCTACCAGGTTCACGACATTTTCCGGGCGATGGAAGAAGACCTCGGCCGGAAAATCGAGTGTCTCGCGGTCGACGGGGGCGCATGCGTTAACGACTTTCTCATGCAGTTTCAGGCCGATATATTGAACGTGAAAGTCGCGCGGCCGAAGCAAAGCGAGGTCACGGCTTTGGGCGCCGCGTATCTCGCGGGACTTTCCTCGGGCTATTGGCGCGATATCGAGGATATTAGGCGAAATGTCGGTATCGAACGTTATTTTTTACCGAAAATGGCTTCCGGGGAGCGGGAAAAATTGCTCGCCGGCTGGAGTCGCGCCCTGCGCGCGGCGATGGCCGCGGCGGAATAAAGGAGAAGCGACCGGTTATGAATGTTTTCCCCGATTACAATAACAACATCATTAACATTTCGGCGTCTTTAGCCGCTTATTTGGGGCTAAAAACAAGTTATCCGCGGTCTGATCTTCTTTCCGCCGCCCTGAAAAAAGAATACAAAAACGTCGTATTAATCGTGTTCGACGCCCTGGGATATCATAACATCAGGCGTCATCTTGAACCGGGCGATTTTTTGCGCCGGCATATCAGGAAAAAAATAACGAGCGTTTTTCCTTCGACGACAACTAACGCGACCGCCACCATGATGAGCCTCTCTTACCCGGGCGAGCATTGCTGGTTGGGATGGAGTTTGTACTTCGCGGAAATCGGCGCCGCGGTCGACGTGTTATTGAAGAAACTTTCGGGTCGGGACGAAAGCGCCCCCGCCGGGTTGATTGACGGGGCCATTCCATACGAGTGCTATTATAACCTGATCGAAAACCCCAAGATTCCCGCGTATACCGTCTTTCCGGAAATCGTTGATCGCGGGCATAGCGAAAACCACTTTACCTATGACAGTTTCGATGAATTGTTTGAAACGCTTGCGTCGCTATGCCGCCTTCCAGAACGTAAGCTCATCTTTGCTTACTCATCCGAACCGGATACCGCGATGCACGGCTTCGGCGCGGGGTCGCCGGCCGCCGGGAAGGTAATCAGGGAAATAAACGACCGCGTCGCCGCTTTCGCGTCCGAAGCGGGCGATGATGCGCTGCTCGTCGTTACCGCCGACCATGGCCAGATCGATATTACCCGGCATATCGAACTTTACCGCGACCAAGAACTCGCGGGGTTTCTTTCCCGTCCCTTATCGCTCGAAGGCCGCGCCGCGTCCATTGCCATAGCTTCCGGTCGGGAGAAAGAATTCCGCGATTACTTTCTCGCGAAATACGCGGGAAGCAAGCTTTACCGCGCGGAAGAATTAATCGCTTCCGGCGTTTTCGGCGTCGGGGTTAAAGCCAGGGGACGCGAATTTCTCGGCGATTATATCGTCGTTCCCGAGGACGGCGCCGCTTTTCTCCTCCACGGTCAGGCGTCCCCGTATCCCGGAAATCACGGCGGTTTGCTTCCGGGGGAAATAGAAGTCCCCTTGATTATATGGGCGAAGTAGAAACCGATTAAAGATCAGACTATAAATAAAAGCCTGTCGATTGAACAGGCTTATTTTTTACAGTAAAAGCGGGGGCGAACTCACCGCCAAAGACGGTAACGGTAATTTTCTTCCATCGCGTCTTTTTTTGTCGGGTGCGTGGTTCCGAAGGGATGATTGGGCGGGGCGTATATTGAATAAAGTTTCAGCGGCTCGCGGCCGGTGTTATATAGGTTATGCCACATTCCCGCGGGGATAATTATCACGGAGTCGTCCTCGACGTTTTCCTGAAAATCAGCCGCTCCCTCGGCCTTGCCCATGACGATTACTCCCCTGCCTTCCTCGATGCGGAGAAATTGGTCGACGTCGGGATGCATTTCCCAACCGATATTTTCCCCGACGCCGATGCTCATCAGCGTTAATTGCAGGAAATTCCCCGTCCAAAGCGCCGTCCGAAAATTTGTGTTTCGCTTCGTTATATCCTCAATATCAACGACGAACGGCATCTTCCCGTAATCCCTGATCGTCATCGCGGGGCGGTGAAAACGGGATTTCATAGAAGACTCATCGGGCCGGTAATTATAAATATGACGAAACATGACGAAAACCTCCTTTCATCTTATATTATGAATCGGTTGGGATATTGTTATGGTTTCGCGGGTTTTCTTTCAAGCAAATAAATTGACGCGCGGGGATATTAGTTTATAATATAATTAGGAAGAAGTGAAATAATAGAAATAAGCGAAAAGGAAAACGATATGAAAAAAATAAAACTTGATATCACCGGGCGCGACGGGACCGCCCTGCGCGAGGCTTTATCACGCGCGAAAGGCGTGACGGCGCTCTCCTATGACAAACGGAATCAATCGCTTGAAGTCGAATATGACGAAACGGCCATTGACGCGAAAAAAATCGAAGAAATCATCGCCACCGCGGCGAAGAACGCGGAAGTTGTAGTCGCTCATCTCGCGGTCAAAGGCATGACTTGCGCCGCTTGCGTCGCGGCCGTCAGTCGGAGCGTTGAGAAACTTGACGGAGTCGATTCCGCGGAAGTGAATCTCCTCACCGGCGAGGCCAAGATCGCGTATCGCCCCGATAAAGTCAGCCTGGAAGCGATCGGCGCCGCTATCAGCAAAGCTGGATATGAAGCGGCGCCCGCGGAAGATAGGGGGCCGGACGATTACGACGCGATCAAGATTTCCCGTCGCCGTTTTATCCTCGCCGCCGCGATGGCGATCCCCCTGCTCATACTTTCGATGGGACATATGTTGGGAATCCCCTTCCCCGAAATCTTGACCCCGGCCGGTTTCGCTTTGGCGCAGCTGTTGCTTACGATACCGGTCGTCGCCGTCGGCTACCGTTTTTATACCGTCGGCTTTAAGAATCTATTCTCCGGGCGACCGAACATGGATTCCCTGATCGCCTTGGGCACCTCCGCCGCCTTTTTCCACGGCGTATACGCCTTAATCGCGATTTATCGCGGCGCCGCGCATTACGCTCGCGAGCTATATTTCGAGTCGGCGGGCGTTATTATCACGCTCATTCTTTTAGGCAAGTACCTGGAAGCGGTAAGCAAAGGGAAAACCTCCGCCGCGATCAAAAAGCTCGCGGAGCTCGCGCCGGAGGTCGCGACGGTAATCCGCGAAGGTAAGGAGATAGAAGCGCCGATCTCCGAAATCGCGGCCGGCGACTTGCTGGTCGTTCGTCCCGGCGAGAAAATCCCCGTCGACGGCGTCGTCCGGGACGGCCAGTCCTGGGTGGACGAATCGATGGTGACCGGAGAGAGCATCCCCGTCGAGAAGGGTCCGGGCGCGAAGGTTATCGGGGCGACGATTAATACCGACGGCTTACTGCGCGTGGAAGCCACCGCCGTCGGGAAGGACACAGTTTTGTCAAGGATAATCAGGCTCGTGCGGGAAGCGCAAGGGTCGAAAGCGAACATCGCGCGCCTCGCCGATAAAATATCCGCTTATTTTGTTCCCGCGGCGCTCTTTATCGCCGTTTTGGCGGCGGTTATATGGCTCCTCGCGGGACGCCCGCTTTCCCTCGCCCTGACCGTATTCGTATCCGCGCTCGTCATCGCCTGTCCTTGCGCGCTGGGTCTCGCCACGCCGACCGCGATTCTGGTGGGGACGGGAAAAGGGGCCGAACACGGAATCTTGATTAAAGGCGGCGACGTTTTAGAGGCCGTAAGCAAAATCGACGTCGTCTTATTCGATAAAACCGGGACGCTCACCCTCGGGAAGCCGGAAGTGGGCGCCGTTCGCGCTTTTTCCGGTTTTTCCGCAGACGATGTTCTCCGCTTGGCGGCGTCGGCGGAAAAGGGTTCGGAACACCCGCTCGCCCGGGCGATCGTCAAGGCGGCGGAAGAGAAAGGGATAATATTTGAATCATTGACCGATTTTAAAGCTTATCCCGGTCGGGGCGTTCTCGGCCGGGTCGGCGGGGAGGAGATCGTTCTCGGCAGCGAGAAAATGCTTGCTTCCGCGGGGATTGAAATCGATTCGGCGGCGGCGCGCTCATATCTTTCGGACGGGAATACGATCGTCTATCTCGGCGCGGGAGGTAAGTTCGCGGGGCTTATCGCAATCAGCGACGTCATCCGGCCGGAGGCCGAGGAAACCATCCTCCGCCTTAAAATGATGGGCGTCAAGCCGATCATGCTCACCGGGGACAACCCGGCGGCGGCGCGCGCCGTCGCGAGAACGGTCGGTATCGATGATGTTTACGCCGGGATTATGCCCGACGAGAAGACGGAAGTCGTTAAAAGATTGCAGGCGAAAGGCCTGAAAACGGCGATGGTCGGCGACGGGATAAACGACGCTCCGGCGTTGGCCCAATCCGACATCGGCATCGCCTTCGGCCGGGCGACCGATATCGCCGTCGAATCGGCGGCGATCGTCTTGGTCCGAAACAACTTGCTTGACGTCGTGAACGCGATCGAGTTAAGCGCGAGGACGCTCGGCAATATCAAAGAAAATCTTTTCTGGGCGTTCTTTTATAACGCGCTCGGTATTCCTATCGCGGCCGGGCTGCTTCACGCTTTCGGCGGCCCGCTCCTCAATCCGATGATCGCCGCGCTCGCGATGTCGTTCTCCTCGGTCTCGGTCGTGCTAAACGCCTTGCGTTTGCGGCGATATAAACCGCGGGCGATAGAAAAAAGAAACTCTTGATTCAAAGTAAAAATACAAAAACAGCCGCGACGACTAATTCGGTCATTACGGCTGTTTTTTATATATTTGTTTTATGTTAAGTCAAAATCGCATCTTATCCGCCTCCGGCGCGGGCAGCAGCAACAGCAACAGCAGCAGCACCGGACCGGGAAGCAGCAAGTCGCGACCGGGAAGAAAAAGGGATCAAAAAAGAACATCTGCTCAACTCCTTTCAGTATATAGTATTGCGGGGCGGGGTAAATGTAAACGGAAAAAGTCCAATTTATCGCCGGTTGTCTTGAGTTTTTCTAAATAATATGTTAATATTTATCAATAACTGAGAATGGGGAAATTTAGATGAACACCTTTTTATTTGATTTGGACGGCACGCTTTTGCCTTTAAGAGAAGAAGAATTCGCGCGGATTTATTTTTCCGGGCTTTCCCGGCGGATGATTGAGGCCGGTTACCGGAAGGAAGACTTTATGAAGGCGCTTTGGACGGGAATCGAGGCGATGCGGGAAAACGACGGCCGCGCCGTCAACGAGGAAGTCTTTTGGCGCGCGTTCCCGGCGGCCTTAGGCGGCGCTCGCGAAGAGCTCGAGGAGCTTTTCTACGATTACTATCGGGAAGAGTTTTTCGAGACGAAGAAGTCCGCGAGCCCGACTCCGTACGCGGCGAAATGCGTCGCCGCCTTGAAAGAAAAGGGATACCGACTTGTCCTCGCCACAAACCCCCTGTTTCCCCCGATCGCGACCTATCAACGGATAAGGTGGGCGGGGCTCGAGCCGGAGGATTTCCTGTTGGTGACGACGATCGATAATTCCCGCTATTGCAAGCCTAATTTGAAATATTACGAAGACATTCTTGTAAAAATCGGCGCCAGTCCCGGCGATTGCATTATGGTCGGAAACGACGTCGACGAGGACATGGTCGCCCGCGAACTCGGTTGCGAGACATATCTTCTCCTGGATTGCCTGATTAACGCGAAAGGCGCGGAGATTGATTCGTTCAGGCGGGGGCGGATAACCGATCTGTACGATTTCATTTTGAAACTTCCCGGAATGTAAAAATCAAAGATAAATAGTTTAAGAACGGGAATTGGGAAAAAAATATAAAGGATGAAAAAACGCGGAAAGGATTTTGGCGATGAAAAATTTGCGGAAACATAATTTTATTATCGGCTGCGTCATTCTTTTGCTTGCCGTCGGCACGGGGATCTTTTTTAACTATTTAATCGACGATTATCCGGAATGGTCGAGCATGCGCCGGATGTTGAAGGAAGTCAGGATCCCGGTTGTCGGCATGATGCTTCTTACGGGATTTTGGTTTTTCTGGCTTGCCGTTAGAGACAATAAAAAATACGATTGGGTCGTCGTTTTGTTCTTTTTGGTAGCCTTTGTCTTATTCACCGTGCTATTTATCCTGTCGATATTATAACGAAAGAAAGGAGAACGTTATGGATGAGTTAAGGGAAATACTTGAGAAGTTCGCTCGCTCGGGCTGGAGCGTGATCGCCGCGCCGGCGCGGGACTGGCTATCCGGAAACAAAGACAAAGAGCGGCTTGCCGCCGCTTTACGTCGGGCGGATGCGGAATGCGGTAACTGCGGCTGCGAGTTCGATCCCCTTTACAAAAGGGCGCTTAAATTGCTGGAACAATGATGTAAGCGGTTTATTCGCGCTTTATTTTCAAAAATATCTTGCGGTAAGCGTTTTCTTTGAAATTTTTCATTGCCAAGGCATAATAATAATGATATAATTAGTTAAACTTGATAGGAGCTTAATTATGACGAGGCTTGTAGTCAACCGTTACTACTATTATTATTATTATTACTTTCCAAGAAGGTGTCATGAAAAACACTGATTGATTCTTGGCTTTTTCTTGCGGGAGTAAGTCATAAGTCATAATTAAATCCGTGTTATTACGTGACACCGGCCGAAGGCGTCGAAAGTAATAACACGGTAACGGTAAAAAAGCCTAAGATTATTGTGTTATTACTTGATGTGATAACACAATTTTTTATTTTATGAGCATAAGGAGGAAAAAATGAAATTTAGTAAGTTTTTTGGTTTGTTTTTATTGACGCTTGTCGTCGCGATGTTTGCCGGGTGCGATGACGGGCGGATAAAAATCGGCATTCTTCAGTACACCGAGCACGAAGCGTTGGATGAAGCGAAAAGGGGTTTTATCGACGGGCTCGCGGAAGCGGGGTTCGTTGACGGGGAAAATATCACGATCCTGGAAGAAAACCCGCACGCCAACGCCAACACGATGTCGCTTCAGGCGAAGAAACTCGTCCGTAAATCCGACCTAATTCTCGCTATCGCCACGCAAGCGGCGAACGCCGTCGTAAACGAGGCGAAGAAGCAGAAGAAAGACACGCCGATTCTTTTCACGGCGGTGACGGATCCCGTCGACGCCAAACTAATCGCAAGCCCCGAAAAACCGGGCGGGAACGTAACGGGCACAAACGACATGAATCCGATCGCCGAGCAAATATCGCTGGTGAAGGAACTGCTCCCCGGGGCGAAAAAACTGGGAATTCTTTATACCGCGAGCGAGAACAATTCCGCTGTCCAGGCTAATATCGCCAAAGAAGAAGCGGAAAAAATCGGTCTCGAAGTCACGATTAAAACTATCGAAGGCGTCAACGACTTGCAACAGGTCGCAGGCCAGCTCGCGTCCGGCGTCGACGCCCTCTACATTCCGACCGACAACACCATCGCCGGGGCGATGGGAATCGTTAAGGACGTTCTTAGGGAAAAGAAAATCCCGGCGATCGTCGGCGAGCCGAATATCGTCGCCGCGGGCGGCTCGATCACTTTCGGCATCAATTATTACCGTCTCGGCAAGCAAACGGCGGAAATGGCCGTTAAGATTTTGCGGGACAATGTCAACCCCAAGGATATCCCGTCGACCGGTCTTTCCGAATTCGATCTCGTCATCAATAAAAAAGAATTGGACGAAATCGGCATCGTCATTCCCCAGAGTCTTCTGGACCGAGCCGACAGGATTATCGAATAGGGTCGATCGCGATGGATGAGTTGCTAAATATCGTAAAAGACGCGCTTGAAATAGGATTGATCTGGTCGCTTTTGGCATTGGGAATCTTTATCGCCTTCCGAGTCTTGGAGTTCGCGGACCTTACGGCCGAGGGCGCGGTAACGATGGGCGGCGCCGTCGCCGCGAGTCTGATCTTAAAAGGCGCCCCGCCTTTTATCGCGACCTTGCTCTCCGTCGCCGGCGGGTTTTTGGCCGGAATCGTTACCGGCATCTTGCATACAAAACTTAAAATTCCCGCGATTCTTTCCGGGATTCTCACGATGACCGGACTTTATTCGGTAAACCTAAGGATCTTAGGCAAATCCGCGGTTCATTTGGGCGACGCCGCGACGATTTACACGTTCCCCCGGGGAATCATCGAGAACGCGTTCGTCGCCGAGACGCTTACGACGTTTTTGGTCGTCGTCATCATTTTTTTCGTTCTTTATTGGTTTTTCGGGACGGAAATCGGGATGTCGATCCGCGCCACGGGGATGAATAAAAAAATGGCGCGCGCCCAGGGAATCAACACCGATATTATGATTATTTTCGGGCTGGCGCTCGCGAACGCCCTCGTCGCTTTATGCGGCGCGCTTCACGCCCAAAGCGCGAACAGCGCGAATATGGACGTCGGGAAAGGGACGATCGTTATCGGCCTCGCGGCGATTATTCTCGGCGAGATCTTATTCGGAAAACGCTCGTTTAAAAACTGGCTAATTTCCGTTATTTTAGGAAGCGTCGCTTACGAGGTTTTAGTCGGCGTCGCCATCGCCTTGGGCCTGAATCCCAATGATTTGAAGCTCTTACAGGCTATTCTCATCGCCTTTATTTTAGCCTTGCCGCTTGTTAAAAAGATCCGGGCGGCGAAACAGCGGCGGAAGGAGGGGGCGTATAACCGTGCTTAAAATTAATAACGTCACCAAGATATTTAATAAAGACTTGACGCCCGAAGACGTCCGAGTCGCTTTGGATAACGTGTCGCTTTCTATCGAGGAAGGAGAATTCGTGACGGTCATCGGCGGGAACGGCAGCGGTAAAACAACGCTTTTGAACGTTATTTCCGGTTCCGTGCTTCCCGACGCCGGACAAATCAGCATTAACGGCGCCGACGTTACGCGGCTCAAAGAACACGAGCGGGCGAAGTATATCGGCATCGTCTTTCAAGATCCGCTTTCGGGGACGGCCGCCAACATGTCGCTTGAGGAAAACCTCGCGATCGCCCTGCGCCGGCCGCGGCGGAAGGGGTTGCGCTGGGCGTTCTCCAAGGAAACCCGGGAGTTTTTCCGGGAAAAACTAAAAACACTGAATCTAGGTCTTGAGGACCGGTTGACGCATAAGATCGGGTTTTTGTCCGGCGGCCAGCGCCAGGCGGTGACGCTTTTAATGGCGACGCTTGGCGAGCCGAAAGTATTGCTTCTCGACGAGCATACCGCCGCGCTCGACCCGAAAACGGCGAGGACGGTTCTTTCGATTACCGACGAAATCGTCTCTCAAAACAAACTAACGACGATAATGGTGACCCATAACATGCGGGACGCGTTAAGGTATGGCGACAGAATCTTGATGCTCGATAACGGGCGGGTTGTGTTTGACGCTTCCGGGGCCGTTAAGAAAAAGCTTACGATCGAAGACTTGCTCCGTAAATTCGAAGCCGCTGCCGATATCGAGTTGACCGATCAAATGCTTCTCGCCAGGTAAGCGATATATTCCAAAAAATTTTTGTTTTATTGGGCGAATATGATATAATACCCGTAGGGGGAGGATTTATGGATAACATTATCGTAAAAACTAGAAGCCTTACAAAAAGATACGGCGGTATTACCGCCTTACGCAATGTTAATCTGGAACTGCCTGCCGGGAAGATTATCGGTCTGATGGGTCCGAACGGCAGCGGGAAAACCACGCTTTTAAAAATCCTCGCCAATTTGCTCATGACTTACGAAGGCGAGGTATTGATCAACGGCCATAAGCCGGGAATCGAATCGAAAAGGATTATTTCCTATTTGCCAGATTGCAATTATCTTTCCGAACAGTGGACCGCGCTCGACGCGATCGCGTTTTTCCGCGATTTTTACGATGATTTTAACGAGAAAAAAGCTATGCGATTGCTTGAGCGCCTGCGGATCAACCCGCGTCAGAAGTTTAAGAGTTTGTCCAAAGGAACAAAGGATAAACTGCAACTCATCATGGTTTTGGCGCGACAGGCCGGGATTTATCTTTTCGACGAGCCGATCGCCGGCGTCGATCCCGCGACCCGGGAGTTTATCTTCGAATTGATTTTGGAACACTATAACAAAGCCGGGACCGTCATCGTTTCCACCCATCTTATCAGCGATATTGAAAACATCGTCGATTATGCCGTCTTTTTGCGGGAGGGCGAGGTTTTTCGGTACGTAGCGGCCGACGAACTTCGCAAGGAGACCGGAAAGAGCCTGAATGAATACTTTAAGGAGGCGTTCCGATGCTAGGGAAATTATTGAAACACGAGTTCAAAAACTCCTATTTTGAAATCTTGATTACCAATATCGTCTTCGTCGTTCTATCGCTCTTCGTCGCGGTGACGCTCACTTCCAGATCGGCGGTTATTTTAATTCTGTCGTTGACAACGCTATTCATCGTGATCATTGCCCTGTTCGTTATTTTGATTTACAACATCATTAAATCGTTCAATAAAAAAATGTTCACGAGCGAGGGTTACTTAACCTTTACTTTGCCGGTATCGGTCGACAGCCTGATTATAAGCAAGTTGATCTGCAATATCGTTTTATACTTTTTCACGGTTTTATGCGTGGCGTTCGGCTTTTTTATTATCCTGGCCGTTAATATCGATTTTGATAATCTTGTGAAAATCTTTAAGGAAATACTACAGATAATCAATATCCTGCCGCTTTTGATTCGCGCGATAGCGTTCGCCTTTCAATTAATACTCACGCTCTTGATACTTCTTTTCGCTTTGGCGCTTCTTAACGCCGGGAAAATCCGCCGGCATAAAATGTTGGCGGGGTTCGCCGTGTTTTTCGGCATCGCGCTTATATTCAATTGGGTTAGTAATCTCTTTGTGGTGTTACCTTACGGATTACACTACTTCGATGGCTTTAATATCGTCCATTTTGAAGATTACCATGGCCTATCGGGACTTGACATCTACATCGTGTTGAACTTTAACAATCTCTTTTGGACCCTGCTCTTTATCCCCGGTCTTTATTTCCTTTCGCGGAACTTGATTTACAAGCATTTGGAATTGGAGTAAGCATTAATAAAGCAATAATTTCATGAAAACATTGGAAACGGAAAGATTGATATTACGCCTATGGCGGGATTCCGACCTCGAGGACTTATACGAGTATGCGAGCGAGGAAGGCGTCGGAGTTCACGCCGGTTGGCCTCGGCACGAGTCGATCGAGGACTCGAGAAAAATCCTTAACCGGTTTATCGCCGCGGCGGACGTTTACGCAGTGGTGGATAAGGAGACCGGAAAAGTGATCGGCTCGGTCGGCGCGCATATCCGCCCGCGCGCCGGCGACCCGCGAAAATCAAGGGAAATCGGTTATGCGCTGAAAAAGTCTTATTGGAATCGGGGGTTAACCACGGAAGCGGTCCGAGCCGTAATCGAATACTTATTCGCGGAAACGGATATCGAGGTTTTATGGTGCGGGCATTTTGATTATAACCGGGCTTCGAAGCGGGTTATCGAGAAATGCGGTTTCCGTTATTACGACGAGGAAACAAGGGAATTTCCTCGGCTCGGGAAAACTATCCGATCCTTGCGATATATCATGACAAGGGAGGATTATTTAAACGGTCGGGATTAAAAACCGGTCGCTTGAACTGACCGGTTTTTTTCGCTCGCAAAGCGCGAAGGAATAGTTTGCTTGCTATTCTTAATAACTATGGTAAAATGTAACTAGCGCCGCGGAGTTTATTATGAGCGACAATTTTAAAAAAGATATCGAAAAAGCGATCAAACAGAAAAACGAAAGCGCCCTGGAAGAAGTATTCGAGAAAATCTATTATCGTTATCAAAATCTCGTCTATTATATTTCCTTTAAAATCGTGAAACGAAAGGAAGAGGCGGAAGACATTACCCAGGAAGTTTTTATGCGCTTTTTTAATTCGCTTAAGAAAACGCAATTTCGGAATATCAAATATTGGCTTGTGACCGCGGCGAGAAATCTGTCGCTTAATTATCTGAAGTCAAAGGACGCGGGAACGATTCGCAGCGATTCCGATTTTTTATTCATTCCCGCCGCCGAAAGCAAACTGCCTCCGATAATCAAAAGTCTTTATCGGGTTTTGACGGAAGAAGAAATCGACATCATTATTATGCGGCTCGTGTTTAACCTCACCTTCCGGGAGATCGCCGCCGAGAAAGGCGCCACCGTCGACTCGGTTAAGGGGAAGTATCGCCGGGCGATAAAAAAATACAAAAAAACGCTGGATTGAAGCCGGGATTTATATCCCGCTTTTTTTGTTCCAAAAAATTCCGCGACCGTTTCTCGACCTTCGATTGTCTTATTTAGCGAGCAAAGGTGATGCGTATGAAAACGAAAGATTTGAAAAAGCAACTAAAAGAAGCCCTGAGCGTCTCCGTCGCCGGCGGTTTCGAGGAGATAAGAGATAAGATCGATTACCGACGCCTGTTTTTCTACCGGCAAAGTCTCCGCGTCGCCCGTCTCGATATCATTTCGAAACTGGCTTCCGTCGCGGTTATTATATTGATTATTTCTTATTGTTTCCTGGTCATAATTAAAAAAGAGGCAAGTTATGATCGTTATTATATTAATGATAAGGATAAGATTGACGAGATAGAATCGTTCGGCGTGCCGCTTGATAAATTCACCGGGGAAAAGACTGTGGCGCCGCCTTTTAACGAACGAATCGACCGCTTTTTGGAAGATGAAACTTATGATTTCTATGAAATACAACACGGGACGGCGGAAAACAGGTATTATGTGGCGGGATATATAAAAGAAGAAGCCCGGGCGCGGCTTTTGGAAACGGGAAGCGTCGAAATCGAGGGTAAGGAAATACAGTTTGACCCGAAAAGCGTCGACGGGCTGCTCTATTACGCCTTCGCGATGAACCGGGACGATTACGGGTCGCTCTTATGGTTTAAAATTCGTGACGGCGCGAAAATTCCCGCGCGAGCGAAAGGCCATGCGCCGATAATCGTGTATCGCGTTTGGGAAGTCACGGTGACGAGTTTGGAAAACAACGAGTCGAGAAAGTTGCCCTTCTATCTCGTTAACAATTTTTCTTTCGCCGATTCCGACAAAAGCCCTTATCTCGTCCCGACCGCGGAAAACGCCGAGCTTGACGCGTTTTACGAAGGCCGAACGGAACTTGTTTGCTTGAGTTTGGATGAGGATTTGGATAATTACCGGTCGCTTAATGACGCGATGCCCGAGTATCTTCTTAATTATCAAAACCGCGAAGACTTTGCCTTGCCGGTCATTACTAGCGACGACGCGCCGCCGATGCTTCCCGTGTCGTCGCAATTTCTGGAAGAGCTCGATATATTTCGGGATGAATTCATCTCCGGCGAGCATGACGAGGGAGAGCCGGTTTACGTTTTCTACGAGACAATGATCTCCGGACTTTATTCACTTCGCGATTCAAAAAGATAATAATGGCGAGCGATAAGCTTATAATACTTTGGTTTTTGAAAAGTATGTTCCGGCTCGCGATAATCCGCGGCGGAAATGTTCGCGTTTGTGATGCGCGTATGAACGCCAGTTCAAAGACTTTTGACGCGGCGCCCCGATTGAAATTTAACGAAAATAGAGAGGGAGTATGATATGAAAATATTGAGGTTCTTTATCCTTGCGTTATCGCTTTCTTTATTGTCCGGCTGTTTTTACGCGGGCGTTTTCCCGCCGCCGGTCGAGAATCCCGATTTGACCGGCTCCGCGAAAAAAAACCCCGTTCCGAGCGAGGGGACCCCGCTTGATTACGACGACTCAATAATCAGGTATTTCGAGATCAGACCCGTTCTCGGAGACGAGAATTTCGTCAGGATTGACGATTATCGGGATTACTTGGATTTCATATCCCGACATGATATCGCGGAAGTTTACGAAAAGATCGACGATTACGACGAAGGCTTTTTCGCGTCCTCCGGTCTAATCCTCTTTTACAGATGGGAACCGTCGGGATCGATCCGACATGAGCTTGCCGGCGTTTATTTGGACGACGCGGACAATTTGATAATCGTCGTCGGGGTGACGGCGCCGTACATCCGCACCGATGACGTGGCCGAATACCTGTTTGCGGTGGAATACGAGAAGCCGGAGCGGGAAGTCGCCGATATCTATCTTAAATATGTTACTTCCTATTATAAACGCGAGGATTTTGTCCTCGACGGCGAGGCATGCAAAAAAGTTGTCGGGGAATTCCTTGCCGGGAATCGCGACGATATCGTCGAAGTCCGTCTCGACGCGCGGTTTCTCGAGCATCCCGAGCCCGGGGAACCATATAAAGGATTCAACGAGAGAAACGCGGAAAAGTACGGCCTTTCGCGCGTCAAGGGTGATTTGATCGCGAGCGGATACATACCTTCCGTCGCTGTCAAGTTCGCTTCTCCGGAGGATATTGATTTGGATTTGTTGGTCGATATTGCCGGGACGGACGATCTCATCTCCTTAAAGTTGGAATTCTTGCGGGTGGCGACGGACACGGAAACATTTCATTATCCGAAACCGTCCGCCCGCGACGACCTTGGCCGGGAGATTCCCGTAAAATATCGGGGTTTATATGCCGGGTATCATGTAAATATCAATAAATCGGCGCGAATCGACACTTATCAAGATTATTTGGATTTTGTTTCCGAATACGGCCAGATAATCTTTTATGACGAGGAATTTTTTGCGGAATCGGGACTCGTGATCTATTCTCATTACGAACCTTCGGGGTCGAACCGACATACAATCTTAGGAGTTTATTTGGACGACGATGATAACATGACGATCCTTGTCGACAGATACATCCCGCGGATCGGAACCTGTGACGTCGTTTGGTATAAGAGCGTGATTGAATATGAAAAACCGAAAACGGGAATAAAAGATATCGTTATCAAGTATATCAATCGACGCGAGACGGTTGCATGCTTCGAGTTAACGAGCAAAGCCGAAATAGAAAAAGCGCGGAATTTCATCGCGAAGGAGAAGGAAAAGATTATTAATATCAACCTTAACGTGTACCATAACGGTAATCTCGAGAAGTACCGTCTTGAGCGCGTTCGCGCCAAGATTAATATCTCGCCGTACCTGCCGTACGCGGTTCTGAGTTTCGAATCCGCGGACGATATTGATTTTGATTTGTTGTGGGAGATCGCGACGACCGACCATGAGATAAAACTCAATCTTCCGGTTATTTATGAAGTCGTCGAAATAGCGTATGTTCACGTTAAATAACGGTTACATCAAAGACTAAGTTTAATAAAAAAGGATTACCCCGTCACGGGATAATTCTTTTTTCATTTTTTGACCTAAGTCAAAAAGTTAGCGGCCGATTTTGCGTATAATATAAGCGTAAATAAATAATTCAGGAGGTTTTATCATGACAAACAAAGTATTTCAATTGGAAACATTGTCTTGCCCGACATGCGCAAGCAAAATCGCGCAAATTCTACGCAAAACAAAAGGGGTCGGCGCGGCCGAAGTCGCTTTTATCTCTTCGCGAGCGAAACTAACCTATGACGAGGAGGTCGTCAGCGTCGACGAGTTGAAAAGAGTGATCGAGAAAACCGGTTACAAAGTTATCGGGGTAAAATAATTTGACGCTCCGTATAACCAAAAAACAAAGGCTTATCGCGGCCGCCGTTTTAATCGTCCCGGCCTTTATTCTCTATAAAATTCTCGGCTACCGGGTCCCAACGATCGTCTTAATGATTCTTGCGACGATTGTTTCCGGTTTCCCGATTTTCCGGAAGGCGTTGTTCTCGCTTCGCCGTCTCGTCTTCAGCATCGAGCTTTTGGTCACGATCGCCGTCGTCGGAGCGACTATAATCGGCGAGTACTGGGAAGCGGCCGCCGTCTCTTTCCTTTTCATGTTCGGAGATTATCTGGAGGCGCGGACGATCGATAAGACCCGCTCGGCGCTCAGGGAACTTTTGCTTCTCGCGCCGGCGACGGCGAGGGTCATAACCGACGGGGTCGAGAAAGAAATCAGTCCCGAAGAGGTGCGCGCGGGCGATGTTGTTCTTGTGAAGCCGGGGGAGAAAATCCCCGTTGACGGCGTCGTCCTCGAAGGCCAGGCTGCCGTTAACGAGGCGACGATAACGGGAGAGAGCCTCCCCGTGGAAAAAGAGACGGCCGCTTGGGTATATTCCGGAACGATCGCCGAGGCCGGGTATTTGAAAATCCGCGCCGTGAAGGTCGGCGAGGACACGACATTGGCAAGAATCTTGGAGATGGTTGAAGAAGCGCAGGATAAGAAAGCGAAAACGGAAAAGTTTATCGAACGGTTCGCGAAATATTACACGCCCGCGGTCGTTATCCTGGCCGTGATCTTGTATCTTGTCAAGTGGGATCTTAGGATGGCGCTCACCCTGCTTGTTATCGCTTGCCCCGGGGCGCTCGTTATATCGACGCCCGTTTCTTTAGTCGCCGGCATCGGCAACGGCGCCCGGCGCGGCGTCCTCTTTAAAGGCGGGGAGATCATCGAAAAACTCGCCTCCGCCCGCGCGGTCGCCCTGGATAAGACGGGAACGATCTCGCGCGGCGAGCCCGCGGTACGGGAAATCATAACTTACGGTCTCGCCGAGGAAGAAGCGCTCGCGATCGCGGCGGCGGGGGAGGCTTATTCCGAGCACCCGCTCGCCAAGGCGATTGTCGCGGCGGCGCGGGAACGGGAAATTGAGGCGGGGGAATGCGAAAACGTCGAGATCCTTACCGGACGGGGAATCAAGTTTAAGTATAAAGGAAAAGTATATTTTGCGGGAAGCGACAGGTTTCTAAAAGAAAACGGCCTCACGCCCCCCGGACTGCCCGAATTGGCGGGAGCGACCGCGGTCTTTTTAAGCGACGAAGAAAAGACGCTCGCGGTTATCGCGATCGCGGACGCCGTCCGGCCCGAGGCGCGGTCGACGATAACCGGTCTTAAGCGGCAGGGAATTGAGAAAATCGTCATGCTTTCCGGTGACAGTCATCGCGCGGCGCGGGCGGTCGGGACCGAGGTCGGGGTCGACGAGTATTACGGCGAGCTGTTGCCCGCCGATAAAGCGGCGATCCTCGCCCGCCTGAAAGCCGATTACGCGACCGTCGTCATGGTCGGCGACGGCGTGAACGACGCCCCGGCGCTCGCCTCCGCCGATCTCGGCGTCGCCATCGGCGGCGCCGGGAAAGAAGCGGTCATGGAGACGGCCGATATCGTCTTAATGGGCGACAGGCTCGACACCCTGAACTACGCCTTCGGGCTTTCGCGCGCGACCGGGAGAATCTTAAAACAAAACATTTTCTTCGCCCTGGCGGTCGCGGCGGCGTTGCTTTTGGGCGTCTTGACCGGCAAGGTGAGCCTTGCCTTGGGAATGCTCGTCCACGAGATTTCCGTGTTATTGGTTATCGTTAACGCCGCAAGACTTTTAAATTATGGTAAAATATATAAGAAGAAAAAGAAAGGGTGAGAAAATGAAGCGCGACAGCTGCCGTGATTTTGCTTCCTGCGTCGATCTCGTGCCGATCTTCGCGTTTTTAAGCGCCGAGGAGAAACAAGAAATCCGCGCCCTGGCGGCGCATCGGTTTTACGAGAAAGGCAGGATCGTCTATTCCCCCGGCGAGGCCGGGAAGAGACTTTATATCGTTCACGAGGGGAAAATAAAAATCTCGCGTTATACCGATGACGGCCGCGAGCAGATTATCCGCGTCGCCGGCCCCGGGGAATTCGTCGGCGAGCTTTCGCTCTTCGGCTCGGCGCCACCGGCGGACTACGCCGTCGCCGTCGAAGAATCCTCTTTATGCGTTATCGACGGCGAGCATTTAAAAAAGTTAATCGAAAAACATCCCGCGGTCGGGATGAAAATTATCGAAGAGTTAAGCAAGCGTCTTTCGGTCCTGGAAGAGCTGATCGAGGGGATTAACCTCCATTCCGTGGAATGGCGCCTGGCGCGCGTGTTGCTCAGTCGCGCCGATAAAAACAACGTCGTCGTTTTAAACACCACGAAAGGGAATTTCGCGAGCCAAATCGGCATGAGCCGGGAAACGCTGAGCCGGAAATTCGCCCTGTTTCGCGAGAAACGCTGGATCAAGTTCATCACCCCGCGCAAGATTCTCATAACCGACAGAAAAGCGCTGGAAGAAATATTGTAAAAGAAGCCGCAGTTTCCGCGGCTTTTATTTTTTCTTGGTTTATTTTGCAGGGAATGAAATTTTTGATATTTATAAACAATAAGAGCGGTGACGCGATGAAAAAAATAATGTTGTTTGCGAACGCGCTGGGTTGTTTGTTTTTGCTTTTCGCGGGAGGGAAAGTTGCGTGCGAGCCGGAGTCGGCGGGCGCGGCCTTTGATAGTTCCGCGGTCGCCGGGATCGCGATAAACGCGGATATCGACCGGGAAGTTTTCGAGTTGTTCGTTAAGCTGAACGAAAGCTACCGAGAGGAAAAAGGCGAGGTTACCGTCGTTTACGAGACGCGCGCGGACGAAGCCGTTTTAAGCTATTTGTTTGATTTTCACGTTTACCGCGAGGGGAAAACGATTCGGAAAATCAAGCGCGCCTATAATTACCGCGCCGACGACGGTCAACCGCTCGTTTTAAGCGCGTCGGCCTTAAAAGAGAAGTATTTGCCGCGGCTCGCGCGGGAAATGGAAAAACGGGGCTACGCGATTACCGAGAACGACTTGAAGTATTTTAAATACTCCATCGGGAGTTCCGAGATTATTTTTTTCTACCCGCTTGACTACGACGCCAACTATATTGAGGTGAGACTCCCTAATTTGGGCGGCGGGGAGGCCGCTTCCGCGAAACCGGAAAAGCCGGCGCGGCTCGCGGCCTTGACGTTTGACGACGGGCCGGGTCCCGCGACGAAGCAACTCGTCGATCTGCTTGACTCCTACGGGGTCAAGGCGACGTTTTTCCTTTTGGGCGAAAGGGCGCGACTATATCCCGAGGCCGCCGCCTATATCCACGCTTCCGGGCACGAGCTCGGCAATCATTCCTATTCCCATCCCGATTTTACCGATCTCTCGCCGGCCGCGGCGGCTCGGGAAATCGCCGCCGCCAGGGATGCGATCTACCGCGCGACGCGCTCCTACCCGAAACATTTCCGTTTTCCCTACGGGCACTATTACCGCGACCTTTTGCCGGGGATCGCTTTGCCGGTGGTGTTGTGGAATTGCGATTCCGAGGATTGGCGCTACCGCGACGGGCAGGCCGTCTATCAAAACGTGATCGCGGGTTTAAGCGATCGCGCCGTGATCCTTTTTCATGACAACGGCCGGCACAAAACGGTCATCGAGGCCGTGATTAATTATTTGCTCGCGGCTGGATATGAGTTCGTGACCGTCTCGGAGATGTTTGCGTTTTACGCCGAGGAAAACGTCGTTTTCGGGAGGATTTACTCATAATCAAAAACCTCCTAAAAAACGACAATTTTCCCTGGGGGATTGTCAGGAAGCGATACATCGTGTATAATTGATGCGAAGGAGAGAAGGAAAAAATGAAGATTATCGAAAAATTTATGATTCGTAACGATTGTTATCTCGCCGGGCGGAAAATAACGCCCAAGGGCATCATGGTTCATTCGACGGCGACCCCCGGGGTGATGGCCGGCGAGTGGTTCGCGCGCTGGAACAAATCATACAAGGCCGGCGAGACCGACCGCCAAGTCTGCGTGCACGCGTTTTTGGACGATAAGGATATTTATCAGTATTTGCCTTGGGATCATCGCGGCTGGCATGCCGGCGGGAAGGCCAACGACACCCATATCGGCTTTGAGATTTGCGAGCCGGCGGGGCATACTTATCGCGGCCCGGAAATGATCGGCTATGACGCCGCCATGCGCGAAGATTATTTCCGGAAGGTATTCCGGCGGGCGGCGGAACTATGCGCCTATCTTTGCCGGCTATACGGCCTTAGCGAGCGCGACATTATCACCCACTGCGAGGGCTATCGCCTGGGAATCGCGAGCAATCACGCCGACGTCATGCATTGGTTCCCGAAACACGGGGAAAGCATGGACACTTTTCGCGCTTTGGTGAAGCAATTATTAACGGAATAAGGTTTTTTTCCGCTATTTATGACAAAAAAATACAAAAAAAGCCATAAAGTTTATTGACATTAGGAATTATGGTGATATAATAAAACTGACGACTAAATACCTGGAAAGGATTGAGGATGACCAAAAAACAACTTGTTGAAAAAATGGCGGAGAAAGCCTCGTTGACAAAAGCCGACGCCGAACGGGCGTTGGACGCTTTCGTTAGCGCGATCAGCGAGGAACTTGCGGCCGGGGGAGATGTCCAGTTAACAGGCGTCTTTTCCCTTAAAGTCAGCGAACGTTCGGCGCGCATGGGATTGAATCCGAAAACGAAAGAAAAGATTATGATCCCCGCGAAGAAAGTCATCAAGTTCAAAGCCGGCAAACAACTCACCAGTTTAGTACAGTAATTTTCTTAGCAATCGGTTTTGTTGCGTTTGTTTTATGATGGGAGTCTATGACAAAAATAAGGTATTTAGTTGCTTCCCGATACCGGGCCTCGCCCGGAAAAAAGGCCAGCTCGGCGCTGGCCTTTGTTTTTTATTAGCGTTTGTTAACGGGCGTTATGCATTCGATGGTATCGTTCGCCGGCCGGTTTACGGCCGTCGAGACTTCCGCGAGCGCCAAGCGCTCGCCGGGAATCGAGAAAAATAACGCCCCAAGTTTCCCGGGATCGATCCCGTCGTCAAGCCACGGGCCAAAATTCGTCTCGTCGACGATAACCGGCATCCGCTCGTGGATTGAAAGCAATTCCCCGCCCGCCGCGGTCGTCAGGATTGCGCAGGCGGCGCCCGCCTCTCCCGTCGCGGTCCGGTACTCGTCCCAAATGCCGGCGAGGGCGAAAATCGGCCGGTTTTTGACGGTGATGTAGTAAGGGACTTTCCCTTTTCCCGTCGCTTGCCATTCGAAGAAACCGGTAACGGGTATCAGGCAGCGCCGCCGCCGGAAGGCGGAGCGGAAAGCGGGCTTTTCCCTGACCGTTTCCGATTTCGCGTTTATTAATCTTAACGGTTTCGCGTCTTTCCGGGCGAAGCCGGGAACGAAACCCCATTTCAAAAGGCGGAAATACCGGCGATCGCCTTCGTAAACCACTGCCGGAATCATTTCGCCGGGGGCGATATTGTACCGGGGAAGACGGAACTCGATCCCCGGGTCGTAAATATCAAAATATTCCTGTAAATACTCGAGCATCTCGTCTTTGCTGGACGCGATCGCGAAACGGCCGCACATTGTCATCACCCGCTCCCATTATATCATAAAAAAGCGGCGGATGGCAATCATATATATATACATTTCGCCGCCGCCGTGATATAATTTCACCGGAGGAGATTAGCCAAGATGATTATAAAAGACATGATTTTGGACGGGATTCCCGTCACCGAGTATCAAAAAGAAGACCGCGCGCCGCGCCGTCTGCTTTTTTTCTTTCACGGTTTTACCGGCGAGCGGAAAACGGGCGTTGGCGACCGGGCGGAGGCGCTCGCGGATCTCGGGTTTTTGATCGTCGCCCCCGACGCTTACTTGCACGGCGAGCGCTCGCCCGCTTTTTTCGCGAATTGGGACAATAGCCGCCGCCAAAAGGAAATCGTGAACATTATTATCAGGACCGCGCGGGAAGCCGAGCTTATTTACCGCAAATACTATAAAGACAAGCGCGGCTTTAACACGGACGCCGTCTACGCGTACGGGGTGTCGATGGGGGCGGCGATTGCTCTCTATCTTGCGTCCTTTATGCCCGAGGCGAAAACCGCCGTGAGCATCGTCGGCTCGCCCTCGTTTTGCGCGTTTTACGAACGCAAACGGGAAGCGTACGGGTTCGCGCGCGACGAATATTACGCCGTCAATCTCGCAAGCTACCGTTCGGAGGACCCGCTCCTTAACTGGCAAAGGTTTAAGGGGAAAAGCCTGTTTCTTTCCGGCGGGACCGAGGACGTTATCGTGCCGCCGGTTTACGCCGAGGAACTGAGCGAGTTGCTTCGGGGCGAGGACGTCGTCTTTAAAAAGTACGCGACCGGTCACGAATCGACCCCGGAAATGACGGAAGACAGTTACCGTTTCCTAAGCGAGCGCTTGGCCCGGGATATCGCGAAAAACGGCGAATAACCGGATGGCGCCGCCCGGCGGAGTTTGTAATTTTATAATGAAAACGATTGATATCTTTCCTTTTTTTGTGTTATAATTATCTCGGATTACCGGCGGCGAGCGAAAACAAGCGTTTTTTCGGGACGCCGCCGCTAATAACGACAATTTGGAGGATAATATGGTTATTGGAATTTTAAAAGAAATAATGCCGGGAGAACGACGCGTCGCCGGCACGCCGGAGACGGTAAAAAAAATGATCGAAAGCGGTCATACCGTTCTTGTCGAGACCAACGCCGGCCTGAAGTCATTTTATTCCGACGCGGCGTATCAGGAAGCGGGCGCCGTGTTGGTGGACGATCCGGAAGTTATCGCCGCGCGGGCCGACGTTATTTTGAAGGTAAAAGAACCGCGTTATAACCAAGAAAAAGAAAAACACGAAATCGATATGATGAAGAGCGGTCAATATTTGATTACTTTTCTTCACCCGGCCGCTCCCGCCAATCACGAACTTGTCCGGATGATGGCGGAAAGAGGGATTATCGGCCTCACGCTTGACGGCGTTCCCCGCATCAGCCGCGCGCAATCGATGGACGCCCTGTCCTCAATGAGCACCTGCGCGGGTTATAAGGGAATGATTATGGCGATCGACGAGATCGGGAAATTCGTTCCGCCGGTCGCGAGCGCCGTCGGGATGCTCCCGCCCGCGAGCGTCGTGGTCGTCGGCGCGGGCGTCGCCGGGCTCCGGGCGATCGCCACGGCCCGCGGATTGGGCGCCACCGTCCACGCCGCCGATATTCGGCCCGAGGCCGCGGAGCAGGCGAAATCGTTGGGCGCGAGAATCATCGATTTGGAGGTTCCGGCCGAAGTTGCCGTGAGCGCGGACGGGAAATTCGCCCGCAGTCTTCCCGAGAAATGGCTCGAGGTCGAACGGAAAAACCTTGAGGAAAAGATTCTTGCGGCGGACATCGTCTTCCTGTCGGCGCTTGTTCCCGGAAAACTCGCTCCGATTATCGTCACCGAGGAAATGGTTAAGAAGATGAAGCCGGGAAGTTGCATCGTCGATGTCTCGATCGACCAGGGCGGTAATTGCGAGATCACGCCGCCGGGAACGAAGGAGACGCGTCACGGGGTAACGATTATCGGGATTAAAAATATTCCCGGGATGATTCCCGCCAGCTCGACTTGGATGTTCGCGCAAAATATTTATAATTTGTTAAGTTACGTCGCCAAGAACGGCAAGATCGAATTGAACCTTGACGACGAAATCGTCGCCTCGATTCTCGTCACCAAGGACGGGAAAATCGTTCACGAGGGCGCACTCGAGGCGATGGGTCAAAGCCGGTAAGGGCAATGACCGAAAGGAGCAATCAATGGATACGATACAAATAGTTTTGCTGGTTGTATTTGTAGTAGCGGCGATAGTCGGGTATCTTATCATTAACCGCATCCCGAGCCTATTGCATACGCCGCTAATGTCGGGAACGAACGCCCTGTCGGGAATCACCATTCTCGGCGCTTTGGTGGCGACCGCCGTCGCCGTGAAGTCATCCTCCCCGGTTGGAGGTTATATTTTCGGATCTCTCGCCATCGTTCTCGCGATGATTAACGTCGCCGGCGGGTTTATCGTTACCGACAGGATGTTAAGAATGTTTGACGGGAAGGATAAAGAAAATGAATCGAACGATTAATTTTCTTCTCGTTTTGCCGGATACGGCTTATTATGTGATTTGCGGGGCGTTAGCCTTGATCGTGCTGATCGGGATCTCCCTGATGAGCAAGGTAAAAACCGCCGTTCTCGGCAACCGGCTCAGCGCCCTCGCGATGGCCGCGGCCATCGTCGTGACTTTGCTGAAATACGAGATTCTCCCCGACTGGGTTTTATATATCGGCATCGCCTTGGGTTTTTTGATCGGTTTATGGCTCGCGGTTAAGGTTAAGATGATCGAGATGCCGCAGCTCGTGGCTTTATTTAACGGGCTCGGCGGCGCCGCCTCCGCCATCGTCGGATTTTTCGCGTATCTCGGCATCGGCGCGGGAGACGACCTCTTTTCCCGGATCACGGCGCTCCTCGCGATTGCGATTGGCGCGATAACGTTTTTCGGAAGCATGATCGCCGCGGGGAAACTGCATAAACTAATTAACCAGAAACCGATTATTCTGCCTTTTCACACCGGAATCACCGTCCTGCTTCTGGTTTTGACGGCGGCTTACACGGTTTTCGCCGTCATTCCGGCATTTAGCGGGATGCCGACGCTAAACGCCGTCGCTTTGACGATTATCGCCACGCTTTTCGGCATCGTCTTTACCGTCCGCGTCGGCGGAGCCGACATGCCGATTACGATTTCCCTCCTTAACAGTTTAAGCGGCGTCGCCGGAGCGATCGCGGGTCTTGCGATCGGGGATCTCTTGCTCGTTATCGTCGGCGCGATCGTCGGCGCCTCGGGACTGCTTTTGACGAGAATCATGTGCCGGTCGATGAACCGCCACTTGTCGGCGATTTTACTCGGAAAAACAACCGCCTCTGTCGTGACAGAGGCGTCCGCCGCGGCCGCGAAGCCCGAGGCGGAGAAGACGGACGAAAAACCGGCCGCGTCGCCTCTTGAAGCGATGCGGGAAGCGAAAAACGTGATCATCGTTCCCGGCTATGGCATGGCGGTCGCCCAAGCCCAGCACCTGGTTAGGGATTTGGCGGAACGTTTCCGCGCGAACGGCGCGACGGTGAAATTCGCGATTCACCCGGTGGCCGGGAGGATGCCGGGACACATGAACGTCCTATTGTGCGAGGCGGGCGTCGACTACGAGGATTTATACGAAATGTCGGATATCAACGATGATTTTGCCGGGGCGGATCTCACGGTAATCGTCGGCGCCAACGACGTCGTCAATCCCGCGGCCCGCGACACCGTCGGAACGCCGATATCGGGAATGCCGATACTCAACGCCGACCATTGCCCGCGGATTGTGATTTTCAATTACGACATGAAGCCCGGCTACGCCGGCGTCGAGAACCCCCTATATAGAAGAGAAGAAGGCGTCTGGCTTGTTATGGGCGACGCCGCGGAAACGCTGAAAGATATTTTGAATAAATGGTAGTAAAAAACCCGAAAGTTTAGCTCATAACCTTCGGGTTTTTAAAATCTCGTTTTAACGGTCAGGTGACTGCCGATTTGAAAGTCGCCTTTATCGTAGGTGATGACGAACGGCTCCGGGGCGGTAAAGAATTTCGTTCCCCGGATCGCGAAATTATCGAAGTTAAAGCGCTCGTCGCCGGACAGGTTACCTACCGGGATAACGGCGATTGTGCCGGTGTCGACCGTGATGCCGTCATAGATCCCGTCGCCGCCGTATGTTTGGCCGATAAAGATCTTGACGCCGTCGACTTCCAGCAAGGCCGCCCGTTGATCGAGTTTATAGAAGAGCGACCAAAGTTTTTCGATCCAATGGTAGCCCGGCGTTCCTTTGATTATCAGGCAGGGATCGCCGACATAATAGGCGCCGGCGGGCATATTAATTTGTTCCATATTTCCTCCTTATTAGTCGCCAAAAATCATTTCCACAAATTCCGGGTGATCGATGAAAGGATTGCGATTGTTTTGCCAGCGGTAGATGACATCGTTGCGTTGTTTTTCGAAATCATCGGGCGGGTCTTCCCGGTGCCACCTAAGCAGGCAGGATAAGACCGCCATTTTCGCGGCCTCGGGGGTGTAGTTGGTATTCGGGTCGTTAGGCAGGACTTCCTCGACCAAGTCAAACTCGGGATAGCGGATGACCATGTAAAAGAGAATCCGAGCCACGTCGCCCTTGTCTTCGTCGCCGGGGTAATATGTTTCCGGCCCCGTCTCGTCGGAGAAGACCTTGTTTCCCCGACTGCTGTTTACGGAAGGTTGAATCGCCCTCAGGTTGTGAAGGTCGCTCGCTTGGTTTTTCTCGTGCTCGTCGACGCGCTCGACGCCAAGCCGCGAGTTTGGCCAGACATGCTCGCGATGCCAGCTGGAGCCGTCCCATAAGGCCGGAACGCTCGCGCGGGAATAAATCGTGAGCACCTTGCCGGGGTTATCGGGGTCGGCGTCGGCTTCAGCCAGGGCGACTTTCGCGTCGGCGTAAGAGACGAGCGTGACGTTGGTCGAAACAAGTTCCGTCAAGAAATTCTTAAGTTCCTCGCCATCCAACCCCTCGGCGCCCGCGTAGTATTCCTCAAGCGGCAATTGGGGATAGCCGTTGTCGTCGTCGAATAAGTAATCATATCCGAAGAACGCGGCGACGGCGATCACGATTATGCTTACGATGCCGCCGGCGATTTTTTTCAGCGAATTTTTCATACTTCTTTCCTGCTTTCTTTTTGTATTATTATATGCGCCGTTTTTATTATACATTGTTTTTTTGTCATAATCAATAGGCTAAACGCATATCGAGCCGAAATTTGCCATTTATCGACGGCAGGCAAAAAGCGAAAGATATTAACAAGTAAGAGTGTTGAAAAAAAAGATTAAAAGTGATACAATATAACAAGTTATCACAAGAAAAGCAGGTGAACTCATGTTTTTAGCTATCTACGACGGAGAAAATTTTAACGCAGCTAATTTTTCCGATGCATTATTAATAACCTTGTTTTCAATGTTACTCGTGTTTTTGATTTTGGCGCTATTAATGTTCATTATTTCGTTGCTTAATTATGCGCGCCCGGCAAAACCCGCCCCAAAGGAGATGAACTGGGAAGAGTTGGACGAGGACGCGCGGGTCGCGGCTTTGGTCGCGACGGTTGATTATGCCGAGGAAACGAAACAAGACGTCAGGCTCGTTTCTGTTAAGAAAATCACGAAGGAAGGAAGAAAATAATGATCGACTTGTTCAAGGAATTTTGGAATTCGACGGGAATCAGCGAAATTCTCGCCGGAAACTGGCGTAATATCGTCATGATACTGGTCGCCTTTGTTTTGTTTTATCTCGCGATCGCGAAAAAGTTTGAGCCATATCTTTTAATCCCGATTGCCTTCGGGATGTTTCTTGCTAATTTCCCGCTCGGGGGCATTACCAATCCCCCGGTTATCGTCGACGGCGAGACGAAAGAGGTCGGGGGCTTGATTTATTACCTGCAGCAGGGGGTGAAACTCGGGATTTATCCCGCCCTTATCTTTCTCGGCATTGGGGCGACGACCGATTTCGGGCCGCTTATCGCCAACCCGAAAAGCCTGCTCCTGGGCGCGGCCGCGCAAATCGGCATATTCCTCACTTTTCTCGTTGCTATTGTCTTGCCTCAGTTTAACGGTTTCGAGGCCGCTTCAATCGCCATTATTGGCGGGGCTGACGGGCCGACGGCGATTTTCCTTACGAACAGGCTCGCCCCGCACATTCTGGGCTCGGTAAGCATCGCCGCCTATTCCTACATGGCGCTCGTCCCCGTGATCCAGCCGCCCGTAATCCGCTTGCTCACGACGAAACGCGAGCGACGGATTAAAATGGAGCAGCTCCGGGAAGTAAGCAAACTTGAAAAGATTATCTTCCCAATCGCCGTGACGCTCGTCGTTTTGTTATTAGTGCCTTCCTGCGCGCCTTTAATTGGGTGCCTGATGCTCGGTAATTTGATTAAGGAATCGGGCGTCGTCCCGAAACTTACCGAGACCGCAGCCAATTCCTTGCTTTATATCGTCACGATCCTTTTGGGCGTAAGCGTCGGCGCCACCGCGACGGGCGAGCAATTCTTGCGAATTGAGACTTTGCTTATTATCGGCTTGGGCGTGGTCGCTTTTATGACGGCGACGGCCGGCGGGGTCCTCTTCGGGAAACTGATGTGCTGGATTACGAAAGGTAAGGTCAACCCGATAATCGGCGCCGCGGGCGTAAGCGCCGTGCCGATGGCCGCCAGGGTCGCTCACCTTGAAGGCCAAAGGGAAGACCCCGAGAATTATTTATTGATGCACGCGATGGGCCCGAACGTGGCCGGCGTGATCGGCTCGGCAATCGCCGCCGGGGCCTTTATGATATTCTTTTAATAGCAAAATATAAGCGACGCTTGTTAAATAATCAATGATGTTATAAAAATGCTCTGTTAGATATTTTGTGGTTTTTACCGCAGTTACAAAATAAGCGGTTAAAAAAAGCATCTCACCAACATTCGGTTGAGATGCCTTTTAATTAACTAAACGCGCTTTTTATTATTTTGGCGTTCCTTTTACGGGAAATATTTTATTGAGAGTATTGTTCTGTCCCAGATATGCTATGATTGAAGTCTCCTTTTTGTAAAACAGCGGATAATATTAATAAGGAAACAGGAATGTTCCTTGCTGAAGCCTAGATTGGATATATCGTTTTTTATTTGCTCTTGCAAAAAGGGTGTTTCTGTTTAATAATATAATTTGACATATAGAAGATTATAGTTTTCATTCTTGAATTAATTCACCTAATTTTTTTTATAATGCTCTTAAAAAAGGCGAAGCCCGTCGCTTTCAGGCTTCGCTATTTTTTACGTTTACGATTTATTTGTATATTGCGAGAAGATCGGCGAGGATACCGAGAAACTTGCCGGTCGTATGCCCCCAAATCTCCTTATAGACGGCGCCGTTCGCGGTCGGCCAATAAGGGGCGTCTTTCGCGCCGCGGGTCATAATCCCGACCGGGAGCGCTCCTATCATTTGAGCGGAAAAAGCGACGTATAAGGGATGGTAGTTGTGTCCTTCGCCGTACATCGTTGAAGAAGCAAAGGGGTTTTTGCCTAGGACCCATTCGAGCTGGCGAACGGCGATCTGCGCGAGCTCACGGTCACCCAATACTTTCGCGCACGCGGAGACCGCCTTGGCCTTGCTTAAAAGGGTGGCGTGGTACCCGCGTCGGGAAACGGCGATCGGGAAACGGCGGAGATAAATGTTGTCAGCGAGTTTGATTCCGCTTTTCGCCTGGGCGACGAGCGAGGCCATCGCTTCCTCGTCGCTGTATAGCGTTTTCGAATAAGTGTGATCGTTAAGATCGAGTTTTCTTGTGTCGTAGATATATGCCGGGAGCAGCCCATAAGGGAGGGCGACGTCGGCGGTCGCTTTAATATATTCGCCGTATAACTCGATTCCCTCTCGCCACGCCGCGGCGTCGGGATGATTGGGCGCTACTTCAAGAAGCCGCGCAAGCCCGCAAACCGGCGATTGTTCGTGCCCGCGGTGTTCGTAGTTCAAGATTTGCGCGTGATCGGGGTTTTTGTAAAAGAAGCCGCGCAGGGGCTTATCCCACGTCGGGAGTTTTCGTTGTTGGCAGGATAGAACGACGCTGGCGTATTCGGCTCCCTGCTCGAGATAACGAGCGTCGCCGGTCAAAAGATATATCTCCGCCGCCGCGAGCGCTCCCTGGCCGCAAACCTGGGCCGCCGCCCCCGGTCCCCAGCGTTTCGTGTAGAGGCCCTGTTTTCTTCCCTCGACACCAAACCAAAAGTCCTCTTCGGCCGCCCGGCGGCACCAGTCCGAAAACACCGGATCGCGATCTTTATACAGGCGAGCCGCGGCCGCCTCGGCGCCGGCCGCCAAGAAGTTTTCAAACGGCCCGTTTTCCGCAACATTTCTCCTCGTAAAATTCTCGATTCCCTCAAGGACGTTCGGCCGCCAGATTGAGTAAAGAACGGCCATCGCCCGGTAGCCGTCGCCGAAACGGGTCCTGAGGAGCCAGTTCACGCCCCAGCGACCCTCGGCGAGAACCTCGTCGCGCAATTTGCCGTCGGGCAGGGCGTCGGCCGTTTCGAACACGGCGTGGGCTATTTCCGCCGTGCAGATTTCAAATTGGGAGACGTCGCCCGCGTCGTGCCAACCGCCGTGATTGGGCACCATCCGGCCGTCATGATGGAAAGTGTATGAGTTAAGATGGCAGGGGCTGTGGACGCCCGGGACGTCATCGCCGCACCGGAGTGTTTTTAAGAAAGCGATGCTTTTGATAAACGCGGGACGGTAAGGAAACTCGTCCACAACAAAAGCGAAAGTTTCGCGCCCGTCGAGCGCGAGCCGGTAACGACCCGGCTTTTGCAGGGCGGAAAAATCCAAGATATAGAACGAGCCGAGTTCGCTTTCGGCGGTCTTGACCGGGAAACGGCGGCGGCTGCCGTCGCTTTCGTCAATTATCTCGAAATAATCGGCTTTCGCTTCCCCCGTCACGGCGATTTTCTCGGCGGCGGGGAAATAGCCGCTATGACAGAACGCGACGCGGTCGCCGAGCTCCCACCCGTCGACATGGTCGGGCGCGACTTTTTGAATCTCGATGTCCTTAAAATAAAACTTAACGTCGGGAAGCGCCTCGGGCGGGCAACCGAGAAGAACCGGCCCGAAACTAAGGCTTGTGATTTTCTCCCTGGCAAATTCGCCGATTTCCCAGACGACTTGGTTCCAGCGGTTGGGAATCACGCTCGGGGCGTGCCCATAAGACTTATCGCCGCCCGCAAGCCGGAAGTGAAAATAAAAGTTGGGAAATCCGGTCGCTTCCGGGTGGACGGATAGGGAAATTCTGTTGTATTCGCTCCAATCTTCGTCTTCAAAGTTAAGCTTTATCATGCTCGCGGGCCGCGTGTTGTTATCGTCGGCCTCGGCGTTGGTCGAAAGAACGAAACCCTCCGGCGTTCGCTCGAGACTGCCGCGACCGGAGAACGAAAAATCCGCAAGCGGTAGCGCCCGCGTCTTTTCCACCTTTTTTTCCAGCCAGCGTTTTTCGGCGGTCGTTTCATAATCAATTGATACGTTCATTTTCTTCAAAAAATCCATAATCTTTCCTCCTTACGCTTTATTATTATAGTATTTTTTTCGAAAAAAACCAAGCAAAACAAAAAAAGCCCGGAGGCTTTTTATTCAGGCTGCGTAAAGCAGCGCCGTCGCGAGCGCGAAATAGATAAGCAGGGCGACGATATCGATTACGGTCGTGATAAATGGTCCCGAGGCGGTCGCCGGGTCGATTTTCGCTTTTGAAAAGAGAACCGGGATAACGGCGCCCGAGAGATTCGCGACCGTAAGCGAGATTGCGAGCGAAAAAGCGAACACAAAAGCTATTTTGTATATTTCATAGCCATTGTTTTCGGAAAGCGCGAGCAGGGCGGCGGAGAAAGCGAACGAAAGGATGCCGAAAGCGATTCCCAGGATGCCCCCGCGCAGAGTCTCGCGACCGAGGTGTTTTAAAATATCGTTTTTGTTTTCGAGTTTGTTTTTCGTGATTTTCTGGATGGTGATCGCCAGGGTCTGCGTCCCGCTGTTCCCGGCCATGTTCAGGATAACGGGCTGGAAGAAGGCGAGGACGGTCAGGCTTTCCAACGCGAAAAGAAAATCAAAAGCGGAAATTAGAATCACAACGAGGACATTCATAACGAGAAGAATCGATAGCCACGGAAGTCTTTTCCTCACCGAGTCAATCGTCGATTCGTATAACTCCTCGCTATCGGTAAGACCGCCGAGGCGGGCGTAGTCTTCCTCCGCCTCCTCAACAAACGCGTCCATCGCGTCGTCCTCGGTAATGATGCCCTTCAGGACGCCCGCCTCGAGCACCGGCAGGGCGTCGATATCGTAGTCCTTGATTGTCTTGATGACTTCGTCGATGTCATCGTTGACTTCCGCGGCGCGGAAATTCGTGTCCATGATCTCGTCGACCGGGCAGGGGGCTTTGGTAACGATCACTTTTTTTAAATCAAGCGTTCCGAGCAGCCTACCGTTATTATCAACGACGAAGGTCGTTTTAATCGTGTCGGCGTCGGGCGCTCTTTTCACGATCTCGCGCGTGATGTCCTTGATGTCTTTCCCGCTTTCGATGGCGATATATTCGGTCGACATGATGCTTCCGGCCTCGTGTTCCTCGTAGGCCGCCAGGGTCTCGATGTCGTCCCGGGTTTCCCGGTCCAACAGGTTGATTACCGCCTGGCGCTTCTCTTCGTCGAAATAATCGAGGATATCGGTTGCGTCGTCGGACGCCATTTCCTTGATTACGCCCGCGATTTGGCGGTTGGCGACGTCCTCCAGGAGTTCCGCGGCTTTTTCGGGCTCGACGAAAGAAACGATTTCCGCAAGTTCCCTGCGCGTGAAGGCTTCGTATAACTCGCGGCGAATCTCGTCCGGCAATTCGGGGAGCGCCTCGGCGATCTCGTACGGGTGGCGTTGAAGCAAAAACTCGCAGATTTCCCGCGGCGCCGCTTGGCTATCTTTCATCGCCCGGATGATTTTTTCAAGGTCTCTGTTCATGCTTGCCTCCTAAACCAAATTGAGCAGGGCGGTCGCCAGGCCGAAATAGATTACCGTGGCGAAAAGGTCGTTTAAGGTGATGATGAGCGGGCCCGAGGCGAGCGCCGGGTCGATTTTCAGTCGCGAGAAGACAATCGGGACGGCGGCGCCGAACATCCCGCCGAAAACAAGCGATGCCATAATCGAAAGCGAGACGATAAGCGCGATCGTCGCCTTGGCCTCGGTTTTTGTAACGGAGAGAACGGCGTAACTTACCGCGAAGGCGAGAACCGCGCAGACCGCCGCGTTAATGACCGCGACCCGGAGTTCCTTGAAAAGGTGTTTCGCGGTTTTGCGGGGGGTGTTAAGGTCGCCGCGCACGAGATGGCGGATTGAGACCGAAAGCGACTGAGTGCTGATATTCCCGACCATGTCGAGAATCATCGTCTGGAAGAATACCAAGGCCGTTACCTGGCGGATCGCGCCCTCGAAGGAACTGATTAGGCCGGATAGGAGAAAACCGAGCGCGAGCAGCGACGAAAGCCACGGGACGCGGCGAAGCGTTCCCTTAAAAAGGCTCTCTTCCTCGATCGCGACCGCGGCGAGTTGGCCGTAGGTTTCCGTTTCCTCTTTCTCGACGACGTCCAAAGCGTCGTCAATGGTAACGATGCCGACCAGTTTTCCGTCCTCGACGACCGGCAGGACCGAAAGGCCGTAATTGTTCATTTTTGCGGCGGCGTCGGCGGCCTTGTCCTCAACTTCCGCGGATACGATCATTCCGTCGGCGAGCTCGGCGATTTTTATCGGGCTGCGGGCGATGATTAAATCGACGAGTTTGATAAAGCCGATCAGCTTCCCGTTTTCGGTGACGTAGACCGGGTCGATCGTTTCGCTGTCTTCGGATTCGCGGATTAGGATCTTCATCGCGTCCTTGACGTCAAGATCGCTCTCGACGGCGATATAATTCGTTGTCATCACGGCGCCGACCTGATCCTCTTTATATTTGCGCAGATAAGCGAGTTCCGCTTGCGACTCCCGGCTGAAGCGGCCGAGAATGGCGCGGAAGTCCTCGTCTTCGATTTCGTTTAAGATATCGGTGATGTCGTCGCTCGCCATTTTCTCGAGAATCGGGATGCTTTTGTCGATGCCAATCTCTTTCAGGCAGGCGATCGTTTTTCCGGTGTCAAGGTATGACAAAATATCGGCCAGTCTTTCCGCCGGGAGATTATCGTATAAGAACCGGCGCTCCGTCTCTTTAAGCGCGGGAAATACCCGCGCGAAGTCGTACGGATGCAAGTTCCCGGTCTTCCCGGCGATGGCCTTGTCTCGGCGTTTGATTAAGTTCTTGATGAGATCCGTCGTTTTTTTCATTGTCATCACCTTTTAGTTTTGCCGGGTCCCCGGCAAAAACCACTTAAATATTATACCATAAAAAGCCTTTCGCTTCAATCGGGAAATTTTCATGATTCGCTCTTTTTCGGTAACGCCCGCTCGGAAAGGTAATTTTTGCGGCGTTGCGATTTCCGGAAAAATGCAGATATTTATTTAAAAGAAGATAAAAATGTGATAAAATATATATAAAGAATGGGTGAAAATGATGAGATTGCCGTCATACGTGCAAAAAGCGCTGGATAAATTGGAAAGCGGGGGCTACGAGGCGTACGTGGTCGGCGGCGCCGTCCGCGATTATCTCCTGAACAAGGAACCGAACGACTATGACGTCTCGACAAACGCCCGTCCCGACGAAGTTAGGGAGGTTTTTGCCAGTTACCGCGTTTTCGATACCGGCATTAAGCACGGCACCGTGAGCGTGATGATCGAGAGAAAAATGCTTGAAATCACGACTTACCGGAGCGAGGAGGATTACGAGGATTTCCGCCATCCGAAAAAGGTGACGTTTGTCCGCGATCTTGATACCGACCTTAAGCGCCGCGATTTCACCATTAACGCCCTCGCCTATAATAGAAAGATTATCGACCGCGTGGGAGGAATCGCCGATCTCAAGAGTAAAATCATCCGGGCGATCGGCGACCCCGAGGAACGCTTTACCGAGGATCCTTTAAGGATTTTAAGGGCTTTGAGATTCGCGGCGGAACTCGGGTTTACGATCGAGCCCTCGACCGCGGCGGCCGTTTTGGCCCACGCCGGCTTAATCGCGAAAGTTTCCGCCGAACGGATAAATATTGAGTTGAATAAACTGCTCGCCGCGCCCGCGGCGGCCGCGATTACCGGCGCCTATTTTCCCGTCATACGCGTTTTTATCCCCGAATACCGCGCCCTCGATCCCGCGCCCCATTTGGCGGCGCTAAAGCGCCTGGAGGGTTTTCATCTCCGGCTCGCGGCTTTTTTCCTGCCGCTCGGCGCGTCCGCGCCCGCGGTAATGCGCCGGCTTAAATACAGCCGCGCCGCGGTTAAGAAAACCGGCTTTTTGGTCGATAATTTTTCCCTGGAGTTATCGGGAGAAGAAGAGCGGCTCGTTTCGCTCCTGTTGCGTTACGATTATCGGGATTTAATCGATCTTATTGATTTGCGCGCTGCTTATTCCCCGCGCGCGGAAGACGCGGCGGCGCGGGAGGGGCTTATGCGCCTTTACCGCGAGCGCGAGTGTTTTCGGCTTAAGGATTTGAAGATCGGCGGCCGCGATTTGCTCGCGATCGGTTTTAAGGAGGGAGTCGGGGTCCGCCTGGCTTTGGAGCGGATCTTATCCGAGGTCGCCCTCGGCAAACTCCCCAATCGCCGGGAGGCGCTCTTAAAGCGGGCCGGAGAAATAAAAAAGGAGGGATGAGCGTGGATTATCGAAAAAAGCATTATTATAAAAAAGTTTTTTTCGGGATTTTCGGTTTTTTAATTATTCCCGCATACAGTTATTTGTTCGCCCTTAACGGTCCGGGCGGCGACTTGATTATCGTCACCTTTTCGCAAATCGGCTCCCGTTACGGCGCGATCGAATCGCTTATTTTCTGGGGAATAATGCTCAGCCTATATTATTTTTTCTTCCTAAGCTATCTCTATCAACTTACCGGGGAGAAAAATATTTTTTTCCAGATCAATTTGGCGCTAAGCTGCCTTTCGATTTTGGTGACGGTGTTTTTGCCTTTCGCGCCGACGATGTTCCCGATCGCGGGAAAACTTCATAATATCCTGGCGCGGGTGTCGGCCGTTTCCTGCGCCGTGACCCTCCTGGTCTTTGTATTTATTTACTCGAAGATTGACCGCGCCGTCTTTATCAAAAGCCTGATCGCTTTTCTCGTCGTTTTGGCATTTAACGTGTTGATTCTGATTAACTACGGCATTAGCAGTCTGTTTCAAATTGTTCTCGCCGCGACATTCTGCCCTTATTTGTATTTGAATCTATTGTTCCTGGAAAAGTCGGATAAGTTCAATATTTATGAGGTTTTGGAGAAGGCGGCGGCGGAAAGAGAGGACGGCATGGATATTTTTTGAGCGGCGCGCTTGACACGGAGGTAAAATTATGTGGTTGTATTTGAAGAAAAATTTCGCTGTCGTTATCATGATTTTAATATTGCTCGCCGTCGGCACTTTTTTCGTCGTTCTTCCCGGCTTGGATTTTATCAGGATATTTTCCGTTATTCTTGCCTTATATTTAACCGGCGCCGCCGTTTATATTTTTATCCTCGCCTTGAGGTCGAATCTGGAGGGAGCCATTCTTAACAACCGCGCGGCGGCGTTCGCGGCGGCGGCGGGGCTGCTTACGCTCGCTGTCCTGACGGTTATTTTTCCCCGCTTTATGGTGTTGATTGTGATTTTCTTGGTTTTTATCGCGACGCCAACGATCACCCTTTTTGTGAGGACCGATAGGAAAGCTTATTTCCGGAAAAATTTTTGGAAATATATCCTGGGGGCGGTTTTGCTTCTATCCGTCGAACTATTGGTCGATATCGCTTTTATTATCGTGGGTATTATTTTTTACGGACTCGCCTGTCTTTTGATATATCTTTTGATCGCCGGCAGCCGGCATCCGGAGAAACCCAATCTCGTTGATAAATATTTGGTTCGCTACTTGATACTATTAAGCAAAAAAAAGAAGTAATACGAGGAGAATTTTATGGGAAAAATTGATTTGGCGATTATCGCCTTGACTTTAATATTTGTGTTGTTGGGCTTTTTTAAAGGATTCGTTAAGGGAGCGCTCTCGACCGCCAATTGGCTTTTGTCTCTGGTGGCGCCTTTTATTCTTACCAAACCGGTCTCGCGGTTATTGATGAAGACCGCGATTCACGACCGCATCAACGAAAAAGTCGCGACCTGGATAGCCTCGAAAGGCGATGCTTTCAGCCAGCCTTTCGCTTACGAGGGTTACCGGGAACAGCTCACGGAGGCGATCAGCGAGCTCGGCCTGCCGAAGTTTCTCGCCTCGCTGATCTCCGACGGCATAAATATCGCCGACGCGCCGGAGGGACTCACGCTTTCGGAAGTTCTCGCCCCCGCGTTTTCTAATATTATCGTGACCGTTTTGGCCGTTATCATGATCATCGTCTTTTTCATGATCGTCTTTAAAATCATAATCTCCCTCTTCAGCAAACTTTTCGAAAAAGGCGTTTTGGGGTTCGTGAACCGGATTCTGGGCGCGGGGTTGGGCCTTGTGAAGGCGTTTATCATGATCAGCGTCCTTATGCTTTTGGTCTCGGTCTTAAGCGGGGTCATCCCGTCATTGAACGAATTTTTAGTCGCGGATTTAAGACCCGAGTCAGCGGGATTCGGGATCGGGAAATATTTCTATGAACGCAACCCGTTGATTGAGATTTTTAAAGGAACTTTTTCCCTTGACGGGATATTCTCTTAAATAAAGATTCCCATTATTTTCATCCCCGTTTTATGATAATTTTTTCTCGGCGGTTCAAGATATAAAGAGAAACCGTCGTATCCGGGGTGGAATAATGGGAATTATTGATTTTTGCGTTATCGTCATTTTTTCTTTCGCGATCGTCCGCGGGTTTTCGGCCGGCCTCGCGAAGCAAATCTTCGCCTTCGCCAATTGGTTTTTGGCGCTGACGCTCGCGGCTCTTTTCGCCGGGCCTTTCGCCCGCTATCTTAACGGCACCGTCCTTTATTTTTTGCTTGAGGAAAAAACGGCCGCTTATCTCGCGGCGCGCTCGCCCGTTTTCGCGGCGGCGCTCGACCGCGTCGATTCCGGCGCTCAGATCGGCGCGGCGCTCGGCGAGTTGGGCTTGCCGGGCTTTATCGGGGATTTTATCATCCGGCGCGCGGGCGTCGTCGCTCCGAGTCCGGAAGCGACTCTCGCCCAGGCTTTGGCGGCCCCGGTCGCGGAGGCGGCGCTTTACTTTGCCGGGTTTTTATTTTTGTTTTGTTTTTTTATTTTAACCGTCCGGCTCATCGCGGGCGTCGTCGACGACGTTCTTTCGTTCGGATTTTTGGGCTGGATAAACAGTCTCGGCGGCGCCTTGTTTTCGCTCGCGAAGGCGGCGATCGTCGTCTCGCTTTTGATGATCGCCTTATCGGTTCTTGCGGGGCTCATCCCGGCGGTTAACGCGTTTTTGCTTCGCGATTTGCGCGCGGGCGCCGAGGCGCTTTCCCCGGGCCGCTATTTTTACTTCAACAACCCGCTTCGCCGCGTTTTTTCCTCGCTTTTCGGGGCTTAACAGGGAAATGCGGCGATTTTTATTTACAAAGGCGGCGGCTAATGGTAAAATATTGATGATTTTAAATTTATTTAATATCGAAAAGGAAAGGGCTTTTTATGATCAGACTGGAAAACATCTCGAAGTACTATCATAACGAGGGGATAGTGACTCTCGGCCTGCGCAACGTCAATCTCCATTTCCGTCTCGGCGAGTTCGCCGTTATCACGGGCGAGTCGGGGAGCGGGAAGACGACGCTTTTAAACGTCATCAGCGGCGTCGACAGTTACGAGGACGGGGAAATGTACGTGGCGGGGAAAGAGACTTCTTATTACGACGCCCGCGACTGGGAAGAGTACCGCCGCGATAAAATCGGTTTTATTTTTCAAAATTATAACTTGATCGACAGCTTTACCGTTTTGAAAAACGTCGAGGCGTCGCTCGTGATCCAAGGCGTCGATCGCAAGACGCGCCGGCGGCGAGCTTTGGAGATCATCCGCCGCGTCGGGCTCGAAAGTCATATCCGTCACCGCGCCGCTCGCCTTTCCGGCGGGCAAAAACAACGTCTGGCGATCGCCCGCGCCCTCGCCAAGAACACGCCGGTCATCGTCGCCGACGAACCGACGGGAAATCTAGACTCCAAAAGCGGCGCGGAAATCTTCAAGCTCCTGCACGAAATCTCCCAAGAGCGGCTCGTCATCGTCGTGACCCATGATTACGAGGCCGTCGCGGCTTACGCCACCCGAAAGATTCGTCTTTTTGACGGCGAGATTGTCGAGGACGCGATATTTGAGAGACGGGAACTCCCCTTGCCGGAGGAACGGGAGGAGATTCGCGTTTCCCCCGCCCGCCAAGCGCTTTCGCTCTCTTTCATGGGGCTTTTGGGACAACCGAAGAAAACAATATTTACGTTCCTCGTCATCCTCGCCATGGTCTTTTTCACGTTCACCTCGCTCGGCGGCTATCTTCTTACCGTGTCCGTAGAGTACGACGATGGCGTTCATTATATTTATCCGGTTAACGATTACCCGGAAAGGCTTCTTGTCGTCCGAAAGGATCGGGGGGCGCTAACCGCCGCCGACAAGGAGAAAATCTTGGGCGTGTCCGACGTCGCGTCGGTAATCGAGGAAGACATGGTCGTCGATTTAGCGTTTGAGATTACCTACGAACTCGGCGGCTACCCGCAGCTCAGGTTTGGAAGGTTTAATTTTGTTTCCGAGTTTAAGGGCTCGCGTCTCCGCGGCCGGATGCCGGAGAAAGCCGGAGAGATACTTTTGTCTATGTATGTTGACGAGGAGGATGTCGATAAGATCCCCGCGCTTTTGAATAGTTACGTAAGCGTCCGCTACGCGAGCGACGCCTATCCGCTCGCGGAAAATTACAAAGTGGTGGGAGTATATCTCGCGCCGAAAGAAGGTCCCGAGGCGGTTATCAGCGCCGCCGACCGCGAGCGGCTGAACGAGATTCTCAAGGTCTCCCAAGCAGGTTATGAGATAATATTTGTCGAAGACGAGCGCTCGTATAATTACGAAAAATTTTCCCTCGTCGTCGACGAAAACCTCGAGGGCTATGAGGCCGCGATGAACGACGATTTTTTTGAAGGCGCGGATTTGTATATCGCCGGCCAAAAAATGGAGAGAAAACCGAAACCGGGCGGCGAGTATTACGTAATCTATATCAGCCCCGAGTTTTTCGAAGAGCTAAGGATTCCCGAGCAATACCAATATACCGTCAATCTCAAGGATCCCGACAAAGCCGATTCCGCGATCAATAAACTTTACAACCTCGGTTATTACGCGATGTCGCCGGCCCGGTCAGACCCTATCTACCGGCTGATATCGATTCCGCTCGCGATTTTCGGCTTCTTCGGGATCGCGGTGAACTTGTTCGTTATATTTATTCTAACCTATGTGATTATTCGCGCGATTCTTCTAAGCAAAAAACGCGATTACGCGATCTTCAGGATTCTCGGCTTACCCCGCGGGCGGATCATTTTGATTATCTTGCTCGAGCTTTTAATCAACCTCGCCTTCGCATACGCCTTAATGACGGCGCTCGTCATCGCGATGCCGAGCATCCACTCGGAACTCGCCGCGCTTTTCTCCAAGATGGGGTTCCGCGATTACCTGACGCTTGTCGTAATCGACGCGGTTTTGATTTTTCTCATCGCCTACCGCTTTAATAAATATATCGCCAAGCGCAATTTGTTTAGCGAATTGAAAGGGGACGAGTAAGATGATTAAAGTAACCAACCTGCATAAATATTATAATAAAGGCCAAAACAACGAAATCCACGCCGTCGACGACGTCAACTACAGCTTCCCCAAGACCGGTCTTGTCTGCCTTTTGGGACCGTCGGGCTGCGGGAAGACGACGCTTTTAAACATTATCGGCGGCCTTGACAAGCCGAGCAAGGGAACGGTCGCGTTTAAGGACAAGGAAATGCGCGGTTATCGCTCGCGCCCCTGGGATTTGATTCGCAGCCGCCATTTCGGTTACGTGTTTCAAAACTACTATCTCCTTCCCGAACTCACGATTTATCAGAATCTTGAGTTTGTCCTCAAGATTTTCGACCTGCCGCGGGAGGAGATCGACCGGCGCATCGAATACGCCTTGACCGCGGTCGGGATGTTCAAATACCGGAAACGCAAACCCTATCAGCTTTCCGGCGGCCAGCAACAACGGGCGGCGATCGCCCGCGCGCTCGTAAAAAGCCCGGAAGTCGTCGTCGCCGACGAGCCGACCGGAAATCTCGACGAGCGGAACAAGACGCAGATTATGAACATCATCAAAAAAATATCGGCCGAATGTCTTGTCGTGTTGGTGACGCACGAGCGGCGGCTGGCCGAGTTTTACGGCGACGAGATTATCGAACTCAGGGACGGAAAGATTACCGACATCCGCGAGAACGCGGGCGGCGGCGAGCTAACCGCTCAAGACGATCGCAACATCTACTTGCCGGAGTTAAAACACGAAGAGATTAACGCCGGGAGCCTTAAGATCGATTATTATTACGGCGAGCGCCCGGCGCCGCTTGCGCTTAAATTAATCCATCATAACGGCGCTTATTACATCCAGGGCGCGGGCGCCGAAAAAATCGAGATCAAGGTCATCGACGCCCACGGCGAGGTGAAGGTTATCGACGCGCCGCGGCCGGTGGTAAGACAGGCGGATTTATACGATTTCGATTATCACCTGCCGCCGATTAAGGACGGGGGAAAACCGGCGCGCGCCGCCGTGAGATATCGCGACACCTTTAAGATGGCGCTTTCCGGGCTCGGGCGCTTGCGCCGCGGCCAGCGGTTCCTGCTTTTGATTTTGATCTTCGCGGCGGTAATGGTCGTTTACGCGATGACGGTGTTCTTTTCCTCGTTCCGGGTCGAGGAGTCTGATTTTCTGAAAGACAACCGTAATCTCGTCGAGATAATCGGCGCCGACGGCTACGAGCCGGACGATTATCGCGAGCTTAAGGAAAAGTTGGGCGTCGACTACATCCTCGGTCCCCATAGCCAGATCGGCGTCCGGGAAGTCGATCTCCAGTGGTTCTCGCAATACCCCGTCGGCGGGTCGATTGGCGATAATTCCTTCCTGCCGATGGAACTCTACGACATGGAGGAGAAGCTACTGTACGGCCGGTTGCCGGAGGCCCCGTACGAGGCGGTAATCGATAAGTACTTAATCGATTTAGCGTTAGAGGACGCAATGTTCGTCGCGAGCGGGATCCGTTATCCCGAGCAGTTTCTCGACATGGAGTATTATTATTTCGACGATTCGCATACGACCGTCGGCGGGAAAATCGTCGGAATCGTCGACACGGGCAACCCGAATGTTTACCTGCGGACGATCGATTACCGGGAATTGATGATTTTTTATCATTTTACGCGCTCGACTTACATCCGCGCCGCGGAAAACGCGGATATCGCCTTCTACCATCCGCTTTCCGATTGGGGCCAGGACGAACCCGCGACCGTGGATTTTGATCCCGCGGAACTCGCGGGGGACGAGATCATCGTTTCCGATTTTTATTACCAACAGCTGCTCACCCTCCGGCAAGAAGCGGCGGAGACGGTACTTTACGATAAGGAGTACCGGATCGTCGGCTTTTTCAACACAACGGGAGGAGAGGAGGCGATTTTGGCGGGCGAGAACATTGAAAACCTCTTTTATTACAGTCTAGGGAAATTGCCCAAATACTCCAGCCAAAATCCCGTCGTTTTCGCTACGGACAAGGAAGCGATGATCGCGAAACTGAAGGACAACGGCCTCGCGGGGAAGGATGTTTACCGCGTTTTATACCGGGCGCATTACGCGCAAAACTTTTCCGTCAGGCGTTATATCTTCTCTCTCGTGATCTTCGCGGCGTCGCTCTTCTTTATTTACTTTCTCATGCGCTCGAGCTTGATTCGCCGCGTTTACGAAGTCGGCGTTTACCGGGCTTTGGGAATTAAAAAGTCGAACGTGTATCGCTTATTTTTCTCGGAAATCGTCGTCCTGACTCTGGCGACTTCCACGTTCGGCGTTCTCGCGACGACCTATATCGTCAATCGAATTAACGCCTTGGCTAAGCCGTTCGAGCTCATTTACTTCCCCTGGCATATCCCGCCTTTGAGCATGATTTTTATCTTTCTCGTAAATACCGTTACCGGCATGCTCCCGGTGTTTTCGCTCCTGCGGAAAACGCCCGCGCAAATCCTAAGCAAATACGACATATAAAAAAAAACAAGCGTTTCGCCGGAAAACGGCGCGCTTGTTTTTCATTTTTATCGCGCTTGCGGCGGCGAGTTGGACCGCCGGGAGCGATCAGGCCGGCCGCGATCAGGAAGTTGCAGCGCTTCGTGACGCGCGGTTCGCAAGAAAAAGGAGCGTTATCGATAGAGGTCGTAAACATTGATAATAGGAAGAATAAGACAAATGCAAACTTGAAAGAGGTTCACGGAAACCAGCGGAAGTCGCATTTAATAAGAGGTTTTCCCGGCCGGGACCCGGCGCAAACTCGCGGGCCGCCGCGCGATAAACGGTTTAAAGTAGATGAGAGATATTGATGCATTGCGGCTTAACCGTTGTCGCGGTTAAGTTGTAATGATTATATATTGTCTCGCTCTAAAAATCAAGCCTTTTAATAAGGAAAACGCTTACATTTAGATAATAAAGAGAAAAAGGGTTATGGAAAACCCTTTCAGTATCCGATGTAGTACCCGATGACGAGAAAGAGGGCGGTAATTATGAGAACAAACAATTGAAGCCCGATTGTCTTTTTCGCCCATTTCGCGTAACTGAAGCCGGCGATGCCGAGCGCGATCAGGAGCACGGGGTTCGTCGGGTAGATAAGATCGTTGTATCCGTCGCCGAATATGAAAGCAAGGATCGCGATTTTCGGCGAGATCGCCAGTTTTGCGACGAGCACCTTGATAATCGGGATAATAAGAACGACTTTCGCCGAGGCCGAGCCGATAAAAAACTCGACGACCAAGATCACGAAATAGATAAAGAGTATGCCGACGACGGGAGATGTCCCGGTGAAAAGCGCCGATATTTTCTCGATAATCGTCGCGAGGATTCGCGCGTCCTCGAGGACGAATTTTATCGTCCCCGCGAGAACGATCATCACGACCGCGGGGAGCACCCCCAAGACCCCGGAAAGAAAGATTTTCCCGATCTCGCCCGCGCGGCGACCGACCAGGAGGCCGCAGACGAAAGCGCCGATTAAGAAGGCGGCGGCCAGAATCGGAATCGAATAGCCGCTTAAGGCCGGGATCAAAGCGGCTCCGATGATAATCAGGACAATCGCGGTAAAGAAGCCGGCATAGACGCGAAGGACGCGGCGGTCAATCGTATTAAAGGATATCTCGCCGAACTTCGATTTTTTTTCTTGATCTTCCTTATATGTCAGGGAAGACTCGGGATCCGCCTCGATTTTTTTAACGTGCCGGCGAAGATAAAGGCATAAAAGCAAATACATCGATGCGAATATAACGACCCGGTAGCCGAACCCCGCGAACAAATTCACGCCCATTTTCTCTGAGGCGAGCCCGACGGAAAAGGGATTGGTCAGGGCGGTGGAAAAGCCGAATCCCGCGGCCATGAGACACATCCCGAGTCCGGTGAAGGTGTCCCACCCAAGGGAAAGGGCGAGCATGATGATGATCGGCAGGAGCGTTACCGACTCCTCGAAAATCCCGAACAAGGCCCCGAAAAGCATGAAAAACAAGATAATAAGATACATCAGGAGATATTTCTTGTCCCGGTATTTTTCGATCAAGTAGCCGATGATCGAGCCGATGCCCTTGGTTTTATCCATTACGTTAAAGGCTCCTGAAACGGCGATAAGGAACACCGCGATCACGATGACCGTGAGGCCGTCCTCGGTCGCGAAGAGCCGGAAGGGGGCGGTCAAAAGGTTTAAAAACGAGTACCCTTTTCCCGGGAGAGGAGTGTACTGGTCGCTAAAGACGTTACCGTCGGCGTCGACCGGGTAATATCCTTTCGGGAGCAGGAAGGCAAGCAAGTAAGCAAACAATATCAAAGCAAGCAAAACTGCGCAGACAGTAAAAAACGACCGTTTATTGATCCTGATTATTTGGTCTTTGTTCATTCCCGTTCTCCTTTAAATATTGGTAATAAAACTGTTCGCCGACAACCGACCACTTAACGCACGCCCGGATATCCTCGGGAATAAAATAATACAGAGTGTTATGGTGGCAGACCTCGAAATCAACGCGAGCCCCGAAGGGGATTGCCGGCAAGTTTTGAATTTTAAAAACGATTTCTTTCGTCTCGCCGTATACCGTCCCGCGATAGGTTAAGCCTTCGCGGTCCAAAACGGTCGTTCCCGACCCCGCGACCTTCATCCCCTTTCCTTCCGGGTCGGGGAGTTTCAGGGTCACTTTCGCTTCCAGCCGGTAGTCGCCGGCCTCAATCCGTTCGCGCTCGCGCTCCTTTTGCCATTCGAACCATTCGGCGATATTTTCGGGAGCTTTGGCGTCGGATGTGAACCGGTAATCGCCGCCGAGCCTGACGCGCAGACCGCAACGGGAGCATTCGAGCGCATCGTCCTTCGCGGTTAAAGTGAACTCGCGCTTGCAGGCGGGGCAGATATAGAGGAGGTCCTCAAGACCTTCCGCGAACCGCTTGCCCTTGAAGACGACGCCCGTCTCCTCCTGCCATTTATAGTCGTCGTAGGCGAGCTCTCTTTGGAGGATTTCCTCGATTTCTTCGACCTGAAGATTTTTTATCCTCTCGGCGTCGAAAAGCTCGCGGTAATTAACGTCGACGCGGCCGCGCCGGTAAGTCTTCGCCCATTTCGGGTAGCTGAAGTAAGCTCCGTTGATTTTCGCGAGGATGACGGGGACGCCGAGGTTTTTCAATAGTTTGGCGGTCGCCGCCGTGATCGACTCCATCCGCCCGTGCGGTGAAAGTCTTCCCTCGGGAGCGATGCCGACGATTCCGCCGTTTTTAATCACGCGCTTGATATTCTTGACGGCGCTGATATCGGGCTGGAAGAGATATTTCGGGAAGGCGCCGATTTTATTTAAAAGCGTGCCGAGACGGTAATTACAAAAGTAGTAGTAATTCATGATCGCGTTCACGCGCCGCGGGTAAAGCGGGGCGAAAGCGAACGCCCAGTCAAAGAAGGAAGGATGATTATATATCAAGACATAGGGCGCGGGGTATTTTTTGAAATCCTTGCTGTTTGTTCGCACGCGAAACTTCGGGAAATAATATAATCTCACGACGAGATAGACAAGGCGGTAGAGCCACCTGCGCGGCGGCCTGACGTTGTTTTGGAAGTAACGCATGTCTTTTGCGAGTTTTGTCTCCAGGTAATTAATAATTTTCGGGTAATATTTAAGACCCAAAATAACCAAAATAATAACGATGAATAAAACTATGGAGACGAGAACATAATTCGAATCGATGATGAGCGAGCCGAACCAGGTCGAAAGAAGAATCGCCGGCGCGGCTCCCACCGTCGTCGTCGCGATATAGGGACCGAATTTAAGTTTTGATTTCGCCGCCGCGAAGGCGATCAGCCCGAACGGCATGATCGGAATCAAATAAAGAGCGAGTAGTATAATAACCCGGGCCTTATCGGACGACGCCGTCGCGACCTTTTCCAGTTTGGCCTCGTCTTTTTCCCTGTAAACCAATAGCGGCGCGGTTTTCGTCTTTCTTACGATCATAAGAATTATGATGTTCGCGAGAAACACGCCTGCGAGGCACGCGAGCGTTCCGAGAATCGGACCGAGAGTTATCCCGGCGATAATGTGGAGCGGTTGCCCGGGAAGAACCGCGAGCGCGACTTGAATCGCGTTGGCGAGACCGATGAAGAAAAATGTCCAAAATCCGTAACTTGCGAATTTATCGGTCAGTGGCTGCCAATCCCTCGCCTTGATCGCCGCCGCGATCGCGGGCCTTAGGTCCCAAACCAATAGCGCGCAGGCCAAGGCGATTATTGCGATAAGCGCGATAAAGAGAAAAAAACGGGCGGTTTTCTTTCTTTTCATTTTAAATCTCACCAAAAAATAGCACTTTATACTATAATTAAAAATATTATAACATATCGGGCGGAGAATGTAAAAGAAAAATAGGCAGGTAAAAATTACTTGCTCGCGGGAAGAGGGGGAGGAATGGAAAAAAACAACCGCGCGCGGGCGCTCGCCGCCGGCGCGACTTCCGGCTTCGTCGGCCAGTATTTTTCCGATATTATTAGCAATGTCGCCCGGGGAAAGGCCGATATCCTCGGACGCGCCTCCGGTTACGAGGAATATTTGGCGGGAATCGCGTCTGGATTTACGGGAGCGGTGTTTTCCGGGCGGGTTTCGCTTCTTGCGCTCACGCTCCTTTCCGCGGGCGTCTATTACGGCGTCGCCCGGACCCTCGCCCCGCCCGGGGAAGAGCCTTTCGGTACCCGGCTTTTATCCGATTATCTCCGCGATTCCTTGATCGTTTACCTGTTGCTTTTTTTTCAAGAAAGGCTTTCCGAGTCGATTCCTTCCCGCCGCGAGCCTCGGGAAACTGGGGACGTTTGGAGCGCCGCCCTGCTTTCCGGCCTTGTTCCGAGCGTTTACTTTGGCCTTCGCGACCTTTTTTTTCCGCCCGAAAACGACCGTAAAGAGCAAAATTCGGCGCGAGATTCGCGCCCAAAAATAAAAACAGTTTACGAAAAGGAAAAAAAATAGTATAATACCATATAAGGAGGAAGACCATGATCGTCATCAAAGAAATTACCAGCAAAAAAGACAAGAAAAAGTTTGTTGATTTTCCTAATAAGTTATATCGCGACAACAAATACTATATCCCGTCCTTCTTTAAGGACGAGCTGGAAATGCTCGACCCGAAGACCAACGCGGCTTATGAATATTGTGAAACGAGGTTTTTTCTCGCGTACCGCGACAACAAAATCGTCGGCCGGATATGCGCGCTAATAAATCACGCGTACAATAAAAAAATTAACGCCCGGCAGATGCGTTTCTGCCGCTTTGACGTTATCGACGATTTCGAGGTAACGAAAAAACTTTTCGAGCCGGTAATCGCCTGGGCGAAAGAACGCGGCCTGAACCGGATAATCGGGCCGATCGGCTTTAGCGACATCGACAAGCAAGGACTTTTGGTCGAGGGCTTCGAGGAAGAAAGCAACACGATCACCCTTTATAATCACCCGTACTATATGGAGCACCTGGAGAAACTCGGTTTCGTCAAGGACGTCGACTGGCTTGAGTTCCAAATTTTCTGCCCGGAAAACATCAGCGAGCGGATCAACCGGATGGCGAACGTCATCACCAAAAGGTACGGTTATCAGTTGATTAGGTTAAGGAAGCGGAAAGAAATGAAACCTTATATCAAGGCCGGCTTTGACCTCATCAACGAGGCTTTCTCGCCGCTTTACGGCACCGTTCCCCTAAACGAGGGACAAATCCAAAAAGCGATGAAACAATTCGTGACGATGGTCAATATGGAGTTTTTATATCTTGTGGCTAATAAGGAAGGCGAGCTTATCGGTTTGGGCCTGATGGTGCCCTCGCTTAACGCCGCGACAAAAAAATCCAACGGCCGCCTTTTCCCGTTCGGATTTATTCGCGCCCTGCGCGCCTTAAGAAAGCCGAAAGTGCTTGACATGTATATGATCGCCGTCAAGCCGGAATATCAGAATCTCGGCGTCAACGTCTTGATGCTTTGCGAGGGGATTAAATCGTCGATTAAACACGGGGTCTCGCACGCCGAAACCGGTCCCGAGCTTGAGACCAATCAAAACGTCCAGGCTTTATGGAAAGAATTCGACGTCCGGCAGCACCGCCGCCGCCGCTGTTATAAACTTGATTTGGAATAAGGGCCGGCTCGCGCTGTCATGAAAAAATTTTTTGTTGAGTTTAAAAACTTTATCAGCAAGGGAAACATCCTGGACTTGGCCGTCGCCGTCGTCATCGGCAACGCCTTTAACGCGATTGTCTCGAGCCTCGTGCAAAATATTATTATGCCGGTAATCGGCCTCGCCGTCGGCGGGATTAACGTCGCCGATTGGAAATTGGTGATTACCCCGGCCGACCCGGCGACGGGCGCCGCCGAGGCCGCGCTTTATTACGGACGTTTTTTACAATCGGTGATTGATTTTTTGATTATCGCTTTTTCCGTTTTCATCGCCGTTAAGGCCATGCTTCGGTTAAAGGAAGGATTCAAAAAAATAAACGAGAAACGCCCGACGGCGCCGGAAAAGAAAGAAATGCTCGAGTTGGGAATGGATCCGAAAAAAGAGGAGGACGTTGTTTCCTACAGGCAAAAGAAAGCCGAGGAAGCGGCCGCCCGCGCCCGGGAGGAAAAAGAGAAGAACCCGACCGAGATCGATTTGCTTAAGGAAATTCGCGATTTGCTTAAAGGAAAAGAGAATTAACGGCGCGAAGAAACCGCGGAAGTCGCCGTTAAAGAGCGTAAGCCGCTTGCGCGCGGGTGATTCGTGGTATAATATTAACAAAGCGGCGGGCGGTTTTTGCCCGAAGCGAAGAAAAACATTTAAAAATAGCGGGAATCCCGTGAAAAATAACAAAAATAATCTTTGACTTTCACGCTTAAAAAGTGTATAATATGCATGTTGTGAACAAGCGCAACCGCTCAGACCGGGCCTTAAGCGACTAATGTCCGCCCGTATGGCGAGTCTTACTTTACGAGGAGGTGCTTTACAAGTGTATGCTGTTTTTGAAACCGGCGGTAAGCAATACCGCGTCGCCGAGAATGACGTAATTTTCGTCGAGAAACTCGCGGCCGCCGAAGGCGACGAAGTTGTCTTTGAAAATGTCTTAATGCTCGGAAAAAAAATCGGAGCTCCCTATGTCAAGGGCGCGAAAGTTGTCGGAGTCGTTGAGAAACAAGGCAAAAACAAAAAAATCATCGTTTTCAAATACAAGCCGAAGAAGAATTACCGGAAAAAACAAGGGCATCGTCAGCCTTACACGAAGATCAAAATAACGAAAATCGAAGGATAAGTATGATATTAGTGAAAGTCCGGTATAATCAGGACCGCATTAAAGAAGTGACTATTTCCGGACATTCCGGATACGAAGAAATCGGAAAAGATATCGTCTGCAGCGCGGTTTCCACCGCGATGTTCGTCAGCCTGGGGTTGGTCGAGAAGGTTTGCCCCCGCTACAGTTTTAAAAGCGATGAAAAGAAAGCGCTGATGTCGCTGAAAATTATCGAGACGAACGAGATAACCGATATGGTGCTCGATAATCTCGTCGACTCGCTATACTCAATCAGTTGCGATTATGGTGATTATCTCGCAATCGATTATCTTAGATAGGAGGTAGAACGCAATGAAAAAAATTTGGATAAATATTCAGTTTTTCGCATCAAAAAAAGCCGCCGGTTCCACGAAAAACGGTCGCGATTCGCACGCGAAACGTTTGGGCATGAAACTTTCCGACGGCCAGTTCGCCAAAGCCGGGGCGATTATTTACCGTCAACGGGGAACGAAAATTTTCCCGGGCGTTAACGTTGGCCGCGGCGGGGACGATACTTTGTTTGCGAAAAGTTCGGGATACGTGAAATACGAATATGTCGGAAGAAAGAAAAAACAAGTTTCCGTATACGAGACAAGATAAATGCACTACCCGTGCATTTTTTTTAACCGAAACGGTTGGTGAATAAAATGTTTGTCGATGAAGTGAAAATTAAAGTGAAAGCCGGCGACGGCGGTCGCGGGATCGTCGCATATCGTCGGGAAAAATACGTGCCGAAAGGCGGACCCGCCGGGGGGAACGGCGGCCGCGGCGGAAACGTTATTTTCGTCGGCGACGAGGGGCTTTCGACTTTGGTCGATCTTTATTATCGGAAGATGATTAAGGCGGAAAACGGCGCCCCCGGTCAAAGCAAGAACCGCTACGGTCGCGACGGGGCCGATGTTTATGTTCGCGTGCCGCTCGGGTCGGTCGTTTATGACGCGGACGGGAAGGTTATCGCCGATATCACCCGCCCCGGCCAGGCGGAAGTCATCGCGAAGGGCGGCCGCGGCGGCCGCGGGAACGCTTCCTTGGCGACGCCGCGCGTTACCGCCCCCGACTTCGCGGAGCCCGGCGAGCGGGGCGAGGAGCGCGAGTTGCGCGTCGAGTTGAAAGTTTTGGCCGACGTCGGGCTCGTGGGCTTTCCTTCCGTCGGGAAATCGACTTTGATTTCCGTCATTAGCGCCGCGCGGCCGAAAATCGCCGCTTATCCCTTCACCACGCTCACGCCCCAACTGGGGGTCGTGAGAATCGGCGACGAGAGATCGTTTGTCGTGGCGGACTTGCCGGGACTGATTAAAGGGGCGAGCCAGGGAGCGGGCCTCGGAATCCAGTTTCTGCGCCACATCGAGCGGACGCGCGTCATCGTTCACGTTATTGACGTCGCAGCCGAAAGCGGCCGCGACCCCGTTCAGGACTACCATGACATCAACCGGGAACTTGAAAGCCATAACCCGGCGTTGCTTCTCCGCCCGCAAATCATCGCCGCCAATAAGATGGATTTGCCGGGGGCGGAAGAAAACTTGGAAAAATTAAAAACGCGGATTACGGGCGTCCCGATCGTGGCGATCAGCGCGTATACTAAAGATAATGTCAACGAGCTTTTATACCGGATCGCCGACGCGCTTGATAAGACGGGACCCGGGGATTTCGTTGAGATCGTGGGCGGGCACGTGGAATACAAATTCGAACCCGAGCCCGATCCCTTCACTATTGAAAAAGAGCCCGACGGCGTGTATAATGTTAGGGGACCGGTGATTGAGAAATATTTCAACGCGGTTGACTTCAATAACGAGTCAAGCGTGAAAATGTTCGCCCGCCGGCTCCGGAATCTCGGAGTCGAGGATGAGTTGCGAAAAGCGGGAGTCGCCGCCGGCGACACCGTCAGGATACTCGGATACGAGTTTGAGCTTTTTGATTAGACGCTACTTTTATAGAGCATACTAATCACGGAAAAAGCGTTTATTTTATAACAAAAAACTTACGGGACCTTTTCCGGCCCAAAAAGGAGAGAATTATGGATAACAAAAAAACAAAGCGCAATCAGGAAATCTTTAAGTTTGTCTATGCTTCCGCCCTGATCGCCATTATCGTGATTTTAACCGCGACCGTCGGCTATATCCCGTTTTTCGGCGGGATTAAGATTACCATTCTTCATATCCCGGTGATCCTCGGCGCGATTGTGTTGGGAAAAAGGTACGGGCTGCTGCTCGGTTTTGTTTTCGGAGCCGGGGCGATGATTCGCAGCTTTATCGAGGTAGTCCCCGAGAACGTGCCCTTTACTAACCCGCTTTTATCCGTCCTGCCGCGGATGCTTTTCGGTTACGTCGCCGCCCTGTTGTACGACGCGTTTCGGAAAATTTTCAAACGCGAGGCGGTGTCCGTGACGCTTGCGGCGATCACCGCAACAATGTTTCACACGCTAATCGTCGTCCCGATTTTATTTGTGGTCGCGAAAACGGGATTTCATTTTTTTGCGTCCGAGCACACGTTCATTATTGAGAAAGGCTTCCTTGCCTATATGCTCTTTATCGTCGTGAACAATATGCTCCTGGAAATAGCGGCGGCGGCGGTGATCGGCGCCCCGATTGTGCTCGCGATAAAGAAGGCGATGACGCAACAACCGGCAGAAGCGTAAAGACCGGAAATCGCCGGTCTTTTTTTTAATAAAAAAGGCCGGGGAACTTCGGTTCGACGAACCGAATGTTCCCCAGCATTTATATTAGGCCGTATGCCTGTCCTTAATTAAAACAAAACTGGCGAAGCCAAAAAGAGCCTGTGTCCGGATATTTGCCATATATTGCCTTGTCCGCCTTTATTATATCACTTATTCCAAAAAAATCAACCAAAAATTAACAAAAAATTAAATATTTTTTAATTACTTCCGAGAAAATATCCCTCTCGCGCCAACAACCTATTTTTCGCTTAACAAATTTCCCGATAAATGTTATAATGAAATCGACAAGGAGGAATAACGATGAAAAAGGTAAAATTAGCGATTCTGGGTTTCGGCGCGCGCGGGTTCACCTACGCGAACATTATTAAAAGCCATCCGGAGGAGATGGAATTGGCGGCGGTTTGCGAGATCAACCCCGTTAAGAAACCGTTTATCATGCAATTGTTCGGCGTGAGAGAAGAAGATTATTACACCGATTATAAGGAAATGTTTAAGAAAGGGAAAATCGCCGATATTCTGGTCGTCTCCACGATGGACCGCGATCATTACGAGCAAGCGATGGCCGGCCTTGAATTGGGGTACGATCTGTTGCTTGAAAAACCGATTGCGGCGGAATTGGACCATTGTCTCGCGATCCGAGACAAAGCGAACTCCTTGGGACGCAAAGTGGCGGTTTGCCATGTCCTGCGTTACGCGCCCTTTTACCGGGAAGTCAAAAAGATCATCGAATCCGGCAAGATCGGCAAGGTCGCGACCGTTTCGCAGACCGAGCATATCGGCTATTATCATTTCGCCCACAGTTACGTCCGCGGGAACTGGCGGCGCGAGGAAGATTCCGCGCCAATGATCCTCGCCAAGGCCTGTCATGATCTTGATATTATCCAATGGCTCGTCGGCGAGAAGTGCGAGGCCATAAGCTCCTTCGGCAACCTTTTCTATTTTAAAAAAGAAAACGCCCCCGAGGGGAGCGCCGAATATTGCTATAAATGCGATGTTCCCTGTCCCTATAACGCGATCGAGTTTTACAAATCGCATCCGGACTGGTTTATGATATTCTCCCTCGACCCCGACGTCGAGAAAGTCTTGCGAGACGAGCGGATTAATTACGGCCGCTGCGTGTACCGAAGCGATAACAACGTCCCCGATCACCAGGTCGTAAGCATGATTTTCGCCTCGGGCGCGACCGCCAACCTTACCGTCACCGCTTTCTCGAACGAGATCCATCGCAGCCTGAAGATCCACGGCTCCAAGGGCGAGATCGCCGGCGATTTGGAAGAAGGTCGATTCGCGGTCAAGGTCTACGGGGAGGGCGAGGAAACCGTTGATATCAAGGCCCGAGAGACCGACCTTTCCGGCCACGCCGGGGGCGACGTCCGGATGGTTCTTGATTTCGTCCGGAACGTCCGTTCCGGCGAGCCCTTATCGGGCCTTACCGACATCAACAATTCGATCGAAAGTCACCGCATGGCCTTCGCCGCGGAATCCTCGCGCAAGGCCGGCGGGGAACTGGTCAAGTTATAAATCGGCGCGCAAGAGGCCGCGGGCAAAAGCCTCGGCCTTTTTCAAATCGCGCTCGTTCGGGCGCTCGCGGGCGATCCCGCCGATTTTCTTCAGAATTCCGAAGGTGTCGTATCCCCGGCATGCAAAACTGCCGACGATTACGGCGCCTTTTTTCCTTAGTTTTCTTATCAGCCCGCGGTTAAAGCATTTAAAGCCGATCCCGCTCGTCGAGAAGACGAAGACGCGCTTATCCTTAAGGTTAAGTTTCTCGACAAGCTCGCGCAGTCGCCGGTGATGCTTGTTGAAGTAGATTCCGGAACCAAAGCCGACGAGGTCATATTTTTCGATATCATCAACCTCCCCCGCCGGGAGGAGGTCGGCGTATAGCTCCGCCGCCATCCGGCTCGCGACCTTCAAAGTGTTCTTGTGATGATACGACTCGCAGACGATCAAGGTTTTTAGGCAGAAGATCGTTTCTTTAAGCAAGGCGAATATTGTCTCGTCGTATTCAGAGCCAATCTCCCACGTTATCCCGTTGAGGCTTTTGAGTATTATCGTCATCCATTCTTCGTTCGAAATTACTTTCGCCGAGTTCACGCTTCCGCGTATTAAGACCGGGTTCGGGTCGACGGATAAAAAATACACGCATTTGTCGGTGACCGCGCAAAATTCCTCATTACCCATATACCACCATAGGCGGATCGTCTCCCGCGGGTTTATTCCTTCCCTCACGCGCCGCGCGAGCCGCGCGTAAGGTTCTTTGAAAACGAGTTTGCCGGCGGGGTTCCTTTTGAAAACTTTTTTTCCCGCGGCCGAATCCAGGCAATCGTCGACAGCTTTACGAACGGCTTCGTCAAACGCGCCAGCGTCGGGATAGCTTTTTATTATTGATTGCGGGAACAACTCTCCCGCTTTATTATACACATCCTCCGGATCGCCTACCCCGCCCAAATACGCCAGGGCCTCAATAACATAATAAATGTTTTCCCTCCGTCTCAATTATAAAATCCTCCTCAAAACGCTTTTTCTTACGACTTTATTATACCACAAACGGCCCTTTTGCCGCAAAATATTTTCCGCGAGGTCAAGTTGATCGCCGGTTTCGCGGCGCGCGTATCTCAATGGGGTTTGCGAAAAAAGTTTTTCGGCTTAAAAGTTTTCCACATTTCCTTTTAAAAATACGCTGCGGACAGTCATTTTCCCCCCGTTTTTCCCGGGTTTTCAACATAATTGTGGAAAACTTATGAGCGCGAAAATTCGTCATTTTCCGTCAAATCTGGGAATTAATAACAAAAATAATTGCTTTTTCCCGCGCCCGATATCTTTTGACTTTTTATTTGGAATTTTAAGAAAATATGATATAATATTAATAATGTAAAAGCCGCGCGGATAAATTTATGCATAAAACGCCGCCGGCGGGTGAAGATTATGTATCAGGAGATTGATAAAAACCAATATACGCCGATGATGAGGCAGTATCTCGAAATCAAGGAAGAATACGCCGATGCGCTCGTGTTTTTCCGTCTCGGCGATTTTTACGAAATGTTTTTCAACGACGCTATCGTCGCTTCCAAAGAGCTTGAGATCGTATTGACCTCGCGCGACGCCGGCGCCCCGGAGCGGGTGCCGATGTGCGGCGTCCCTTACCACAGCGTTAGCGGCTATCTCGACCGGTTGACGGAGAAAGGGTATAAGGTCGCGATCGTCGAGCAAGTGGAGGACCCGGCGCTCGCCAAGGGCTTGGTCCGCCGCGAGGTGACGCGGGTGATAACCCCCGGAACCGTGACCGAGGGGGAGACGCTTGACGCCCGCGATAACAACTATCTCGTCTCGGTAACGGTCGGGAAAGATCGGTTCATTCTCGCTTACAGCGACCTATCCACGGGCGAAAATTACGTCACGGAGATCCCGCCGGCTGAGGAACTGCTCGCGGCGGAGTTATTAAAACTCAACACGCGCGAGGTCGTCGTCGCGCCCGGGTTTAATCGCGCGCTCCTCGCCCCGATTTCCGTCGCCCGTTCTCTTACCGTTTCTGAAGAGGAACGGGACGGCGAGGTCGCGTATTTGCGGGCGCTCGCCGCGAATCTTGACGCCGAGGAGACGAAGAGCTTCTGGCGGCTGATAAATTACATTATCCGGACGCAGAAACGGACGCTCGTCCATCTCCAACCGGCGGTAAAGTACGATAGTTCCGCTTACATGAAGATCGATTTCGCTTCCCGCCGGAATCTCGAGTTGACCGAGACCCTGCGTTTCCAGGAGAGAAAGAACACTCTGCTTTCCACTCTCGATAAATGCGCGACGGCGATGGGGAGCCGGTATCTTAAGAAAACCCTGCTTTTTCCCCTCGTGGATAAAGAGAAAATCGAACGCCGTTATGATATTATCGACCGAGTCGGGAAAGCGTTTCTCGAGGCGAGCGATTTAAAAAACGCGCTCGACGAGATATATGACCTCGAGCGGATCGCCGGCCGACTTTCCTACGAGACGGCGGGACCGCGCGACCTCCTGCAGCTTAAGCGCTCGCTCGCCGCGCTTCCGGGAATTTGCGATTTGCTTCGGAAAATGAAGATCGCGGGGTTTTTCGCTCTCGAGGACGAGCGCGAGCGTTGTCGCGACTTGCAAAGCGCGATCGAGGAAGCGATCTCTCCGGACGCCCCCCTTTACGCCCGCGACGGCGGCGCGATTAAGCCCGGCTATAACGCGGAACTTGACGAGCTTAGGGCCATTCAGGATCACAGCAAGGAATACCTTCTCGCCCTCGAGCAACGCGAACGGGAGAAGACCGGAATCAAAACTCTCCGGGTCGGATACAACCGCGTCTTCGGTTATTATATCGAGGTCTCCAAAGGGGCGAGCGCGCTCGTCCGCGACGAGTTCGGCTACATCCGCAAACAAACCTTAAGCAACACCGAGCGCTTCATCACCCCGGAGCTTAAGGAAATGGAGACGAAAATCCTCCAGGCCGCGGAAAAATCCCTGGCGCTCGAAATCGAACTTTTTAACTCCGTCCGCGACCGCGCGAAAAAAGACGTGCCCTTGCTTCAGCGCCTGGCAAAAATTATTTCCGAGCTTGACATGATGCTATCCTTCGCCCGCGTCGCCAAGGAAAACAATTACGTCCGCCCCCGCTTTACCGACAATCACGAGATTGAAATTAAAAACCTCCGCCACCCGGTAATGGAACTCGCTTCGACCGCGTTCATTCCCAATGACGCGAAGTTGGGGGCGGAAGAAAATATTCTCCTCATTACCGGCCCGAACATGGGCGGGAAATCGACCTATATGCGCCAGATCGCCATTGCGGCGATTATGGCCCAGATCGGCTCCTTCGTCGCCTGCGACCGGGCGCGCCTGCCGATATTCGACGCCATTTTTACGCGAATCGGCGCCGCCGACGATATTATCAGCGGCCAGTCGACGTTCATGGTGGAGATGACGGAAGTAAACAAGGCCTTGACCCAGGCCACAAAAAACAGCCTGATATTGCTTGACGAGATCGGCCGCGGCACCGCGACCTACGACGGCATGGCCCTCGCTCAGGCGATCATCGAATATATCGACGCTCACCTCGGCTGTAAGACGCTTTTTTCGACCCATTATCACGAGCTGACCGTTCTCGAGGAAAGCGTCCCGCGCTTGAAGAACGTTCACGTGGCGGCGGAGGAGGTGGCGGGAGACATCGTCTTTCTTTATAAAGTCCGTCCCGGCGCCGCCGACAAGAGTTACGGAATCAACGTCGCGAAACTTGCGTCCTTGCCGCTCCCCGTGATCTTAAGGGCGACCGATATTCTGAACAAACTCGAGACGCAAAAGCCGGACGCGGGTCTTCTGTCCGCGAAAAACTACCAACCGCCGCTTTTGTTTGACTCGAAAACGGAAAAAGAAACTCTCGCCCTGGAAGAGATCAAATCGCTTGACTTGTATAACATGAGCCCGCTCGAGGCTTTAAACGCCCTTGAGAAAATACAAAAACTTTTGAAGAAGTAGGTATGAGGATATGGCGAAAATAATTAAGCTTGACCAAAAAGTCGTTAATTTGATCGCCGCCGGCGAAGTCGTCACCGGACCGGCCTCGGTCGTCAAGGAACTTGTTGAGAACGCGATCGACGCCGGGGCCCGGCATATCGACGTCAACCTCGTCGATTCCGGGCTTAAGGAAATCGTCGTCCTTGACGACGGCTCGGGAATGAGCGCCGCCGACGCGCGCCTCGCGCTCGAACCGCACGCGACGAGCAAGATCGCGAGAAGCGAGGATTTGTATCAGATCCGGACTCTCGGTTTCCGCGGCGAGGCCCTGCCATCGATCGCGGCAGTGAGCCACTTCATCCTGAAGACGAGCCCGGACGGCGTTCGGGGAATGATGTACTCGCACAAGGGCGGCAAATTGGTGAGCGAGGCGGTCATCGCCTTTCCCCGCGGCACGGAAATTGTCGTTAAGAATTTGTTTTTCAACACGCCCGCCCGCTTACAAAGCCTGCAATCGCTGAGCACGGAATTAAGCTATATTCTCGACTTTTTGGATAAAATCGCCCTCGCCCGGCCCGATATCGCCTTCCGGCTTACCAACAATGACCGGAAATTATTACAGACGTTCGGCGGCGGCCGACTGCTCGAGGCGATTCAAAACGTCTACGGGAACGATGTCGCCAAGAACATGACGGAAATCGACGAAAACGACGGCTTTTTCCGGGTCCGGGGCTTTATCGGCAATATCTCGGTGACGAAATCGTCCCGGAATCACATAACGATTATCGTTAACGGTCGCGTCGCGCGTAACAACAAACTCATCGCCGCCGTCTACGAGGCCTACGAGGGCCGGATCCCCGGCGGCCGCTATCCCGTCTGCGTGATTAACGTCAGCGTCGACCCGTCGCTGATCGACGTTAACGTTCACCCGCAGAAGACGGAAATCCGCTTTTCCAACGAGGAAGATTTGCTGGCCCTTATCACGCGAGCAATCGACAATACTCTTAACCGCGTCGATTTAATCGTCGATCAGGAAATTCCCGCCAAGGATATCGGGATCTCGCCGCGCTCGCGCCAGGCCTTTAAGTCGCGGAGCGAATACGTTAGCGAGAAGGATTTTTCCGCCGAAACCGATGACGATGACGCCGCCTATTTGGATATTTTTAAGCCCCGGGAAGATACGGTGCCTCCCGCGCCCGCGGAGGAAGAAGACGCGGCGCAGACGGAGTTTTCGTTCCTGGAGGACGGGGACGATTTGCTTTTCGCCGGCGACCGCCTGCCGAAATTATATTATATCGGCCAACTCTTCGGGACCTATATCCTCGCCCAAAACGAGGACGCGTTTTATTTGATCGACCAGCACGCCGCCCACGAGCGCATTAATTACGAGCGTTTCCGGGACGAACTGAAAAAACCCGACGCCCGGCGATACGAGCTGCTTATTCCCGCGAAGCTTGATTTCACGCCGGCGGAAGCGGTGATGGTCGGGGAAAAAATTGAAGAGCTCGCTTCCTTGGGTCTTGAAATCGAGGAGTTCGGCGGCGGCACCTACATGATCCGCGCCGTTCCCGCCTGGATTCCCAAGGGGCGGGAGAAGGATTTCGCGGAGGAAATAATCCAAAAGCATTTGGAGAAAAAAGGCGGCGCGAAACACGAATTTTTAGACTATTTGGCCGTCGCCCTTGCCTGCAAACGCTCGATCAAAGGCAACGAGCCGCTTGCGAAAGAAGGGGCCGAAAACTTGCTTTCACAACTTAACGCCTGCGAGAATCCCTATACTTGCCCGCACGGACGACCGGTAATCGTTCGCTTCGGCCGCTCGGAAATTGAAAAATGGTTCAGGCGGATCTTATGAAACCGGCGGTCGTCGTTATCGCCGGCCCGACCGGAAGCGGGAAAACGACGCTCTCGCTTTCGCTTGCTTCCCTGTACGACGGCGAGATCATTAACGCCGACGCCTCGCAAATCCGCAGCGGGCTTGATATCGGCACAGCGAAGACCGCTTGGCGGGAAAGCGCGGTTAAGCATCATCTTTTCGATATTATCGGTCCTGACGACGATTTTTCGATTCGCGATTACCAGGCGCTCGCCCGTCCTTTAATCGAGGATATCGCCTCCCGGGGGCGAACGCCGTTTCTTGTCGGCGGGTCGGGTTTATATATCAACGCCGCGCTCGGCGATTACGATTTGTCGATCCCGGGGCGCGACCCGTCTTTCGACCGGCAATTTGACGACGTCGGTAACGAGGAACTGCATAATATTCTTAAACGGGAAGACCCCAAGGCGGCGGAGACAATCCATCCCAATAACCGCCGGCGCGTCTTAAGGGCGATTGAGGCGGCTCGGGCCGGCAAGAAGGTGAGCGAGAACCGCGCCGGCCGAAACCTTCTTTACCGCAGTTTGATTCTATGCCTTCGCGGCGACCGCGAAACTCTCTACGCCCGCATAGACGAGCGCGTCGAGGAAATGTTTGCGGGAGGGTGGGTCGAGGAAGTCCGTGGCCTGATCGCGCGCGGCGTTAATATCGCCAAGATAAAAGAGATCGGCTACCGGGAAATCGCGTCATTTCTTGCGGGCGCCTTGTCTTTGGAAGAAGCGAAGACGGTAATCAAGACGAAAACCCGCCGCTACGCCAAGCGCCAGTTGACTTGGTTCCGGAATCAGACCGAAGCTGTTTTTATCGCGCCCGATTACGACGATTTCGAAAAGACCGTGAGAAAAGCAAAGGAAGAGGTAGATATATTTTTTGGGGGGGAGGACGCAAATAACGATAAAATGGCGACATGAAGGAGTTGTCCAATGAACATCAATCCACGCATGTTGGTGAATAGCAAAGGCAAGCTGCTGCACGACGTTTTTGTTCCGCTGCCGCTTCAGGAAATTGAAAAGAAAATCGTTTTTGATATCGACGTTTTGACTCTTTTGATGGAAGCAAACGAAGCGATTACCCGCCTGCACTACGCCTATCAAGGAACCGACCCCTACCTGCGCGAATATTTTTACGATTATTGCCTGAAAAAAGAGACGCTCGCGAGCCTTTTGATCAGCGGGAACAACTTGACGCTTGAGAATTTCTATACCGCGGATCTCGGCAGCGCGGCCGACGTCGGGTATCGTTTTTATCAAGTCGCGAAAGCGGCGGCCGAGGAGACGGGAAAACTTAACAACGATTTTTTGAAAAATCTTCACCGCCGGATCGTTAACGACAAAAACGCCCGTCCGGGACATTACCGGATCGGTAGGATGATGATCTACACGTATTACCGCCATAACCGTTATAACCCGCCCTTTGACGAGGAACTCGAGTCCTCGATGAACGCCCTCGAGGAATATATCAACCGGACGGCGAACACCAATTATTTGATTAAGGCGGCGCTCGTGCACTATCAGCTGACGACGATTCATCCCTTCCATGACGGGAACGACCGCCTGGCCCGCCTTTTCAATATGCTTTATTTAAAACGCTCTAACCCCTGCGGCCCGCATTGCTTTTATATGTCGAATTATTTCGCCGCGAACTTGAGCGAATATTACGACGCCTTGACCGCGGTCCGCAGCCACGGGCATTTTCAGGGCTGGGTCGAATATTATTTGAAGGCGATCACCGCGACCAGCAACCACATGCGCAATATTATCGATTTTTCCCTCACGCTGCTGAAGCGTAACCATCGCCGTATTCTCGAGACGCCCCATTCGAACACAATCAAAAACAACCTCATCTCGGCGCTCGAATACATGGTGTTTAACCCGGTCACGACGGTCAACCGCTTAAGCGAGATTCAAAACAAGTCGTTTCCGGCCGCGGCCCGGAACGCGAAACTGCTCGCGGAGATGGGAATTCTTGAGACCGCGGGGTTCTGCGCGCGCAGCCGCTTATACGTCTACCGGGAACAGCTTGATATTTTGCGCGACTAGCGTTCGGAAGAAAAAAAGGTTGACATCCAAGGCAAAATATCATACAATACTAATAAATAAAGCATTCTAGACCTATAACGCTTAATAATAAAGACCATAATAGAAAGAGTAACGTTAAACGAGGCATCCCAGTGAGCCGGGGATAGTGCGAACCCGGTATCGGTAGTTTAGCGCGAAGATCGTTCTATTGTCGTAATTCCGAACTAACAGTAAGAATTAACGGATTTCCCCCGTTACCGGGAACGCATATGACGGTATGTTGTAAATAGTGGTTGACAAGCTTTTTCTATTTATGATAGGAAAAGTTTTTTCATTTATAAGGAGGTTAATTTTTATGTTTAAGATCAATCCCGAATATGATTTCGTGCGCAACGAAAAGGCTGTTCTCAAATTATGGGACGAGTCGCAATCGTTCAAAAAACTGCTTGAGAAGAACAAGGCCGGCGAGAAGTACCGTTTTATCGACGGGCCGATTACCGCCAACAACCCGATGGGGATGCATCACGTTTGGGGCCGGACTTTAAAAGATACATTCCTGCGTTATAAAGCGATGCGGGGCTACACGTCGCATTACCGCAACGGTTTTGACGGCCAAGGGCTATGGGTCGAGGTCGAGGTCGAGAAAGAACTCGGCTTTGCCTCGAAAAAGGATATCGAGGAATTTGGCCTGGACAAATTCACCGAGGCCTGCGTCGCCCGCGTGGAGAAATACGCCGCCGTCATTACCGAGCAGTCGAAGCGACTCGGGCAATGGATGGATTGGGATAACTCGTATTACACCCATCATGACGGCAATATCACGAGCATCTGGGCGATGCTTAAGCGTTGTCACGAGCGCGGCTGGCTGAAGCAGTTGTACCGGCCGATGCCGTGGTGCGGGCGGTGCGGGACGTCGCTATCCGATCATGAGATGGCAGGGTCCTACAAGGAACTCGAGCACGCGGCGGTCTTCGTTAAACTCCCGCTTAAGGGCGAGGACGCCGATATTCTTGTCTGGACGACGACGCCCTGGACGCTTTCGAGCAATACCGCGCTCGCGGTAAGCCCCGAGCTCACCTATCTTAAGGTAACCGTCCCCGGCGAAGCGCGGCCGCTTATTATGGTTAAGGAGTTATATTTCAAGAAGTTTCATAAAGACGGCGGGAAGATCCTTTCGGAGCTTAAGGGAGCGGATCTTGCCGGCAAGCGCTACGAGACGATGTTTCCCGACCTTCCCCGCCAGCGGGACGTTGACCACCGAATCATCCTCTGGGACGAGGTTTCCGCCGACGAGGGTTCGGGCGTCGTTCATATCGCCCCCGGGTGCGGCGCCGAGGACTACGATCTGGGGTTAAAGGAAGACCTTACGGTCATCATGCCGATCGACGAGAACGGCTACTTTTACGAAGATTTCGGCTTTCTTGCCGGCAAGCACGCCCAGGAAGTAAACGAGCTTGTTTTCGAGCGCCTGCGCGAGCAGGGAAAACTCTTTTTGGTTCACCCTTATAAGCATAGTTACCCCGTCTGCTGGCGCTGTAAAAAAGAAATCCTTTTCCGCCTCGGCAAGGAATGGGCGATCGCCGTCGACGAACTGAGGCCGCTTCTGATCGAAAACGCCAGGAAAGTAAAATGGTATCCCGCGTACCAGGGGAAGCGGATGGAAGACTGGCTTAACAATATGTCGGACTGGAATATTTCCCGGAAACGTTTCTACGGTTTGCCGCTGCCGTTTTATCCCTGCTCCTGCGGTCACCTGACCGTTATCGGAAGCAAGGAGGAGCTGCGCGAAAAAGCCGTCGACCCGCGCCTCGTCGATAATCTTAAGGAACTGCATCGGCCGTGGATTGACGAGGTCAAGATTAAGTGCGAGAAATGCGGCGCGGCCGTGGAGCGGATCGCGGAAGTGGGCGACGTTTGGCTTGACGCCGGGATCGTGCCGTTTTCGACTCTGAAGTATTTCGAGGACCGCGATTATTGGCGCGAGTATTTCCCCGCCGAGTACGTGATCGAGATGCACGAACAGGTTCGGCTGTGGTTTTATTCGCTCCTCTTTATGTCGACTGTGTTGATCGGCGAGCCGCCGTACGAGCAAGTCGGGACGCATGGGATTGTGGTTTCGGAAGACGGGTCGCGTTTCTCGAAAACCGGCGTTATGATCAGGTTCGAGGAAGCCGCGGAAAAAATCGGCGCCGACGCCTCCCGTTATATCTACGTTTCCACCCCCGCCACGAGCGAGGTCCGCTTCGGGTTCTCCCTGGGCGACGACGCGAAGCGCCGGTTGCTCGCTTTCTGGAATATCGTCGTCTTTTTCGACCTCTATTACCAGATCGATAAACCCGAATTAAACCGGGTACCGGAATTAACCGACAAGTCCGACCGTTGGCTATCGGCCCGGGTGAGAAAGTTTGTTTCCGCGGCGACGGCCGCTTACGAGGCTTACGAGCCGTGGGAGATTATCAAACTTTTTGAAAAATGCGTCGACGACGTTTCCAACTGGTATATCAGGATCAACCGCAAGCGGTTCTGGAAATCGGAAATGAACGAGGACAAATACACCGCGTACTACGCCCTGTACCGGGCGATTAAAATGATGACGCAAGTTATGGCGCCGATCATCCCCTTCATGACCGAGTGGATCTGGCAGGCGCTCGTCCTGCGCGTCGAGCCGGATGAAGAGCATTCCGTTCACCTGACCCGTTTCCCGGAATCGGCCGGCGTTGACGAGGAAATCCTTTCGGAGACGGAAGTCGCGCGGGAAGTGATCACCGGCGCCCTCAAGCTGCGCAACGAGAATAATCTTAAAATCAAGCAGCCGCTTTCCGCCCTTTACCTGGCCGGCTATGAGGAGAAAGTCGTCGAGTCTTACCGCGGAACGATCGAAAGCGAGATTAACGTTAAGGAAATCAAGTTTCTTTCCGGAAGCGAAGAACTTAAACGCCGTTATTTGACGCTTGATTTCCGAAAAGCGGGCCCGGTCCTAAAGGACAAGGTCAACGCCGTTAAGGATTTGCTCGCGGGGCTTGAGCCCGCGGCGATGGCGGAAGCGGTCAAGCGTTATGACGAGGGCGCGGAAATCGCGGTCGGGGAATATGTTTTACCGGGAGAGATCTTTAAGGTCGAGTCCGAATACCTGCCCGGCTACGCCTGGTTCGAGGAAGGCGAGCGCTTGGTGGCTCTCGCGACGGAACTTACCCCGGAACTAATCGACGAGGGTTATTACCGCGAGCTTTTAAGGCAATGCCAAGTCCTGAGAAAGGAAGCGGGCTTTCATGTTTCCGACCGGATCGAGCTCGCGATTCTCACCGAAAGCGAGAACATGAAGCGGGTTCTCGGCGCTTATTCCGCCCAACTCGGCGTCGAGACGCTCGCGACCGTCCGCGCTGATATCGCGTCGCCGCGACTGGAAAAGGCGATCTCGATTGACGGCATGGAAGTAATCGTGAAGATGAAGTAAAATCCGCGTAAAACGCGGATTTTTTTCTTAAACTTAAAGGCTAATAATGGTAATATTATATCAGAAGAAGCGAATGGGGGTTATTATGAAGTATCTGCGTTTGCTAATATTTTCTTTATAATAAAACATTCAACCGGCTCTATTTGGAAGAAGTAGGGAAGTTTGTCGTTTGGGATCTTGATTCTGACCGCATACGGGTCGCAATCAAGACCTCCGCCTCCTCGACCTCGGAAAACTATATATCCGCCGACGGCATTTACCTTTACAAAGAAGCCGGTTATGTCTACGAGTTTGAAGAGAATACGCGCAGCGATCTGAGCCGGGAACGGAAAATTCCTTATACCTTTAGTTCAATCGCTTTCGATCTCCCCGACGGCCGCGTGTTTCTCGCTTCCGGGAAGAAAATCATCATTCTTTCCTACCCGGGTCACGAGTTTGTATGCGAGTATTAGGCCGGCGGCGAGATCGCGGGACTCCATTACGGCAACGGGAAACTCATCGTCGTCTGCCGCGACGTCTTTGACCGCGCGCATGCCGCGATATAAAATATAAACGCGTTTTACAGACAAATCGTCATCATTAACTTGAAATGATGGCGATTTTTATCATCCGGATTGTAAAAAACCGAACCGCTACAACCGGTTCGGTTTTATATGAGAGACGAGGAAAAATGCTTGTTTTTATTTGAGTTTCCGGAAACACAGGAACCAGTCGAGACAATAGGCGTCCTCGCCCGGGGACTCCATTCTTGCTTTCGCCGCGCCGCATGACCCGGCGGTGGGAACGATCACGTCCTCGCCCGGCCGCCAATCGGCGGGAGTGGCGCATTTTTCTTTGTCCGCCGTTTGCAGGGCGATTAGGAGCCTTTTGATTTCGTCGAAGTTTCTTCCCGTTGTGAGCGGATAGTAGAGGATCGCGCGGATAATCCCTTCCGGGTCGATCACGAAAACGGCCCGGACCGCTTGGGTGTTGGACTGCTTCGGTTGGATCATCCCGTATTTTTTCGAAACTTCCATCGTGATGTCCTCGATTACCGGGAACTGTACCTCAAGATTTTTCATTCCTTTCCATTCAAGCTCGTTAATCTTCCTGAGCCAGGCGATGTGGGCGTAAAGCGAATCAACCGAGAGCCCGACGAGCTCGGCGTTGAGTTCCTTGAATTCGTCGGCCATCCGCGCGAAAGTCATGAACTCGGTGGTGCAGACCGGCGTGAAGTCGGCCGGGTGGGAGAAGAAGATTACCCATTTCCCTTTGTAATCGGCGGGAAAATTAATGTCTCCCTGGGTTGTTTTCGCCGCAAACTCGGGAGCTTTGTCTCCGATTAAAGGCATTCTAATTTCGTTTTCCATATTATATATCCTCCTTATGTTTTTTATGGCATTTTTGGCATGCGCCGTAAAAGATTATTTGATAACTCTTGATAACGAAGTCGTCCCGGTTAATGACGCTCTCAAGGACCGAGTCTCCGGTTTTCATCTCGACGTCATATACCCCGCCGCATTCCTCGCATTTTAAATGATGGTGAAAGTGGGTTTGGTGGTCGAAGCGGTCGGCGGCGTTTGGGATTTCGATTTTTTTAATCTTTCCTTCTCCCGCGAGCCGGTTAAGGTTGCGATAGACGGTTCCCATGCTGACGCGGGGAAAATCGGCCCGGACGGCGCGGTAGATTTCCTCGGCCGTCGGGTGATTGGCGAGCCGACGGGTTTTTTCGAGAATTATCGTTTTTTGGATTGTTTCGCGTTTGTTTTTCATAGTAACCATTCCTTATTAGTAATAGTTACTAATATTATATAATAAAATAAAAATAACGCAAGCGATACGCTCAAGAAAAATTTTTTTACGGGAAAAGAGTGCGGTTATAAAATAAAAAAGCGGATATTCTCATATAATTACCCGGTGAGGGAATTTGAAAAAGATATTGCTCGCGATATTGTTGGTATTCGCCGGTTACGGCGCACTCCGGGCGAGGGCGGAGGTTTCCGTCGACGCGGCTTCCGCGATTTTGCTGGAGAAGGATTCAAAAAGGGTGTTATACGGGAAAAACATTGACGAGCGGTGCCTGACAGCCTCGATCGCGAAGATTATGACGGCGATAGTCGCGATTGAGCACGGTGATTTGGAGAAATGGTGCCTTGTTGATGAGGCGGCCACGCGGCAGACCGGCTCGAGCCTTTATCTTGAACTCGGCGATCGCGTGAGGCTCATTGACCTGCTTTACGGACTGATGCTAAGAAGCGGAAACGACGCCGCCTATTTAATCGCCGCGAACGTCGGGCGCGGCTATGACGACTTTATTTATTTAATGAACGAGACGGCGAAAAAAATTGGGATGAAGTCGTCGAGTTTTTCCAACCCTTCCGGGCTTGACGAGGACTCGGCCAATTACTCGACGGCCTACGACATGGCGCTCCTTATGGCTTACGCTTTAAATAACAAACTTTTTCGGAAAATCGCCGGAGCGAAGAAATATGTTGCGAAAACGGGCGAAGGCAAGACAATGTATTTTGTAAACAAGCACCGGCTTATCCTATCGCTTGACTATGTCACCGGCGGGAAGACGGGGTACACGACGAGCGCCAAGCGAACGCTCGTGACGAGCGCGAAGAAAGACGGGATGGAGATTATCGTCGTGACGTTTAATTGCGGGAACGACTGGCAGGTTCATAAAAACTTGCTGGAATACGGTTTTAATAATTATAAAATCGCGACCGTCATCAGGCGCCAAATCGTTAAGGTGAACGATTACCTCTACCCGGCGACGCCGATGATCACGGAAGACGTTCGCTACCCGGCGCGGGAAGGGGAAAAATTCGTTTTCGTGATTTATTTGCTTAAGAAGCCTTCAAGCGGCATGGTCATCGGCAAGGCTACCCTCTATCTCGACGGTAAAAAGGTATTTGAGACTGATATCCACAGGTACTACTGATGAATAAAATCTGGGCTTTTCTCGTTTTGTTTTGCATAATCTACGCCGTCCTCACCGGAAACGTCGAAACCTTGATCGACGCCGCGCTTGACGTTCCTTACCGGACGCTTGATTTGGCGGTCAAGGTCGGCGGAATCATCGTCTTTTATAACGGCCTTTTTCAAATCGCCCTCGACAGCGGTCTTATCGACCATCTGGCCCGTCTTTTCCGAAGGCCGATAAAGGCGCTTTTCCCCGACCTTGACGAAAACAGTCCCGCCCACCGGTATATTTGCGCGAACATCGCGGCCAATCTTTTGGGACTCGGCGCCGGCGCCACGCCGATGGCGATCGCGGCGCTAAAGGAGATGAAAAAAGAAAACCAAGGCAAGGACGGCGCGACGCGGGCGATGATTACTCTCTTGCTTCTTAACATCACGAGTTTCACTCTTTTCCCGGCGACAATCGTCGGCATCAGGGAAATCTATAAAGCGAAAATCACGATGGAACTCGTGCCGTTTATAATTATCGCGACCTTTATCCTCACCGTCGTTGCGATTATCGTGAGCCGGTTTATAAGGGTGAAAAGCGATGAGTGATTATTTTATCGCCGGTTTTATCGCCTTCGTCATTATTTACGGGCTTCTGAAAAGATGCAACTGCCTTTCTTCGTTCGCTTCCGGGGTAAAGGAAGGCGCCGCCACGGTCGTCAACATGTACGTTTATATTCTCGGGTTCGTCTTCCTAATCGCCGTAATCGAGAACTGCGGGATCGTTGAAGACTTGGAAAGATTGCGTTTTTCCGGCGTCTTCTCGCCGATTCTTTTTGTGCAGATGCTCCTGCGTCCCTTTTCCGGGTCGTCGTCGTTCGCGATGATGATCGAAGTTTACGAGAAATACGGACCTGACAGTTTCACCGGTCTTTTGACGACTTTTATCCATACCGTAACCGATTCGACGATCTACATCACAGTTTTTTATTTCTCCGCGGTCGGGATCAAAAAATACGGCAAGGTAATCGGAATCGGGCTCGTTATTAACCTAATCGGTTTTATTTTGTCTTTTTTGATTGTTTATTTTTTCCTTTAAGAAAAAACATTTCATTCCGGCCGGAATAAAATGTTTTTTTAGATACTTAGAAAACCGTCGAAAGTTGACAAAGCGGAAAAATCATGATATAGTTCTATAAAAAAAAAGGAGATAAGGATGAGTAAATACTTCCGACTGTTCTTTGTTTTTTTTATGTTTGTCTTTTTGTTCGGTTGCGTTTCGGAAGAGGAAGAATATGTTTTTGTTTTTAATGAAGATTTTCAAACATCATACAATGTTGGCGATGAAGAACCGGATTGGCGCGACGCATACAAAGCGCAATATAAGGGCGAGGAAGTTGATATCGACATCAACATCGATACTTCAAATGTTAATATGAATGAAGAAGGTAGTTTCAACGTAATTTATACGGGAATTATCAACGAAGATAACACGATAACGGAAACGCTGAAAATAACGATAATAAAATCCGATACCAACGATCAAGATGAAAAAGAAGATATAACGGTTAGTCAAGTAACGGCCAACAAAAAAACATACGCCTATTCGGAAACAGTATTGATTATAATTTATTTGGACAATCCTCAAGATTATGAAATACAATCCGTCACAATAGATTCGGTAGAATATGATGAATTTAAAGAGGGTTCATATAATGATTTGGTCATGATAGAAATTGAATTAGACTGGGAACTCAAAGAAGGGCAAATCCGATACGATTTGGAAAAAATCAAGTATTTTAAAGAAGATGAGCTTACAACGATAAATGTTCAAAATGCCGGCGTTACAATTGAACTGTCTAGCAAAGGACGGATATATATAACAAGCATCAATGCCCCGGAAAGCGTGACCGCGGGATCGGAGTTTGACTTAGAAGTGAGCATATTAAATATACCGGCTGACGAAATAATTTCTATCACAATTAATTCAGTGGTATATGAGGATTTTAACATAACGAATAACGCAATCATTATCGAGTTATTGGCGGAAGAAGAAGATCAAATGATAATTGGCATTGAGGAGATTACCGCGAGGAAAGACGATTCAGTCAAAAAATTTAAGTTTCACGATAAGTTTGTTACCGTTAACGTAACATAGGATCTAGAGGATGAAGAAGAAGCATTGATCGACTCAATAAGAGAAGAGACTATTATTTCCGAGAAAAAAGAGTTGGCAACTTTTCCCCAACTCTTTTTTTATGCAATAAAATTTTTTTAACCATGAAACGAGAAATTTCTTAAAGACGCTTAGCGTAAATCCAACCGGCGATAAGTTGCGCAATGAAAAGAAAGAAAATCGCGCCCGCGATCCCGAGCGCCGCGCGGATAAAGGCCTCGCCGAGAAAGGAGAACGAGAGAATCGCGACGGCGCCGAGCGCGAGCAGGGCGTAATAGGCCGCCTCATGCGCTTTTCCACTTATCATTTGCATCCGCTCGTCGCCGCGCCTGATTTCGGCCGCTTTCAAGTATTTCTCTCTGAAGCGGAGCGCTCCGGCTACAAGCATTAAAACGATCGAGAGCCCCGTAAGAAACCCGACCGCGAAGTCCGGCAAAAATTTAAATCTCCGGTTGAGCGCGATTACAACCCCGAAACCGATTCCGAGATAAAAAAGCGCCTCGTAATAAGATTTTCCGAACATTTTCATTATTTATTATCCTCCTCATAAATAAATATCTCCTCAATTGATAGGTCAAAATAGCGGGCAAGCTTAAATGCTAGCTTGATCGAAGGGTTGTACCTGCCGTTTTCCAACGAATTGATCGTTTGCCGGGAAACGCCCATCGCCTCGGCCAACCTTTCCTGACTTATTCCTTTTTTTCGCCGTAATTCTTCCAATCTGTTTTTCATTATCGCCCCCGTAAAAATATCTTACCGAAAATATTGTATCATCCGTTCTCCTGTATGTCAAGTAAACTTTACACATTTTTGAAAAAATGCGCTCGCAACCCCGGCGGAAGAGTAATCTCTTGTTATCGCGCCTTAATCCTGCTATAATATTGGTAAGAAGCGAAACGAGGTGAACGACATGTGCGACACTCTATACAGAAAGACTCCCGACGGCTATATCTTCGGGAAAAACAGCGACCGCGGGCCGAACGAGCCTAATCTTGCGCTTTTTTATCCGCGGATGGAACATAAGGAAAAGACCTTGAAATGCACCTATATCGAAATCGAACAGGTCCCCAAAACCCACGCCTTTTATCTCGTCCAACCGAGTTGGATGTGGGGCGGGGAAATGGGGATAAACGAGCATGGCGTCGTTATCGGCAACGAGGCGGTCTTCACGAAAGGCTGCGATAAGAAAGAGGAACGCCTTTTGGGCATGGATCTTTTGCGTTTGGCGCTTGAGCGGGCGGCGTCGGCCACGGAAGCCAAGGAAGTAATCAAGGACCTCCTCCGCCGTTATGGCCAGGGCGGTAATTGCGGGTTCGACAAGAAGTTTTACTACGATAATTCCTACCTGATCGCCGACGATAACGAGGCCTACGTGCTCGAGACCGCGGGTCGCGATTGGGCGGAAATGAAAATCGACTCCCGCTATAACATCAGCAACCGCCTGTCGCTAAACGCGGGCTATTCCGCAAACGTTAATCTCGCCGCGGGTTTCGCGCGGAAACATAGCGACTTTCTCTACACGCGGTTTTCCGGTTCCGCGCAAAGGGAGCGCGACGCTTGCGGTTATTTGGACGCGAAGAAGTTTTCGCTTGAAGCGATGATGCGCGCCCTGCGCCATCATCACGAGACCAACGAGCGAAAGCTTTACCGGAAGGGCAGCGTTAAAAGCGTCTGCATGCACGCCTCGCTTTTGGGCGATCACACGACGGGAAGCATGATTGTGGAAAGGAGCGGTGAAAGGACGAGCATTTGGTTTACAGGCTGTTCCAGCCCCTGCCTCTCCGCTTTCAAGCCCGTGTATTTCCCGCTGGTTATTCCGCCGGTATTTACCGATCCCGAGGAAAGCCTCAGTTATTGGCTTCGTCGCGAGTACTTGACGCGGGCTGCCTTCGCCGGGATAATCGACGCCTCCCGGCTGCGCGAATCTATGCGCGCGCTCGAGGCGGAATTCATAAAAGAAGAAGCGGAACTTTTCGCGACCGCTCCCGATGACGCGACACTGCGCGCTTTTTCCGAAAAGTGCAGCCGGCGCGAGGAAGAACTGGTCGCATCCTTTAACGCCGAAGCCGCCCTGCGCTCCTCATTCGATAAGCTACCGCCGCTTTGGCGGAGACACACCGCCCGCCTGGGTAAGAATGTTTTCGCTCGCGAGCTTTCCGAGCGGAAGAGATAGGCGGATTTTCGTTTCGCCGGGATATTTCACGCGTTTCCCGGAAGAATATTGATGCGGGAGAGTAAATAGGGGATAAATTATTAATCCGAGGTGAAAAAATGAAAGATATTTTGGGATATTACCTGATGCCCCATCCCCCGATCGCCGTTCCCGAGGTCGGCGATAACCGGAAGATCAAGGCGACTGTCGACGCTTGCCTTGACGTCGGGCGAAAGATTAAGGGCCTCGCGCCCGAGACGATCATCGTCGTCACCCCGCACGGCGTGATGTTCAGCGACGCGGTCGCGATCAGTTTCGGGGAGCGGATTTCCGGCGACCTGTCCCGTTTTCGCGCCCGCTCCGTCAGGTTTGAGAAAAAAATTGACGCGGGACTAACGCGCGAGATCGCGACGCTTTCGCAGGCGGACGGAATCCCCGTCGCAAAGCTCACCGAAAAATACCTCGCGGGTTACGACCGCCGCTATGAACTCGATCACGGGACGATCGTGCCTTTGTATTTTATCGAGAAGTCATATAGCGACTACGAACTAGTCCATATCACATACGGGCTTCTCGGAGGCCTGGAATTATACCGTTTTGGCGTGAAAATTAGGGAAGCGACGCGTAATTTGGGCCGTCGCGCAGTTATAATCGCAAGCGGCGACCTCTCCCATCGCCTGACGCCTGACGGGCCCTATCCGTATTCGCCCCGGGGTCGGGAATTCGACGAAAAACTTCTTTCCCTGCTTGAGGCGGGCGACGCCGAGGGGATTTTAAATCTTGACCCGGTCTTAGTCGAGGAAGCCGGCGAATGCGCGCTGCGCTCGGTTTACGTCCTTTTGGGCTCTCTCGGCGGCGGCTTTACCGGGACGCGCCTTTCTTACGAGGGGCCTTTCGGGGTCGGTTACGGGGTGATGAGTTTTCGGGCTGGCGCGAATGATAACGACGCTTACGCCCGGCTCGCCAAGGCAAGCGATGAGCGTCGCCGGGCGCGGGCGGAAAGAAGCAACGACTATGTCCGTCTCGCGCGCGCGAGCCTTGAGTATTATTTCAAACGGCGCAAGACGATGCCCGTTCCCGAAGAGGGTTTCGAGGAACTGAAAGGCCGCCGGGCGGCGGCGTTCGTCTCGCTTAAAAAACACGGCGCCCTGCGGGGATGCATCGGGACGATCGTCCCGACAAAGGACTCGCTCGCCGCGGAGATTATCGAAAACGCGCTTTCGGCCGGGTTCCGCGACCCGCGGTTCCCGCCCTTAAGAGAGGCTGAGCTCTCGGAAACGGATATTTCCGTCGACGTTCTCTCGTCTCCGGAACCCGCGCGAAAAGAAGACCTCGACCCGGCGCGCTATGGCGTCATCGTCGCTAAGGGCCGCCGCCGCGGACTCCTCCTTCCCGCGCTGGAAGGGGTCGATACCGTCGAAGAGCAACTGAGAATCGCGCTTGACAAGGCCGGGATTTCCCCGAACGAGGATTATCTCATCGAGCGTTTCGAAGTCAAGCGCTATCGGGAAGGCGAATGATGAGGCGCCGGGCGTTATACTGGGAAGCGAGAGAAGAAGGGAAAGTCCGGTGCCGGCTTTGCCCGCATAATTGCCTGATCGCTCCCGGGAAGAAGGGGTTATGCGGGGCGCGGGAAAACGAGGACGGCGAGCTCGTCGCCTCAAGTTACGGCCGCGTCGCTTCGATCGCGCTCGACCCAATCGAGAAAAAGCCCCTTTATCATTTCCGACCCGGGACGGCGATTCTCTCGATCGGGACGTCGGGATGCAATATGCGCTGCCTTTTTTGTCAGAATTACGGCCTCTCGCAAAAGCGCGTCCCGGCGGAGTATCTCTCCCCGGAAAAATTGTTCGAGCTAATCCAAAATGTCGACGATAATATCGGCATCGCCTTTACCTATAACGAGCCTTTGATCTGGTATGAGTATATTTATGACGCCGCGCGGCTGATCAAGGAAAAAGACGCGTCGCAAGTCATTGCCTTGATTTCGAACGGCTACATAAGTCCCGAGCCGCTCGAGGAGCTCTTGCCTTATATTGACGCCATGAATATCGACCTGAAAGCTTTTAAGGACGAGACCTATCGGCGTTTATGCGGGGCGAGTCTCGAGCCGGTGCTTGAGACGATTCGCCGCGCCGCCGGGAGAATCCATGTCGAGGTCACGACCCTCGTGATTACTGACGAGAACGATTCGCCCGCGGAAATCGGCGCGATCGCTTCGTTCCTAGCTTCAATCGATAAAAATATTCCTCTCCACCTTTCCCGCTACTTCCCCGCTTATAAACTTACCCGGCCCGCCACGTCAGCGCAAACCCTGGTTTCCTTGCGGGACGAAGCCCGCCGTTATTTGCCTTATGTCTACTTGGGCAACGTCCCGGGCGTCGATCAAAGCACTTACTGCCCGGAATGCGGGCGAAAGGTCATTGAGAGGGGATATTACCGGGCGCGGGTCTTGACCGGAAAACCGGAGTGCCCGGTTTGCGCCGCCCCGTTGCCTTTGGTCTTATAAAACTCAGGCGGCGGTTAAAAATCATGATATTTGAAGAAGGAGTTGACGGGGGCGAAAACCCTCCCGCGGCCATAAAGATGAAAAAGAAAGAACTGATCCTCATCGCGACCCTTGTTTCGGTGATCGCGGCTGAGATGATATTTTATTACGCCGGGGCGAAGCTTGTCTCCGACGATGTTTTGAATGATCTTTTGGTTACGATCGCGACGCGGGCCGTAACCGGCGCCTGCCTTTTCGTTATCCTTTTGGAATTAAAATATAAGGTATTCCGAAAACCCGGCGCGAAAGACTTGTTGTTTGTTTTGCCTTTTCTGGCGCTGGTGGCGAATAATTTTCCTTTCGCCTCGGTGATTTTAAAGGAAGCGCGAATCGTGAAACCGGCGGCGTACGTGGCGGTCTTTGCGTTCTCGTGCTTGGTCGTCGGTTTTTCGGAGGAGGTCGCTTTTCGCGGAATCGTTTTTAATTACTTGCTGGAGTCAAAAAAAGAAATGCCGGTTCTGTTTGCGATTGTCGTTCAGGCGGCGATCTTTTCGCTAATGCATATCTTTAATCTTTTTTTTGGAGCCGGTCTTGGCGCCACGCTCCTGCAAATCGGCTACACGTTTCTAATCGGCGCGATGCTCGCAATCGTTCTTTACCGGACGAAGAATATTTGGTTTTGCGTGTTTTTACATGCCGTTTATAATTTCGGGGGATTATTGCTTCCGGTTTTGGGGGAAGGCAAGGGGCCGCATCTTATCACCGTGATCGTCACGGTCGTCTTGTCTTTGGGCGTCGCGGGATACGTGTTATATATTATTGTAAAAGACAAGCTTTATGTCGCGAAAAAGCCGGCCGCGGAAAGCGGCCTATGAGCAAGGATCCAAACGCGAAGAAGGAATTATCCGCGGGAAATTCCTTCTTTTTTTTTCGTCAAGCGCTCGCGCGGTGATACGCAATTTGCTAGAAAACATCGGCTGGTGCCATGCGGTCGCGTTCTCCCTGGTCAACAGTTTCTTCGCCGGGGTCGTCGCCTTGCTCCTGGCGACCTTCGCCGCGAACAAGATCGAGGACTTCGCCTATCTCAAGGCCGGTGGGATCGTGATACTGATACCGTTGTTATCGCTGCTCGGGTTTTTCGCCGACTGGAAGCAGTACCTGCTCGGGATATTCACGAACTTCTGGCCGATCAAGGCGATGCTCAACGTCATGATGCTGGATGACCATCCCGCGAACCTGAATTTCTACCTGTACATGCTCGTCTGCCTGGCGTACATGACGGGTCTGGCCGCGTTCAGCTTCGCGCTGATGCGGCGGAAACTCGAAGCCGTCGGCAAGTGACCCCTTATATCATCATTCATATTTTCGTTAATACTTGCGGGCCCGCTTTTTTCTTTTCCCGGCCGACAATCTTTTCTCCCGCGCGCCTGGATAGGACAAAAACCGCTAAGAAAACTTATAATAACGCCTGGAAAAAAATGAAAATGTTTAATTTGATAAGTTAACCGGTAGAAAATTACAATTTACCAGTTATTTCTTGGTAGTGTAAAATTTTATTGGGTAAATACAGTATTAGTTAGGCTATAAATAGGC
>ERZ773359.190-NODE-190-length-82443-cov-7.101156_pt1 | contig 82443 bp, 74 predicted proteins | sample MGYA00374955_ERZ773359 | MGnify/ENA primary metagenome ERZ773359 (study PRJEB29098, sample SAMN04486028) | biogas fermenter metagenome | study: EMG produced TPA metagenomics assembly of the Biogas fermentation microbial communities from Germany - Plant 4 DNA1... | reverse complement strand
TCTCCATCCATTATTCATCAATATCTTTTTAATACATTTTCTTTAACCATTTAAACCTTTGCATGTCTGATAACTTCATTACGACTAGAGAAATCATTATTGTAATCGCAACAACCATTAAGAACCTTAGAGGTGTTGCAATCAAGCCTTCCGGCAGATAATCGAAGAGCTGCAATATGACTATGCTTACCCATAAATGCCCATAATAAATCAGCCGGCTCATCGTTCCAAGCCTGGAACATTTTTCAGAATCATATAATTCTATAGAAGATGACAGGTTGAAAAAAAAGAATACCGATGGAACCAGGAAAATGCAATTATCAAAACCTCTCGCTATTGAATAATACTTTAAGAAAAATGTCTCAATCAGCATTAAGAGCATTGATATGAAAAATAACACCGCGCTTTGCTTATGTGTGATCTGCGGTTTCTTGACGGAAATAAACATACCCAGGGAAACAAAAAAGAATGCGATAAATACTCCGTTTCTTGTTGTAACAAAATATTTATTATAAACCTCAAACACTTTTGAAAGCAATGGGATCCGATTCATAAGCCCATAATAGGAATCATCCAAGAGACCTATCAGGTACAGGAATAAAGAAACAAGCAGTATCGCTTTTGGCCTGAGATTTAATTTAAGGCAAATCGCAATTATAAACAAAGCAATTATTAAACCGTTTATATACCATAGATGAACATAACTGCCCATAAATAAAAAGTCTCTTATGTATACAAGGACTCTATGAATGAATCCTTTTTCATGTTTTATAAGTTCTGTCAAGCTAAGCGGGAAATATATCGCAGACCATATGATATAAAGCTTTATTATCTTTAGAATACGGGATTTAATTTTATTAGAATCCGGGTTTGCGAAATCGATTTTGCGAAACAGGAAATAACCGTTGCAAATAAAGAAGAACGGGACAGCAAGCCTGCATATGTATTGCGTCAAGCCAAAATTCAGCATGGTATAAATATTGCTGCTGTTATGTACGCCGAATGGAGGAACATGTCCCATTATAACAAAAAATGAGCATATAAACTTAGTTAAGTCTATCCCTGAATATCGTTTCAATTCCCCATCCATAATAATTCCTCCCAAATCACTTTTTACATATTTTACCAACAGCATAATTATATATCATATTACAATATTTGTAAATACAACCCTAATTGATTGAGAGGACCTTTCCCGTTTTTTATTATATAAAACACTATGATTATATTAAAAGTCCCGATGATCCGTTTCGGACCAGCGGGACTTTTGTTATAAATAAGTTTATTTACTTTGCCGCATCATATACGCTGAACCGGATTGAATCCCGGCCCACTACCGCTCTAACAATGAAATACGCCGTATCGCCTTCCTGTATGTCCGGTGCTTGATCTGTTTCCTGCTCCAATTCATAGCCATCGATTTCATATATGCATGTTCTTTGGGTTTGGTCATAACTGACAGCATCCACGGTACCTTTAATAATAAAGAAACGCATATCGTAATAATTTTCTATATGCTCCGCGGCATATTCGGCTGAAACAATATCAAGAGATTGATAAGCGGCCATTACCGTTCGGGTGCTCTCCGAGAATTTCTCCAGGATTTCTGAGGTTTTTTCCACCTCCGGTTTTGAACATCCCGTTACAGCCAATACAAACATGATAATCAAGAATACAGTAGTTTTTTTCATTATCCCACCTCGTAATAATATTTTGTCATTCGCCATGCTGACTTTTTGGCATGTAATGCATGAAACTACGACAAAATAGTAACATGGATATGTATGTTTGTAAAGGACACGCGTAGGTTTTATAACGAAGCACTGATAAAAGTTTTTTGATTAAATTTTATCTTTTAATTTGCATAGAAATATTATACAATATTGGTATATATATAAAAGCGTGAGAATAAATAGTCAATTCGTTTACGCATAATCAGCCGTTACAACATATGAATCCGCGAATTGATCAAATAGATTATGAATAAGGAGGAGTACCATGAAAAAGAAATTGTTCATTATTTTATCCGCAGTGCTGGCTGTTGTCATGGCGGTTCAATTTACCGCCTTTGCCGGTGAAGTGGATACCGAAGCTGCGGAAACAGCGGTGTCAGAGAGTGAAGAAACCGTAGTGGAGGAAGGAACCGGTGAGACTTCTGATGTAGCAGAAACATCGGAACCATATGGTGTGAGTGTTGCACTCTATCTGATGGAGAGCAATAATGAATGGTCATGGCCGTATGGAAAATGGGATAAACCCGATGACTGGTCGGAGCCTGCAAGTGAGCCGGTTTATATTACGGAAGACGGTACATATACCCTGTCATTGACGGACCTTCAGATACCAGCCGATACCTTGATGCTATGCTATATCAAGGACACGGAGGCATATGAACAGGGCAACAGCTACAAGCGTTCCAATCTGCCGGATGATGTAATGATTATAACAGATGTGTTCAAGGTAAACGGTTCTGAGAAATCGGTGGACTCCAATGTAAGGACGGGCTTGAAAGGCGGCTTATTTGATGTTTGTTACCGCAACAATTGGGCTGATGAAGACAATCATGTGGTGTTTACCGGAGTCATAAATTCCATTGAGGTTACATTTACCGTTACCGGTATAACCGGAGAACCCGGGGCAATCAAGTACGAGCCTACCCAGCCCCCTGTAGAAGAAAAAGCTGAGGAGACCGCGCAAACCGAGACCCAAGCTCCTGCGGAGGAAAAAACGGAAGAAACCGCTGCCGCTGATAACGAAGTAAAGGAGGAAAGTTCCGGATTGGCTGACTATCTGCCTATTGTTATCGGAGCGGTAATAGCGGTTGTTGTAATCGTCGTTATAATAGTTGTTGTGGTTAAAAAGAAAAAATAAATAAATCCTATGCTCTCCCGGAGGAATAACCCGGGAGAGCTTTTTTATTTGCAAATAAAAGAATATATGAAACCAAATATTATAAAAATTAAAAACAAGAATTGTAAAGAAAAATCCATGTTAATATTTCACGAATATGATAAAATTATTATGTTTGTTATATAACGCGAAGGGAGAGACTCCGGTTGAAAAGAGCGTTGATTTTGGTAAATCCGTATTCCAGGCTTGCATCGGCAAAAAACCAGCCTCTCAGGTTAAGGGAGGAGCTTCGCAAGCTGGGAGTGGAAGCCGATATAAAGCCAAACAGTATCGACACCGCTATGATTCTGGACGGCGACATCAAGTCGTTTATTCAGGATTATGATTTTGCGGTTTATCTTGACAAGGACAAATACACATCCGCCCTGCTTGAGAAGGCGGGTTTAAGGCTGTTTAACAGGCATGAAGCCATCAGGATCTGTGACGACAAGATGGTAACCCATATCAGGCTCGCAGGACATGGAATAAAAATGCCCGATACGATTGCGGGGCTATTATGCTACAGCGAAGAGGCATCGGTCAGGGAAATAAAGGAAAGGATAGAATTAATAGAAAATAGAATCGGATATCCCTGTGTCATCAAGGAATCCTACGGATCCCTGGGAGCAAAGGTCTACTGTGCAAACAACAGGGATGAACTGATTGAATATATGGAGAAGGTTAAGATGAAAGCCCACCTGTTCCAAAAGATGATTACAACCAGCATGGGCAGGGATATCAGGGTAATAGTCATAGGCGGCAGGGCCGTATGCAGCATGAGACGTAAATCAAGAACCGATTTCAGATCCAACATTGAGCTGGGCGGAACCGGAGAAAGGATTTTGCTTCCGGAATCCTTTAGGGAAGTGGCTGAGAAGGCCGCAAAAATCCTTAATCTTGATTACTGCGGCATTGACCTTCTGTATGGGGAAAATGACGAACCAATATTATGCGAGGTAAATTCCAACGCATTTTTCGGAGGCATAGAAAGTGTCACCGGGTTCAATGTGGCTGAAGCATATGCCAGATATATGTATGAAACCATATATGGCTCCTTTTAAATTAAAGCAACAGAAGTAAATGATGACTCCCGCAGGGTTATATAGATCATACAAGACTTCGCAGTTACAAAAGATTAGTGAAAGGAACAATAATCATCATGAATTCTGAAAAGAAAAGACATCCTCTGGTTCAAACCTTGTTTGAGCTTCGCGGAAATCCGCGGGCATGTGTATTTACAGAGCCCATGTGGGGGCTTTCAATGAACCTTTGCCTGCCGTATATATCGGTATATATGCTTACCTTTGGAATGAACGATGTGGAGGTAGGCATAATATCTTCAATATACATGTTTTCCCAGATGTTATGCGCGTTTTTATCAGGCATATTGATAGACAGGATGGGACGTAGGCTCAGCACAGCGGTATTTGATATAATTGCATGGAGTCTGCCATGTCTTATATGGGCATCCAGTCAGGGCTTTTGGTTCTTTGCCGTGGCGGCACTGCTTAACGGAGCCATGAAAATAACCACGGTATCCTGGGACTGCCTGCTGGTAGAGGACGCTCCCAAGGATAGAATAACCCATATATACTCATGGGTATTGATTGCCGGTAATATGTCGGCATTATTTGCCCCGATATCCTCGGTTCTCGTGGCAAAGCTTACCCTGGCACCCGCCATGAGAATCCTCTTTATAAACGCATTTGTAATTATGACAGCCAAAGTTATAATTTTATACAAATCTTCGACCGAGACAGCCATGGGAAGAGTCAGGAGGGAGCAAACCCGCGGCAAATCCCTTGATGAAATGCTCCTGGGATATAAGAACGCGGTTAAAAAGATATTTTCATCAAAAGGAACAAAGTTTGCGATAATCATCAGCATACTGGTTGAGATAGTGGGAATGATCGGTTCGACATTCTGGCAGATAATCGTATCAAAGCGGATTGGTATGCCGGATACTCTGCTTCCTATTTTCCCGATGGCAAAGAGCATAATCTCGATTTTCATATTCTTCACCATAATAACGAATGTAAAACAAACCGCAATGAAGAGAGCTATGTACGCAGGATTTGCAAGCACAATAATCAGCTGTCTGCTGCTTATATCAATCAAGGATGCGGGTTTATGGGGTTATATAATACTGTCGCTCTCACTTGTTTTTGAAGCGCTGGGCATGTCCATGCTTCATACCTTGAGGGAATCCCTGGTTGCCATCCATGCGGATCCCGAAGAGCGTTCGGGTATCATGGCGCTTCTTCAGATGGTTGTTATGCTGGTAAGCGTACCTTTTGGATACATAAGCGGGGTTCTAAGTGATATTTCCAGGGCGCTGCCGTTTGTGCTCAGCATTGGATTGCTTCTGGCAGGTATTATTGCCACGGCATTTTATTATCATACGGTTTCGGAACCGGTCGCCGAATAAATACCTATATACATTCAATGTATTAATTCAACAAAAATTGCTAATATTTTTGTTGAATTTTTTTGTCATTTTTATATTTACTAATTTTATATTTTATATTATTATGTTTTCATCTGATTATTGCCAAATCTGATTTAATTTATCTTTCTTTATTTAATCCACTTGATAATTATCTATCTTTTACCCCAATTAACAGATGTAAGAGTATCTAACGTAAGGAGGAGTACTATGTGAAAATTGCGTTCTGGAGCAGTGATAAGGAAAAAACCGGTTCGTTTTATAATTTTGCAGCGGTCAGTATCGCCAGTGTCATGAATAACCCGCGCACCATAACGGTTTTTGAGAATTACATCGGAAAGAATAATATCGGCAAGGCTTATATCAATTATATCGGGAGATATCATACCGGATATGGGGTGGGTTTTTATGAAGGGGTAGGTATCGAAGGGCTTTTACGAAGAATTTACAGGGGAGATGACAATCCCGGCATTTTGAAATATTATTTGAAAGAGGTAATACAGGACCGGCTGTATTACATACCCCAGGGATATGTTATAAACAGCGAGCTGTTTGATTATGAACTGTATTACAATATAGAAGAGCTGTTCAGGATAATTGAGCATAACACGGACCTGTGCTATATCAACGTAGTTCAGCAGAACCATCTTAGTTCCAAGGAAATCCTTCAGGAAGCGGATCTTATTGTAATAAATCTTTATCAGAATCCTAAATATCTGGAAAACTTCTTTTTGAATTATTATTCTCTGATCCCCAAATCATTATTTATTGTTGGCAATTACATTCCCGGTGAGCTTATGAGCTGCAGCAAAATAGCGAGCAATTATGATATACCATTGGAGAACATTGCGCCTATTCCCAGGGATGAGTATTTTAATGTTGCCTGTGATACCGGTTTTGCAAAAGAGTTTATTATTAAGAATTACAAATGCGGCCGGAATAATCCGCATTATTGCTTTATGCAGGGAGTAAAAAGAACGGTCAACATGATTTCAAAAAGGATTGAAAGCCGGCATCTTCAGGCGATAAGGTGATGAAAGCTGCGGTATATGGTTGTTATCAGGGGCTTTTCGGTCCTGATAATAGGCATGGGAGCCTATGGTTTGCTGTTGTATGCGGCGGGCATGAAGATTCCGGGAAGGCGGAAGAAAATCAAAAAGTATAATTATATTTCGTGTAATAACAGCCGAAGGGCAAGAATCGTACTGGCATATTGTTTTCTCATTGCTCTTTTAATTTTGCTTTGCTTTTTGCTCATCAGGCTTATGGTAAGGGGTGACGTATGAGGTTTAGGAAAAGATTAAAAAGGACCACCAGGCAGTACATCATGGTAGCGGTCATATGCATAACGGTTATCGGGTCTGCCGCCATATCCACATCATTGATTGTGATAGGTCAGGTCAGGGACGAATATGAGCATGAGCTTAAAAAGGCGCGGCATGAGATTGAAGAGAATAAAAAAACCATTTATGTCGCTTTGGCCGATATCGGAGCCGGAGATATCCTGTCGGAGGACAACGTGGGGTTGAAAATAGTATATTCTTCACAGGCTGCCGAAAGCTACATTACCGCGCGCGATATCGGTAAGACCGCGGTGATTGATATTCCGGAGGGCACCCATGTTGTAAAGGCCATGCTGGCTGAAAGTGAGGTATCCCAAACGCTTAGGGAAGTGGAATATGATGTCATTTATATCAGCCCGAATATTGCGGAGAACGAATATGTGGATGTAAGAATAATATACCCCAACGGTGAAAGTTATATTGTCCTGACGAAGAAATCCCTGAAGGGATTACAGCAGGGTACACCGGTATGTTATATGTGGGTTGATGAAGAGGAATTCCTTCGGATGTCGGCTGCCATAGTGGATGCCGGTTTGTATGATGGCTCAAGGCTATTGGCGATAAAGTACATTGAGCCGAGTATACAGGATAAAGCCGTGATAACATACGTTCCGAACATATCGGTTCTTTCCCTGATAGAAAGCGATCCGAACATAGTTGAAAAGTGCTCCCAAAAGCTTAACAAGGAAGTAAGAAAAGCCCTGGAGAACCGGCTTGCGCAAACCTGCTATGCTGATGTGCGGTCCGTCAGATGGGATGTCGGGGATATATACGGTGTTTATACAAGCAGCACAACGGGCATCGAAAACCGGAACGAAAACAATGAGGAAAATGACATTTCGGACGGTGAAGCAGTCCCGGCGGAATCAAAGTCGGGTTATGATGAGTATATGGTACCGGCAACCGATGGGCAGAATTCTGGTGGACATGACAACAATGGGATTGACACATACAAAGATGAAGATGGTATTTACGAATATTACTTTCCCGAGCTGGGAGCATTGGAAAAATATCATGATGATAATATATTTTATGCCGCCCGGAGGGATGGAAAATGACAAGCGTTGTTTTTGCGGGGATGGAGGCATTTGATATAGTGCTTTATATCTCGGGAACCGCTGTGGTATTGGGCCGGAGAATAATGATTATTGACTTGTCGGATACGGGAGCTATTGCAAAAGTCATTCATCAGGGGATGGGGATGGACAGTTCCAAGGACATAGTTCATTATCGCGGAATTGATTATATACAAAGAATACCCCGGGATGAGGAGTTGGAGGAATTTGAGGAAGGCGTGGTGTTTACGGTTTGTGGCTTTAATTTCCCGGACAGCCTGCCGTTTCGGACGGATATTTTGAATATTGTCACGGACTCCATGCCAAGCTGTATGGACAGAATAACCGGGCTTATATGCTTAAAAACAGCGGATGACAGTATCGTAGATAATATAATAGTCCGGGATGTCATAACGGAGGATGATTATGAAAGGGTAATAAGAAGCCTTAATTGCAAGGCAAATTATATGTACTTATACCATGATGCATCTGATTATGAGAATGCGCTGAGATGCCAGCTTAAACAGACCGTCCGCTTTGATAAAATATCCGCAGCTATGAAAAGGGTTGTTATAAAGCTGACCGGTGATATTTTTCCGGACATAAAGCCTTCCGTGATTAGAAAGGCATTTATGCGGGCAAGGAAAGGGGCATGATAACGATGAGCAGGGTTATATTTTGGTCACCCCTGCATGGCCAGGGACAGACGGGAAACCTGCATATTATATCAATAATCATGAGCCTGCTTTGCAGGAAAAAGGTTTTGATGATGAGGACCCACTTTGCCATGAACAATTTTGAAGAACCTTTGACCGGCAGGAGACCGGAGGAATTTTTCCGGGATATTGGCATGGATGCCGCGGTTATGTACAGTAAAATGGACTGCCTGACCGGAGGTATTTTGGAGAGCTGCTGCATTACATTTTCCGGAACAAATTTGCTCCTTCTTCCCGGTACGGAGATTATGAATTATGAGACTTACGAACGGGACATCTGCAGCCATCTTTCAAGGATGATTGAAAACGCGGAAAAGTATGTGGATGTCGTTATGGTTGATGCAAACTGCGGGGATGACGAGATGTCGTTCAGGCTGATGGAGGAAGCGGATGTTATTATTGTAAACCTTACGCAGAAGGAATATGCGATAAGGAGATTGTTTACCGGGTACGGTGAGTTATTGGACAAACATAAAAATATATTTTATCTGTTTGGGAATTATGACAGGAATTTAGGCTGCAACATGGTCAATTTCCGCAGGAAATACAGCCGGTATGTAAACAGCCGCAACCTGGGGGCCATTCCGTACTGTTCAAAAATCGCGGATGCGCAGAATGAGTGCAGGATACTTGATATGCTTGAAAAGGAGCTTGCCGGAAGGAAAGAAACGGATGAAATAAGGTTGAAGAAAATAAGGGGAAGGGTTTTTATGGCGGAGAAGATTTATTATGGTGAAACGGATTATTTCATAAACCAGGCCTGTCGTACAACCGTTAAAATTATGGAAATGATGGATACTGCCGGCAAAACGGCCAAGGTCGGAAGGAGCAGGACATGAATACGGCGGACCTTATATTATCCGTGCTTCTTATAACAGGCCTGGCAGTCTTTATCTACTATATTTTCAAGGACAGGGTTAACGATGATGACAACAAAAGGATGAATCAATCCATAGAAGCCATATGTGAAGAGTTTAAGAAAGCGGTTAAAGAAATAGTAAACATGGACATGAATGCCCTTAATCTTAACAAGAGGGACCTCGAAAACCGCAAAGTGCTGAAGAGGTCGTTAAGCAATGCCATACGGATGTGTTCCCAAGGAGATATGAATTCAAAAACCATTGTACTAAGCAGGGTCAAGTACACGCTGCTTAATGCCATGAAGATTGATGAGGATACCATAGACATGATAATCCCTTTTAACCATCCGGAACGGCTTTCCGCCTTGGATAAATTTGAGATAATGATGTACCTGCAGAAGAGGAACAGGCAGATGGGCATGTTTAAGGGAATATGCGGTCACACCGGACTTGACAGGCTTTGCAGGGATACCGACGGGTATTACTATGCCGTTACCGATGAGGATATACATAAAGCATACCTCATGTCGCCACAGGCGCTTTCCTTTGATGACAAGCTGAACATCCTGGCACAGAGGATTTATGAAGAAACGTACGGGCTGTCGGTTGCGGATTTGCTGATTATGGAAGACACGTCCATTGACGGCATATCAGGTGGTGTGTCGGGTATAACGGGCAATAATTACTTATACTTGGACGACGACATACAATCCGGATGCCATGACCGGGCCCGTACCTATGACAGCGTATGGGTAATATACGAGGGTAAGCCGATTCATCTAAAATTCCTCTCTTTCGGATCGGAGACTGTTATAAGACGGATATGCAAGAACCTGGCCGAGTACGGCAGAACGGGACACCTGACGTCATCCGAGGGCGCCGTAAAGACACACCTGGCGGACGGCAAATGCAGGGTGACTGTTTTCAGGCCGGACAATGCGTCACAGTGGGCGTTCTTTGTCAGAAAATATGCCGGGACCATGTCCTGCAATCTTGAAGATTTAATCGTCGGCCCGGGAAGCGGTTATCCCATTGAAGCAATAAGATGGGCCGTACAGGGATGTGTCAACCTGTTCTTTTCGGGAGACCAAAACTCCGGAAAGACAACCTATACCAGGGCCGCGGTAAGGGAGATTGACAGAAGGCGGCCGGTTAGAACCCTTGAGGCGGATTTTGAGTTGTTTCTCAACAACACATATCCGGATAAGAATATTTTAGGGACAAGGCCCGGGGACAGGCTGCCGTTTCCGAAGCTTATCGAAATACTGAAAAGCTCGGATGCGCACACAATCCTTTTTGGAGAGACCGCAAGCCTTGAACAGGCAAGACATCTTATAGATCTGCTCCTGGCCGGTACCAGGCATGTGATAACAACAGGACACTGGCCCACATCCGATGACCTGATTGCTTATTTTGTGCATGCGCTTGGAGCAAGCGGCAGCTCGGGCGCAAGTAGTACCGAATCCATGGTTGCCGGGTTGATACATCTGGATGTCCATTGTGTCAAGGATAACGACGGCGGCAGGTATATTGAAAGGATAACCGAGATAATACCTTATGAGCATGATGACGGCGATTATGTATCCAATTTTAAGGAAGCAAAGGGAATTAGGGAAATTAAAGATATTAATGATGCAAAAGGTATAAAGGAAAATCTTGAGGATATTGCCCGCTGTCTGAATCGGCTTGTCCGCAGAAAGGCATACTATACCAGAAACATTGTAGTATGTGAAAACGGCGTGTACAGAATGATAAATCCGTTCAGCGAAAGACTCTCGAAAATAATACTTGGCAACCTGCCACCGGACAAGAGGCAGGAGTTCCTTAATTTCAACATTGTTCCCGGTTCCATTTCAAAAGACAAGGCAGTGGAAGTGTGACATGAGAATCAACCTGATAATCCGAAGAGTTTATGCGTTTCTAAACTCATTTCCCCTAACAAAAGGATACATAAGTAAATTATCGTACCGGTTCCGGCTGATACATCCTTGTGACAGCGGGACAATAGCAGTAAAATCCGTGTTTTCATGCCTGGCTTCATGGGTTTTAAGCGCAGCGGCATTCCTTGTAATTTATACGGCAAAAAGAGGGCTTATCAACCTGATTACCGCAGGTGCTGCCATATATATTATAAATTCCGAGATTGTCGGCTGTATGTGCAAGAAGTTTGAAATAAAAATGCTTATGGAAACAGAAAGGCTGTTTGAGGATGTAATTCATTTCTATTACATGGATTACCGCATAGACAATGCCCTGTACAGGGCAAGGGAACATTTATGCAATGATATGAAAGCCGCTGTTGACCAGATATATGAGCTGCTGTTGTCACCTGACAAGGAAGAGAGCTTAAGGGAGTATTATGACAATATACCTAATAAATACCTGAGGGCGTTTGTCGGACGGTGTGTCTGGGTGATGGAAAGAGGGGACAAGGAGCATGAAGGAAGCCTGCTCTTTGTTAAAAACCTTGAGAACCTTCAGCGGGAAATCAACATCGAGACGGACAAGCTTCAAAGGCTGGAAATGGAATTCATGGGTGTTATTCTATGTGTGACGGCTCCCGTGTTCTGCATTGATGTTGTAAAGCGGTTTGCCATAAGCCTAAAGGAGGATATGGAGGTATTCTATTATGGCAGCCGGGGGTTTTTGCTGGATTTGGGGCTTATTGCCGTGATACTCGGTATTTATGTAATAATGCGAAAAAGCGCCGAATATAAGGCGTTTCATTTATCGAGCCACAGGTGGCTTTATAAGATGGACAGTATCGGAATAATAAAAAGAGCCATGGATAATTATTGCGACAAATATGCTTCAAGGGTGGAATGCCTTCAGAGAAGGCTGCGTGACGGCGGTATCAGCTTACGGGCAAGGCATTTCATATTACGGAGTTATATATTGGCCCTTGCCATGTTCCTTGTGTCTGCCGGAATATCCGTATATCTTCATGTTTGCAGCAACAACCAAGCGGCTTCTGCTGATGGTGCGGCTTATAAGCTTATGGCCTCTTTCGCAGAGAGTATTTACTTTAGTTTTCCGGACCTGCTTGCAAGCCTGTGCATTGGAGCTGCGGCATATTATCTTCCGTTTGCCCTGTTAAGCTTCGGTTCATCGGTGTCAAGGGATGCCATGGAGGATGAGGTTAACCAGTTTAATGCTATCATCGGGATGCTTATGTATAACGAGACCATAACTGTGAAACAGATTTTAACCGAGATGGAGTCCTTTGCATTGATTTTCAGGCAGTCAATCAGGATGTGTATCGATGATTTTTCTTCCGGTGATATCGAGGCATTGAATGAGTTAAGGGAGAGGGAACCGTATGAGCCCTTCAGGAGAATTGTTGATAATCTTATAAGATGCGATGCCATGCCTGTACACCAGGCATTTGCGGAAATAAACCTTAACCAGGAAGGCTATATGGCCAGGAGAAAGCTGATGAATGAGAAATCCATCCGAAGGAGAGTGTTCAGGGCATATGTGCTTGCCGCCCTTCCGTTCATGCTCCTGTTTGCCTACGGTTTGCTTCCGGCCCTGGTTTCGTCGGTAAGGGAACTGAACATGCTCATTGAGGAAATTGAGAACATGGCATGGTAGGGGACGGTTTTCATGACTACGGATAATGAGGTATAAGAACGGGGAAATATGACAATACATAAAATTGGTAATAACAAAAGGATAGGGAGGTTTTTATGATAACAAAGAACAGTGATATAACCGTTAAAATATTTATGGTCGTCGTTGCGGTAATTCTTGTGGGATTAATAATTGCATGGTCAACCGGGGTGTTCAGGGACAAGAGAAACGACCTGAATGAAGGAACCCGGAAAATCAACAATGTGATAAACTCCATGGCGGAGTTTGACATGTTGGTGTATGACGGAGGGACAATAACCGGCAGCATGTTGATGGAATTGATTAAGGATGCTGCAGACGGGAAACTCGATGTAAACATTACATACAGGACATTGCAAATGGGAGAAAATGCAGAACCAATTTCTTATCCCTCTTCGGAACCGGCTAAAAAAGATAAGGAATACATCAACCCAAGAGGCAGGTTTATTGGAGAAGTAACAAGAAATGATAATGAAGTCATAACCGGGGTTATCTTTACCCAGGTTGATTAATGCCCATTGGTTGGTTTTCAAAATAAAAGGATACAGGTGATACATATGAAACACAAGAATGCCGATCTTGTACCCCAGATTTTTCTGGCTGTGGTCGGTGTGATACTGACAGGCATGATTATCTATTATGTCATAAACTCTGCCAAGGCCACAAGGCAGGCGGCTGATGCAATCATTGCCGAAACGCTCGATTTTATGGCCGAATACTCGGAGCATGATATAAGGATGTATGACGGGGAAGAAATAAGGGGTGCGGAGGTTGTAAACTTCATTAAAAAGCATTTGGGAGATTACGGCATAACAGAGACGGCCCAAATCTTTGTGGAAGTCATTACCCGGCCGGGAAGCTCGACTGTCACCAACAGGTATGTGAACAGGGAGTTTATTGATAATATCAGGAACTTCTCCGATGAGGAACACTACATAAAGCCTACGGCTGTATTCAGAAGTGAGGTAATTGTAAACGCGAATAAGGTTATAACCGGGGTGAGATTTATACAAAAGTGAAAAATCCCGTTATTCATGTAATTGAGATTCTGCTTGGAGTTGTTCTGTTATGCCTGGGAATGATGTACCTTTCGTCCCGGCAGGAAGCATTGATGCGGCTTACCGGCTCTGTAATCCGCGGATGGACCCGGGACAGGTCCATTGTTCAGCAATACAATAACAGCGACATATATAAGGTTGCCGATGAAGAGGTATGCGCCGCCATTATGGGATACAGGCAGTATCCCGTAATGGTGGACGGAATGCTTATACCGGCTGATGGATATGATTATGATTTATATTTTGAGTGCATAAAGGACGGATACTATAGGAAAGAGTATCGGTTTAGTAAAGAAGGACATATCACTATGATTATGTACACTTACATTGGGTTTTAGCTATACACGTCTGACAAGTGTTCAGGCGCAAAGAAATAAATGCCAAATACCAGGATTAGATCATGGACTATTCATAGAAAAAAATAATACAGGGGGTCAATCATGGATTTCTCCGGAAGAATTATAGCCGGTTTTCTGGCTGTTTTATTGATTACGGTTTTTCCCTTGCGGTACATTATCCAACAAAACGTTCAGGACATTGATTGCCTGGTGGAAGTGAGAGCGCGCAGGCTTTCGGACACCATACGGGACGGAGGGTATCTGGACAGGCGGATGTATGAAGAACTCATAAGTTTTCTTAATACGGCCGGTGACAGGTACGACGTGGAAATCCTGGACATCAGCCCGGTCAGGGGAGAGGATGTTTATGCCCTGCAGGGTATGGATAGTTTTGAAGCCATGGGATATTCGGATTATATGATATATCATGATATAACCTACACGCCGGAAATACTGGAATCAGTCTGTTCCTCCGGCTTATATCATTTTCGTTCCGGCAACTATGTTTCGCTTGGTGTTGTCAGGAAGGACAAGCCTTCGACAAGCCGATTTATGAGCAAATATTCCGGTACGTCAATGCCGGGAAGAAAGAAAATCTTTACCTGCGGCGGGGTGGTCTATTAACAGTGGGAAAGGTATGGGATTGTGTGGCGGACTTGTTTATCTGTTTGGCAGTAATGTTAATCTCCGCAACAGTTTACTTCGGGCTTCGGACTGAAACGGTCATGAAGTCGATACATACTCAGATAACAGAGGATTTCCTGGCCGGTGTAAAGGCTAGCGGAATCATAACCGTCAGTGATTATGAGAATTATATTGATATGATGGGAATAGGAAACAGCCTGCCAAGTATTTCGCTTGAGCACTGGTATAAAGTATATGAGCCGGAATACAGGTTCAAGACCCTTGAAGAAGTGCTTGAAGACATAAACAGGGCTTATGATGGACCTAATGATTATCATTACAGGGAGGTTATCACAAGCAGGCCTCATGTGGATGACCCGGTCAATGACGGAAACCTGAACAAGGATACCAACGAAAGCGTTCTTGCGGATGCGCTTGATACACCGGCTGACCCCAACCATGTACACGGAGACGACTGTTACTACGGAACCAGGCACATTCACACGGGAAACAGTGTTACCGGGGGAGGATGCTACGGGATATACCAGTCCCATACACATACCGACAGCTGCTATACCAAGACCTACTGTAGCGGCATATGGTCGGGTGACTGGAGATACAGATATGTATTCCAGACACCCCCAACCTGTGACAATTGCAAAAAGAATACCAATGTATATTGGTCGATAAGCGGTGATACCTTAAGCTATACCTGTTACTCTTGCGGGCATATGGGAACGAAAGGCTACGTAAGCAGGGAGGTTATTGATTGGTACGGAATATGCACGGGGTGCGGGGCAGCAGTATCTTCATCCTCAAGCAAGCAGGGAAATGTTCATGGTGAAATAAAGACCTTAAAATGCAGCCTAAGCGGCAGTTATGCATTAAGCTGCGGGAAAATCGAAGGTAGGTATTATGATGAAAATGGCAATGAGGTCAGCCCCATATGCGGTCAGTTGGCGGTAATTCTAACTCCCACCCATGCCAATCAAACCGTATATATAAATGATCCCATAATAACCACGGCAAGAGTGGTGCTCATGGATGGGTCTGAAAAAACCGTGGTATGCGGTACGGATTTTCAAGCATCGTCAGCGGTAACGAATGAACCGGTCATCCTGATTTATGAGTATACAATCGGCGGTGTAAAATACAGCATGACCTGTGTAATCACTGTAACCGTCATTCCAAGGAGCAATACCTGCCAAAAGGGGCACACCTACAACATGAATGAGGATGGCGCCGATCCAGGATGCCCCTACTGCAGGGCGTGGATTGAGAGCTTAAGCGTTATTTATCCCACAGGGATTCCAATAATAATCACAATCGGAACCACACTGGCTGAAAATAATGTAACGCTGCTGGCAGTATATATGGACGGGCATACGGAATTGGTGACAAACGGTTATGCTGACAATCTTGATACAGGTTATCTCGGCGCCATGGATGTGACCATAGGTTATAAAGGGGTCTGCATTACAATTCCGGTTACCACAGTATGCGCGTCCATGACATGCAGCATATGCGGATATGAATACAGCCTGTATCCTGACGGAACCAATCCGGGATGCCCAAGGTGCATATCAAAAATCCCTGTTTTTACGGGTAACATAATGGAGTATGAGCATGTTAATCATACCGGTGAGATACTTAAAGAGCTATATGAAGCGGGAAAATACGATTTCAATGTAAATGATGAGTTCCGTATAACGGTTGACGGAAAATCATCCGCCATGGCATACCGGCTTCTTGAAAAAATATATCCTGCCGCCGAAAGCAGGTTTTACATTGTCAAGGCCATTCGTGTGATGACCAGGTGAAGGGGAATAAGCGGGAATCATATGAAAATTTATCATTTTGCAATAATATTCATAGTATTCTTCATGGCTTCCGTTATTAAAACGGATGTTTCCGTGGGTAAGCTCAAGGCAATAGAAAATGAAAAAAGGAGAATAGCATCAGCATTGTCATCCGCTGTTTCCGATGCGGCAAACTGCATGTCAGGAACAGGGGGTTACGGCCAGAATGCGGTAAAAAGGGACGAGGTGGTAACCGTATTCTTTTCTTCCCTGTATTCTTCCCTTGGGATTGTATCCGATTATGCGGCACAAGCTGATATGGAATGGTATATTCCGGTAATCCTTATATGTGACACCGACGGGTATTACGTTTATTATTATGATGAATACAGGGCGTCCGACGGCGGCACTTATATCGAAAGGGCGTGGAGCGAAAAGCTGCCCTACGCTTATGAGGATGAGCATTTTATATACCGTTTCACACTGACTGATATGGTCTATGTATATGACAAGAATAACCTGCTGGGCACGGCACCGCTCATTGAAGCAAATTACAAGGAATTTCAGGTTAATCCGGAATATGCCGCTTTCAGGGTGAATCATAAGGACTGCATAATGCTTGACGATGAGAAGTACGGGCTTGTAAGAAAAGACGCAATTATCAGTGAGTTGGAAGAAGCCATGGGCTATTATACAAGCAGGCATAATATTATCGCTGCCGGGCACGGTATAACCTACAGCTTTTCATTTCCGGACAATAATCAGGAAGAATGGGCAAAGTATTTAGGTGATTTGGCTATTGTCGTCGTATTCCAGGGATATCCGTACGGGCCTGGCGCATATTTTACATATAACAGGATCGCTTCAGCCGGCGCAGGCACGGGCAGAAGAACAAAATATTTCCTGGAGCAAAAAAGCTGGTATTATCTGGTCCATATGCAGGACTGTGACAGGTTACATGGAAACGAAATGATTCTTGATGAGACGTTCGACAGTATTGAAGAATGTGCAAGATACGGCGCTTACTGCTGTGAGTGCATCAGGCACGGCGCAAGGGCACCGAAGCTGAATTAGTATACTTGTGGAGGATAAGTGTTGGGAAAAACAATTGTACACTTTTTACCCGCCTTGGTGTCCGGGCTTATCGTGCAGCTGGTGCTGCATGAGGCGGGGCATCTCCTGGGAGGGCTTCTTACCGGTTGGGAGTTTTTATATCTTCAAATATATGGCCTGGTTGTAAAAAGGGAGAGCAAAAAGCTTAAGCTGATGATAGTCGGGGATACGGGCTTTAGATGCATAATGAGCCCGGTTTCCATTGACAATAAAGCCCTTATGTATACCATGGGCGGATGCCTGGCCAACTTATTTTCCGGCATGGCAGGACTTGCCGTAGTAATTATGGCTGATATGCCACAGGTGCTTTGGCTGTATACCTGGTGCTTTTCGGCTATCGGCATAAGCTTTTTTGTAATAAACGGCGTTGAAAGCAATAAAAGGCTGTGCAATGACGGAACCTGTCGCAGGCTGTTAAAATCGGACGGGTATAACCTGATTTGCCATAACGCACAGCTTATGGCGGCAAAATATTTATTAACGGGAATATCCTACGGAGAAATAGGGGATGATATTATATGCCTTTGCCCAGACAAGGCTGAAAATGACATAACAGCCTGTCAGGCCGTTCTTGAGTATTACCATTATCTCGATACAGGAGATTATGCCAAAGCCGAAAATGCCTTGAACAAGGTTCGGGATACAAGAAATTTATGCAGGGAAATATCATATATTGTCGAGCTTGAACGTGCTTATATTAAGCTCTTTGCTTCCGATAAAAATTCTGATGTCACCACCATAAAAGCAATAATTAATAAACACGCAAAAAAGAAAGACGTTCATTCCTTGCGGATACTGGCTTTATATGATGCACGAGAGCTTTTTCTGGCCGGATATGGAGATAAGGCAAAAAAGCGGATTGGCAAGGCTATTGATCATATTAGAAAGACCAACTGTATATTTGAGGGCGATAGGATTTTCTGCATAAAACAATTAAGGGAGATGTCACATTTTTTTAATAGTTGAGATTTCTTGTAAAATGTGGTATACAATAATTGTAGCAATATGAAATCTAGGATGTGGAGGTATATAAATATGAGGAAATTTGAATGTACGGCATGCGGCTATATTTATGACGAGGCTTTGGGAGATCCTGATAACGGCATAGCTCCCGGCACAAAGTGGGAAGACCTGCCGGATGATTGGGTTTGCCCCCTGTGTGGAGTAGGCAAGGAAGAATTTGAAGAAGTGAAGTAATTAGAAATGGTGTTGTCATATGGAATTCCGACATATGACAGCACCATTTAATGTTTTTATATGGACTCAATTATTGATGAAATGCTGGAATTATTACCCATTTTGTATATTTTTTCAATAATTGAGTTATTTATGTTGCAATAAGATGTTCAATATTGTAATATATATATAGTACTAAGGCACTAAAAAGGGTGTATATTAATGGAGTTTAAGGTATATAAACTGGGTTATTATCTGAATGCGCGGCACAGTATGGATAATTCTCCGGAAAACGAGCATTCTCACACCTTTACAATTGTGCTTTACATCCAGGATAGGAATAATGAAGATTTACTTGATGTCAGAAAAATAAATCATGTCGCAAACAGCTATTTGGAACAATACAAGGGCGAATCGCTGAATCGGAAGCCTGCATTCAAAGATAAGATACCGACTATAGAGCATATGGGAGACTTGTTTTACGAGGACCTCAGACAGATGCTTTCCAATCATAACTATTCCTTGATTCAACTTGACATCTGTGAAAATCCGCTTAAAATTTACTCTATTTCAGATCGTCTTTGGTAAAAGAAGGGGGAGTATACACATGAAGGCTTACTTAAAGTACGCAACAATTCTGTCATTGTTGATTGTCTTGGTAATCTTTAACATCAACTCTGCGCATGTACAGGCATTCACATCGGATATTTCAATCGACGGATACTATGATGACTGGGAAGGGAAGCCTTACTCATGGGAATACGTTTTGAACAACCTCTGGCAGATTTCTAATTACTGGGACCCCGAACTGCAACAGAATATAACCAAGGAGTACCGTGATGAATACGGCAATCCTTACAATATAGAAATACGCCACAAGATGTCACTCTTGTCTGATGGAGAATACGTTTACTTATATATAAAGGTTTCATCAAATTCGGGAGCGGGTATGTACCTGGACCATTTCCTGTTTTCAGTGGACGGAGAAGACGCTGCATTCCGTATCACATATCCTAATGGTGACAGTCTGACCAAGTCAAATACTCCGGGTATCTATCCGGTTGTTGTCAGACATACGGGATCGGCATTAAGCCATTCCGTGGTGGAAGGAGCTTCCGCAGTTTATACCAGGAAACCGGACGGTTTAAATGATGAAATAGAGGTAAAGGTACCGTTCAGCGCCATGAAGATGCAGAATAACAATATAGATCTGGACAATATTCAAACAGTAGAATTCTTTGCTCCCAGTATGATGTACCGGAAAATAGCATGCTCCGGCATATCGACTTCGCCTATATTCGGTATCATGTCGTGCGCGGCGGTCACGGGCGGTGCGTTTGTCTGGAGAAAACGCAGAAACAGGAGTAAGGCAAAGTGAAATTCTTTTTAATTATTTGTGTTGTTATCTGGCTGTATCTGCTGTCCGTATTCAGGCGCAACAAGATGAACTTTTGGTACTTTATATTCGGAAGCGTTGGGTTCTTTGTTTTCATGCTGATATGGCTGGAACCGGTATTGGTCGGGCCGCTGACAAAGGGAGTGGCGGTAATAGCAGGATTCCTTGGCAGGGTTACGGGCATATTCCAATCATACTTCCAGTATGGAATATTAATTGTAAACAGCAAAGATTACAGCATATCGCTGTTAATAGATTATGAATGCTCGGGAATAATCGAGATTATGGCATTCACAGCCATGCTGTGGTTTTATTCGGTGTATAACTTTTATGAAAAGATAATCATAAATGTCTTTGGCTTTATGTGGATATTCATGTCGAATGTCCTGCGTATTTTTGTCATATGCCTTTTAATATATTATTTTGGAAATAATATTTTTTATTTTGCGCATACCATCTTTGGAAGGTTGATTTTTTATGTACTGTCGATATTCCTTTACTACCAGGTTTTCACCAGGGCACAGGTTCTGCGGCAGAAGATAGGGAGTTTTCGCTATGAAGAGGATAATTAAATATCTTGGAAGTACAATTGCCTTCTGGATGGTATGGATAGTTATACCTTTAGTTGTTGAGATAATACCTGCTTTTTGTAATTTCTGCGTGCTGTGCAAAAAGAAAATAAAGCTGAAAATAACAAAAGCCAACAGGGAGCTGGAGTTCTATCCGGAAATAACACTGATACTGCCGGTTTACAATACGGGGGATACTCTTAAAGAATGCATAGAATCAATAGCAAGATCGGATTATCCCCATGAGGCGATTCATATAATACTCGTTAATAACAAGAGTACTGACAACAGCTTCGAGGTTTTCCAGGAGTGCCAGAGGGAACACCCCGACCTGATTATGAATTGGATGGATTCGGAGCAGGGAAAATCAAAGGCTCTAAATCTCGCTTTGTTCAACAGCCATGGGAAATACATTATCCATATAGACAGTGACGGTGAGCTTCATCCGAAGGCACTCAAGAATGTTGTCAAGAGATTTGAGCATGACCCGAAAACCCACTGCCTGACAGGGGTTATCCTTACAAATCCCAGGATGATAAACGAAACAAAGAATTTCTGGCTTCGTTTACTGCAAAAGGCTGAATATTTCGAGTACTGCCAGGCGTTTTTGGCGGGCCGGAATTATCAATCCGAGGTTGACAAGATATTTACAATGTCGGGGGCGTTTTCAGCATTCCGCAAATCAGCCATACTTCAGACACAGATGTATAATACCGATACCGTCGGTGAGGACACCCATGTTACTTTCCAGGTCAGGGAAAAGCTGAACCTGAAGGTGAAGCTGTGTGAGAATGCGATATATTATGTAGATCCGATTGAAAGCTTCAATAAATTATACACCCAGCGGCAGAGATGGCAGCGGGGTGAAATTGAGGTTGCCCATATATTCCTGAAGAAGGATGTTAAGGCGGTGTTTGGGTTTGCCTCAAACTTTGCAGTCCGCCTGTTAATCAGCGACCATACATTTACGTTTCCGAGAATGATATGGTTTTTTGCCCTTATATGCCTGATTTTCATGAATTATCCGCTGAAGCTTATTATTGTTTCCACAGTGCTTATATATGCGTTGTATACATTCTCGTCATTTCTGTTCTTCTTGAATGTATTGAGCTTTTTAGGCGAGTTCAAAGAAGAACGAAAATTTTACATGAAAAAATGGTACTTTATACTGCTTATGCCTATTTATAACTTCATAACATTCTGGTTCCGGTTTGCGGGAATCATAAATTCAATAAAGGAAGACAGAAGCTGGAAGACCAGAACATTGACACAGGAACGGATGCTGGTAAAAGAAACTGTAAAAAATGATTTTCAAACCGTTATCGGGAAAATCAATAAAATAAAAAGAAAAATATCAGCGGAGTGAAGTCATGGGAAAAGAACTTGTTGTACTGCTTCCTGCCTATAATGAGGAGCAAAATGCCCGGCAGATGGTCGAATCATGGAAGCAACAGGAGGATATAGTAAACGGGTACGGACTGGCTCTTCGTATTGTGGTTGTAAATGATGGAAGTGCGGATCAAACCAAAAGCATATGTGAGCAGCTTGCGGAGGAATATGATAACTTTAAACTCATTAATCACCCAATAAATAAAGGATTGGGAGAGGCAATTAAAACCGGCATTTTTTATGCGGTCAAGGAATGTCCGGATTGCAGGTACGTATGCATAATGGATTGTGACAACACCCAGGACCCTGTGTATATCAAGGATATGCTCGAAAGAATCGGAGCAAATGGCCCGGAGACAAAGGCTGATGTTATTATTGCTTCAAGGTACAGAAAAGGCTCGCAGGTACAGGGCGTATCAAGGCTGCGGCTTCTTACCAGTGAAGGGGCCAGGTATGTATTCTCAGCAATAATCCCGGTGGAGAATGTCAGGGATTATACATGCGGCTATCGGCTTTACTCGGTGGAAATATTGCGGCGCGGGTACGGTAAATTCGGGGATGATCTTATTGAAGAATCAGGATTTACATGTATGGCCGAGCTGTTGTATAAGCTGTACATAGTCGGTGCCCGCTTTGCTGAAATACCTTTTGTGCTCAGGTATGATTTTAAGAAGGGCAGCAGCAAAATGAAGGTTGTTAAGACGGCGAAAAACAGCATAAAGCTTGCTTTCAGACTAAGAAAGACAAGAAAGAGAATACTTGTATGCGGCAGATAAAGGGAGTAGATGACAATTAATAAGGAAACAAGGAAAAAAAGAATAGTGCAGCAAATCATTATTATTGCGTCTGTTTCTCTTGTGGTATCGGCTGTTATCTTGTTTATTTATATAGAACTGAGTAATAACAGAGCCGCTTATATCCGGAATTATAAAAATGAACAGCAGATGCTGACCGAACAGGTTTCACTGCGGATGAAACTATATATGGAATCGGAAGGAATGGACATATCGGAGGCCATCGGCACGATAATTAATGAAGTTGAAACCAGTGCCAGCAGGTATTGGTTTTTTGCTGAAAATGACAATATGCTGTTTGTCAGGGATTATAATTATTCGAAATTATTTTCGTTAATAACACTGCCTGAGTTTATTGAGATCTGCGAAAGCAAGGGTATTATCGCTTCATACAGCACCATAACAGTCCGGAAAAATCAATACGCTGTAGGTATATGCGCAAAGGAAATATATGTTATTGAAAAAGGGCGGATAAATCAGCATAATATCTATATAGCCATACCAATTACCGTAATCGGTGCGGTAATTCTGGTAGTCCTGTTTTATTCGGTGTTTGAAATCGGCAAGAGAAAGGAACGAATATATGAACTGGAACAGGAGGCTATTGAGAGAAACAAGGTAATCGACAGGCTGACCAACAGCTTAAAAAGGCTATACTCACAAAACGGTATTAACAGCGGCAATACCAGGGTATATAGCAGGGCGGTGTTAATGTCCCTGCTTGATAAAATACAGAAAGAAAATATTGTACCGTTAACAATTATTGTAATTGTAATGGCAACAGAAGACAGAGACCGGAATATACCATATGGGGTTATGTCGTCCGTTTCGAATTATATTAATCAAAAGCATATCGTAGCGGAAATAGAAGCGGGCATTTTTACAATACTCCTGTTCAATACAAAAGCTGACGGTATAGGTGAAATGAAGGACAAGATTGTTAACGAATGGGCGGTTCCCCTGAAAAAAGAGGGTTATTTTATACAAATGGGCGTTTCCTGCATAGAAGACTACAATGCCGATGTGGAAAAGGTTTTTGACCTTATATGTAAGGAAGTGTCAAGAGGAACAGGGCAATGATTAAGGATTTGGCAAAAAGGTTATTGAATATTCCGTTATTTAATTATCTGCTGAATTCGGTTATCGTTACGGTTATTGACGTGGCGCTGGTCTGGCTTTTGTACCGGGTTCTGCATATTCATGTCGTGGTATCGAATACAATAGGGGTTGTCACAGGGTTCATCCTGCATTACATATTGACTGTCAAATCCGTGTTTAAATCTAAATATGACATGGTAAGCTTTATTGTTTACCTTGGAACCTTTCTTTTGGGATTATTCCTGGCTGACTGGCTGATATACATAGGGGAGAACGAATTGTTCGTCAAAGCCGGCGAGAATGTCAGGTTCCTGTTAAGCAAGGGAATATCCGTGGCACTGCCGTTTTTTGTGATGTATTTTATTCGCAGGTTCATTTTCAGTTTGATTAATAAAAAGCGATAATACATGTTTTATTTGCTGATAGAGGGATATATTATGAGATTCAGAAGGTACAAATTCAAATTCTACCTTAACGCAAGTCATGCAATATATATAAATGGCGCCTTGGGAGAAAGGCATCCTCACACATGGGAAATAACTCTTCATGTTTTAAAGGAGAGGGAGGATTTTATCCAATTCAATATTGTTGAAGAAAAGGTCAAGGAATGGATGAACAGGTACCAGGACAGTTTCCTTAATAAGGTGGATCCATTCGACACGATTAATCCCACATTGGAGAACTGCTGTGATTACTTCAAGGACAAGCTTGAAGTCATACTGCGCAATGAAGGCTGGATTTTGCTGTCCATAGAAATGAGCGAAACACCGACCAGGGCTTATATTATTGATTTACACCCGTATGAGGAGAGTTTATATAGCCCGGATGATTGCGAAAGCGTGGCTGACAGTATACTTCAGCAGATTCTGGAAGGAAGGGACTTATAAAGAATGTGGCAAAAACCGGTAGAGCATGATATGGCACAACTTAATATCAAGTCCCGGAAAAAAGGTGTCCCGGTTGTAATAAAGCTTATATTTTCAATATTGCTTATGGCAGCAGGGGCTTTTATTTTGATGTTTGTTCTCAGGGAAAAGGGATATTATATCTCCGGAAATGACGCATGGGGACATTTTTTCAAATCGGACCTGATGTACCGGAGCATCTTGAGTGGAGATTATTATCCCCTGCATACCAACCTTTGGTATAACGGTTTACAGCCTTACCGTTACTGGGCTCCGCTTCCGTATTATATTCTGGCTTTTTTTGAGTGGCTGGCAAAAGGGGATATTATTGCAACATATTACTATTTTGTGGGCTTTTCTTTTTTTGCCGGTGGATGCGGATGGCTGCTGTGGGGGTTATCTACCAGGAGAATGGCGCTTTGCACATTTTTAGGTTTTATGTGGTTTTTCCTGCCCGATAATATCCGTGTGTTTTTCTGTGAAGGAAATGTCCCCCGCATAATTACCGCGATTATCATACCTTATTTGGCTTATTGCATATGGTTGTTTGTTGAGAAGGAAAAAAAAATAACTGCGGTTTTTATTACCCTGCTGATGTCGATGATGGCTCTGTCGCACCTGATGATATCTGCAATGATGGGCATCTGCACGTTTATTTTTTTGGTTTTCTATGTTATCGCAAACAAGAAGTATTTAAGGGCTTTTCAGGTAATTGTCAGCATGCTTCTTGGTTATGCGGTCATAGGTATTTGGCTGATCCCCGCTTTGATTGGGGGGCTGGTCGGTATGAACCAGGAAGCCAGCGCCAGCGTTATGGAGTCCCTGACATATGCACTTAAATCCACTTTAAATCCATTTACAAGAATAACGGGAGTTACCGATACCTATTATTACGGAATATCAATTATATCAATAGCAGTTATAGGCATAATTCTGGCCAACAGAAAAATCAAGGCCGGTTATTATACAAATCTTATAATCCTGCTTTGCACGACTCCGGCAATGGTGCCTATTTTGTCAAAGCTTCCTTTGAGCCAGCTGTTATGGATGATGCGATTTACAACAATCGCCTATTCCTTTTTTATGTGGTCGGTTATAGAATGGAAGAATATCAAAAGGTATGTTACCATACTCCTTATGGCATTGATTTTAATAGACTGTATCCCTTCATTTATGCTCAGCAGGTATTACACCCAGACAAAGGGCAGCTTCAGAGATGAACTGTTAATTGCAAAGGATATAACTAAGCAGAGGGTTGCATTAATGGATTTGAGCATGCTTGGCTCATATCCGTCCTGGGAGCTGTGCACAGGCGAGAATGCGATACAGTACACATACGGCTGGGCCTGGCAAGGAGCCACCACCGCTCCTAATATCGTCATGCTGAACACGGCCATTGAAAATGGGAAATATGAGTATCTTTTTGACAGATGCATTGAGCTAGGCAATGACACGGTTATTGTTCTTAAGGAACTGGTGGCAAAAGCCCATATGACGGAAGAGGACCTTATTGAGGCGGCTTTGGCTTCGAATTATTATCTGTACAAAGAAACTGGACAGGCCTATATATTTCATATGGATACACCCGAATCCTTTGGAGTTGTAACAAAGTATAAGGGATTTGGAATAGGTAAGTATGTCGATGAGGTTGCGTTTCCGTATCCGACTTTTATCGGCTCGTCCCATCATATTGATGACTATACCGTTGAAGAGCTGGCACAATACGAAACCATATATTTATCAGGTTTTGAATACCACGACCGCATCAAGGCGGAAAGCATTATCACCGAGCTTGCCGACAGGGGGGTCCGTGTTGTAATAGACATGGATCATATTCCGGTTGTCAGGGAAACCAAGAGGATGTATTTTCTCGGGGTTGTAGCCCAGAGCATATCATTTACAGACTCATTTCCCACGGTCACATATAAGGGAGAGAAAATGTATTTCTTAAACTTCCCGGAAGACCATTACGTATGGAATACGAAATATATTGAAGGTGCGGCAAAAGTACTGGGAACGGTTAATTATTATGACCAGGAACTTGCATTTATCGGGACCAATGAAAATGAAAACATCATTTTCCTGGGCTTGAACATGTTCTATTACAGTCTGCAGACATCGGACCAAAATGCCTTTAAAATATTAAACGACTGTTTTAACGCGGAGTTATACGAACTGCCTGAAAGAACTTTCGTACCTATTGATATAAAATACGAAAAGGACAGAATTATAATTGACACCCCGGTGGAAAATGTAAATACCACAATTGCTTACCAGGATAATTTCGTATCTGACTCAAAAATAATAAACAACTACAACTTGTTGTATGTAACTGAAAGGCATACGGAGATCAAGCTGGTTTATCCATATGAAACGCAGGGCATGATTGTCAGCGCTGCCGGGATTGGCGGAACTGTTGTATGGATGGCTGTAATCTGCGTTTTTGACAAAAAGCGCAGGATAGAGAGCGGTGAACATGAAGATGCGGAAGAATAAAAAAGGATTGTTTATCCTTGAATTATTTCTTGCAATTATAATATCGGTTGTGTGCAGCTTGATAGGGATGAGCAACTTATTACTTGAATCGAATGAGCTGTATCCTGCAGCCACGGATTTTATGGGACATATGACAAAGGTTGCTTACATATCCGAACAGCTTATGCAAGGTCATATTCCAAGCTGGTTTCCATACTGGTACAACGGTTCGACGGTAACTCAATATTATGTACCGCTGTCATATTACTTGATGGTTCCTATATATTGGGTTACGAATAATATTATGTTGACCTTTAAGATCTATTGGGCGGTTTTATTTACAATCGGAGGGCTGGGGATTTGGGCCTTCTGTTACCGTAAAATCGGCAGGGGCTGTGGCTTGATAGGAATAGTGGCTTTCTGCCTTAATCCGGTTCTCCTTAAATCAGCATACTGGTTGGGGGTTATTGCTCAAGCCCCTATATTTGCCATTATGCCGTGGCTTCTTTTATTAATGCTGTCACTAGCCCAAAAGCCCTCAAGGCCGAAATACTTCGGAACAACAGTGCTAATCACATTAATGATATTAAGCCATGCCATGCATGCATTCATGGTTTGCCTTAATATTGCTGTTGTAATTTTTATCTGTGTTGTATTAAGAAAAGTAAAATTAAGAAATTTCTTTATAGCTTGCAGCAGTATAGCCTTTTCAGGAATACTTACGGCTTTTTGGTCTGTCGTTGGGTCAACACAGCTTGAGACTCCGGGCACGCCATACCTGCTTCCGGATTCGGTTGCAGAAATCACTGCTAACATATATTGGTTTATACCCGGCGGGGATACTTATTTTTATTTTCCAATTGAAATTTCTACTTTATGTATTATTGGGTTGGCATGCCATATAATAAACACGCTGTTAAAGAAAAAAAATGAAAGCCATGAGTATTATGGGCTGGCATGTATCTTTTTGACGGTAATATCGGCCATTTTTTCCTTTGGTCTGAATCTTCCCGGCTTTAAGTATTTACCGTTTGCATCCGACATGGTACCCGGACGAATTCTAACCCTGACATCAGTGTCAGGGGCAATTGTCAGCGCATATGCGATTTACATGCTGTGGAATTATCGAAAAATGAAATGGTTATTTAGGCCAGCTACATTAGGCTTGGTTATTTACCTGGGATATTTGCTAAATCCATTTACCATGGTATATCCTGCAGATGATTTAAGCATTTATATTACCAGAAAAGATATGATAGAAAATAAAGCAAGTGCATTTGATAAGGGTAGATACCAGGCACACGACTCCATACGAAGCGATGAGTTGTATTTTATGCTGTTAAATGATTATAATGTTTGTACCGGATGGAACATCGAAGGAACGCCGCATAATCGTAAGCTTTATAATGACAATCTGGCGTTACATCTGAGTAAAAATGACTACATTCTTAAGGAAATAGCTTTCTGGAATATACGTTATATACATATTCCCGATACATTCCAAAGCCTAATTGAGCGTATAGAAAATGAACTGGGGTTTAAATTATCTGAGGGAGAATGGCGCAAGATATATATCAGTGATTACCCCTCTTCATATTACCTGACAGACTCCCGCAATGCCCTGGTAATAAGTGACGAGTTGCAGGGATTTTCAATTCATTTCCCGTATTTTATTCAGGGTTGGAGCAGCAACCTTATGGATTATACAGAAGAAGAGCTGTTAAGGTACAAGCTGATATATATAATTGAGCCAAACATAAAAACCCTAAGCGAGAAGAATGAGTTTGAAACCATGGTATCGAACCTTGTAAACAAAGGGGTCGTCGTGATGATTGAACCTAAGCAGAATTACATATTCGACTTGTTTGGGGTTACAACCAATGAGGAGGTGTACGGGGATACTGTGAATCTCAGCCCCGCCCTTGATGATCCGTATGGTTTGCCATATACGTATATCGAAAACAACAATTATTTAACCAGGATTCGTGCGCTTTATTTCCTCGATGAGGTTTATGCAAGTATCCGGGTTCCTAACAGTAATGTTGAGATGGACATTATCGGGGCAAAAAATATTGGTAACGGCAAAGTCATTTTTATAGGAGGACATCTTAGCCAGTATTTGGATGCCGTATATGCACGGAATCTCGGGTTGGCGTCTTATTCGGACATGATTAAAGAAAACAGTGACAGGGTGGAGGAAATGTATAAAAGCATCTTCACCTATTACGGCATAAATATGGATTACATGCCGGAAATATTCGACTCTGTGACCGAACACCACTGGGACTATAACGGAGGCTCGTTCACTTATGAAAGCGACATGCAGCAGGATGTAATAGTATCGGTTACATATACCCCGCGTTGGACGGCTACTGTGGACGGCAAGGAGATCCCGGTAGGGCAAATGGAGCATCTTATAACCCTGACATTGCCTGCAGGACGGCATACGGTTGAGCTTAAATATGGCATAACAGTTTACGGTTTGGTTGGATACATCATTTCAGCTGTCGGCGTAGTGCTGTTCCTGGTATTAATGCTGGCCTGGAACGGTATTGTAAGGCTGTATGACAGAATGTCGTTTGCCCTGGGCGATTACCTTCAGATATATGATGCCCCGGCAGATAAATACAATGAGGGCATGTTCAAGGAATTTGTCAGTGAAATGTCGGCCGCGGTAAGCGAAATTATGGATGAAATACTGCCGGATGAGGAAGCGGAAGAAACAGCCCGGGAAGAAGCGGATGAAGTCAAAACAGAAGAAGAAAAGACGGATGAAAGCAATTTTGAAGTGTACAAAACGGAAGACGATATTTCCATAAAGCATAGAACGGTGGAGACGGATGACATAAAGATTGATATAATAGTGATTGACTAGGGATCCCGCCTTGATATTCATGTCCCGGATATGTGATAATGTAATAACATTTGATATGGATGAGATATTTAAACACTAACGAGGAGATGTTCTTGTGAAGAAAATCATGCTGGTTTTCGGGACACGCCCCGAAGCCATAAAAATGTGTCCGTTGGTTAATGAACTGAAGCGAAGGCCTGATGCCAAGGTAATTGTATGCGTGACCGGGCAGCACAGGCAGATGCTTGACCAGGTTTTAAATGCATTCGGAGTGGTGCCGGATTACGATCTTTCAATCATGAAGGAAAATCAGACCCTTTTTGACCTGACCACTAAGATTTTGCTGCAGATAAAACAGGTCCTTGAGGAAGTTAAACCGGACGTAGTGCTTGTGCATGGTGATACAACCACAACCTTTGTAACCGCTTTGGCGTGCTACTACATGCAGATCCCGATCGGCCATGTTGAAGCAGGCCTTCGGACATACCAGATATTTTCTCCATATCCTGAGGAATTCAACCGGCAGGCGGTAGGCATACTTGCCGACTACCATTTTGCCCCGACGAATACATCAAGGGAGAATTTGATAAGGGAAGGAAAGTCGCCGGATAGGATATTTGTTACCGGCAATACGGCAATTGACGCATTAAGAACCACGGTAAGAGAGGATTATGCCAACGAGTATTTGGATTGGGCTGCGGACAGCAGGCTGATACTGCTTACGGCCCACCGCAGGGAAAACCTAGGCAAACCCCTGCACCAGATGTTCAGGGCAATCAGAAGAATTACGGAAGACATGAAGGATATCAAGGTTATTTACCCGATCCATATGAATCCAGCCGTAAGGAAGGCGGCAAGGCAGGTCCTTGACAACTGCGACAGGATCAGGCTGATAGAGCCCTTGGATGTTCTTGATTTCCATAATTTTATGGCAAGGTCGTACCTTATCCTTACAGACAGCGGAGGCATCCAGGAGGAGGCGCCAAGCCTGGGCAAACCCGTTCTTGTTATGAGAAATACGACGGAGCGGCCTGAAGGCATAGAAGCAGGAACCCTCAAGCTTGTTGGAACGGATGAGGAACCGATTTACCGGGCAATTTATAATCTGTTGACCGACAAGGAAGAATATGATAAGATGGCAAAGGCCAGCAATCCGTATGGCGACGGTCATGCCAGTGAACGAATAGCCGATATATTGCTGGACCCTAATATAAAGATAAGGTAAGAATAGATAGGAGTCATAAACGTGAACCAGTTTTCCAGGAGTGAGTTATTGCTTGGAGCGGAAGCCATGAAGAAGCTTGGCGAAGCAAGGGTGGCTATTTTTGGCATCGGCGGAGTGGGCGGCTTTGTGGTTGAAGCGTTGGTCCGCTGCGGCATAAAGAAATTTGATTTGATAGATGACGACAAGGTATGCCTGACCAACCTCAACAGGCAAATTATAGCCACCAGAAAAACCTTGGGAAAGTACAAGGTAGATGTCATGAAGGAAAGGGTACTGGAGATAAACCCCGAGGCGGAGGTAGTGACACACCGGTGCTTCTTTACCAGGGAGACGGCGGATCAGTTTGACTTTGCATCATATGATTATGTGGTGGATGCCATAGATACCGTAACAGGCAAAATCGAGCTTGTGCTTAGATGCAAGGAAAAGAACGTGCCTATCATAAGCTGCATGGGTGCGGGAAACAAGCTGGATCCCACCAGGTTCGAGGTGGCCGACATATACAAAACCTCGGTCTGCCCGCTCGCGAAGGTAATGCGCAAGGAACTGGCAGCAAGGGGCATAAAGGACCTGAAGGTGGTCTATTCGAAGGAGCCTGTCATAAAACCAATGGAAAGTGCGGAAACCGGCTGCCGCCGTAATTGCATATGTCCTCCGGGTACGGCAAGAAAATGCACCGACAGAAGGCAGATACCGGGAAGCGTATCATTTGTTCCGTCTGTTGCAGGGCTTATCATTGCCGGTGAGGTAATTAAGGACATAGCGGGGATACGGTAATATTTACTTTTATACTTGAATTTATTTTCTTGTTGATGTATATTCATAAATAACAATTACCATACGAAGCATAAGTTAACCGGTTAGCTTATGCTTAAAATATTTATGGAGGGGTAAGCTATGGGAAAGATACCGACCAGGGAAGAAGCATGGGAGCTTCTGTGCGAGTATAATAAGGATGAATTTCATCTGAAGCATGCACGGATTGTTGAAGGTGCCATGAGATATTTTGCAAGGGAGCTTGGCCATGGCGAAGAGGATTTTTGGGGCGTCGTAGGATTGCTGCATGACCTGGATTTCGGCATGTATCCTGACCAGCACTGCATTAAGGTGCAGGAGATTATGCAGGACAAGGGTTATGATGAAAGGCTCATACATGCGGTGGCAAGCCACGGTTACGGTATATGTGTAGATATCAAGCCCGAGCATGAGATGGAGAAGGTGCTGTATGCGGTGGACGAGCTTACGGGATTGATTGGTGCCTGTGTTCTGATGAGACCGTCGAAGAGCACCATGGACCTTGAAGTGAGCTCCGTAAGGAAGAAATTCAAGACTCCGAAATTCGCGGCGGGCTGCTCAAGGGAGGTTATCAGCAATGGTGCCGCAATGCTTGGCTGGGAGCTTGACGAGTTGATTGAAAAGACTATCCTTGCGCTGCGCGAAGTTGAGCAGACAACAGGTTTGGTATAAATACATTATTTATGCACATAAATGAGGGAGGAGACAGAAAGTTCCGGTATAAAAAATGATTGGGTTGGGTACATTGGGCAATATAGCCCTGGTTCTTTTAGGCTCGACAATAGGAATACTGATAAAAGGCGGTTTAAAGCAGCGCTTCCAGGAAACCATTCTGAAGGCCATGGGACTTGCTGTTATGTTTATTGGCATAAGTGGAGCATTGGAGGGGCTGCTGTCAATCGAAGGCAATAAGATAGTCAGCAGAAATATAATGCTTATGGTGGTTTCTCTTGCTGCCGGAAGCTTTATCGGAGAAGCAATCGACATAGAAACCCGGCTTGAACGGGTTGGTGAATGGCTCAAGAGGAAGCTGAAGGTGAACAAGGAAAAGGATAAAGGCTTTGTTGAAGGCTTTGTCAACAGTTCGCTGCTGTTTTGCGTAGGAGCCATGGCTATCATCGGCTCACTAAAAGACGGCTTGTCGGCTGATCCTTCAATGCTTCTTGCCAAGGGCTTTATTGATGGTGTGGTAGCAATCTTTTTTGCGTCCACCCTGGGTATCGGAGTATTCTTTTCGGTTATCCCCGTGGGAATATACCAGGGAGGAATAACCCTGGCGGCAGGATTTGTTGAGCCATACCTGAGCGAAAGGCTGATTGGAAACCTGTCATTTATCGGTTCAGTTCTTATTTTTGCAATAGGCATAAACATGGTTACCGGCAAAAAGGTCAAGACGGGAAACCTTCTGCCCTCGGTACTGGTACCCGTGGTATATGAGATTATTCTGAATTTGATGAAATAATGGAAGCATAAAAAAGCATAAAGAAATGAAGCATTAAAACAATGAAGCGATGTATATAGCCGCGATACGCCGTCGGACAAGCTGTCCGGCGGCATTTTATTTATTAAAATAAATAATAAAAGATTCATTGCATAAATATAAATTAAGTGTTGACATCTATTGTATAAGTGTATACAATTATACAAAATATAATTGAACGTATAATAAAGGGAAGGGATGGAGTATTTATATGGATGACAGGAGAGTGTATATTAACCCGCAGAACAATCTTCTTGCTCTTGAGGAACCGATTTATACCCTGGTTGATGTTGAGAAGCCAAACACATTTCGAAACTTATTTCCCTATGATGAGATACCTAAGATAGCATTCAACGACAGGATCGTACCTCACAAGCTTCCTGATGAAATATTCATTACAGATACAACTTTCCGTGACGGACAGCAGTCCAGGGCTCCATACACCACGGAGCAGATTGTAACCATTTATGATTACCTTCATCGTTTGGGAGGGCCCAAGGGAATAATTCGTCAATGTGAATTTTTCCTGTACAGCAAGAAGGACAGGGATGCGGTTTACAAGTGCCTGGAAAGGGGTTACAGGTATCCCGAGGTTACTTCATGGATCCGCGCAAGCAAGAAGGATTTCGAGCTTGTCAAGGAGATAGGACTTAAGGAGACCGGTATATTGGTCAGCTGCTCGGATTATCATATCTTCTATAAAATGAAGATGACCAGGAGGCAAGCCATGGAACATTACCTGAACGTTGTCAGGGAGTGCCTTGAGACCGGTGTTGCGGCACGCTGCCACCTGGAAGACATTACGCGTTCCGACATTCATGGTTTTGTCATCCCGTTCTGCTCCGAGCTTATGAAGCTGAGTCAAGAATACAATATACCTGTCAAGGTAAGGGCATGTGATACCATGGGTTATGGCGTAAACTTCCCGGGAGCAGTACTTCCCCGTTCGGTACAGGGAATCATCTATGGTATCATGACCCATGCCGGGGTTCCTTCCGAATGGCTTGAATGGCACGGGCATAATGATTTCTACAAGGCTGTTACGAACTCGACCACAGCCTGGCTATATGGCGCCGCTGCCGTTAACTGTTCGCTGTTCGGCATTGGTGAGAGGACAGGAAACACCCCCCTTGAAGCCATGGTTTTCGAGTACGCACAGCTTAAAGGCACGCTGGACGGTATGGATACAAGGGTAATAACGGAGATTGCGGAATACTACGAGAAGGAGATAGGATATAGGATACCTTCAAGAACACCGTTTGTAGGGCGGAACTTCAACGTCACAAGAGCGGGCATTCATGCCGACGGTCTTATAAAGAACGAGGAAATATACAACATATTCAATACAGAAAAATTCCTGAACCGTCCTGTTAAGGTGGCTGTATCCAATACATCCGGCCTGGCGGGTATTGCCCACTGGATTAACAGTTACTATAAGCTGAAGGATGAAAGGGCCTTAGATAAGAATCATCCCCTTGTAGCTAAGGTTAAGGAATGGGTCGACCAGGAATACGACAACGGTAGAATAACTGTCATAACTGATGAAGAAATGATTGAAGTGGTCGGTAACGCCATGCGGGACCTTGGAATTGTGGTTGACAACCCTGGCTCCTTAACTTAGAATAAATCTGACATATACATAAAAAGTGATATAATAAGGTGATTTGGAGGAAGATGATGTTAAGAACGGAGTATGTTGAAGCTGCCAAAGAAAGATTCGGACAGCTTCTTGCAGAACAGCTTGAAAGAGTTGAGAAAATGAAGGGCCAGGGGGATTTTATCGATTATAAGTCCCTGGATCGGATTATAATCGGTGTATGCGGCGGCGATGGAATTGGTCCGGCGATAACTTCACAGGCTCAAAGAGTTCTTGAATTTCTCCTGAAGGACGATGTAAAATCCGGCAGGGTGGTTTTCAGGAATATTGAAGGTCTTACAATTGAAAGAAGGGCCGCTGAGAACGCTGCCATACCTCCGGCGGTACTGGAGGAAATAAAGAAATGCCATGTCATTCTAAAAGGCCCCACAACCACACCTAGAAAAGGCGATCCATGGCCCAATGTGGAAAGTGCCAATGTAGCCATGAGAAAGGAACTTGACCTATTCGCAAATGTCAGGCCTGTAAGGATTCCGGAACAGGGCATTGACTGGACATTTTTCCGTGAAAACACAGAAGGTGCATATGCTGTAGGAAGCAAAGGCGTAAATGTGACGGAAGATCTTGCGGTGGATTTTACGGTGGTTACGAGCCAGGGTTGTGAGCGTATTATTAAGGCGGCTTTCGAATATGCCAAAAACAATAATAAAACCAGGGTTACCGCTGTTACAAAGGCAAACATAATAAAAACCACCGATGGCAAATTTCTTGACATATTCTATGAAATAGCCAAGGACTATCCCGATATTACCGCGGACGACTGGTATATTGACATTATGACCGCCAAGCTGGTGGATGAGAAGAGAAGAAAGGACTTTCAGGTTGTTGTGCTGCCCAATCTGTACGGCGACATCATTACAGACGAGGCGGCGGAATTCCAGGGCGGCGTAGGAACAGCCGGAAGTGCCAATATTGGGAAACGCTATGCCATGTTTGAAGCCATTCACGGTTCGGCTCCCAGGATGGTCCAGGAAGGCCGTGAAAAATACGCCGATCCATGCAGCATAATCCGTGCAGGGGCCATGCTGTTGTCCCATATAGGATATGCCAAAGAAGCGGAAAAGCTGTATAAAGCCCTGGACATTTGTACAATAACGGAGAAGAAGCTTGTGATTACGGGCAGGGATACGGGAGCAACCGGTGAGGAATTTGCAGATTACTTAATGGAAACAATAGAGAAGTTATAATAAATGTGATGTGTATTAAGGGGGAAATCCTTGGTGGAAATCAACATACAGAAAGAAATAGCGGACACGTATTCCCTAAGAGCCAGGGTATACAATACGATTAGGGATAAGATCCTGTCCGGTGAATATAAGGAAAATGAAGAACTAAAAGAAAATGCCCTTGCTTCCGAGCTTGGCGTCAGCAGGACCCCAGTAAGGGAAGCTCTCAGGCAGCTCGAGCTTGAGGGCCTGGTAAACATAATTCCGAACAAAGGTGCATATGTAACGGGAATAACCAAGAAGGACATATACGACATTTATACGATACGCTCTTACCTGGAAGGGCTGTGCGCGAGATGGGCATGTAAAAACATAACAAACGCGCAGATTGAAGCATTGGAGGAAATACTTTATCTGTCCGATTTTCACGCAAGAAGAAGTCATTTTGACCAGCTTGTGGAACTGGACAACAAGTTCCACGACTTGCTGTATAAGGCTTCGGGAAGCAAGATACTGGACCATGTATTGTCTGATTTTCACCAGTACGTAGAACGGGTACGCAAGGTTTCGCTCTCAAGGCCTTACAGGGCCGTACAGTCAAGCAAGGAGCATGCCGCCATAGTGGAAGCCATTAAGAAAAGGGATGGCGCGTTAGCGGAGACCTTGGCACAGGAACACATGAAGAACACAATTAAATACATTACGGAGCAAGTACTGTAATAACAAGGTTCCGCAAAACCTAAGAATAATTGAATAAAAAGCGAATTGAGCATTAAAAAACAGTGAGATTTAGTAGCTGGAGGGTATGCATGTATATATCATGCACCCTTAGAAGAACAGCTGCCATATTTGGGTGACCATAAGCGGACGTCAGTCCGATTAAGGCATACAAATGTGGCAGCTGTACTTGTACGGGTGTGTGATATAAGCATGCATATCCCGATACGGTTATGAACCCTCACTGGAAGCTTTTCCGCTCAATACGCATTTATATAGCAATCGATACGCCTTTTATATTTAAGATTCTGCGGCAGCGGACTCCTGCCATTACAGTCCTTGCTCCTCGGCTGCGAGTTGCTCCCACTTTTCAAGAAGTTCTTCAAGGCGTTTTTCGATTTGGCTTTTTTCGTTGTGCAGCTCTAAGAGCTTGTCGGGATTCGTATATATTTCTTCCTGTGTCAGGAGAGAGTCTATTTCCTCATTCCTGGTCTCCAGGGCATGTATCTCGTCTTCGGTCTTCTTCAGATCGTTCTTTATCTTGCGGATTCTTGCCTGTTCTTCCTTTTGCTTTTGCCAGGATAGCCTGCTGCTTGTCTGTTCACCGTCCGATGCATACTGTGATTTGGCGGATGCCCATGGAAGGCCCCGGCTTTCCGCGCTTTTTTCATTAAGCGGTTTGCCAAGACAGGCTGCTTCAACGTCAAGCTTTTTTTCCAGGTAGTAATCATAATTTCCTATATAGTTTAGGAGCTTTTTACCGGCCAGGTCCAGAATTCTTGTCGCCGTCTTGTTTATAAAGTAACGGTCGTGGGACACATAAAGGACCGTACCTGTATAGGAGTTAATCACATCTTCGAGTATTTCCTTTGAAGCCAGATCCAGATGGTTGGTCGGTTCGTCAAGTATCAGGAAGTTGGCACCGGTGAGCATGAGCTTGGCAAAGGAGACCCTTCCCCGTTCGCCGCCACTTAAATCCCTTATCTTTTTGAATACATCGTCATTGGTGAACAGGAATGCCGCAAGGATGTTTCTGACCGTGGTATTGTCAAGGTGGGGATACGCGTCCTGCAGTTCGTCAAACAGGGTTTTTTCCGGATTAAGCTGCTGCATTTCCTGGTCGTAGTACCCTATGCTGACCTTGCTGCCGAACCGGATCTTTCCTGCATCCGGTTCCACAGAGCCGGTTATAATTTTAAGCAGGGTGGTCTTGCCCGTACCGTTGTTTCCTATAATGGCAACCTTTTCACCGCGTTTGACCTCAAAGCTGATGTCATTAAACAATTCAAGGCTGCCGTACGATTTCGCGAGGCCTTCCACGCTTAAAACGTCGTTTCCGCTCATGATATCCGGTTCCAGAAAGAATCGAATCTTCGCGTTACCAGCCGGCTTTTCAATCCGTTCTATTTTCTCGAGCATTTTCTCACGGCTTTGGGCCTTGCGGATTGATTTCTCACTGCCGTAGGCTCGGAACCTTGCTATTATTTCCTCCTGCCTTTTGATTTCCTGCTGCTGGTTATTGTATGCTTTAATCAGGTTTTCCTGCATAATGGCCTTTTTCCGGACATATTCCGAATAATTGCCAAGGTAAGTTTGTGCCTTTTTATGGTCTATTTCAATGACCTTCGTAACGACCTTGTCAAGGAAATACCTGTCATGGGCCACTACAATTACGGCGCCGCTGTAATTCAACAGGTACGTCTCCAGCCAGGAAATCGATATGAGATCCAGGTGGTTGGTGGGCTCGTCAAGAAGGAGGATGTCCGGCTTTGAAAGAAGAAGTTTGCCAAGAGCAATCCGGGTTTTCTGTCCTCCGGACAGGGTGTTTATCTTCTTGTCAAAATCCTCTTCGTCAAAACCAAGGCCTTTAAGTATGCCGACAACCTCGCTTTTATAGGCATAACCGTTTTGAATCTCAAATTCATGGGTTAGTCTCGTGTATGTATTGAGCATGTCATCCAGCTCTTTGCCGGAAGCGTTCTGCATCATAAGCTCCAAGCTGCGGATGCGCTGGTCCAGCTTGGTCAGCTCCTGCTTTACCCCATACATTTCATCATATATTGTGTTTTCGGATGTCAAATCCTGTTGTTGGGACAGATATCCGATGGTACTGCTTTTGGCTATGGTAACAGTACCTTCGTCTGCGGCCAATTCGCCGACAATTATTTTTAGCAGGGTGGACTTGCCCGCTCCGTTTATACCAACTATGGCGGCCTTTTCCCGTTCATTTATATGAAAGCTGATATCCTTAAGGATTTCAGTTGTTCCAAAGGATTTGCATATATTATTGCATGACAGCACCATGATACGATACCTCTCTCGAATGTCTTTGTCATAACAATCATAACTTAATAATTCTAACATAATCACAAAATCAAGTAAAGCATGGTAAAAGCTAATAGATTGACTTATTATTAACAATCAAATATAATAATCCTATAGATTCGTTCGCCGGAAGGAGGATTTGGTTTTGGAAAAGAAACGTATATCAAGGGCTGTTATAGATAGATTGCCCAGGTACTACAGGTATTTGGGAGATTTGCTGGAGAAGGACGTTGTACGCATTTCATCCAAAGAGCTGAGCGAGAAAATGAAGGTTACCGCGTCACAAATCAGGCAGGACCTTAATAATTTTGGAGGATTTGGACAGCAGGGATACGGATATAATGTCGAGTATCTCCATTCCGAGATTGGAAAGATTCTTGGGCTTGATAAAAGCTATAATCTGATTATTGTAGGCGCTGGCAACCTGGGACAAGCCCTGGCAAACTACGCCGATTTTGAGCGCAGAGGTTTCTTTATTAAATGCATCTTTGATATAAATCCGAAGATGGTTGGCCTTAAGATTCGGGGAATCGAAGTCAGGCATATTGATGAAATGGAAGAATACGTTAAGATGAATCAGATAGATATAGCGGTTTTGACACTGCCCAAGGCAGGTGCGCCCCAGGTCGCCTCAAATCTTGTAAGGTGGGGCATAAAGGGTATATGGAACTTTGCCCCTACCGATTTGCATTTGCCTGAGCATGTAATTGTTGAAAATGTTCATCTTGAAGAAAGCTTGATGAAGCTGTCATACAAGCTCTCTGAAATACAGGAATCGGATGATTAGAATTTTAGCACTTTCCGAAAGCAGGGCGGCATATGAAAAAAAACAGGAATGGTGATTTTAAAAGCTTAATAAAGAATAGGACAATTCCTATTCTGACTTTAGACAGCAGGTGGCACGAGCTATTTCCGGAAGAGTTAAAAACGCTCCGTATAAAGGAGCTTGAAGACAAGGTTAATAATTTGCTTAAACTCCAGGGAAAGCTGGTTTATAATATCAAGGATATGAAAAGGCTGAAAAAGTCTTTATTGTTGGATATCATAAAGAATATGGACATCAAGAATGACCGGGCCGGCTTGTCGAAAGGTAAGAAGATTGATCAAAACAAGAAGATCATATATGAGATGAACAGTAAAATGGACAAAGCCTCGGAAAAGCTTTCTGAGCTCCCTTACCAAATAAAGGAAGCAAATGAAGAGCTTCTGCTTGAAAGTATACAGTTCTGTTATGAGAGACTCCGCAGAAATGAAATTGCTCTTAATGAAGTATCCGAATGGATAAAACAGACCCGGGAAGAGCTGAAGTGTAAAATTCTTATAAAGAACGATCTGCAGGCTGTCAACAGCATGATATATAAAAACTTACATGACATTTTGGGCAATGATATAATCGAAGTTTTTGATATGAAGAATAACTATGAAGATATGAATAAGAGAGCCAGAAAGCGTAAGGGCAGCGATAAAAAATAAAGGAATCATCAAGAACGGCGCTAAGGAATGATGGGTTTGATTACGGGTATAGGTGTTGATCTAATTGAAATAGGCCGTATAAGCAAAGCCTGTGAAAAAGAGAGCTTTTTAAAGCGCTGTTTCACGGAGGATGAAATTGGTATCATAGATGGAAAATGGCAAAGAGCCGCGGGAAATTTTGCCGTCAAGGAGGCTGTTGCAAAGATGTTCGGCACCGGTTTCCGCGGCATATCGCTTAAGGATATTGAGGTTCTAAGGGACGGGCTTGGAAAGCCGTTTGTCAATCTTTACGGCAGGGCTGCCGAACTGGCGCGAAATCAGGGTATTACGAACATACATGTATCCATAACCAATACAAAGGAATATGCAGCTGCTTTCGTTGTAGGAGAAAGTTCTGGCGGTGCAAGGGACAACGAGAGCTAAGACTCATGAAGCGGGGCGGTTTTATGAAATATGCTGTTGATTCGGCAAAGATGAAAAGCATTGATAATTATACTATTGATATTATTAAAGTACCTCCACTCGTGCTAATGGAAAGAGCGGCAATGGAGGTTGCTTCGCTTGTAAAGCTAAAAACATCTGTTGACGAGAGGATTTTAGTGGTCTGCGGTCCGGGAAATAACGGCGGTGATGGAGTTGCATCCGGTAGGATACTGCATATGCAGGGCTACCAAGTTGCTATTTTTTTGCCGTTTGAGAGGGAGAGATGCAGCGTTCAGATGAAAGCCCAGCTTGAAATAGCAGAGAATTTAGGCATGAGGATTATTAGCAGCGCAGACATAAATGAATATAATATAATAATCGATGCCATGTTTGGCATTGGATTAACCAAACCCATCGAGGGAAGGCTTGCTGATATAATAAATGATATAAATAAAGGCAGTCACAGGGTTTTCTCGGTGGATATCCCGTCCGGAATATCGGCAGATACGGGAAGGATTCTGAATACGGCTGTCAGGGCTGATTATACCATCACCTTCGGATTCATGAAGCAAGGCCTTTTGGTTTACCCGGGAGCGGATTATGCCGGTGAAATATATGTGGCGGACATAGGATTTCCGCAGGAGGCACTGCAAAGCGTAAAACCGGATACCTTCTATTATACCCTTGAGGATCTGAACCTTCTGCCAAAGAGAAGAAATGACGGTCATAAGGGGACATTCGGCAAGGTATTGGTTATTGCGGGAAGCGAAGGGATGAGCGGGGCGGCATATCTGTCCGCAAAGGCTTGCCTGAGGGCCGGTGCGGGCATGGTTAAGGTGCTTTCCGCTTCAAATAACCGCGATATTGTTCAGACAATTATCCCGGAAGCGTTGTTTGCGTCCTATGATACGGATGAAGACCTGTCACCCGCATTAAGCTGGGCGGATGTCATAATTATTGGTCCAGGCCTGGGTATGGGAAAGAAAGCCAAGGACCTGGTCGGCAGTGTGATTGACAAAAAGCAAAAAGCTCCTCTGGTGGTTGACGCCGACGCCATCAACATCCTGGCCGAAAGGATTGCGGGTTCAACAGTACATGAAAGAATAAGCATGCTGGCTGACATATTGCCGGAAAAAGCGGTTTTAACTCCCCATCCCATGGAATTATCCAGGCTTACCGGTATTGGCATAAATGAAATGGCAGATAATCTATTTGACATTGCAAACCGGTGTTCTTATAATAATAAGTTGATATATGTAATTAAGGGCGCAAGGACTGTTGTGTCATTTGACGGAAGGAAATACGTCAACACCTCCGGTAACAACGGCATGGCTACAGCCGGAAGCGGCGATGTCCTTGCCGGAATCATAGCGGGCTTTATGGCACAGGGAATGGGCCCATTTGATGCGGCAGCGCTCGGTGTATATGTTCACGGACTGGCCGGAGATGCCGCAAAAGACAAGGTTGGGACTTATTCCCTGATGGCGGGAGATATTATTGATTCAATCCACGAAGTGTTTAAGGCCTGCCGTTGACAAGAAGGTCCGAATAAAACCGCACACGGCACAGCATATTATTTTATCAAGAAGGAAACCAGGTGAATACAATTGGATAGATGTGACTATTACAGGGTTCAGGCAAACATTAATCTTGCTGCAATAAGGAACAATATTATCAATGTCAGGAACAAAATCGGCAAAAATACCAAGCTGATGGTTATCGTCAAGGCGGACGCCTACGGGCACGGTGCGGTCGCAGTATCCAGGGCTCTTGAAAACGGATTGGTCGATGCCTATGGCGTAGCCATCATTGAGGAAGCTATAGAACTCAGAAATGCGGGCATTACAAAGCCCATTCTTGTATTAGGCTATACACCCAAGGAGCAGTTTGACCTGGTAATTGCTAATGATGTCATGCAGACCGTTTACCAATATGATATGGCGGAGGACTTGTCGAAGGAAGCCGTAAGACAGGGCAAAAAGGCCAAGATCCACATCAAGGTGGATACGGGCATGTCCAGGTTGGGATTTAAGGATAACAGCGAAAGTGTCGAAATAATTAAAAGAATCGCTTCTCTTGACGGAATCTCCATCGAAGGCCTGTTTTCGCATTTTGCAGCGGCCGATGAAAAGGATAAGAAAAGCGCGTTGATGCAGCTGAACAGGTTTAAAAAATTCGACGAAATGCTGAAAAACGAGGGTATACATATTCCGGTTCGCCATATAGCCAACAGCGCGGGAGTCATTGAATTTCCCGAAGCGGAGTTTGACATGGTAAGATGCGGAATAGTAACCTATGGGATATATCCTTCTGATGAAGTTGACCACAGCTCACTTCACCTTGTACCCGCCATGGAATTAAAAAGCCATGTGGTATTTATCAAGGAAGTAGAAGCAGGTACCGGCATCAGTTACGGGCTGACATATGTGACAAGGAAGAAAACGAAGGTTGCCACCATACCGGTCGGTTATGCGGACGGTTACTCAAGAAACCTGTCGAACATAGGCAAGGTAATTATCAGGGGACAGTACGCGCCTATTATCGGAAGAATCTGCATGGATTACTTCATGGTGGATGTATCGGACATAGAAGGAGTAAACAAGGGTGATGTGGTCACACTGCTTGGAAAAGACGGGGATTGCGAAATCAGCGTGGAGGCACTGGCGGAATGGTCGCATTCGTTTCCGTATGAGCTGGTATGTACGGTAGGGAAAAGGATACCGAGGGTATATATATAAAATCTGACTGAAAGATAACTCCTTTAAAGGCACGGATGACAAGTCAAATTGAATAAGAAACATATCACTTTATGGAATACACACGGAGAAACTGGCAATAATAAGTTATAGCCTACTAATTGGAGTGTGAGTATAAAGTGGTAATAAGAAGAGGAGATATCTTTTATGCAGATTTAAGGCCTGTTATCGGTTCCGAGCAGGGTGGAATAAGACCGGTATTGATTGTTCAGAATGATACGGGCAACAAACACAGCCCCACTGTCATATGTGCGGCTATCACATCAAAAATGAACAAGGCCAAGCTGCCTACGCATGTAGAGCTGGATGCAGATAAATACGGAATAGTCAAGGACTCGGTCATATTGCTGGAACAGGTAAGGACTATTGACAAGTCCAGGCTGAAGGAAAAAGTTTGTCATTTGGATCAGGATGTATTAAAGAAAATTGATAAGGCATTAATTATCAGTTTTTCTTTAGATACATATTTCAAGCACATATTTTTTTAAAACGGAAGGAAGGGATAACTCTTAAAATGGACAGTGATAATCCTTTATGGGGAACGGTAATATTATTATTACTTGTCCTTATAATGGCAATCATATCCGCCATCAAATATTCGCTGGAATATGCCAGCGATAACTCCATAAGAAAGAAGGCGGATGCAGGCGACAGGAAAGCATCGGTCTTGCTCAAGCTTATCGGGGCTGATTCAAAAAATCAAAATGCCATGTCGTTATTGATGATTATAATACCCGTAATTACCGGCCTGTTTTTTTATAACCGGATTTTGAACAGCCTTGAATCAATCGTATATAAAGTATTGCTTACATGCCTGCTGGTTTTTGCTGCAACATTGCTCGGAGCGGTTTTGCCTAAGAGGCTGGCTGTCAAATACCCCGAGAAAACCTGTTATGTCTTTTATTTCCTGATACGGCCGCTTTGCTTTATACTAAGTCCGTTGAGCCTGGTTATTGAATCGGTGTTAAACCTGATATTAAAAGCATTCAAAATTAATCTAAAAGAGATCCAGGAGAGCGAAATAGAGGATGACATAATATCCATGGTTAATGAAGGGCATGAGCAGGGTGTGTTTGATGCGGGCCAGGCTGAAATGATATCGAACATATTTGAACTGGACGATAAGGAAGTCAGCGATATAATGACACACAAAAAGCGCATTGTGGCGGTGGATGTCAATATGCCTCTGAAGGACGCGTTGCAGTTCATGCTTTCCGAGAATTACTCCAGGTACCCGCTGTATGAAGACAACCTGGATAATATAATCGGAATACTGCACCTGAAGGATGTTGCGGCAGCGTACATATCTCCCGGCAAGAACAAGAAAACCCTGCGGGAGATTGCAAGAGAGCCGTTCTTTGTCCCTGACACCCAAAGCGTAAATCTTCTCTTTCATGAAATGCAGACAAAGAATATTCATATGGCAATTGTCGTAGACGAATATGGCCAGACTGCTGGATTGGTGGCCATGGAGGATTTCCTTGAGGAAATAGTGGGAAATATCCAGGATGAATACGACCAGGAAGAGAAAATGATTTTGTCTGTTGACAATGATTCGTGCGTGGTCAAAGGCTCAATAAGCCTTGAGGACCTTGAGGACGAGCTTAATATTTCAATTGACCATCAGGATTTCGATACATTAAACGGATTGCTCATATCAATACTGGACAGGATACCCGCCGATGGGGAACAAGCTACCCTGGAGTATGGCGGATACAGGTTCGATATTCTTAAGACGATGAACAAAATGATTGAACAGGTTCGCATATCAAAGCTGCTTCAAAGCAGCTGAAAGAGAAAACGCCGGTTTGCACCGGCGTTTTCGGTAAACAACAGGGGTGTTAGTTTACCATAGCGTATAATAGGGTGGGAGTAGAAAGTGAATTATCACTATCTATAGTAATAGTCTACAAAAAAGATGTGTCTATTTTGTGAATGATTTATAAAATAAAAATAAATTTACTAATGAATATTTGATTTTTGCTTAATATGAAAATAAACAATATAAAAAACCGATGAATGTAAAAGAGGGTGTCTGGCAGTGCGACCTGCAGACACCCTCAAATCTATATAAATAAGTAGGGAGGAGGAGAGTGAAAAAAATTATTTTTACACTTCTGAGTTTAGTATAAATCAAATATGTGATTAAAGTATGGATAGAATAAAGACATTTTGTTAACAAATTGGTTCATTTTTATGTCATAATTGGTATTTATTATGTAGAAACTTGTCTAATGGGAAATAATGACTTGTGTTTCGGCTCTTAGTCATATACAATTTATAGTAGTTTGAGTTTATTAAGGCAGGGAAAGTTATGAAGATCACAATAATATGCGTCGGCAGGATAAAAGAAAAGTATCTTGCCATGGGAATTGATGAATACAGGAAAAGATTAGGCAAGTACTGCACTTTGGATATTATTGAGCTTGCCGATGAAAGCACGCCGGACAACGCAAGCCCTGCCATGGAGGAAGCCATTAAGAAAAAAGAAGGGGACAGGATCCTGAAAGCAATTAAGGGCGATTCCTATTGCGTTGCCCTGGATATCAGGGGCAATATGCTGTCATCAGAGGAACTAAAAGAGGAGCTAGAGAGATTATTTACCTACGGCAAAAGCCACATAACCTTGGTAATAGGCGGATCCCTGGGATTATCCGGTGAGGTCCTTGCCCGGGCGGATTACCGCTTAAGCTTTTCCAAGATGACGTTCCCGCACCAGCTTATGCGGCTGATATTGCTTGAACAGCTGTACAGGGCATTCAGGATAATGAAAAATGAACCGTATCATAAGTGAAAAAATGAAAAAGCAGGCCGATTTGGCCTGCTATTTGCTTGTTTATACAGGAGAAAATCCGAAGTACTGCAGGATACCGGTATATATGCCGTATGCGAATCCGCCCGGGTTGTCACGAAGCTTGGCGGCATCCGAAGAATTGGTGAGATATCCAAGCTCAATCAGCAGTGAGGGCATTGTGGTGCGTCTAAGTACATAAAAGATGCGGTTTTCCCTGATTCCGTTGTTTCGCGTGCCGGCATATGTCACAATTCCGTTCATAATTTGCTGTGCCAGCCAGTTCGCCTGGGTACCGTATTGGTAAATATATATTTCTGTTCCGTTTATTGCAGGATTGGGATTGGAGTTGCAGTGAATGCTGATAAAATAATTGGCAGGCCAGGAGTTGGCCATGCGCACCCTTTCCGCAACACTGGAGGCATTGTCGGTCCCCAGAACCGTCGTGGGAGTGGGCCTTGACAGGCGGGCTTCAAACCTGGGATCATTGTTAAGCATGTTTGCCAGGATTAATCCGACCTGGAAATTAATTTCTGATTCAAACAAGCCGTTGCCGGTAGCGCCTGCGTTGTGAAATCCCGAGGGATTATGGCCTTGGTCTATGAATATTTTAATGGGCATTATTGTACATCCTTTCTTTAATACACGGATACCGGTCATTCATTACATCATATTCCGTCCGGCGGAAGTTGTTACATAAGAAGTATTTATAAATATTCATCCGGGGTTATTTTTTATTGACAAAGCCGCCGGATAAATGTAAAATTTGCTACATATCCATTAATATTACGATAGATAAATACGTAGGTTTGTGGGAGGTTAGTGATGAAATTCGTGGTGCCTGAAGGCTATAAGCCATACCTGGATGTCAGGGAAACGGAGATTGCCATCAAGGAAGTAAAGGATTTTTTTGAAAGGGAACTGGCAAAACAGCTTAACCTGGTCAGAGTATCATCCCCGCTGTTTGTAAAGCCGGAGACCGGATTGAACGATAATTTGAACGGTGTGGAGAGGCCGGTTTCATTTGGAATTAAGGAGCAAAATGAAGCGGTAGCCGAAATCGTCCATTCCCTTGCCAAGTGGAAGCGCATGGCGCTTAAGAAATACGGCTTCAAAATTGGTGAAGGCCTGTATACCGACATGAATGCAATCCGCAGGGACGAGGATACCGATAACATACATTCCATATATGTGGACCAGTGGGACTGGGAATTGGTCATTGACAAGAAAGACAGGAATGAGGAGACGTTGAAGAAAACGGTCAGGCTGGTATATAACGCCTTAAAGAATACTGAAAAGTACATCTGCGGCAGGTACAGCTATACCGGAGAAATCCTGCCGGAGGACATATATTTTATAAAATCGCAGGAATTGGAGGACATGTATCCGCATCTCACTCCAAAGGAGAGGGAATATGAAATCGCCAAGGACAAGGGTGCCGTATTCATCATGCAGATAGGCGGAGCGCTCAGGTCCGGAAAACCCCATGACGGAAGGGCTCCCGACTATGACGACTGGAAGCTGAACGGGGATATTATCGTTTATTATCCTGTGCTGGACATTGCCCTTGAGTTATCCTCGATGGGTATCCGCGTAGACGAGGATTCGCTGCTTGAACAGCTGAAAATAAGCGGCTGTATGGAAAGGGCCGAGCTGGCTTTCCAGAAAGCGCTGCTCAACAAGGAGCTTCCCTATACCGTGGGCGGAGGAATCGGCCAGTCCAGGATATGCATGTTCTATTTAAGAAAAGCCCACATCGGCGAAGTCCAGGCTTCCATATGGCCCGACGATGTGGTTGAGATGGCGGAGAAGCATAATATTCCTCTATTATAATGATTATGAAACACTAAATAACCCGCATTAATGCGGGTTATTTTTATGAAGTTAATAATGAACGTAATAGAAGTTTATGAAAAGAGTATTATTAAGTTATTTACATTATGTGACTAATCAAGTAAAATAATAGTATATAATAAACATTATACAATATTAGTGATGAAGCTTTATTATCCTTTAACCGGGAATTATATAAAAGGGGATATGACTTTTGCCTGGAGTTTGTAAAATTCAGCCCAATGAATTATTACACCGAGCTGGCGGAGTATGTGAACAGTAAAGGCCCTCTTGATGTTTGCTCGGCAGGTTTTGCTGATCCGGAAAATAGTGAAAAGGCCTTTGAGTTAATAAAATCAGGTTTATTCCTGCCATTGGATGATCTGCTTGCCTCAGAGGAAGGCAGGAAACTGGTGGACCTGTATGATGAAAAGCTATGGGATTCCGTGAAAGTTGACGGAATAACCTATACAGTCCCCAAATCATAATTGCCGGAGGAGGTTATTTTATACTTTTTAATAAAAGCGAAGATGCCGTATCGGATGAAAATGTAAAAATTATGGCTGCATTCGGTTACGGCAAGGATGGAATAGTGTTTTGCGCGGACGGGCTTTTAAGGTTTGCTGATGCTGCAAGCCAAAGCTGTGTTGTACTTTGTGATAGGCCGAATTGCAGTCACAATGCTGTGTGGGGTGAAATCGACGATCAGACATGCAATGCGGCGATACCTGCGGACGCATGGTTTCCGGCCATATATCATGATAAGCTTTATTTTGTATACAGCGACAGAGTAAATGAGTACAGGGTTTTCGAATCGGATAAGAGCGGCTCAAACCGCAGGGAACTTGCCCGTTTGGATAACGTGCAGGCTGTATGTAATGGTATCTATGTAAAGAACTATTTAATATGCGCCTATAAAAACATTTACGATCTTGAAACGGAGGATTTTGATGCCGTAGAGCTTGAAAGACCGGTATCGGGCGTGATTATTATAAACTTAAAGAACGGCAAGGTAATTCGCGTTCCTGAAAAGCAGGATTATTGGGCTGAGGTTTTCAAGCTTCATTATGATAAAAATAAGATATATTACAGTTATGTTTATTTGGATGACAAGATTGATGATGACGAGTATAATCCCGCGTCCCCAGAGGCTTTTAACTATATCCGGCAGCATATGATTACAAGCATATGGTGTTATGACATAAAAACAGGAGAGGATTCCTGTGTGTATTCGGGGAGGTATTACAATATATCGGATTTTGGCGGACATTATGCATATCTTATAGAGGGCGCTTATGATACTACGCAGATTTATGAACTCAACCTACTGACAGGAGAGAAGGAACTGCTAGTTGGCGAGCCTAATATAGCTGTTTGCCTGGCTGACAAGGACAGGCTTAATTATACTATCATTAATGGCAACGAAACAACATACAAGTATTATGACTTGAAGAAGAAAGAGGCAAAGCTTGTGGGGAAGCGAAACTCCGCAATAAGCCCTACGGCAGTAGTTGAGGACAAGGTGTATGTCACGTTTTATGACAAGAATGGAGAGTATTGCGAAGGATATATAACTAAGGATGATTACTATAATGGTAATTTTGACAGGGTAGTCCCTCTTATTTATCCAAACTCGTATTATTAACGGTATCTCAGCATAAAAAAGTCCGGGAAATATTGTGTACGATTACACAAGATTTCCCGGGTTATGTTTTATCTTATATACATCCCTTTGTTGCAGCAGCAACCAGGTCAGAATGTTGCCGTGTCGGGATGGGACCCTGTCATTCCGTAAGCTTCCAGTTCCTTCAGGGCTTCGATATCCTCCTCGGTCAGCTCAAAATCGAATATGTCGGCATTCTCGAGCATTCTTTCCCTTGTCGATGCTTTCGGAAGAGGAATGAAGCCGTGCTGTACGCTCCAGCGAAGCAGTATCTGAGGTATGGATTTGTTGTACTTTTTGGACAGTTCCTCCAAAACCGGATAATTGAATTCACCCTTCATAAGAGGGCTCCAGGCTTCCAGGACAATCCTGTGGTCCTTGCAGTAGCGTACAACATCCCTTTGCACATACCTGGGATGCAGCTCTATCTGGTTGACCATCGGGGCTATGGATGCGGTTTCAAGGAGCGCTTCCAGGTGATGCTCAAGGAAGTTGCTGACACCGATGGCTTTTACCTTCCCCGCATGATACAGTTCCTCGAATGCCTTCCATGTGCCTTCAAGGTGTTCCTTCCAGGTGTCGCGAATGGCATATGGCCTTGGCCAATGGATTAAGTACAGGTCTACGTAATCTATGTCCAGGTTGTTCATCGACATTTCGAATTCCTTCAAGGTATTCTCATAGCCATGGGAACCGTTGCTGAGCTTTGTTGTGACAAAAAGCTCGGTCCTTTTCAGCCCGCAGGTCTGGATGGCCTTGCCGACATATGTCTCGTTATAATAGGCAAAGGCCGTATCAATATGCCTGTATCCGCAGTCAATGGCTGTCTTGATGATGTCTGCTGCGGTGCCAGGGTCGGTAAGCTTCCAGGTACCAAAGCCTACACAGGGTATCTTGTTTCCGTTCGCCATTACATAACTGTCTTGAATACTTTTCATCTTTTACCTCCTCCTTGCCCATATCTGCCTACTTATATATTCTTCCCCAGGAAGCCCGTCATAATGCCGTGTTTTCGGCAAATATTTTAATGCCGATCAGGATTAGAAGAACACCGCCGGCAAACTTGGCCCTTATGCCCAACAGCATGCCGAATCTTCTTCCTATGTATACACCGATTGCACAGCATATGAAGGTAATGCTTCCTATAATGAACGAGGTTGCGGCAATACTGGCTTCAATAGCCAACAGGCTTATTCCTGCGGCCAGGGCGTCAATACTGGTTGCTATGCCCTGCATAATCAGATTTCTTGCTGAAAATACATTTACCGAACCGTTAATGACTTCAGGATTCCTGATTTCCTTTATGGCATCGGCAATCATGTTTAAGCCAATGGCACTCAGTATGAACAGGGCTGCAAAATGCTGGTACTTTGAAATAATATTGGAAAACCCGTTTCCCAGAATATAGCCCAATACAGGCATTGTACTTTGAAATAATCCGAAGGTTAGAGCAGTGGCGATTACATCCTTTCCGGTAATTTTCATGCTGCAGATTCCATTTGAAACAGATACCGCAAAGGCGTCTGTCGCAAGACAAAAGCTTAGGAGAATCTGGGTCAGCAGATCCATATAATCATAACCTTCCGTCATTTATGTATCTTCATTATAAAGCAAATCCGTCACAAATGTAAATGGTTTTATGGTTAATTATTGTAATAATAAGTTGATTGATATTGGCTTGCTTATAGGGCTGTTATCGTATAAAATGTTTCTAGAGTTATATTATAGGAGAGGTTACTATGAGAGATTATGTTATTGTCAGCGATGCAACACTGGATCTGCCATACTCAGTAATTACCGAACATAACATAAGAGTAATCCCCATGGGAGTCGATATTGACGATGTGGCTTACAACTACCATCCTGATGAAAAAGAACTCAGCATTGATTTTTTTTACAGCAGGCTGAGGGCCGGCGCCAATACCCATACCACTCAGATAACACCGCCGATATTCAAGGAATATTTCAAAAATATACTGGAGGAAGGGCTCGATATATTATATATCGGGTTCTCATCGGGGTTAAGCAATACATATTATGCCGCGCAAATGGTGGTGGAGGAGTTAAGCGGAAAATATCCGGACAGGAAGATTTACTGCATTGATTCCAAATGTGCTTCCATAGGAGAAGGGCTGCTGGTGCTCCATGCGGCCATGCAAAAGGAAAAAGGACTTTCGATTGACGAGTTGAGGGATTGGGTTGAGGCAAACAAGTATAAATCCCGCCACTGGTTTACCGTAAGGGATTTGTTTTATTTAAAGAAGGGTGGAAGGGTGACCGCCATTGAAGCCGTTGTTGGAACGGCTCTCAAGATACGTCCGGTGTTAAGCACGGATAAGGACGGAAAGCTTGTGGTGGTGTCAAAAATAAGGGGAACTAAGGCGGAACTGGACTTCTTCATTTCCAAAATGCTGACAGAGGGAGAAGATCTGGCTTCTCAGACCGTCATTGTCGGTCATGCGGACAATGCGGAAAATGCCATGGAACTGGCCAACCAGATCCGCAGCAGGAATATTGTAAAGGATGTAGTTATAGCACAGATAGGCCCGATTATCGGTACCCATACCGGTCCGGGCATGCTGGCATTGGTATATATGGGAAATAAATGTGATTAGGAGAAGCGGTGAGTAAGCAATGAGAATAGGCGGAGATATCAAAAAACCGTATGACAGCCCTGTGCAGTGGCTGCAAAGGGTAAAAGAACTGAATTACAGCGCTGTCCATGCGCCAATTGGATATGACGCGCCTTACGAGGTTAAAAAGGCGTACATGGATTGCGCGAGGGAAAACAACATAGTAATCGGAGAAGTCGGTGTATGGAAAAACCCCATATCCCTTGATGAGAAGGAAGCAAAGGCCAACCTGGAATACTGCAAGGAAAGGCTTGCCCTGGCGGAAGAGCTTGGCGCCTGCTGCTGCGTAAACATCACGGGAGCAAGGGGAGAGATATGGGACGGGTTTTACAGGGAAAACTATGATGAGGATGTATATGCCTTGATTGTTGACACCACAAGGGATATAATTGACAGTGTCAAGCCGAAGCGAACATGCTATACCCTGGAGCCCATGCCGTGGATGCTTCCGGATTCCCCGGATTCTTACCTTAAGCTCATTAAGGATATAGACAGGAAAGCCTTTGGTGTCCACCTGGATTTTACAAACATGATAAACAGCCCCATACGGTTCCTTAAAAGTGACGAGTTTATAGAGGAATGCTTTACCAAGCTGGGGCCGTATACGAAAAGCATCCATGCCAAGGATGTAATCATGGAGAAGGCATTTCCATGTGTTATAAAAGAAGTTATGCCGGGTAAGGGCAGGCTGAATTATAAAAAGATTGTCCGGCTGATTGACAGGCTGGGTGAGGATATACCGGTATTTGCGGAGCATCTTGACACCCATGAGGAATATACTGAAGCAACCTCCTTTATCAGGGCGACAGCCGAGAAGGAAGGTATAAGAGTATTATAACCGGCAAGGAACGGAGCGGTCATGGGACGGATGGATAATGACGGATTTATGGAAAGCATTCAGATAAAGCCATATAAAAAGGATGCCGTGTATTCATACACGCTTGGTGCGTTTCCAACATATGAGCTTATTCTTGGCAGGCCTGAGGCGGTCATAAAAGTATTGGTACACTCGAGCTATACCGATACCGACGGCATAAGGGCTTTATGCGAAAGGAACAATATTCCGATTGAAATAAACGACAAGCTTATCGGAAAGCTAAGTGACAAGGAAAACTGCTTTGTCATAGGAGTTTTCAGGAAGTATGACTGCAGGCTGGCCGAGGATAAGCCTCATGTTGTCCTGGTGAATCCGGGCAACATGGGAAACCTGGGAACGATACTGCGTACCATTGTTGGATTTGGCGTATATAATATTGGAATCATCCTCCCCGGGGCGGACATCTTTAATCCAAAGACCGTAAGGGCGTCTATGGGAGCGCTGTTCAGGCTTAATTTCCAATTATTTAAATCCTTTGATGATTACCGCAGGGAGTTTGGAAAACACGAAATCTTTACATTCATGATAAACAGGGTAAACACCCTGGGTATCAGGGATTGCCCCAAGCCGAAGCTTTTTTCCCTGGTGTTCGGCAACGAGGCGGCAGGCCTGGATGATTCGTATCTTAAAGTTGGCACAAGCGTGATGATACCCCAGACCGATGATGTAGATTCCCTTAATCTAACCATCGCGGTGGGAATCGGGGTTTATGAATTTACAAGATAAACAGGCACTGGTTTGGAGGTTAATGACCTCCGTTTTATTCTTTAAAAATATCTTAACTGAGGAGGTTTGGGATGAAGCTTAATTACAAACGTACATTCTTTGTGGGGTTTGCGTTTTTATCTATCTGTGCTTTTTGGGAGATGTATGACGGAATTGTTCCCAAAATGCTTGACGGCACTTTCGGCCTTGGGGAAACCGCTGTTGGGGTAATAATGGCCATCGACAATGTGCTTGCCCTGTTCTTCCTTCCGATTGTCGGGGCGTTGTCGGATAAGGTCAATACCCGTATTGGACGGAGGATGCCGTTCATATTGGTGGGCACATTGGTTTCTTCCGTTTTCATTCTCATTTTGCCCATTGCGGAGCATATGAAAAATCTTGCGTTGTTCATGACAGCGCTGGGAATAGTCCTGTTGGCCATGGCGTCATACAGGTCTCCCGCAGTCGCGTTAATGCCGGACGTTACTCCCAAACCTCTGAGGAGCAAGGCAAATGCGGTAATCAACCTGATGGGAACCCTGGGCGGTGTATATTCGCTGGCCATGACTCTTTTGCTATACAAGGAGGACGGAAGATTAAACCTTCCCGTATTTGCCAGTGTAATATTTATCATGATTCTGTCCGTTGCCTTCTTAATGCTGACAATAAACGAAAACAAACTGAGAGAGGAAGTTTACTCGGAGGAATACGAGCTTCCGTCTGACAGCGGCAAAACCGGGGAAGACGGCGAAAAGAAGGAAATGCCCAGGGATGTGAAGCGAAGTTTCGCATTCATCCTGGCATCGATCTTTCTCTGGTTTTTCGCATATAACGCTGTTAAGACCGCATTTTCAAGGTACGCGGACAAGGTATGGGGATATGGCGACGGAACCTATACGCTTCCGTTAATGGTAGCCATGGGAGCGGCATTGATCAGCTATATACCCATTGGCATGATATCCAGTAAAATAGGCAGGAAGAAGACCATTATCGGCGGTATCGTGATGATAACATTAACTTATTTAAGCGGGTTTTTCTTCACAAAGCCTTCGATACTGCTGAACCTGGTATTTGCTTTCACGGGTATTGCCTGGGCCGCGATTAATGTCAATTCATATCCGATGGTCGTTGAGATGTGCAAGAGCTCGGACACCGGCAAATATACCGGGTATTACTATACCTTCTCGATGTCCGCGCAGATAATAACTCCGATTGTTTCAGGCTTCCTTCTTGAGAATATAGATTACAAGGTTCTGTTCCCATATGCGGTGATATTCTCACTGGGATCGCTGTGTACAATGTTCTTTGTCAAGCATGGGGATTCCAGGCCGCCAAGTCCGGCCAAGGAAAAGGCGGAGCAATTAACAGAATAGTTAGTTAATCAATGAGGAGATAAGGGGAAAGCAATACAAGAGAAAGCAATAAAGGAGAAAGCAACATGCTTGTCGGACTTTGCATATTGATAGCCGTACTTATCGTTCTTTACCTGCTGGCTGTCATGCCCAGGCTTGGAAGAAATCCTGACCGTCCCAAATTCGAAGGATGGTATTACGCGCACAGGGGATTGCATCACAATAAAAAAGGCGTGCCGGAGAATTCATTGAAAGCATTCAGGGACGCCGTTGAAAAAGGGTACGGCATAGAACTGGATGTTCAGATCACAAAGGATCGTGTACCCGTTGTATTTCACGATTACAACTTGCATCGAATCTGCGGTGTGGATAAAAAAATATCCGATCTTAATTATGAAGAACTGAAGCAGTACAGACTGCTGAACACCGAGGAGAGAATCCCGACCTTCCGTGAGGCTCTTGATTGTGTGGACGGGAAGGTACCCCTCATCATAGAGCTTAAGATACCCTGGGATCCAAAAGATACATGCAAGGCGGCGGAAAAGGAGCTTGCTAATTATAAAGGCTTGTATTGCATTGAATCATTTAACCCTTTAGGGCTTGGATGGTATAAAAAACATCATCCGGAAATTATCCGCGGACAGCTCTCCACAGATTTTGTTAAGGAACAGATAGAGGGCAGCAGGGTGCAGCATTTCATATTGAAGAATTTGCTGTTCAACTTCTATACAAAGCCGGATTTTATCGCTTATCAGCATAAATATAAGAAGGGGCTTTCATTTACCATCTGCAGAAAGATCTACAAGGCCTGGTCGATAGCCTGGACTGTCAAGTCAAAAAGTGAAATGGATGAATGCAAAGGTTATTTTGATCAAATAATATTTGAAGGCTTTAAACCTGACATCCATGAATAGTCACAGTCCCTCTTGATATGGAGGTCCGCCATGCTCAGAATGTTTCTTATATGGCTGGGAGGCTGCATATGGTTCTTTTCGAACATGATCCTGCAGCCCAGGAAGGTTTCCAATGAAAGAATATTCCGGATAGGAGCCAAGACCGGAAGATTTGACGAAAATGCTTATTACAGGACAAAAAAGAAGCGTTTTACGATACTGTCGGATTACGGTTATTATATTTCCTGCGAGCTGCTGGAACCGGAGGGGGAGTGCCATAACCAGATTGTGATTTTGTGCCATGGCTTTTCCCAAGGCAAGTACAGATCGCTTATGTTTGCGGAAATCTTCCTTAGGATGGGTTTCAGGGCAATCATATACGACCACAGAAACCATGGATTGAGCGGCAAGGCATATACCTCCATGGGTTATTATGAGAAGTTTGACCTAAAGAAAATTGTGGACTGGTGCATTAAAAACTACGGCCGAGACTGTAAAATTGTAACTCACGGAGAATCCATGGGAGCCGCCACGGCAATTCTTCATCTGCAAATAGACAACAGGGTGCGGTGCGTCATAGCGGACTGCCCGTATTCAGACTTAAAGGAGCTATTGAAGTACCAGGCCGGGCGGTACTACCATATACCGATTTTTCTGGTCCCCCTGGAAAGCCTGATTGCATTCCTTCGGGCAGGCTTCTGGTTTGGGCAGGTAGCGCCAATTAAGGTTGTAAAGGAAACAGATACGCCAATTCTTTTCATACATGGCAAGCGGGACAGGTTCGTACCCACCGAAATGTCCGTTGAGATGTATAAAGCTAAAAGAAGCAAAAAAGGATTGTACCTGGTGGCGAAAGCGGGCCATGCCCAGGCATGTGCTGTAAACAAAGCCGGCTACGAAAAAGTGATGAGAAGGTTTTTGGAGAAATACTCGGGATGTGTCATAAGAAACCCTTTATGAATTCCCGGCATGCATGATCCGATTATAAAGCCTTTGCCGACATGTTAATAGAATATAAATTAAAACATCAGGGGGATATGATACCCTCTGATGTTTTATGTTTTCCGGGAGAAATCGAATATATGAATGGCATATGAAAATGCTTTCAGTATACGTTTGTTTCAACCAGGCAATCTGTCAAATAATTGACTGCTTTATGAATTGTACTTCATAGCCCTGACCTTCATGGACAGGCCGAACAGGTTGATGAACCCCTCAGCATCCTTGTGGTTGTACAGCTCGCCGGTTGTAAAGGATGCGATGCTCTCGTTGTACAGCGAATACGGCGAAGTGGTTCCCTGCTTGATTATGTTGCCCTTGTACAGCTTAAGCTTAACTTCACCGGTTACATATTCCTGTGTAACATCTACAAATGCCTGGTAAGCCTCTCTTAATGGAGCGAACCATTTTCCTTCGTACACAAGGGAAGCGAAATGATTTGCAACGTCCTTTTTGGCCAGCATGGTATCACGGTCAAGAATCAGTTCCTCAAGCTGCTTATGGGCTTCCATGAGGATTGTTCCGCCGGGGGTCTCATATACACCCCTGGATTTCATACCGACAACACGGTTCTCTACGATATCTACGATTCCGATTCCATGCCTGCCGCCCAATTTATTAAGCTCCTTTATAATTTCCGTAGGGGTCATGGCCTTGCCGTTCAGGGAAGTGGGTATTCCTTTTTCGAATGTAAGGCTGATGGTTTCACCCTCATCGGGAGCCTTGTCAGGTGATACGCTCAGCACCAGCAGGTGGTCGTAATTCGGAGCCTGTGCCGGATCTTCGAGTTCCAGTCCCTCATGGCTGATGTGCCATATGTTGCGGTCGCGGGAATAGCTGCTGTCTTTCGAGAATGGCAGGTTGATGCCGTGCTTTTCACAGTATTCAATCTCATCTTCACGGGATGAAAGTTTCCAGATTCTCCAGGGAGCGATTATCTTAAGCTCAGGAGCCAGGGCCTTAATCGTAAGCTCGAAGCGTACCTGGTCGTTTCCCTTTCCTGTGGCACCGTGGCATACAGCCGTAGCGCCTTCCTTTTTCGCGATTTCAACCAGCTTCTTTGCTATAACAGGCCTTGCCATGGATGTCCCCAGGAGGTATTTGTTCTCGTATACGGCGCCCGCCTTTACGCAGGGGAGAATATAGTCGTTGACGAATTCATCCACCACATCTTCAACGTAAAGCTTGGATGCACCGGAGAGCTTAGCCCTTTCCTCAAGCCCGTCCAGTTCGCTTTCCTGCCCGACATCCACGCATACGCAAATGACCTCGCAATCATAATTCTCCTTGAGCCAGGGTATTATTGCCGTGGTATCAAGGCCACCGGAATAAGCAAGAACGATTTTTTCTTTCATAAATGTATCCTCCATTTCTTTATTAAGTCTTCTAACCTCGGTATCGATTCATGATTATGATTGTTGTTAGTAAATCATATGATAAATATACAACAAAATAAATAAATATGCAACAAGAATTTTTAATGTATAATTAAAAATATATGTAAATAATTAGTATTTTTCTTGTGGTTATCTGTTTTTTTATCCTTTACATAACCGATATTTACACTATAATAATATCGTATGTATGAAACAAAAATAGTATCAAATTAGATAAGGATATTTATCGTAAGCATAATTAAACGTATAATACAGAGGAACCGAAAGGAGATACCATGTACCGCATAATTTTGGCGTCTGAATCACCAAGAAGAATTGAAATAATGAAGCAGATGGGCATACCCTGTGATGTAATGCCCGCAAGGGTTGAGGAAGTTACCGCCGAAAACGGGCCGGAAGGTACGGTCAAATCCCTGTCAAGGCTTAAAGCAAGATGGGTTGCCGATAACATCAAAGCCGATGATGATCTGATTATCATCGGAGCCGATACCATTGTCCATCATAATGGCAGGATTCTTGGAAAGCCAAGGAATAGAAACGAAGCAATAGAAATGATAATGGGGCTTTCCGGAAGCACTCATGAAGTATATACGGGAGTATGCATTATAATAAGAAGAATCGGCAATGAAACCGGTGACGGCATAAGGGAGGAGGAAATATCATTCAGTGTATGCACCCGGGTTGATGTAAATCCCTTGACCAGGGAACAGGCGGAGGATTACGCGGATACGAAGGAGCCGTATGATAAGGCCGGAGCATATGCCATCCAGGGAGGATTCGGCATTTATATCAAGGAAATACACGGCGATTACTATAATGTGGTAGGTTTTCCGATAGCCCGGATATACGAGGAATTGCTGGCTCGAGGAATAAATATAAAAAAGATAAAAAAGTAGTTGCATAAAATTTAATTTGGATGTATAATTATGAATAATCATTAAAAACTGAATAAATGCACGACTGGAGGAATTGTATGAAAGAGATAAATGGCGGTGTTACGGCACCCAAGGGATTTTTCGCATCGGGAATATATGCAGGAATAAAGAAGAAGAGAAAGGATATGGCACTGGTGTATTCGGACGTCCCTGCCAAGGGAGCCGGTACATTTACAACCAATGTGGTAAAAGCTGCACCGGTGCTTTGGGATATAAAGCTGACAAAGGAAAGCGACAACATACAGGCTGTTGTCATCAACAGCGGAGTTGCGAATGCGTGCACCGGTGAGGAAGGAGAAAAAAACAACCTGATTATGGCGGAAACGGTGGCCAGGGAGCTCAATATCCCGGTCAGCGCCGTTTATACGGCATCCACCGGAGTTATCGGCAAACAGATGCCCATTGACATTATCCGGGCGGCCATTCCAAAGCTTGCAAAAGAACTGGATAATTCGGCGGAAGCCGGAACCCTTGCGGCCGAAGCCATCATGACCACCGATACCTATTCCAAGCAATGTGCCGTAAGCGTAATTATTGGCGGCAAGGAGGTAACCATTGGAGGAATGGCGAAAGGCTCGGGGATGATACATCCCAACATGGCCACCCTGATATGTGTGGTTACGACGGATGCCGCAATCAGCAAGGAGCTTCTCCAGGAGGCCGTCAGTGAGGATGTCAGGCACACCTTCAACATGATCTCCGTGGACCGGGATACCAGCACCAACGATTCGCTTCTGGCACTTGCCAACGGCAAGGCCGGCAATGCCGGGATAACTGAAAAGAATGATGATTATTATACATTCTGCAAGGCACTCAACACAGTTACAACAAAACTGTCAAAGATGATTGCCGCGGACGGAGAGGGAGCGACAAAGCTTATTGAGGTAACAGTAAACGGGGCCAAGACCTGGAATGAGGCGGCTGTCCTGAGTAAATCCATAATTAGTTCGAACCTGGTAAAGACCGCCGTCTTTGGAAATGACGCCAACTGGGGCAGAATCCTGTGCGCAATGGGATACTCGGGAGTGGACTTTGATCCTTATAAAGTGGATCTGACCATAGAAAGCGAGGATGGCAGCCTTCAGCTGGTCAAGGACGGGATGTCAGCCGATTACTCCGAGGAATTTGCCACAAAGATTCTTTCCGCCAAAGAGGTTAAGGCCATTGTTGACATGAAGCAGGGAACGGCTTCGGCTACAGCCTGGGGTTGTGACTTCTCGTATGACTATGTCAGGATAAATGCGGATTACCGTTCATAAAACAAATGACTAACATATATTGAAAGGAAATTGCAGCTATGGATAACATGGATCAGATATTGCTGAAAGCGCAGATTCTAAGCGAAGCTCTGCCATATATACAGAAATTCAATAATAAGAAGGTTGTTGTCAAGTACGGCGGCAGCGCAATGCTTGACGACGCCCTGCAGATGAATGTAATCAGGGACGTGGCTCTTCTTAAGATTGTAGGAATGAAGCCCATCATTGTTCATGGCGGCGGCAAGGAGATTACAAGCTGGCTTAAAAAGCTCGGTTACGAGTCCACCTTTGTGGAGGGACTTAGGGTTACAGACGAGACGACCATGGAAATCGCAGAGATGGTATTGGGAAAGGTTAACAAGAGCCTGGTCCAGATGCTTGAAAAGCTTGGTGTGAAAGCGGTAGGTATTAGCGGCAAGGACGGAGCCACCCTCAAGGTGGAGAAGAGATACGTGAACAACAGGGACATCGGACTTGTAGGCAATGTCAAGGAAGTTAATGTGGGGCTTATAGACACCCTTCTTGACAACGATTTTGTTCCAGTTATTTCTCCCATAGGACTTGACGATAACTATGTAAATTACAATATAAATGCCGATGATGTTGCCTGTGCGGTTGCAACGGCAATCGGAGCGGAAAAGCTGGTATTCCTAACCGATATAGAAGGAGTATATGCCGATCCCGGGGATAAGAGCAGCTTAATATCCGTACTTACCCTGGAAAAGGCCGACGAGCTTTTGGCAAGCGGCTTCGTGGGAGGCGGCATGCTTCCAAAGATCAAGAATTGTGTAGACGCAGTAAGAAACGGAGTTACAAGGGTTCATATATTGGACGGCCGCATACCCCACTGCCTGCTGCTTGAGTTCTTCACCAACAAGGGTATCGGCACCGCAATAATACGCAGTGAAAACCTGTTTGATAACGAGGTTGTTCAAGTATAAAAATTAATTCGGGGATGTGAGAGAATGAAGCAGTATATCGAAGAAGCCGAAAAAGTATTAATGCACACTTACAGCCGTTACCCCGTTGTGCTGGACCATGGCAAGGGAATGTACCTTTATGATATCGAGGGTAAGGAATACCTGGATTTTACGGCAGGAATTGCCGTGTTTGCCCTGGGATACAACAATGAGCGGTATAATGAAGCTCTGAAGCTGCAACTGGATACGCTTATCCATACATCCAATTATTTTTACAGCATGCCCGCTTTGGAAGCGGCAAAAAGGCTGGCAGAAGCTTCGGGCATGGACAGGGTTTTCTTTACCAACAGCGGTACGGAAGCCGTTGAAGGAGCCATAAAGCTTGCCAGGAAGTATTTTTACAGCAAGACAGGCAAAGCCTGCGGTGAGATTATCGCCATGGAGCGTTCCTTCCACGGAAGGACCATGGGAGCATTGAGCGTTACCGGAACGAAGAAGTACAGGGAGCCTTTCGAACCGTTGATCGGAGGGGTAAGGTTTGCGCAGTTCAATGATTTGGACAGCGTAAAGAAGAATATCAATGAAAACACCTGCGCAATTATAATGGAGCCGATCCAAGGTGAAGGGGGAATTTATCCCGCAACTGAGCAGTTTATAAATAGTGTAAGGAAGCTGTGCGATGAAAACGGCATTCTGCTGATATTCGACGAGATACAGTGCGGAATGGGAAGGACCGGAGATATGTTCGCATACCAGGGCTACGGCGTAAAGCCGGACATCATAACCTGCGCCAAGGGCCTGGGCTGCGGAGTGCCTGTCGGCGCGTTTGCGGCTGCCGAAGAGGTTGCGGCGGCTTTCCAGCCCGGTGACCACGGAACAACCTATGGCGGCAATCCTTTTGCCGCAAAGGCTGTAAGCATGGTGTTTGACCTTTTTGAAAGCATGAATGTTCTTGATAATGTCAAGGCTGTGGGAGGGTACCTCTTTGAAAAGCTTGAAGAAATCAGGAACAAATTCGATATAATAACGGATCACAGGGGAATGGGCCTGATTCAGGGACTGGAGTTCTCTATTCCGGTAAAGGGTATAATTGCCGATGCCTTGAAAGAAGGGCTCATACTGATATCGGCAGGAGAGCGCGTGATTCGTTTTGTGCCTCCGCTAATTGCGGAAAAGAAGCATGTTGACAGTATGATTGAAATATTAATAAAGTGCCTGGGCAATGCTGCATAGTTTAACCCGATTTTGGATAGCTTATAGGATAAGCTATCATATAAGGAAGGGTTTGGTATAAGCTATGTGGGGATTTATCATTGCGGTTATTTCCGGTGTGCTGATGAGCATGCAGGGAGTATTCAATGCGGGCGTAACGAAACAGACCGGCATATGGATATGTGCCGGTTTTGTTCAGTTTTCCGCTTTACTGGTGTGCCTTGCCGCATGGGTTTTTACAGGCCGGCAGGGAAGCTTTGCGGATCTTCTGAAAATCGACAACAAGTACATGCTGCTGGGCGGTGTCATGGGCGCGGCAATAACTTATACGGTTATTAAGAGTGTTGACGCCCTAGGGGCGGCCAGGGCAAATATGTTTATAATAACCGCCCAGCTTGTGGCGGCATATATAATTGAGCTGTTTGGCGCTTTTGGGGCTGAAAAGGCCGAATTTGAGTGGCGGAAGCTGATTGGAATAGCAATTATTATCATAGGCATAATTACATTTAAGTGGAAATAACATGCAAAATATTTAACAGAATTAGTATAAATGACTATTGTATTCACACTTTAGTTTATGTACAATGGTTATAGCATCAAAGAGTATGGAGGGTACTTTTAGGTCCAAAAGGACGATGCGGATGAAACATAAACACATTGCCATGGCTGCCGCCTGTGTTTTTCTTATAGCAGCGGGAGCTGTTTACAGCTTCGGCCATCGCAGAAGAGGGGAACAGGAAATAATCCTGACATGTGCGGAAAATGAAGCTGAGGATGATATGGCAGGCATTACTGAAAACAAGGTTTACGGCAGCCCGGACTCTCATGATGCGGATGCCGGACCGTTAAATCAAGAGAAAGACGGGACAAACCGGGAGGAAGGGATTATATATGTCCACCTGTGCGGCGCCGTGGTAAATCCTGGCGTATATAAGGTGGAGAAGGGAACCAGGCTTGTCGAGCTGATTGATTACGCAGGCGGACTGGTACCTGAAGCGGCGGACGAATATGTCAACCAGGCCATGGCCGTGGAAGACGGACAGAGAATATATATTCCTACGAAGGAAGAGCTTAAAGAGCTCAGCGTACAGGACTATATTACGGGAGACAAGTCAAATCAAGCCGACAGCCAGGCTGTCAGGAAAGTAAATATAAATACCGCCGACGAGAATGAGCTCATGACCCTTCCCGGAATAGGACAAGCCAAGGCAAGAAGCATTATCGAATATAGGAAGAAGAACGGCAGCTTCAAGTCCATAACCGACTTGACGAACATACCCGGAATCAAGGAAGGCTTGCTGGCCAGAATAGAAGACATGATAACTGTAAAATGATTATGTTTACCATATAAAGAATGAGGTGTATAAATGGCAAGGAAGGTTCTTGTTGTTGATGATGAGAAGTTGATTGTAAAAGGTATCCGCTTCAGCCTGGAACAGGACGGTATGGAAGTGGACTGTGCCTATGACGGGGAAGAAGCGCTTGAGATGGCCAGAAAGAAGGAGTATGACGTTGTGCTTCTTGATGTAATGCTGCCTAAGCTTTCAGGCTTTGAAGTATGCCAGCAGATTCGCGAATTTTCGTCCATGCCGATTATAATGCTTACGGCAAAGGGCGATGACATGGATAAAATATTGGGACTTGAATACGGAGCGGACGATTATATAACCAAGCCCTTCAATATCCTTGAGGTAAAAGCAAGGATTAAGGCTATTATGCGCAGAAGCGGCAGAAGCTCGGGATCGGCAAACGAAGACAAGATCATTGCGTTTGAAGATTTCAGGATGGATACTGAGAATAAGAGGGTATTTGTTCATGACAAGGAGGTAAACCTGACCGTCAAGGAATATGACCTGCTTGAGCTTATGGTGCTTAATCCCAACAAGGTATACAGCCGTGAGAACCTGCTTAACATAGTCTGGGGATATGATTATCCGGGCGATGTCAGGACGGTCGATGTCCATATCAGAAGGCTCCGTGAGAAAATTGAAAAGAATCCAAGCGAACCAAAATATATACATACAAAATGGGGTGTAGGATATTATTTCCAGAATCAAGAGTAAGCTTAAAATCCTCAATAGCATGAGAATTCACACGCTGTTTGTATTTATAATTGTGGGAGTCGTACCGCTATATTTATTTTCTCATGTTCTACTAGATAATTACAAGGAAAAAGCTGTAGGCGACAGGTTTACCCAGATGCAGAACCAGGCTGTCATGCTGTCAAATCTGATGCTTCCAACGGGGTATCTGACATTGGCGGATGTACCTGAGATAGATGCGGAGATAAACCGTGTTGCCGAATTTTATCAAGGGAGAATCGTTGTCGTCAATAATAATCTCAATATCGTAGAGGATACCTACGGCCTTTATGATGAGAACAAGTATCTCATTTCCAAGGAAGTAATCCAGTGCTTTAACGGCAGCATCAGCAAGGTTCATGATGAGGAAAACAATTATCTGATACTGACCCATCCGATCATCCATACCACCGAACAGCAGAAGGTGGTTGTGGGTGCTATTGTCATGAATTCATCCATAAAGGATATCCAGAGCATACTGGCCGGCATGGAGCGAAGGGCGACCATATTCATCCTGGCCTTGACCATGTTTATTGTAATATTTGCAATATATTTCTCGGGCAGGCTGACGAAGCCGCTTAAAAAGGTTGTAAGCTCCATCGATCACCTGACCGAGGGATACCTGGACGAGGGTGTATCTATAAAGGGGTATTACGAGATCGAGAAGATCTCGGACTCATTCAACAAGATGCTGAGCCGGATGCAAAAGATCGAGAACACCAGGCAGGAGTTCGTTTCAAACGTGTCCCACGAGCTGAAGACACCGATTACATCCATAAAGGTCCTGGCGGAATCGCTTCTTATGCAGGAGAATGTTCCTGAAGAGGTATACCGGGAGTTTCTTGTTGACATCAGCAAGGAGATTGAAAGGGAAAATGACATCATAAACGATCTTTTGTCCCTGGTTAAGCTTAACAAGGCTGCCGGCGAGATGAACATATCAAGCGTCAATATCAATGAGCTCCTGGAACAGATTCTTAAGAGGCTTCGCCCGCTGGCGACCAAGCAGGGCGTTGAAATGATATATGAAAGCTTCAGGCCGGTAATAGCCGAGGTGGATGAGGTGAAGCTTTCGCTGGCCATTACGAACCTGATTGAAAATGCCATAAAGTACAATGTCCCTGACGGATGGGTAAGGGTATCCCTGAATGCGGACCACAAGTATTTCTATATAAAGGTGGCGGATTCGGGCATAGGAATACCGGAAGAAGCCCAGGATTTGATATTTGAACGCTTCTACAGGGTGGACAAAGCCAGGTCCAGGGAGTCCGGCGGTACCGGCCTGGGACTGGCCATTACCAAGAGTGTTATCCAGATGCATAGGGGCGCCATCAAAGTTTACAGCGTCGAGGGGGAAGGAACGACATTCAATGTCAGGATCCCCCTGACTTATATTTCGCAAATGTAGCACTTATTTTCAGAAACGGGGTTACGATAAATGAAGAGCAGATTTGCTGGATTGTTGATCGTATTCATACTGCTGCTGGGAACAGCCGTATTTGCTTCCTGCAGCAGGAAGGAGAAGAATACGGACAAGACCGGAAAAGAATACCAGATATTTTATATAGACAGTAAATCCTATGGGATTGTCAGCGAGGCGTATGTTCCTTTAAGCCTTACCAAGGAGGATCTTGTCAAGGAGCTTTTGGAGGTTCTACAGAAGGAGCCCTCCAACATGATATACAGGAAGGGCATTCCTGACGGGGTTACGATACTTGACTACAGTATAGCGAATGACCAGCTTACCATAAACTTTGATACAAAGTACGGTGAGCTTACGGGAATCCCGGAGGTATTGTGCAGGGCAACCGTTGTCAAGACCCTTTGCCAGATACCCGGCATTAACTTTGTGTTGTTTAATGTGAACGGCCAGCCGCTGATAGACTCCAACGGTGTACAGATCGGACTTATGACGGCGGAGTTCTTTATTGAAAACACCGGAGCCGAGACAAATTATAAGGTCACCCTGTATTTTGCCAATGAAACCGGTGACATGCTCAGGAAAACAACAAGAACCATTTTATATACCGGAACCTCATCCATTGAAGAGCTTGTTATCAACCAGATTATAAACGGGCCGACGGAGGTGGGCCTGTATGCCACCGTTCCGGCAGGGACAACACTTCTTAACGTGTCAACCAAGGAAGGCATTTGCTATGTGGACTTCAACGAGAAGTTCCTTGAGAAGCTTCCCGAGGTGACCGATGAGGTGGCCATATACTCCATAGTTAATTCATTGGTGGAGCTTCCGGGCATTAATAAGGTCCAGTTCAGGATAAACGGCGAGTCCGTAAAGACCTTTCATAATACCAATCTTGAGGTATTATTCGAACGCAACCTGGCAATTAACGAGGACAACCAATAGAGGGGAGGCTTTGAAAGTTGATAAAGAGGCCTTTCCTCTGGATGATTGCCGCATTTATAAGCGGAATATTATTTGCCTGGTATAAAGTACCCCTTGTATACCCGGCCTTAATTTCCGTCATGGGTTGTCTGCTTGTTTATTTACTCATGTTTCGCTTAAAGAGGCATATTAACCGCAGGGATTGGTTCCTTTGGGGGCTGCCGTTTCTGATATTCCTTGGTTTCTTTTCCATGAAGGACAGGATGAAGCCGCCGAATATCGATGCGGTGTTTGAAGAAAAATCAGAATGCAGCCTTACAGGCAAAATCGACATTATTGTAAAGAAGCCCTGGGGTACCGCATATTATCTGAAAAACAACCGGATAACCCTGCCGGATAAAAAAACGTATTTTGTTGAAGAAGTAGTAGTTAATGAGTATGAAATACCAAGCTCTAATAAAAGCATTTCAAATCAGTATCGGGTCGGAAACACCATCCTGGTGTCAGGCACCATCATAAAATTCAGAACCGGTACGAATCCCGGAGAATTCAATGAATATCTCTATTACAAATCCCAGAACATCTCATACAAGGTTTCAGCAAAAGACATAACCGTCATAGACGGCAATTATTCATTTTTTCGTAATGCCTTGTCTGTTGCTAAAGAAAAGCTGGCAGATACATATGGCAAAATTCTTCCCGAAAAGGAAGCAGGTATTGTAATGGCAATGGTCCTCGGTGAGAAATATATGCTGGACGAGGAGGTCAAAACGTTATACCAGAAAAACGGAATTTCCCATATCCTTGCCATTTCCGGCCTGCATGTGTCTATGGCGGGGGCAGCCATATATTTTTTGTTTAAAAAGCTTGGGCTGGGAATCCATGCGTCAACCATTATATCCATGGCATTTGTCTATTGCTACGGAATACTTACCAACTTCAGCGTTTCCACCAACAGGGCGGTTGTAATGTATTTTATTCTGCTTTTGGCAGGGCTTGTCGGAAGGACATTTGATATCCTATCGGCATTGTCCCTAAGCGCATTTATTATTTTGCTTCAAAACCCTTATGAGCTGTTTCAGGCGGGGTTTCTGCTGTCTTTCGGAGCGGTGCTGGGAATTGCCGTATTACTGCCGTGCCTTAATAGCATGCACGGCACGAAAAACGGATTGGTTAAAGGGCTTTATACAAGCATATCCGCCCAGGTACTGACTTTACCGGCAGTCCTTTATTATTTCTTTCAGGTTCCGTTATACGGCGTATTAGTCAATCTCCTGGTGGTGCCGCTTACATCATTGCTTATGCTTGCCGCGGCGGCAGCGGGGATGGTGGGGGTTATATCTTCTTCCCTTGGGATTTTCCTGGCCGGAGGAGCAAATTATATACTTAAGATTTATGAAGCTGTATGTAAGGTCGGAAGTAAGTTGCCCGGTAATACGATTACCGTGGGAAGGTCCGGCTTTGTGAGAATTTTATTGTATTACGGGATGGTAACGTTATTTATCATATGTTCAAGAAGGATTAGAAAGTTAAGAGTTTTATTAATCCTTGCCGCCGCCGTGGCTGTCCTTACGGTCCAAATGCCGGATAAAAAACTTCATATTACAATGCTTGATGTTGGTCAGGGAGACGCGATATTCATCAGGAACGGCAGCGGCGGAACATACCTTGTAGACGGAGGAAGCCAGGATGTAAACCGCGCGGGCAGCTGCAGGATTACGCCTTACCTGCTGTCGATAGGGGTGGATACCCTGGATTATGCCATTGTTACCCATACCGATAAGGATCATGTAAGCGGGCTTATGGAGCTCATTGAAGAAGGCCGGGTAACCGTAAAGCACTTGATTTTGCCGGAAACAAACACAAGGAACAGGACTTATGCCAAGCTTGAGGAAATGGCAAGGGGCAAGAAAATAAAGCTTGTATATATGGCATCGGGGGACAGGATAACCGACGGCAATTTGATAATGCACGTCCTTCATCCTCCAATAGGGTATCAGCCGTCATCGGGCAACGACTACTCAATGGTGTTAAGTATCAGCTATGGGGACTTCGATATGCTTCTGACCGGTGATATAGAAGCCAAAGGGGAAGGGATGCTTGTGGAGTTCTTTAAGGAGCGGGAAATGATAAACAGCCGGATAAGTAATCCGGCGGCATTTGTTCAGACAGATTATGATGTTCTCAAGGTATCCCACCATGGTTCCAGGAATTCCACGAGCGAGGTGCTTTTAAGCATTATAAAACCGGAATATGCCCTCATATCCTGCGGAAGAGGCAACAGTTATGGGCATCCGCATGCCGAGCTTCTTGAAAGGCTGGTCAAATCGGGAAGTGAAGTTTATATAACATATGAAACCGGTGCGGTTTCTTTAATCACAGACGGGTTAAGACTGCGCATCAGAAGGCATTTAAAGGACATATAAGTGTATATCGCCAAACTGTTTAACAGCCGCATTGACCGATATAAAAGCAAGTATTAAAATAAAAGTAATAAATGGTAAATACTTTTGAAGAAGAGTGGTTACTATGCCGAATGCCAGGCGCGGTTTCGTACCGACGGACGAAAGGGATTTTAACCGGGAGAATATGGAGTTGTTGAAAAAAGCGCAGCAGGATATCCTTTACCTTGTTGAAAGAGGGTATCCGATAAAGGGGGCTTCAACTTTTGTCGGCAATCATTACCTTCTTTCCGAGCGGCAGCGGCTGGCCTTGGTCAGGGCAACCACTTCCCGGGACATAATTGAATTGCGGCAGAAAAAGAGGCTGGAAAGAAATGAGCTGTCGGGCAGGGTTGTCATCGACGGCCTGAATACCATTATCACCCTGGAAGTTGCCTTTTCCAAAGGTGTTTTGGTCAGGTGCATGGATGGTACAATCCGGGACCTGGCGGGACTTCGTGGGACGTACCGGATAATTGATGAAACAAGGGCCGCAATACGTATTCTTGGGGAGCACTTATCGGGACTGGATATTCAGGAGGCGGTATTTTACCTGGATGCCCCGGTATCCAACACGGGAAGGCTGAAGACCCTGATTTATGAGCTTCTTGACGGGTGCCCCTTCAGGGTGGAGGTTGAGGTAATAAACAATGTGGACGTTGTCCTGGAGGGGGAAAGCAGGATTGTCACATCCGATGCGATAATACTTAACAAGTGCGGCAGTTGGTATAATCTTGTGCCGGATCTGCTTAACGACAAGCTTCCGGAAGCTCCGGTTATCGATTTGTCAAACTTTGCGTAACAAAACACAGGTGACTGCCCGGTGTTGGCATGGCCTGGCGGTGACGCGGTTTATAAAAGGAGAGAGTCATGATGACAAGGCGTATTCCCCTAAATGACGGCTGGATGTATGGCAAAAGCTTTGAGCCGGAGATGGTTTATCCGGATTATGATGACAGTATGATGGAGGAAGTAAGGCTTCCCCATGCAAATGCTGAGACACCATATAATTATTTCGATGACGGCATTTACCAGTTTGTAAGCTGCTACCGAAGGAGATTTACAGCGGAACCGCAGTGGAAGGGCAGGCAGGTCCTTCTTACATTTGAGGGAGTGGCGCATGTGGCTTCGGTTTATCTGAACGGAAGCAAGCTTGCCACCCATTACGGGGGTTATACGGCATTTACCGTAAACTTAAGCCCCGGGTTGGTTTATGAGGGGGAAAATGTCATTGCCATGGAGGTGGACAGCAGGGAAAACCGCAACCTGCCGCCCTTTGGCAATGTCATTGATTATCTGACTTATGGCGGTATTTATCGTGAGGCGTACATAGAGATAAAAGAACCGGTGGCTGTTGAGGATGTATTTGTCATGACGGAGGATGCCGGCGATGGCAAATATAAAGTCAGGCTTCAGGTATCCGTGTCAGGCGAAGAATATAAAAGAAACGAAATCAATTATTTGTTTGAATACATACTTGAGGATGGGCGGCGCACAAAGGTATGCGGCGGAAGGTTTGATGCGGGGGATTCATCAAAGGATTCTTCAAGCTCGTCCGCAGGCAAGCACCTTTTTATATATGAGTTTACCATTGACAACCCTGCCCTGTGGGACACGGAACATCCGAACTTATATTATCTGAAGCTTGCCTTATATGAAGGAGACACATTGCTGGATGAGAAGGATGTCCGCTTCGGTTTCCGTACCTGCGAGTTTAAGAAGGACGGCTTTTACCTTAACAACAGGAAGGTAAAGCTGCTTGGATTAAACCGCCATCAAAGCTACCCTTATGTGGGTTATGCCATGCCAAAAAGCATGCAGCAGCTTGATGCGGAGATACTAAAGTTTGAGCTTGGGGTAAACGCGGTGAGGACATCCCATTATCCGCAGTCGAAGCATTTCATTAACCGCTGCGATGAGCTGGGGATTCTCGTGTTTACTGAAATTCCGGGCTGGCAGCACATCGGTGATGAAGAGTGGAAGAAAAGGGCCTGTGAGCAGGTCCGGGAAATGGTACTGCAGTACCGCAACCATCCCTCAATAATCCTGTGGGGAGTCAGAATTAACGAATCCCAGGACGATGATGAATTATATTCGGAAACGAACCGGATCGCCCATGAGCTTGACCCCACAAGACAAACCGGCGGAGTCCGATTTATAAAGAAAAGCCATCTGCTTGAGGATGTTTATACCTACAATGATTTCGTTCACAACGGCAAAAACAGGGGATTGGACAAAAAGAAGGACGTGACGTCCAAAAACGTGCCTTACCTGGTATCGGAATTTAACGGCCATATGTATCCGACAAAATCCTTCGACGATGAAGAACACCGCCTTGAGCATGCTTTAAGGCATGCCAGGGTGTTGGACAGCCTGTTCGAACAGGAGGATATAGCGGGAGGCTTTGGCTGGTGCATGTTCGACTACAATACCCACAAGGATTTTGGCAGCGGGGACCGAATCTGTTATCACGGTGTCATGGATATGTTCAGGAATCCGAAACCGGCAGCAGCGGTATATGCAAGCCAAAGCGAAATTTATCCGGTCTGTGAGTTAAGCTCGTCAATGGATATAGGAGACCATCCCGCAGGAAGGCTGGGAGAGGTGTATGCGTTCACCAATGCCGACTGCATACGGTTATATAAAGGGGATGCGTTTATCAAGGAGTTCCGTCCTGCAAGAGACAGGTTTAAGAATTTACCCCACCCGCCTGTTATAATTGACGACTTCATCGGTGAGCTTCTGGAAAAGAAGGAGAAAATTGATCACAAGTCGGCGGAGGGCTTTAAGAAGCTTATCAAAGCCATACAGGAGCATGGGCCTTCCGGCCTGCCCCTGCGATACAAGCTTAAGATGGCGTATCTCTTGCTTAAGAACCGAATAGACATGCAGAAGGCTGTCAGCCTCTATTACGAATATGCCGGAGGTTGGGGCGGCAAGAGCTTCAGCTACCGTTTTGAGGCAATAAAGAACGGAAGGGTCGTCAAGGAGGTCGTAAAAGGCCCCGTTGGCAAACCGCAACTTAAGTACAGGGTCAGCAGTACAAGCCTTAAGGAAGAGGAGACATATGACGTGGCCCTGGTCAGGATAACCGCCCATGACCGAAACGGAAACAGGCTGTATTATTATCAGGAGCCGGTTGTTCTTAAGGCATCGGGAGCCATCGAAATAATCGGCCCCAAGGTCTTAAGCCTGAGGGGCGGTGCGGCCGGCATTTTTGTAAAAACCAGGGGCATGAAGGGCGAAGGAGCATTAACCATTTGTCCCGTGGGTCTGGAAGAGAAGCATATATATTTCCGGGTGGAGAAGTCTGAGCAATGAATTGGCATTACCAATCAACTAAAGGAGGTTGCCCATGATATACCGCATCGATGATTTATTTGTCCTTGAGACACGTGAAACCGCTTATTGCTTCAGGGTAATGCCCCAGGGGCATCTGGAGCATTTGCATTATGGAAGGAAAATCAATCCGTGGCAGGGTTATGAACCGCTGATCCGGAAGGAAGGGTTTCTTGGCGGCACCCAGATTGCCTACTCGAAGGATTTCCCGAATGTAGGGCTGGAGGATTTGTGTCTGGAGATTTCCTCATACGGTAAAGGGGACGTCAGGGAAGCCTTTATTGAGATTATCCATGGAGACGGCTCCGGCACCAGTGATTTCAGGTTCAGGGAAGCAAGGGTCCTAAATGAAAAAAAGGAGCTTGAAACCCTGCCGTCCGCATATATTGAGAAACAGGGCGACCAACCGGTAAGCCTTGAGATTGAGCTGTATGACGGCAACCATGGAATTACGCTGATTCTAATATATTCCGTATTCTACGACAGCAATGTGATAACAAGGAGCGCAAGGCTTGTCAACACCTCGGACAGGAGCATACGGCTGGAACGCATTATGAGCAGCCAACTGGACCTGGATGAGGATGATTATATTTTAAGCACATTCCATGGGGCATGGGCAAGAGAAATGAACCGCTGTGACATGCCCGTAAAGCCCGGCATAATTGTCAATGATTCCAAGACCGGCTTTTCAGGCAACCGCAGCAACCCGTTCTTCATGCTCAGCCGTAAGAATACCTGTGAAGAATACGGGGACTGCTACGGCTTTAACCTTATTTACAGCGGAGAGCATTACGCGGCGGTTGAATTAAGCAGCCTGGGAAAGGTCAGGGTAATCAACGGCATTCAGCCTGAGAATTTCAGCTTTTTGCTTTTGCCCGGCGAATCGTTCGAAGCTCCTGAAGCGGTTCTCACTTACTCGGACCGCGGATATACCGGAATGAGCCATAACATGCATCATTTTATAAGAAACCACATTATCCGGGGTGAATGGAAGCACCGTGAAAGGCCGGTTCTTCTTAACAGTTGGGAAGCAAACTACTTTAAGTTCGACGAGAGAAAGCTTTTGAAGCAGGCCAAGGCTGCCGCAGAGGCTGGAATTGAGCTTTTTGTCCTGGATGACGGTTGGTTTGGCAACCGGAATGACGATACATCTTCACTGGGTGACTGGCATGAGAACAGGAACAAGCTCAATCATGGGCTGAAGGGCCTTGCGGAGAAGATAAACGCCCTTGGCATGGATTTTGGCATCTGGGTGGAGCCGGAGATGGTGAATGAAGACAGCGACTTATACCGCAGCCATCCTGACTGGGCGGTCAAGCTTCCAGATGCACCCCATTCCCTTGGAAGAAACCAGATGATTCTTGACCTGACCAGGGAAGAGATTCGTAACTATATAATTGAGGAAATGACCAGGGTGTTTTCAAGCGCGAACATCCGCTATGTCAAGTGGGATATGAACCGGATATTTTCCGACCGTTATACTTCCTCTCTTCCTGCCGACAGGCAAAAGGAATTCAGCCATCGCTATATCATGGGATTATACGAAGTGTTGGGTACCCTGACAAAACGTTTCCCCTACATTCTTTTTGAAAGCTGTGCCTCAGGCGGCAACCGCTTTGATCTCGGCATGCTGTGCTACATGCCCCAAGTATGGGCAAGCGACAATACCGATGCCATATGCAGGGCTGCCATACAGTCCGGGTACAGCTACGGTTACCCTCTTTCGGTAATAGGAGCCCATGTGTCCGGGTGCCCGAACCATCAGACCCTGCGCAACACATCCATCGAGACCCGCTTTGAGGTGGCTGCCTTCGGCTTGCTGGGATATGAATGCAACCTAACTGAGCTAAGCAGGGAAGAGTATCAAATTGTTAAGGAACAGATAGAATTTTACAAGAAGCACCGCAGGACTTTTCAGTTCGGTGATTTTTACCGTATTAAAATAAATGAAAACGGGATATTCCAGTGGCTGTGTGTCGCTCCCGACAAGTCGGAGGCCGTTGGGATGCACCTGCATAAGGAGGTTGTACCGAATTACCCCCATGCAAGGTTTAGGACCAGAGGGCTGGAAGACGGGGCGTGCTATCATTTTACGAACCGGCGGCAGACATTCAACATCAAGATATTCGGGGATTTGATTAACATGATATCACCCATTCACATTAAGAAGGATTCCCTGGTTCACAATGTCATTGCCATGGTGAAGAAAATGCCCGGGGAAACGGAAGACTGCAAGGCCATGGGCTGCGTGTTCAATAATGCGGGAGTAAAGCTTAAACCGTCATTTGCAGGAACGGGATATAATGAAGATACCCGCATACAGCCTGATTTCTCATCAAGAATGTACCTGTGGGAAAAGGTTCAGGATTCACCCGGCAGCACCTGATATTTTTTGTTGAGAAACCGCTGCCTAATACTATATAATCTGGTTATAATCACTATTTGCTTGTATGCGGAGGGATTCCATGAATTTTGGAAATGTGAAGGCAAATCGGAATCTTGTATTTTTATCATCGATAGTGCTTCTGGCCATTGCAGCGGCATTGGCAGCCAAAGCATTATTGCCCAAAGCCCCGGTTTTGAGCAAGGAGCAAATTGAAAAGCTCAGGGAGAAGTATCCGCTGTATGAAAATGATCCTCCCAATATATCAATGACCATACCGGGTGTGGAATATATCTACAAAAGAGCGGATGCTGTTGTCTTCTGTGAAGTGACTGAGATACTGCCGGAATATTATGCAGATTTGGCGCAGAGAAACGGTATGGTTAAAGAACCGGCATCATCCGCAACCTTCCTGCAGTACAAGGTCAAAATCCGCGAGGTTGTTGCAGGGGACATTCCCGGTGATACATCCGGTGATAAAGCCGGCAGTGATATCATCATTGTGGCTAATGCCCAGCTAAGAGAGTATGTACCAAAGCTGCGTCCCGGCATGAGAATAGTCACACCGGTTATGGCCGGCTCGGACCAGCATGAGGGAAAGTACCATTTCTCAAAATACGGTTTTTATTATGTTACGGATGACGGATATGTGCTGTCCGCATTTGTCGAAGATGATAAGCATGCATATACAGGAAGAAGGCTTGATTACTTAAAGGGAAAAATAAAGGACCTGTCCGGCAAGTAGGCTCATCCAGGCATGTTATTGAATAATTGGTTCTTGCAGCAGGCATACGGGCAGAGTCCCCGGCTCCGGAGTTACTAATGAGGGCAGGCCTCTGTCCCCTTATTTTGCAATAACCTATGCGGCAAAGGTTTTTCAGACAAGAACGATAACCTCATGCTTTCTGCCGTCGTCAACCAGTTTAAGCCTTTTGCCGGTTATCCTTTTTCCGTCCGCAAACAGCGTCCCGGCCGCAGTCCTGTCCTTGCTCCTGTTTTCCACCCTTATCTCATATTCCGAACCTCCATATTTATACCATACCGTATAATCTCCAAAGCTGTAAGGTGTGGCCGGCTCAATTACAAGGGTGTCCGCTTCCTTCCTTATACCCAAAAACCAAAACAGCAAGCCCTGGTACATCCAGCCTGCGGAGCCCGTATACCAGCTCCAGCCGCCGCGCCCGGCATATTGCGGAGAAAAGGAAATATCCGCCGCCATTACATAGGGTTCCTTTTCATACCTGATTGCGTCCCTGGTGTTTGAGCAGATATGGATGGGATTAAGCAGGGTAAAAAGTTTATAGGCTATGTCATACTCACCCATCATGGCGGTGGCAATAGCCAGCCATATGGCGGCATGGGTATATTGACCGCCGTTTTCCCTGATACCCGGCAGATAGTTTTTTATATAGCCGGGATTTTTTTCTGTCTTGTTGAAGGGTGGGGTAAGAAGCAAAGACACAAAATCATCCTCCCTCACCAGGTAGCGCCAGGCCGACCGCATGGCCTGTATGCTTTTTTCCCTGCTACCGGCCCCTGAAATGACACTCCAGGACTGGCTGATGGAATCTATCATGCACTCGTCATTGTCCTTGGAGCCCAGCTTTGTGCCGTCATCATAGAAAGCCCGCAGATACCAGCCGCCGTCCCAGCAATTTTCATTAAGGCTCCGCTGCAGCCCGTCCCTTCTTGCTTCAAGCTGTGCAGCATATTCAGTGTCCTTCATATGCAGACATAAGGGAATGAAATCCGACAGTACCTTGTAGAAGAACCAGCCCAGCCATACGCTTTCACCCTTTCCCCCAATGCCAACCTCGTTCATTCCGTCATTCCAGTCTCCCCCGCCCATCAGCGGGATACCGTGCTGTCCAAAATGAGTCCTGTCTATTGTTTTCCTGCAATGTTCATACACGCTTCCGGACTTTTGCGAAACCTCGGGGATGAACATGATTTCGTGCCTGCTCTCATCAAGCAAAGGCCCCTTTATATAATTTACCTCCTCCTCCAGTATGGAATAATCCCCCGTTGCCCTTATATAGACTTCCACCGCATAGGGCAGCCACAGCAGGTCATCGCTTATTTTAGTGCGGACTCCCATGCCATGCGGAGGATGCCACCAGTGCTGAACATCCCCTTCCTCAAACTGCCTGCTGCAGGATATCAAAATCTGGGCGCGCAAGGCATCGGGGTCAGCCAGTTGCAAAGCCAGTGAATCCTGCAGCTGGTCACGAAAGCCTATGGCGCCTCCGCACTGGTAAAAGGCGGTCTTGGCATTCAGTCTGCAGGAAATGGTCTGATAGAGGAGCCATCTGTTAATAAGAATATCGATTGCCCTGTCACCGGTCTTTACCTGGACAATTCCCAGGATTTCATCCCAGTGCTTTCTTACCCTTTCAAGCTCATTTTCAGCATTTTCAGGATTCCTGTATTTGCTGCGAAGCCGCTTTATCTCATTTTCATCGTTGCTCTGGCCCAGGGCAAAAATGACTGTGGAGCTTTCACCAGGCTTCATTTCAAGCAATACCTGTATAGCCCCGCAGGAGTCGCTGCAAACACCGCAATTTTTGGAGAGGGTCATATCCGCTCCGCCGGGACTTTGTATGGATTCCTTCAGTCCTAAAAACTCCTGCCTGTCCCCTGTATAGCCCAGGGTGGGAAGACTGGAGAAGACATATGAAATGCAGTCGCCAAAGTTAAAGGTATATAAATTTTTCGCATATAAGTAATCCTGCTCCTTGTCATACCCGGTGCATATATAGGGACCGGTAAGCTCCCTGTTGGTCCCCAGCACCCACTCAAGATAATAGCTGAGCCTCAGATACCTGACTTTTTCTGATTTATTGGTCAGCTTCAGCAGCCAAAGCTTGATTGACTCATCAAGGGGAGTAAATACCAAAAGCTCCTGCGCAAGCTCCTCCTCCTCATGCAGGAATATGCTATAGCCGATTCCGTGTCTGACCCTGTAAAGGCCCCGGTCGGTTCTGCCAAGCGACATAGGAGTCATAATTATGCCCCTGGTTTCATCAAGAATGTAAATGGCCTCCGATGCCCTGTCACAGACAGGGTCATTGCTCCAGGAGGTTATCTTGTTTTCCCGGCTGTTGATTGCCCAGGTGAAGCCTCCTCCTGATTCCGATATCTGAAAGCCGAATTTCTTGTTTGCGACAACATTAATCCAGGGGACGGGTGGCCGCTTCTGTCCCGACAGTACTATTTCATACTCGCTTCCGTCATTAATAAAGCCTCCAAATCCGTTGAAAAACTCATATTCGGCAGTATTCTGCGTCTTCTGCTTGCCGGTATCAGTATACAAATCATTCACCTCCTTAGTCCTCGGAATCGGAAAATTCCTCGCTGAAGCTTCTGAAATAAATGCCGCTTCTTTCTGTGAATACAACTCTTGCCACAGTATACAGCAGGTTTATTTCATCCTCATTCATGTCATAGGTATGCAGGACATAAAGGCCGGGTTTGCTGTCGGCGTCATAAATCCTTAGCGAGCTGGTCATGTCATTTATCAGCTCATCCAGTTCCTGCAAATAGCCTTGCCTGGTCTCTATCATAATTGCCAAATCCACATCCAGTCGGTTGATTCTGTAGTATTCATAAGCCTTCAGCACATCCTTTATTAATGCAGCATCCTGGACGGAACGGACGGTTAAAAGCATAATCGGATTGTCTCCGGATATACCGAATTTCCACAAAGCGCTCTGGTTTTTATTATTCCTTATGATATTCTGCTGCGGACCCCTGTAGGCCGCATTAGGATAGAATATCGGGCTGATCAAATCCTGGAAGGCTGTCAGCTGGTTTCTGCCTATTTCAAGATACTTGAGCTCTATTTCACTCTGCAGCTTGAATTTTTCGAATACATCATCAATCCTGTATTCAGTATCCAACTCCTCGGAAATCCTTATCGCCTCCTCCATGCTTTCACATACCCCTGTTATAAAGCTTACGGATGCGCTTTGGCCGGCAGGTATGCTTATGGCCACACGAAGGCTCATAATCGGGTCGCTGCAAAAGCCTGCCCGGTTGGAGAAAGGAATGCTGCCAACGACCGCCGCCGGATTTTCCGGGCTGTTATTTCTGCCTATGAATTTCATCCTGTCATTTTCATATTCAACCTTTTTAACCGGCCTTCTGTCAGTTTTTACCGTATGCATCAGGCAGAGGCTTTCCGCTGTCTTGCCGGAACGTCTCCTGGAGAGGAATATCTTATGCTCAGGCAAAAACTCGCTTTCAATAAACAGCTTGTTGAAGGCCGGATGACTCAGCTCAGCCAGATGGCTGTCCGCCACCACCTCAAGATAGCTGGTAATCTCCAGCCTTTTTGCTTCCTTTGAATGATTGGACAGCTTAACCTTTCTGATTTCAATATTATGGCCGGGCGACAGGCTCACCTGGGTGTGGGTGGATATATCCCCGTCTCTTCTTTTGAACTCTGCCTTATACGGAGAGAATATGGCCTGGTATTCGTCAGGCTCCGTTCTGGTGGGATGATAGGTACTGCTCCAGAGCCTGCCTGAGCCAAGATCCTTTATATAGATATACTGACCGGTATTGGCATGGACATCGGCCCTGAAACGATGAACCATCATATTCATATATTTGCTGAAGCCGTCTCCGTCCGAGTTTATCATCACGGAGTATTTGTTGTTGGACAGATAGCATACAACCGGAACGTCCGGAGCCGGGCCGCTGACATACCTGTTGCTGTAAAGGTTTTCTTTAAAATAGCTTTTGTCTATATTTATCGTATATCCCTTTTTGGCCAGTGAAATCAGGTAGGATTGCCTTTTTTCCTCAAGAAGGACTTCGGCTGATTTTACCATGGGCTCCGCATGGAATCTCTTTCTCATTATGCCGTCATTTAGAATATTATTGACCGCAACCAGGTTCATTCCCTGATGGTGGGTCATAAAGGAGGTTACAATTTTGTAAGGCGTCATATTAATGGAGTCAGGGCCGTTAAAGTCCACCGCCTCATAAAAGCCGTACCTGCCATATGCCCCCAGCTTTTTCAGCTGCTTCAGGTTTTTTATGCCGGCATTGCCTGCATAATCAAGGGCCAGCATGGTTGAGTAGGGGGATACTACAAGGAAATTCCTGCGTACCGGCTGCAGCCTCAGCTTGGGAACGCCAAACGCCCTGTACTGATAATTCGCGTTCAAATCAAAGCGGTAATACTGGGATTCTGATATGCCCCAGGGAATCTTCATGGCTTTTGCATATCGCATTTGCTGCAATACAGCAGCTTTGGCGCTGTCGGCAAAAACCGAGCCGGAATATTCCTTCATCACCAGGTTTGGCATCAGGTATTCAAACATGGTTCCGCTCCAGGAGACAAAGCAGGGTATCCCCTTTATCAGGGTAAGCGGCCTGCCCAGGCGGAACCAGTGCTTTAAGGGCACATCTCCCCTGGCGATAGCCAGAAAGCTGGTCAGGACAGATTCCGATGCCGCCAAATCATAACAGCCGCTGTCAAGGGTATTTGATGATACATGATATCCTATATGAAACAGCAGCCTTTTTCTGTTAAAGAGGAAGCCAAAATCCATGCCGCTTATAATACCGTCAATTTTTTTGCACAGTTCATTGATTTTCTTCGCGGCTGCTTTTGCCTTTTTGTTATCCTGCAAGGTCAGCTCCATAAGGCTTGGACATGAAGCAACCGAATAACCCTTAAGATTATAACCGGATATTTCATCAATCAGTGTTTCCAGGTTTTCAGCCAGTTGGGCAAACCAGGCGGGGTTTTCCACAGGACTTGGCTTCCTTCCGGCGATATCATCCCAGATGCAGCCGATATCCTTGAACAGTTCATTAAAGCTTGCATAGCTGTCTTTAATTTTAAATT